>Ga0081455_10000857_pt1 | contig 39181 bp, 32 predicted proteins | sample TabmetS3T2R1_FD_70207 | JGI IMG/M metagenome (GOLD analysis project Ga0081455, IMG submission 70207) | Tabebuia heterophylla rhizosphere microbial communities from the University of Puerto Rico - S3T2R1 | ecosystem: Host-associated > Plants > Roots > Rhizosphere ... | reverse complement strand
TCATCGTCAAGCCGCCGTCAAGCAGAGCGGGATGAGCGCGCATTCGTGCGCTCATCCCGCTCCATATCTTTTGTTTGATCGCGTGATTTACTGAAATGGCCACAGATGAACACAGATAAACACGGATGCTTGTCACTCAACTTCGGCAAGCTCTACGTCGAGGCCCGGAGGCTCGCGCTTTGAGCTCGGGCGATCTGTGTGCATCAGTGTTCATCTGTGGCTAAGAAATCCAACGGGCCATGGGTCGCAAGGCTAGCGGATCGACAGATCCCGATTGTCGGAAATCACGGCCGTCGCGAAATCCATCACGGCTCGTACGGCAGGAGTCCTGCGCAAGTCGTGATGAACCACGAGCCAGATGTCGCGCGCGAACGACGGAACGTTCTCGCGGATGCGCACGAGGTCACGGTCGTGCCCGCCGAGAAAACAGGGCAAGCCGGCCACGCCCGCCCCAGCCCGCACGGCGATCAGGTGCTCGCCGATGTGGTTCAGCTCGCAAGCCACTGGACGGTCGCCGGCAATGCCTAGCAACCACCTTTGTTGCGGCATGTCGGCGAAGCTCTGGTCGAAGGCAATGAACTGCCACTTTTCGGGCGCGGCCAGATGAGCGTAGGAGCGGTGCGCATAGAGGCCGAAGTCCATTGTCCCGATCTTCCGCCTCACGCTGCCCACTTCAGTCGGCCGTACGAGCCGCACGGCAACGTCGGCTTCGCGACGGCTCAGCGAAACCTGTTGCCCCTGGGCCGAGAGCGAAAGGCGGATGTCCGGATATTCGTTCCGGAAGCGAGCCAGGTGCTCGGCGAGAAGATGCGTGACCAGAACCGGCGGCGCGCTGAGCGTGACCCGACCGACAAGCGGGGCATGGGCGGCCTTCGCCAAGCGGGCGATGCCATGGGCGCGAGCCTCCATCTCCGCGGCTCGCTCAAACACCTGCCTTCCGATCGCGGTGAGGCGGCAGGATCGCGGCAGGCGATCGACAAGCGCCACGTCCAGCGCCGCCTCGAGCGCGGCAAGCCGTCGGCTGACCGTCGCGTGGTCCACCTTCAGGCTGCGGGCGGCGGCGGAGAGCGTGCCGCTCTGCGCCACGGCCAGGAAGTGCCGGACGTCTTCCCAATCGATCGGCGGGCCAATGGCCATCTATGCAGAATCTCCAGGATCGCCCGCGCATATACCGAATTTCCGCAGGGGGCGCACGGGCGTAGTCACGACGCGCAGGAGGACCGCACGTCATGACAGGACAGCGCTTCAGGGTCGGCATCGTCGGATTGCAGCCGGGCAGGAGCTGGGCGGCGCGGGCCCATGTTCCGGCGCTGCGGGCCCTTTCCGCGAGCTACGAGATCGCGGGCGTCGCCAACACCAGCCTGGCGAGCGCCGAGAAGGCGGCGGCCGCGGCCGTGCTGCCGCGCGCCTTTGCCGACGTCGCCGAGCTGATTGCAGCGCCCGAGGTCGACATCGTCGCCGTCACGGTGAAGGTGCCGCCTCACCTCGAGATCGCGAGGGCCGCGATCACGGCGGGCAAGCACGTCTACTGCGAATGGCCGCTCGGCAACGGGCTGGCCGAGGCGGAGGAGCTCGCCGACCTTGCACGAGCCAAGGGGGTCCTGGGCGTCGTCGGGACCCAGGCGCGTGTCGCCCCGGAGATCGAGCATCTGAGACATCTGATCGCCGACGGCTTCGTCGGCGAGGTGCTGTCGACCACCCTGGTCGCGCGCGGTCGCGGCTGGGGCGGCTCCATCGCCGAGAAGAAGGTCAGCGCCTATCTGCTGGATCGTGCCAATGGCGCCACTATGCTGACCATCCCGGTGGGGCATACGCTGGCGGCGCTGCGGGACGTGCTCGGGGAAGTTGCAGAGGTGTCGGCAGTGCTGGCCACGCGACGGATCTCGGCAGTCGCCGCCGATACCGGGGAGACGCTGCCGGTATCCGCCCCCGACCAGGTGCTGGTGAGCGGAGTCCTCGCCAGCGGCGCGCCCCTCTCCCTCCATTACCGTGGCGGCACAGCGCGAGATGGCGACGGTCTCTTCTGGGAGATCAACGGCACGGAGGGCGACATTCGGGTATCGGGTCCTTCCGGCCACGCGCAGATGGTGCAGCTCTCCCTCGCGGGCGTGCGGGGCAATGAGGCGACATTCCGGCCACTGGAGGTCCCGGCCTCATACCGCTCTGGCTGGCCGCAGGACATCGTCCCGGGGAACGTGGCCCGCCTTTATGCCAGGATGGCCCGGGACCTGCGGGACGGCACCCGGACCGCGCCGAGCTTCGATGACGCGGTCGCTGTGCATCGGATCATCGCGGCAATCGAGAAAGCAGCCGAAAGCGGAAGCCGCACGGCGGTGACCTGATTCAGGACCAAGGGAGGGCGAATATGTCTTTCGGCTTCCCGGTCTTACCGCTGCGCCCGCCACCATGGCTCGGGAAGCCTCGAGCGTCCTTACGATCCCAGGACAATCGGCCGATGGTTCATGGCGCCGGGCGACCTCGACGCCGTGACGCCAGCGCTGATATCCCGGACATTCGGCGATCGCAGTCGTATCGCCGTCGGCGGTCAGTCACGCGGCGGGCCTCACCTCAACCCCTTCTGACTCAGTAAGACTAGAGCCTATAGTGGCAGGCGGCGTCAGCGTTGCCCTTGCCGGGTAGTTCGATCGCCCATCGATTCCATGAACGGATGGCTCGCGTGATCCGCTTGCCTCGCACGAAGTCACTCCTGGGACGCGCGATTGGAGGGATTGCCGCCGGACTTGGCGCCATCCTGTTGCTGGTCGTCGCGCTGATCGGCGGGCTGCTGTGGTCCAGCCTGCCGTCGTCCGATGAAGCCGCGACGGTTCCCGGGCTGTCCGCACCGGTGTCGATCACGGTGGACCAGGATGGCGTGCCGCGCATTCGCGCCGCATCGGAAATCGACGCGGCGGCCGCTCTTGGCTTCGTGCATGCGCGGGACCGCATGTTCCAGCTCGAGCTGGTGCGTCGGTCCGCATCGGGCCGCCTGTCGGAGCTGGTCGGCCCGCAAACGCTGAAATTCGATCGAGAGATGCGCGTGCTCGGGCTCCGCTTTCGCGCCATGGCCGATGAAGCTGCGCTGCCTGCCGCCGACCGGGACGTCCTTGAAGCCTACGCGCGCGGCGTCAACGCCTGGATCGCGGCGCACGGCCGCTTCAGTGCGCTCGAATTCATATTCCTCGGCGCGCCAGAGCCGTGGCGGCCATCGGACACCCTGCTCTGGGCGAAGACCATGGGGCTGTGGCTGGCCGGCAATTGGCAGCAGGAGCTTGCGCGCCTGTCGCTGTCGGAGACGCTGCCGGCGGAGCGGATCGCCGAGCTCTGGCCGAGGCGCCGCCACGAGGCGGTGACGCAAAAGGCCAGCCTCGACGCGCGCCTCGCCACGACGGCGGCCCAGGTCCTGGCCGCGCTGCCGCATTTCCCCGAGCCGTTCACGCTGCCCCCGGACGAGTCGAACGGTTGGGCGGTGGCCGGCAGCCTGAGCGCCACCGGCCATCCATTGCTCGCCGGCGATCCGCACCTGGTCTATTCGCTGCCTGGGCAATGGTACCTGGTCCGCATCGAGCGGCCCGACGGCGTATGGGCGGGAGCGACCGCTCCAGGCGTGCCGGGCATCGTGATGGGACGCAATCCTCATCTGGCGTGGGCGTTCACGACCACCGGCGCCGATACCCAGGACGTGTTCATCGAGACTCCAGCCGGCGACGATCTGTACGCGACGCCGGATGGGCCGCGACCCTTCACGACCCGCGAGGAGCGCATCGCCGTGCGCGGCCACCCGGATGTCGTGCTCAAGGTCCGTGAGACCAGGCACGGTCCCGTGATCAGCGACATCGCGCCGGAACAGCACGACAAGCTGCTCGCCGTGGCGATGGCGGGCCTCGCGCCCGGCGAGACCACTGCGTCGGGTTTCCTGGCGCTCAATCGAGCCGGCAGCGTGTCCGAAGCGGGCGAGGCAGCGGCCAGGATCACCTCCCCGGTGCAGAACATGTTCGTGGCGGATGCCGAGCATATCGCCCTGTTCGTGACCGGCCGTGTGCCGATCCGCCGCGCCGGTGACGGCAGCATGCCGGTCGATGGCGCGGATGGCATGCATGACTGGACCGGCTTCGCGTCCGGCCGCCAGCTTCCGATCACGATCGATCCGCCCAGCGGCAAGATCGTGAACGCCAATGAGCCGGTGGCACCGCCGAATTTCCCGATCTTCCTGGGCCACGACCCGCGCGGCGCGTGGCGCGCCGAGCGAATCGACGAATTGCTGGCCGCATCCAGACAGCACACGATAGCGGACTTCGCGCGGATGCAGGTCGACGCCGGCAGCACCTATGCCCGCCAGCTTCTTCCCGTGCTGCGCCGCGTCGCGGTCACTGACGAAGCCGCACGCAAGGCCCTCACGCAGCTGCAGGACTGGGATGGCACGATGTCGATGGACAGTCCGCGGCCCCTGATCTTCAACGCGTGGCTCGCCCGGTTTCGCGAGGACGTGCTGCGGCGCATGGGCGTGCCCGAACAATCCCCCGCCGTGTCGCGCCTGCATTTCGTGGCATGGCTGCTCGCTGCCGATGCCGATCCGGCAGCCCGATCCGCCTGGTGCGACGGCCCGTGCGACAGGATGCTGGCCAAATCGCTGGAAAGCGCGGTGGCCGAGCTCTCAAGACAGCTGGGGCCGGACCCCGCGGCCTGGCGCTGGGGCGCTGTGCATCGGGCAGTGTTTGCCCATCCCGTCCTTCGCTTCGTGCCGTTGTTGGGATGGTTGACCCAGGCGAGTGCCGCGGTGCCTGGCGACACCACGACGATCGACCGCCAGGAAGCGCTGTTCGGCGGGTTCGAGAGCGTGCATGGAGCGTCCTATCGCGCCGTCTACGACTTGGCCGACCTTGACCGCAGCCGGTTCATCGTGGCGCCGGGCCAGTCCGGCAATCCGTTGAGCCCGACGTCGCGCGTCTTTCTGGAGCGGTGGGCGGGCGGAGCCGTGGTTGCACTGGGGCAGGACACCGCCGGCGCCCCGGTCACCGCCCGGATCCGGCTGTTGCCCGCCGGGACGGACCGATGAATGGCTGAGCCGAGCGGCGCCATCGCGTCCTCGACACAATGGAGACGATGCCCGACACCGTCTTTCAGGTCCTGACCAAACGGGCGATGACGCTGAAGCGCTTCGTGAGCGAACGCTACCGGCAGGTTATCTCGGCACACAACTGGCTCGGAGTCTCGGTCGAGGACAATCGGGTGAGGTGCCGCGTCGATGGATTGCCACGGCTGAAGGGCACGGCCGGACGAACGATCTTGATCGAAGTCGAGCACCGTGCAGTGCGCAATCTCCCTACAATCTAGAATCCCCAGCAGCTCATTCCAGTTTCGCGGGTGGGATGAGTTCAACACTCGGCCAGTGCCGTGCCCCTCCTGGCCTCATCAGGCTCGACCGTAAAACGGCGCGAATTCGAATTGGATCTCACGCAGAGGGCATCGTTTTCCGTCGATACCGCTGATACGAGTATGAGATCTTACTACATAATCGTTGATTGTATTGACTCATTTGCACCAATGGGTAGTCTCACTGCAATGTTTACAAGGTAAGGTTGACGGTCTCCTACGGCGCACGTACTGTGCAAGCGCACATAGCGTGCGGACGCCACACGATTGTATGGATCTCATATGCAATACGTGGCGGTTATGCCGGTGCAGCCCGGCGACGGGAGAAACGTCATGGCAACAGCAGTCGGTCAATCCGCAACGGGCGACGACTACATCGACGGTCTTTTGAGTGGGGCGAAGTGGAGCGGCAGTTTCACCTATAGCTTCCCACAGCTGGTTTCCGACTATCAGGCCGGCAATCCGGAGACGGCGACCTTCACGCCGGTCACCTTCCAGCAGCGCGAGGCCACCCGCGCCATCATGTCCGGCGTAACGTTTTCACCCACCGCCAACGTGATGCGTGCAACCAGCGTCAACTCCTTCGTCGCTGTCTCGGTGACGGAGGCCGGCGGCCTCGGCAACGGGCTCAACGGCACGGGCGACATTCGGCTCGGGGAATCGCCTGCGGCCGATCCCACCGCCTACGCCTACTTTCCCAACAACAATGCCAACGGCAATGGCGGCGATGTCTGGTTCGGCGACGACTACGCCGGAACCGTCAACGACTACCGCAATCCAGTGATGGGCGGCTATGCCTATCACACCCATATCCATGAGCTCGGCCATGCCATGGGTCTCAAGCACAGCCACGAGCTGGGTGGCGTGTCGAACGTCGCCGTCCCGTCCGATCGGGACGCCATCGAATTTACCGTCATGTCCTATCGGAGCTATGTCGGCGGGCCGTCGACCGGCGGCTATACCTACGGCACCTGGGACGCGCCGCAGACCTACATGCAGTACGATATCCTGGCGCTGCAGACCATGTACGGCGCCTATTACGGCTCGTTGTCCAACAACACCAACACGACCTACACCTGGAGCCCGACGACCGGCGAGACGTTCATCAACGGCGTGAGTCAAGGCACGCCCGGCGGCAACAGGGTGTTCATGACGATCTGGGACGGTGGTGGCATCGACACCTATGACATGTCGAACTACACCACCGGTGTCACGATCGACCTCAATCCCGGCGGCTGGTCGATCACCTCGGACGCGCAGCGCGCATTCCTGGGCTTCGACGGAACCAACAATCACTACGCCAACGGCACCGTCTATAACGCGTTCCTGTTCGGCGGCAACCTCGCCTCGATCATCGAGAACGCCACCGGCGGCTCCGGCAACGACAGCATCACCGGAAACCAGGTCGCAAACGTTCTGATCGGCAACGCAGGCGATGACACGCTCGCGGGAGGCGATGGCGACGACAATCTTCAGGGCGGCGCCGGCGTTGATACGCTCAAGGGCGGCGGCGGCGCCGACGCGCTGCTTGGCGGCGATGGCGATGACACCCTGAAAGGCGGCGGCGGCGCCGACTCGCTGATCGGCGGCAACGGCATCGACACCGCCGACTATGCCTTCTCGAGCGCAGTCGTCGTCAACCTCACCGCCGGCACCGGCGCGGGTGGCGACGCGGCCGGGGACAGCTTTTCCAGCATCGAGAACGTCTCCGGCACGACCGGTGACGATGTCCTGACCGGCAATAGCAGCAATAACGTCCTGGCCGGCGGCGACGGCAACGATCAGCTGTTCGGCGAAGGCGGCCTGGATACGCTGAATGGCGGCAACGGCAACGACCTGCTGCAGGGTGGCTTCAGCACCGACACCGTCAACGGCGGCGACGGCGACGACACCATCGCCGTGCTCGACGGCCAGTTCATCGACAATGTCGACGGCGGCAACGGCACCGATACGCTCGATCTCAGCAACATCAGCACCGATGGTCCCGTCGTCATCAACCTGACGGCCGGCACGTGGGACGAAACGCCAAGCTTCGGCGGTCCGGCGACCATCGCCAATGTGGAGCGGATCATCGGCACCCAGCTCGGCGACACCATCACCGGCAGCAACACGGGCGCGTCCAGCAACTCCATAAGCTTCCTGGATGGCCAGGGCGGCGACGACTTCCTGGTCGGCGACGGCGGTACCGACACCCTCCTGGGCGGCGCCGGCAATGACACTCTGCGCGGCGGCTTCGACGTCGACACCGTCAATGGTGGCGACGGCAACGACGTGATCCAGGTCCTCGAAGGTGAGTTCATCGACGACGTCAACGGCGGCAACGGCACCGACACGCTCGACCTGCACGATATCGATGGCTTGGGCCAGTTCGGCTTCGTCAGCGGGCCCGTCACGATCGATCTGGTCGGCGGTACCTGGGACCAGACCCCACCGTTCCCCGGACCGCGGTCGATCGCTGGGATCGAGCGCATCATCGGGACCCAGCTCGGTGACACCATCACCAGCGCCAATTTCGGCGACCGGATCTCCTTCGTTGACGGCCAAGCCGGCAATGACACGATCGTCGGCGACGACTTCACCGACACGCTCCTGGGTGGCAACGGCAACGACGTGCTCCAGGGCGGCTTCAACAATGACATTATCAACGGTGGTGCCGGCAACGACACCGTCATCGTGCTGGAAGGCGAATTCATCGACGATGTCGACGGCGGCACGGGTATCGCCGACATCCTCGACCTGAGCGACATGGACGGCACCGGCGGCCCGGGCGGCGTCAGCGGCGCGGCGATCGTCAACCTGGCGGCCGGCACGTGGGACCTGACCTCGGGCAGCGGCGGGGCGCGGAGCATCGCCGGCATCGAGATCGTCAGAGGCACTCAGCTGGGCGACACCATAACCGGTGGTGCTGCAGTCGAAACCCTCTACGGCAACGGTGGCGACGACTCGCTGAGCGGCGTCGGCGCAGGCGGGGACAAGCTGTGGGGCGGGCTTGGCAATGACATTTACATCATCGAGGCCGGCGACACCGTCCACGAGGTGGCGGGACAAGGCATCGATCTGGTGCTGAGCTCGGTCAGCTACACTCTGGCAGTCAATGTCGAAAACCTGGTCCTCACCGGCGTGGCCAACCTCAACGGCACCGGCAACACTCTAGTGAACTCCATCACCGGCAACAGCGGCAACAACATCGTCAGCATCCAAGCCGGCGGCGCCGATACGGCGCAGGGCGGCCTCGGCGACGACACCTATCGGGCCGATGCCACCGATACGCTGATCGAGAATGCCGGTGAGGGTACGGACACCGTGCGGACGACCCAAAGCTTCACATTGGGCGCCAATTTCGAGCGGCTGATCCTGGAAGGCGCAGGCAACGTCAACGGCACCGGCAACACGTTGGATAACCTGCTGACCGGCAACACCGGCAACAACACGCTGACCGGGGGCCTCGGTCGTGACGTGCTGGTCGGCGATTTCGGCACCGACCGGTTCGACTTCAACGCGCTGGCGGAATCGGGCATCACCGCCGCGACGCGAGACGTCATCAATGACTTCGATGCGGCCACCAACGTCACCACGGTGGACCGGTTCGATGTGTCGACCATTGACGCCAACGCCCTCGTGGCGGGCAACCAGGCCTTCATCTTCGGCGGCGCCTTCACGGCGGGCCATCTGCGCGCAGTGCAGTCCGGCGCCAATACCCTGATCCAGCTCAACACCGACGCCGACGCGTCGGCGGAAATGGTTGTCCAGCTCAACGGCGTTCTGGCGACCAACATCAACGCAACCGACTTCTTCCTATAGGCGGAAGCCACTTTCTCGACCGTGGAGCATGGGTATCCACGGTCGAGAAACTCCACCAAGGGATTGGAACTGCGGCCTAGTTTGCACGGATTCGTTCGCTTCCGAAAAAGCAGCCATTTCCCCAGTAACTCTTTGTGTTGATCCGACGATTTCGGACAGGTTGGATCAATTGTTTGTTTCGGGACGCCGGTCTTGGACGTCTCGTGCGACTGGTTAAGGCTTCCAGGGCCACACCCAAATTCTGGGGGCGGTCGAGGCGGCCCATCTGCTCGCCCATCATGCCGCGCTGCGGCGGTTCGGGCAGGCGATCCAGGCCGTTGCACCCGACGCGACCGGCTGGCCGATTTTCACCAGAACCTCGGACTATAGCGTCGTCGAGGCATTCCTGCAGGCCGGCGCGTACTCCTTCCTCAACATCACCCTGCTGCTGGCCGTCGTGGTGCGCCGGGTGCGCGACGTGGTCCTCACGCTGCCCGTGCTGCTAAGCGGGCTCCCGACGTTCGCCGCCTGCGCGGCCGTCGATCTGCCGCTTAACTTCACCAACATCATCGCCTTGCCGCGATGTCCATGCTGTCGTGGCAGACTGACAAAACTCAGGTTCGTTAAATGACGCAGTAAGACTAGGCTAATCGACGTGGACCGCGACCGAGCGCACGAGGATCTGTCGACGCATCAGGAACAACAGCGGCAGCACGACGAGACTGCAGATCGTCATGACGCGGAAATCGTTCAGGTAGCCGATCATCGCGGCCTGGCGGTTGATCTCGGCATCCCACACCGCAAGCATCTGCGAATCGGCGCCCGGCATGACCTTGCCGAACGGCCAGCCCGGGCTGTAGGGCGTGAACTGGCTGACCAGATCGGCCCGGTTCTCCTGGGTGTTGCGCGCCAGCAGCGAGACGAGGATGGCGATGCCGACCGACGCGCCGAGATTGCGCAGCAACGCATTGATGGCGGCACCTTCGGTGCGCAGCCGCGCCGGCAAGGTGGCGAAGGTGAGCGTGGTGAGCGGCGGGAAGACGAGGCCCAGGCCGAAGCCGAGATAGATGCCGTTCCAGACGATCGCGGCCTCGCTGACGTCCAGGGTGAAGGTCGTCATCTCCCACAGCGACAGGGCGCACAGGCCAAAGCCGAGCGCGATGATATAGCGGGCGTCGAAGCGCGTGATGATGCGCGCCACCATCATCATCGACACCATCATGCCCAAGCCGCGCGGCGCCAGCACCAGGCCGGTCGTGAAGACCGGGTAGCCCTTCAGCTGCTGCAGGAAGGGCGGCATCAGGGTCGCCGACACGATCAGCACCAGGCCGCAGACGCCGGTCAGGACCAGCCCGACCGTCAGGTTGCGGTCCTTGAACAGGTCGCGCGACAGGAAGGGGTGCTCGTCCGTCAGGGTGTGGATCAGGAACATGGCGAAGGCGATGCCGGCCACCAGCGTCTCGACGACGATCTCGGGCGAGTCGAACCAGTCGAGCTGCTGGCCGCGATCGAGCATGAGCTGGAAGCTGCCGATGGCGATGGCGAGCAAGGCGAAGCCCAGGAGGTCGAACGGCCGTGGACGATCGTTGCCGTGGTTGCGCACCAGGATCATGAGCCCGATGGCGCACAGCACGCCGACCGGCAGGTTGACGTAGAACACCCAGCGCCAGCTGTATTCGTCGGTCAGCCAGCCACCCAGCGACGGGCCGGTGATGGGCCCGAGCATGGTACCGACGCCCCACAGCGCCATCGCCTTGCCCTGCTCCTCGCGCGGATAGGTCTCCATCATGAGCGCCTGCGAGAGCGGCACGAGCGAGGCGCCGAAGGCGCCCTGCAGGGCACGGAACAACACCAGCTGATCGAGCGTCTGGGCGGCGCCGCACATCATCGAGACGGCGGTGAATCCGACGACGGCGGTCACCAGCACGCGGCCCAACCCGAAACGCACGGCGCAGAAACCCGCCAGCGGCGTCATGATCGCCGAGGCGACGATATAAGAGGTGATCACCCAGGAGACCTGCTCCTGGGTGGCCGACAGCGAGCCCTGGATCGAGGGCAGCGCCACGTTGGCGATGGTGCCGTCGAGCGCGTACATGATGGTGGCCATCATCACCACGATGGTGATGAGCCCGCGACGGCGCTTGACCCTCGGATCTATCATGGCGGATCGATCATGGCCGGATCGCTCACGGCTTGGCGGTGGCCGTTGCACTCGACAGGCCGAAGGCCTTTCCAAGGCTTGTGACCAGGCTGCCGAGCGAGCGGTTGTTGCCGGTATCGATCTCGACGGTCGTGCTCATGCCGACGCGCAGCGGCGGGTCGCCGTCGCGGCAAGCGACCGAAACACGCACCGGGATGCGCTGCACCACCTTGACCCAATTGCCGCTGGCGTTCTGCGGCGGCAGCACGGCGAACTCCGCGCCGGTCGCCTGGGCGATGCTCGTCACCGTGCCTTTGCATTCCGCGTCGGGATAGGTGTCGACGTTGATGGTCGCCGGCTGGCCCGGACGAACGAGCGTAAGCTCGGTCTCCTTGAAGTTGGCCTCGACCCACAGGTCGGTGTCGGCGACGACGACCATGATGGGCACGCCGGCAGTAGCGTAGCTGCCCGGCACCGGTCGCTTGGAAACGATTCCGTCAAGCGGCGCTTCGATGGTGGTGCGGCGAAGCTGCAAGAGGGCCTCGTCGCGCGACGCCAGCAGCTGCTTGACCTTGGGATGATCGTCGGGTCGGATCTTGGGATCTCCCGCGAGGGCCGCCTCGATGCGCTGCAGATCCTCCTCGGCAGCGGCGATTCGCTGGCGCGCCACCTCCAACCCCATCCGCGTCTCCTGCAGCTTCTGCGTCGACGCGATCTTCTTGTCGGCGAGATCGGACTGCCGCTCGTACTCGGCCTGGGCGAAGTTGAGCTGGCTCCGGGCCGACTTGATCTCCTCGCGCTTGGTGCGCCACTGCGCGCGCAGGCCACGGATCTCGGAGCGCGCCGTCTCGATCTCGGCGTCGATCTTGGCAAGCGCCATGCGATAGGCCTGGTCGTCGAGCCTGAACAGGAGCTGGCCGCGCGACACCCGCTGGTTCTCCTGCACCGGCACCTCGACGATGATGCCGCTGAGCTCGGTGGTGACGGGCACGCGGTCGCCCTTCACATAGGCGTTGTCGGTGCTGACATAGCGGCCGGAAGACAGCCACACGAACAAGGCCGCAAGGATGACAAGAAAGGGCAGCGACCACATGACCAGCCGCGCCAGACCACGTCGTCCCATGCGCTGGCGCCGAGGAAGGGCGGCTGCGACCGGCGCGGGCGCCATCGTAGGCCTTTCCTCCAAATGTTCTCCATCTCTCACTTACATATGGTCTAGCCCGAGCCCGATTTGGTCAACTGTCAGACGCGACATGGCTGGTAGGTTGGCCGCGCGGCCTTCTTCCATGGAGCGCGGACCTCCAGGTCCGCCTTAAGGCATGATCGCGGACCTGGAGGTCCGCGCTCCGGCAAGAGCAGCTACGCCGGCTGCACGGGCTTGGCGCCGTCGCGGAACAGCTTGTAGGTGATGGCGTCGTAGAGGGCGTTGTAGGACGCGTCGACGATGTTCGGCGACACGCCGATGGTCGACCAGCGGCTCTTGGTATCCGCGCTCTCAATCATGACCCGCGTGGTCGCCGCCGTTCCGCCAGCCGAGTCGAGGATGCGGACCTTGAAGTCGACCAGCCGCATGTCGGCCAGCTCGGGATAGACCGGAATGAGCGCCTTTCGCAGCGCAGCATCGAGGGCATTCACCGGGCCGTTCCCCTCACCCACCTCCATCGCCCGGCGGCCGGCCACGTCGAGCTTCACCGTGGCCTCCGACAAAGCGATCAGCTGGCCGCGCGCGTTAACCCGCCGTTCGGCCAGCACGCGGAAACTGTGCAGGGCGAAATAGTCGGGCACCGTATGCAGCTCGTGGCGGGCCAGCAGCTCGAACGAGGCGTCGGCGCCGTCGTAAGCATAGCCTTCGGCCTCGCGCTCCTTGACGATCTCCAGCAGGCGGGCCACGCCGGGATCCCGGGGATCGACCTCAAGCCCGATCTGGCGGAAGCGGGCCATGATGTTGGAGCGACCGGCCTGGTCGCTGACCACGATGATGCGCTGGTTGCCCACCACCTCCGGATCGACATGCTCGTAGGTCTTGGGGTTCTTCTCGACCGCCGAGACGTGCAGCCCGCCCTTGTGCGCGAAGGCGCGCGTGCCGACATAGGCGGCACTGCGGTTGGGCGTGACGTTCAGCCGGTCGTCGAGCAGGCGCGACAGATGGGTAAGCCGCTGCAGCGCGCCGTCCTTCAGGCCGGTCTCGAACCCCATCTTGAGGACCAGGTTGGGGATCAGCGCGATCATGTTGGCGTTGCCGCAGCGCTCGCCCAAGCCGTTGATCGTGCCCTGCACCTGCCGCGCGCCGGCGCGCACGGCCGCCAGCGTGTTGGCGACGGCGTTCTCGGTGTCGTTGTGGGTGTGGATGCCGATGCGATCGCCGGGGATCCTCTTGCAGACCTCGCCGACGATGCGCTCGACTTCGTGCGGCAGGGTCCCGCCATTGGTGTCGCACAGCACCAGCCAGCGCGCGCCCGCCTTCTCGGCCGCCGCAAGGCAGGCCATGGCATAGTCCGGGTTGGCCTTGTAGCCGTCGAAGAAATGCTCGGCGTCGAACATGACCTCGTCCATGCGGCTGGCGGCATAGGCGAGCGAATCGGAGATCATCTCGAGGTATTCGCCGCGGTCGAGCTCGAGCGCCACATCGACATGAAAATCCCACGTCTTGCCGACCATGCAGACATGGCGCGCCTTGGTCTGCAGGATGGCGGCCAGTCCGGGGTCGTTGGCCGCGCTGCGGCCGGCACGACGCGTCATGCCGAAGGCCACGAACTTCGCCTTCTTGAAGGCCGGCGGATCGGCGAAGAAGCGGTCGTCGGTCGGATTGGCGCCGGGCCAGCCGCCCTCGATGTAATCGATGCCCAGAAGGTCGAGCTCGCGCGCGATCGCGGCCTTGTCGGCGACGGTGAAATCCACGCCCTGGGTCTGGGCGCCATCTCGCAGGGTGGTGTCGAAAAGATAGAGGCGGTTGGATGAAGTCATGGCGCGGTCATCATACACGGCCGGGGCCGATGTCACCCGCCTGCCGGCCGGACATGACGCAGCCCCCAGAGAACGAGCGCAAAGCAAGCGATGCCGGTCGGGGCCGCCGAATAGGCGACAAGGCGGATGATCTGCTCCTGGGCGTCGGAACCACGAGCATTGCCGGCGGCCAGGGGCATGACGGTGCTGCCAGCACCCCAGGCTGCGGCCAGGACAAACGCGGCAATCGTCGCCAGGCCCGAGTAGACCAGGAGCCAGAACGCCACCCGCGACGCCACCGGGCCGAGCTCCAGCCTCGCCCATACCAGCCCCAGCGCCAGCAGCAGGACAGCCAACAGCGCGCTCAGCGTGTGAACCGACCGTCCCAGATGCGGCACCGCGACGTAGGGGACCGCGAAGCCCTCGAAGGATGTGAACAGAAGCAAGACGACGCCAAGCTGCAGCAAACGATGCCCTTGACGCGACAACAGGCTCGAGGGGTCCATGCGCTGAGCTCCGCAGTGTTTTCGACCCAACGGCACGACAAGCAGATCGGTTTCCTTGCCATGCCGGCATCGCCATAGTGCTGGCGACTACGGAGGCAACGCATCATGACGACACCCACCACCATCACCGAGCTGCGCTCCACCCTGTTGCAGGTGCCGTGGCGCGGCAAGCCGCCAGCGGCCGGCATCCTGTCGGCGCCGGTGCGTGACATCTATGTGCTGGAGATCGAGACCCAGGGCGGCCTCATAGGCATGAGCTATCTCATGCCGCTGCGCGGTGGCTTCCACACGATCGATGCCTGCATGAAGGAGCTGATCGCACCCCACCTCATCGGCCGCGATGCCACCGAGATCGAGGCGATCTGGCAGACGCTCTATCGCAGCAACTTCTGGTTGGGCCGCATGGGCGTAACGGTGTTCGCCCAGAGTGCCGTCGACATGGCGTTGTGGGACATTCTCGGCAAGCGGGCCGGTCTTCCGCTATTCAGGCTGTGGGGCGCGGCGCGCGCCGAGGTTCCCGCCTACGGCTCGGGCGTGTTCAGGGGGCTCGGCCGCGACGGCATGATCGCGCGTGCCAAGGAATTCACCGCGCAGGGTCTGAAAGCCATCAAGATGCAGGTTGCCCATATCCGGCCGTGGCGCGAGGACGTGCTGAACGTCAAGGCGATGCGCGAGGCGCTGGGCGGCGGCACGGAGATCATGATCGATGTCAACATGGGCTGGGATGCCGACACCGCCATCCAGGCCGGCCATCGCATCGACGAGTTCGATCCCTATTGGCTGGAGGAGCCGGTGATCGCCGAGGATTTCGCGGGCTATCGCCGCATCGCCGCGGCGCTCAAGACCCGCATCGTCGGCGGCGAGAGTCATTTCACGCGCAACGACCTCAGGCCGTTCTTCGAGACGCCGTGCGTGCCCATCCTGCAGCCCGATCCGATGCGCGGCGGCTACACCGAGCTGCGCAAGATCGCGGCCGCGGCCGAGCCGTGGGGCATCAGGATCGCGCCGCATCTCTTCCACGAGACGATGGTCCACTTGCTGGCCTCGATCCCCAACGCCAACTACCTCGAATACATGGACTGGAACGACGATCTCTGGATCGAGCCGGTGCTGCCATCGAAGGACGGCACGATGACGCCACCGGAGCGCCCGGGCCATGGCCTCGCCTTCCGGCCGGAGATCCTGAAGGACTGCCGCGTCGGCGGGCAGAGGATGAAGGGTTGATGACGCTGCGCGCGCCTTTGCTCCTGTTGGTTGGCGTTGCTTTCCTCGCCTTGGAAGCTTATGCGCAATCATCGGGACTCACCGTTTCCGACCACGACGCGACCAAGACCTTCCGCCAGCAAGATCTCCTGAGCAATCCTGCTCTACGCAATGTCACGATTGCCGATCCGGTCTATCAGCGCTCGATGACCTATCGCGCCCTGCCGGCCGCCGACCTTCTCAAGGGCCTGAAGATCGGCACCGACGACTACGTGCAGGCGCGCGCGACCGACAACTACTCGATCGGGATTCCGGCCCGGCTGCTTGTCGCGCCTGCACCGACCTCGGCGGAGGCCTACATCGCTGTCGAGGATCCGGCCGCGCCCTGGCCGCCTCTTCCCAACCGTGCGGAACGATCGAGTGCGGGACCGTTCTTCCTGATCTGGCGGCTCGCTCCCGGTGCCCGGATCAGCAGCGAGTATTGGGCCTACAAGCTTGCCGCCCTTGCCGTCACCGACGGGCCGCTGAAGCGCTGGCCTGGTCTCGCCGTCGGCGCCGACATCCCGGCAACCGATCCGATCCGCACCGGCCTCGATCGCTATGTCGAGCTGTGCATCGCCTGCCATCGCTTCAAAGGCGAGGGCGAAGGCGACCAGGGACCCGATCTCGGCCAGCCCCTGAATCCCGTCGAGTACTTGAAGATCCCCGCCCTCAAGCAGCTGATCCGCAGTCCCTCCTCCGTCCGCAAATGGCCCGAGCAGAAGATGCCCGGCTTCGATGCCTCGAAGTTGAGCGACGCCGATCTCGATGCGGTGATCGCCTGGCTCGCCTACAAGGCGCAGCAACACTAGCCCGTTGACAGCCTCTTCATGGTCGCCTCGGCAAAGCGCTCAGCCGCCGGCAGATGGAACTCCATGAACAAGGCGGGCTCCAGCACCTCGACCTCGATGACGATCAGCTCTTTGTCTCGGACCACGCTGTCGATGCGCGCGTAAAGCGGAAGCTCGGGCAACGCACGCACGGCCGCTGTGCCCTGCTCCACCACCTCCGGCGGCGGGGTCTCCGCGCTGCGCGTGGCGCCGAAGCGGGAGTTGACACGGAACTCGCCCTTCGGCGGGCGCTTGCGCACGGCGTGGCTGAAGATCCCATCGAAATAGATCAGCGACAGCTCGCCCTCTTCGATCTCCGGCAGGAACTCCTGGACCACCAGGCCGGCAGATCGCACTTCGTCAGGCAGGCGAGTGATCGCGGCGGCAATGTCGTCACGCGCGACCAGCTCCACGAAGTAGCCGCTGGCGCCTGTCGTCGGCTTCACGACCGCGCGCTGCCAGCCGTTTTGCGCGAAGACATCCGCGATCGCCTCGCCCGTGCCGGTCACGAGGTGCGATCGCGGCACGCGGACTCCCGCCAATGCAAGCTTCTCGAGATAATCCTTGCGGAGGTTCCAGCGCACGAGCGCGATGGGATTGAAGAGACGGGTCTTCGCCGCCATCGCTTCGGTCCAGGCACGGAAAGCGTCAGGCGCGCGGTAGTATCCCCAGGTCGAGCGCAGCACGACGGCATCGGCTCCGTCGAAGGGCGCGCGCGGCCCCTCCCAGGGAGCGCCGACAACGCGGCAGCCGCGCCGCTCGAGGGCTTCGGCATACAGACGATCGGACGGGGTGATGTCAGGCTGATCGGCGGCGGTCGCCAGCACGATCAGACGCTCACTTGCAGACATTGCGCAGCGCCCGCCATTCCGCATCGGTGAAGACAGGCTGGCCGGTCGGCGGACGCTTGGTGGCGGTGATACGCTCGGCGGTCGGCGGATGGCTCGACCAGATGCCGGCGGCGGCCGCCATGTCCTTCGGTTCCTTCTCCATCATCTGCTCGAAGAAGCTCGAAACGCCATCGGCGCGCAAGCCGAGCTTCTCCAGCAAGGCCACGCCTGTGGCGTCGGCTTCGCGCTCGAAAGCGCGGCCGTTGCGCAGCGCCAGCAGGATCGTGCCGCCGGAACCGAAGGTGTTCAGCAGGTCCGAATAGCCGCCGCCCATCAGCTTGGCGATCAGCTCGACGCCATACTGGCGCGCCAGGCCCTTCATCGGATGGTAGTGCACGACATGGCCGATCTCGTGCGCCAGCACGCCCGCCACCTGCGAACGATCCTTGGCCTGGTCGATGAGGTCGGAATAGAACACGAGGATGCCGCCGGGCAACGTGAAGGCGTTGACCGGGCCACCTTCGATGACGTGTACCGTGATCTGGTGCCGGTAGTCGGCGGCGTGCGCAAGCCGGTTGGCGAGGTCGTTGATGGCGGCCAGGCCCTGGCGCCCGTGGCATTCGTCCTTGTCGGCCGTCAGCTCGTCGAACACGCTCTCGCCCAGCCGGGCCTGCAGGCTGTGGGGCAGCAACGGTGCCACGTACTCGCTGCCGTAGTCGACACCGACCCAAAGCAGGGCGATCAAGGCCGCGAATGTCGTGCCGAAGGCCGCGATCCGGGGCGCCGCGGGCCGCGCCGCCTGGCCGACCGACGAAAGTGCCGGCACCCAGCCAGCAAGCTGGCGGCGCAGCTCGGGATCCTCGACCAGCAGGCGCGCTTCCGAGCCGCGGCGCACGATCGGCGGCGCTGCCTCGTGAGTCAGGTCGCCCAGCACGGCGACCTCGCCGATCGGCCAGCGCGCGATGATGCCCGAGTCGGCCGGACGATAGATGATCAGCTCGCTGGTCGTCGGCCGCACGCTGACATCCTGGACCTCGGCGGTTTCGCCGTCGTAGAAGCGCGCGCGCGACGCCATCAGATGCCGCTCACGTCGAACATGTCGAGCAGCCCTTCGCCGAAGCGCGGCCCACGCTGAGGAGGCTGGCGGATGCCCGCGCCGGCGGGAGCGCCGTAGAGCCACAGCTCGGCCGCGATCAGGCGCAACGTGCGATGCATCACCCAGGGCCAGCCCACGCCCAAGGTCAGCACGACGATCAGATAGTTCAGCACCAGGAACCCCCACATCTGGCGCGTCGAGATCGCCGTGGCGAACAGCACATTGCCGGCGCGGCTGTGCGAGACCAGGTAGCGGAACCAGTAGGCCTGCCACCAGCAGCGCAGCGGCAGGATGAGGACGCTGAACACGAAGTACGCGGCGATGGCGGCCGCGACAATGATCAGGATGGTGTGCAGCCCGGGCTGGGAGAGGAGCTTCCCGGCTTCCTCGGACGTGATGCCGGAGCGGTCGATCGTGCCGCCGATCGCCGCCACGGCGACGACGACTGCCACCACCCAGGCCAGCACGTTCAGGAAGTAGTAGCCGAGGAAGCGACCGTAGATGTCGCCGGCATTGCCGACGAAGGTGAAGGGCAAGGTGCCGAAGCGCGCATTGGCGACACGCGGTCGCGCCAGGTTCACCGACACGACCGGCGTCAGCAGTCGCAGCGTGATGGCGTTGACGAAGGTCAGGACGGTTGCCGTCGCGCCGTAGCGCCAGGCCGATCCCATCATTGCGAAACGGATGCCGCGCCAGCGCGTGCGCGAGAGCCGGTAGCGCAGTCCCGCATAGTGACCGACGTAAGCCAGCGGAAAGCCGATCAGCGCAACGGACAGAGAGAAGAGGTCGAACAAGCCGAAGCTCTGGAACGGCCGTTCGTGAAAGACCTCGACCCACACCAGCCACATCAGCCCGCCCCACGCGGCAAGCATCAGCAGCACCAGCAGGAAGCCGATCAAGAGCTCGCGTCCGCGGCCGCGATACTCGAAGCGATCGCCCAGCACGGAGAAATGGTTCCACAAATAGCGGCGCAACCGCGTGCGGCCCCAGAAGCGCGACCAGCCCAGGGTCAGCACCATGAGCACAAGATGGCGCAGGTAGATGGCATAAAGCTCGGACAGCTTGCCGTCATAGCGCGGTCGGCTTGGCGTCAGGTCAGGCTCGACGGGCTTGCCGGCCGGCGCAGCAACAGCTGGGCCAGCGGCCTGGACCCAAGGGGATGTCGTTTCGCTCACATGAACCGCTTTTGCCGATTGCACCGCAAAATGTTTGATGCTGCAATGCAGCATCGATTGAGGTAGGCAGTGTATGCAACAGCATCGAGCCCCGCCACCATGACCAGCCCCACCCGCCAAGCCCCTGGGCGCGAAGCCCCTGGAAGAGATCGTCCCTGGCTGATCCGCACCTACGCCGGGCACTCCACGGCTGCCAAGTCGAACGAGCTCTACCGCACCAACCTGGCGCGCGGCCAGACCGGCCTGTCGGTCGCCTTCGATCTGCCGACCCAGACGGGTTACGATTCCGATCATCCGTTGGCCAAGGGCGAGGTCGGCAAGGTCGGCGTGCCGATCAGCCATCTCGGCGACATGCGCACGCTGTTCGACGGCATTCCGCTCGATCGCATGAACACGTCGATGACGATCAACGCGCCGGCGGCGTGGCTGCTCGCTCTTTATGTTGCGACGGCCGAGCAGCAAGGCGTGTCGCGGGCCAAGCTGCAGGGCACCACGCAGAACGACGTCATCAAGGAGTATCTGTCGCGCGGCACCTACATCTTTCCGCCCGAGCCGTCGCTCAGGCTGACGGCCGACACGATCGGCTTCACCTACCGCGAGGTTCCCAAGTGGAATCCGATGAACGTGTGCAGCTACCACCTGCAGGAGGCCGGTGCCACGCCGGTGCAGGAGCTCGCCTTCTCGCTCGCCAACGCCATCGCCGTGCTTGATGCGGTGCGGGCGCGCGGACAGGTGCCCGAAGCGGACTTCCCGCAAGTCGTCGGGCGCATCTCCTTCTTCGTCAATGCCGGCATCCGCTTCATCACCGAGATGTGCAAGATGCGGGCGTTCGCCGAGCTGTGGGACGAGCTGACACGCACGCGTTACGGCGTGGCCGATGCCAAGCAGCGGCTGTTCCGCTACGGCGTGCAGGTGAACTCGCTCGGCCTCACCGAGCAGCAGCCGGAGAACAACGTCTATCGCATCCTGCTGGAGATGCTGGCGGTGGTGATGAGCAAGAATGCGCGCGCCCGGTCGGTGCAGCTGCCGGCATGGAACGAGGCGCTCGGCCTGCCGCGGCCGTGGGACCAGCAGTGGTCGCTCCGCCTGCAGCAGATCGTCGCCTTCGAGACCGATCTCCTGGAGCACGGCGACATCTTCGACGGCAGCACCGAGATCGCGCGCAAGGTGGAGGCGCTGAAGGCGGAAGCAACGGCCGAGATGAGCCGCATCGCCGACATGGGCGGCGCCGTGGCGGCGATCGAATCGGCCTACATGAAGCAGCGCCTGGTCGAGTCCAACCTGAAGCGCCTGGCCGCGATCGAGGCCGGCGAGCAGATCGTGGTCGGCGTCAACGCCTATACCGAGGGTGAGCCCTCCCCGCTCTCAGCCGGCGAGGGCGCGATCCTCACGGTCGACGCCTCGGTCGAGCGCGAGCAGATCGAGCGGCTGAAGGCCTGGCGCACCAGTCGCGACGGCGCGGCGGCGAAGGGGGCGCTCAACGACCTGGCGTCGGCAGCCAAGGAGGATCGCAACATCATGCCGGCGTCGATCGCCTGCGCCGAAGCCGGCGTGACGACCGGCGAATGGACCGACACGCTGCGCTCGATCTTCGGCGAGTATCGCGCGCCCACCGGCGTGGCCCGCGCCGTCGGCGTGACCGACAGCCGGCTGGAAGCAGCACGCCGCGACGTCGAGACGGTGTCGCGACGCCTGGGGCGTCGGATAAAGATGCTGGTCGGCAAGCCCGGTCTCGACGGCCACTCGAACGGCGCCGAGCAGATTGCCGTGCGCGCGCGCGACTGCGGCATGGAGGTGGTCTACGAGGGCATCCGGCTCACGCCCGAGCGCATCGTCAACGCCGCGCTCGAGGAGAGCGTGCATATCGTCGGACTCTCGATCCTGTCAGGCGGCCATGTCTCGCTGGTTGGAGAAGTGCTCGAGGGCCTGCGCTCAGCCGGCATCGGTGAGGTGCCGGTCGTCGTCGGCGGCATCATCCCGCCCGCCGATGCCGAGGCGTTGATCGGGGCGGGCGTCGCGCGCGTCTATACGCCCAAGGATTTCGACCTGACGCAGATCATGCGCGACATCGTCTCCGTGGTCGATGGTGCATGGAAGGAGGCGGCTTAGGTTGAAGCCTGCAGGCTTGCCGTGGCGTGCAGCATGGGATCGACGGCGGCATGGCTGAACAGCCAGGCCTCGGCATGGATGATACGGGCGTCACGGCGGATCACGCGGGACAGGGCGATCACGTCGGCCTCGTGCGCAGCCCGGAGCACCGTGACATTGAGATGCGACAGTGCGGCTGAAAGGCCCGCTGCCGCGCGCAGCGACGTATCAATCAAGGATAGCAGCGCGGCGCTCGACCAGATCTCGCCCGGCTTCAGCGAAAACCGCAGCCTTACGTCCTGATCCTGGCACTCCTCGACGAAGACGTCGTGCAAATCGGCAACAGGCAGAGCTTCCTCGAGGGCTTTTTGCAGCTCGTCTTCCGTCATGACGGCAATGGTATGATATCCCTCACCCGATGTCCTTCCTCGACCATATCAAACGCTGCAACAATGCCGACCTGACGCAATTCGAGCCGTGGTTCGTCGGCGCCACGCGCGCCGGCTTTCTGCATCGCGAGTTCGCGCCCCGCGTCGCGAAGCGAAGCGGACTGTTCAAACGCCACGACTCCAAAAGCCACGACCCCAAGCGCCACGACGGGGGCTGGCATCTCGATGACGCGCTCGACACGCCGCAGAAGCGCACCGACGCCGTGCGTGCATTTCTGCTGGAGCTGCGCGATGAGGGTCAATTCGGCGGGCTCTGGCGCGAAGAGGCTTATCCCGTCACCTGGGAGTTCACCGATCCGCCATTGATGACCATGGAACGTGCCGCGGTGCCCTGGTTCGGCGTGCGCGCCTTCGGACCGCACATGACGGGATATGTGCGGCGCAAGGACGGTTTGCATATCTGGGTGCCGCGTCGCTCCTACACGAAACCGACCTTTCCCGGCCAGCTGGACAACACAGTGGCGGGCGGCCAGCCGGCTGGTATCGGCCTGCACGAGAACCTGGTCAAGGAATGTGCAGAGGAAGCGTCGATTCCAGGCACGCTGGCCGCGCAGGCCAAGGCAGTGAGTTTCATCACCTACCTCAACCAGTCGGGGCAACAGCTGAAGCCCGACCTGATGGTGTGTTTCGACCTGGAGTTGCCCGCCGATTTCACACCGCGCGCAAATGACGGCGAGGTGCATAGCTTCGAGTTGTGGCCCGTGCAGCGCGTCTTCGAGACCGTGCGCGACACATCGGACTTCAAGTACAATTGCAATCTTGTGTTGATCGATTTCTTCGTGCGCCACGGATTGTTGTCCGCGGACGATCCACAGTTCGTCGCCATCGTCTCCGGTCTTCGGATGATGTACACTTCTCGCAACGGAATCGGCTGAGCGACGGCGCGTCGCCAGGAATACGTGGCCGGCTCGGCTGAGCTTGCGAAAGGTGGCAGCCCTCCATGCCACGGTGCGTGCTCAGTGCTTTCGTTTTTGCTTTGATTTTCGCTTGCGGCTCAGCGGTCTCGCAAGATGGTCATCATGGCCAAGGCCATGTCGAGAATCACGACTGGTACCAACAGCTTAGGCAACCCGATACGGGCTTCTCATGCTGCAACGGCACGGCCAACGGTGTCGAAGGCGATTGCCGCCCGACCCGCGCCTATCTCAACGACGATGGCATGTGGTATGCGCTGCTCGATGGCCGCTGGGTGCCGGTGCCGCCCCGCGTTGTCTTGAAGCAGCTCGCGCCCGACGGCCGCAGCCACATCTGCGCCAGTAAATCAGGCCTCATCTATTGCTTTCTGGGTGGCTCGCCCAAGATCTGAAGAGGGAACCAAAAGGTTCCCAAAAACGTTGCGTCGGAACCGTCGCGGTTGCCGGCGGCAGACGGAGACGGAAACATGCGCCTGCTTGCGCCTGGATTCCTGCTCGTGTGTGCGATTGCAGTGTTGGGGGCTCTTGGTGCACGCGGACAGGACGGCCATCACGGCCAGGGCCACGCCGAGAACCATGACTGGTACAAGGATCTGAGACAGCCCGACACGGGCTACTCCTGCTGCAACGGACGCTCGGGCACCAGCGAAGGCGATTGCCGCCCGACCCGCGCCTATCTCAGCGACGACGGCATGTGGTATGCGCTGCTCGACGGCCGCTGGGTGCCGGTGCCGCCGCGAGTCGTCCTGAAACAGCTCGCGCCCGATGGCCGTTCGCATATCTGCGCCAGCAAGAGCGGCATGATCTACTGCTTTCTCGGCGGCTCCCCCAAAAGCTGATCATAAAGCTGGTCGATTGACCGTCCTGGACTTTGCCCAAACAGGCCATGGCATGCGAAGCTCGGCCAACGAAAGCCGGGGAGCGGGCAAGCGTGGCGCGGGACAGTCAGGGATTGGAGGTCAGCAATGCCGATGCGACGGCCATCGAGGCTCTCGATTTCCTGACAGCGGAATGGCTTGCCTTTGGCGATCGACTGCCTGAGTTCGTCGCCGTCGCCGACAAGGAAGAGCAATGCGCCCTGCTGCCGTTGATGGCGGCGAACCTGCTGCTGACCCTGAACTCGACAGCGGGCTACGATCTCGCCAGGCGTCACTTCGCCCGCGCCGAGGGCCTGGCCAAGGATGGCAACCCGCGCGAGCACGCCTGGCTTGCGGCCACCTCGGCTTGGTTTGCCGGCGAGCGTGATCGCGCCCAGGCCATCCATGAGGAGATGGCCGGCGAATGGCCGCACGACCTGCTGTCGGCGAAGATCGGCCAGCTCCACGCCCTCGATCGTGGCGATGCGAAGGGCATCCTGCGCATCGGTGAGCGCATCCTGCCCGCCAATCGCGACAACCACTATGTCTGGGCGATGCTGGCGTTCGGCCTCGAGGAGTGCCATCGCCTCGACGAGGCGGAAGCCCACGCTCGCAAGGCAATCGACATGGAGCGCCGCGATCCCTGGGCGCACCATGTGATCGCCCATTGCCTGGAGGCGCGCGGCCGCATGCTGGAAGGCGTCACGTTCCTGCAATCGATGGCCGACACCTGGGAACGCTGCAACTCCTTCATGTACACCCACAACTGGTGGCACCTGGCGCTCTTCCTGATCGACCTCGACCGCGCCGAGGAAGCACTCGGGCTCTACGACACGCGCGTCTGGGGCGTGCAGAAGGACTTCGCCGAGGATCAGATCAACGCCGTCTCGCTGCTGGCCCGCCTCGAGCTGCGCGGGGTCGATGTCGGCCAGCGCTGGCTGGACGTCGCGCACTATCTCGAGCCGCGCCTGCACGAGCACTTCACGGCCTTCCTCGACCTGCACTATCTCTACGGGCTGGCGCGGGCGGGCAAGCAGAGCGCCGTCACCGAGATGCTGGCGAGCCTGGAGGATCGCGCCGAGCAGGCCAAGCCGGCCGAGCGCGCGGCCTGGGAGGACGGCGCGGTGCCGGCTGCGCACGGACTCGCCGCCTACGCAAAGGGCGACGTCGCCGAAGCTGCCCGGCTGCTCGGCCGTGCGACGCCGCACCTGGCGGCGATCGGCGGCAGCATTGCCCAGCGCGCGCTGTTCGGCGCCATCCATCTCGACGCATTGGTCAAGGCGGGCTGGAACGACGCGGCCCTCGCCATCCTGCAGGCCGACGATCGCGAGCGGCCCACCGTGCCCTGGACCAAGCGCTCGCTCGGCCATCTCTACCGCCGCGTCGGCCGCACCGAGCAGGCGCTCGCGGCCGAGCACCAAGCCGAACAGCTGGCGCGCCGCTACGACAAAGGACGACCGACATGACCGACGACCTGACACAGCGCGATGCCGCGACGCTCTCGAAGCTCTACGGCAAAGGCAAGGTCTCACCGGTCGAGACGATGAAGGCGGTGCTGAAGCGCACCGAGCGGATCAACTCCACCCTCAATGTCTTCCGCCGTGTCGACGCGGAGCTCTCCATGAAAGCCGCGCGCGCTTCCGAACGGCGCTGGAAGAAAGGCGAGCCGCTGTCGGCGCTGGACGGCGTGCCGGTCTCGGTCAAGGAGCTCGTGCGCGTGAAGGGCTGGCCCGCTTCCATGGGCAGCAAGCTCACCGACAAGGAGCCCGTCGATGCCGACGCACCGGCGGTGGCGCGATTGCGCGAAGCCGGCGCCATCCTCTTCGCCCAAAGCACCAGCTCGGAGTACGGCCACAAGGGCGTGACCGACTCGCCGCTGAACGGCATCACGCGCAACCCTTGGAACCAGGAGCGCACGCCCGGTGGCTCCTCCGGCGGCGCTGGCGCCGCCGTGGCGGCGGGACTGGGGCCGCTTGCCATCGGCACCGACGGCGGCGGCTCGGTGCGCATTCCTTCGAGCTTCTGCGGTCTCGTCGGCTTGAAGGCGACCTTCGGACGCGTGCCCGCTTGGCCGCCGTCATTGACCGGCGATCTCTCCAACACAGGTCCGATGTGCCGCACCGCGCTCGACTGTGCGCTGATGATGAACGTGATCACCAAGCCCGACGCGCGCGACGCCTGTGCGCTGCCCACGGACGACACGAACTACGTCAAGAAGCTCGACCGCAAGCTCAAGAAGCTCAAGGTCGGACTTGTGCTGCGCTTCGGCGACCATCCGCTCGACATCGAGGTGGCGGCGCTGGTCACCAAGGCGGCCCGCACGTTCGAGGCGCTCGGCTGCGTGGTCGAGGAGGTCGAAGCGCCGTTCTCCTACGCCGAGGCCGGCCGCGCCTTCGTCATCCATTGGTTGAGCGCCCTGCAGCGTCTGCTGCAGCTCTATCCTGAGAAACGGCACGGCGCGTTCGATCCCAATCTGCTCGCCTCCGCCAAGGCGGGCCTGCGCTACACGGTTCAGGATGTCGTGAATGCGCAAGTGACGCGGCGCGAGCTGGCGATCGCCTGGAACCTGTTCTTCGCGAAGTACGACCTGCTGCTGTCGCCGGCGGTCGCCGTGCAGCCTTTCGAAGCCGGCAGGAACCTGCCCGACGGCCCCGAAGGCAAGGCCAATGCGCTGTGGTCGCCTTACACCTTCCAGTTCAATCTCAGTCGCCATCCGGCGGCCTCGGTGCCGTGCGGGCTCAGCCGCGACGGCCTGCCGATCGGCCTGCAGATCGCGGCCGGCCATTACAAGGACGCCCTCGTGCTGCGCGCGGCGGCGCGTTACACCGAGGCCCATCCTCTCAAATTCCCCACCCTCCCGGAGATCAAGCAATGACTGCCGACCTGGCGATGATGCCAGCCCACCAGCTCGTCAAGCTCTACAAGGCGCGCAAGGCCTCGCCCGTCGAGGCCGTGCGCGCGGCGATCGCACGCATCGAAGCCTTCAACCCGCAGCTCAATGCCTTCCAGCATCTCGATCCCGATGGTGCGCTGCGCATGGCGCGCGCCGCGGAGAAGCGCTGGAAGAAGGGCGGCAAGCGGCTGTCCGATCTCGACGGCGTGCCGGTCACCATCAAGGACATGGTGCTGACCAAGGGCATGCCGACGCGCATGGGCAGTCTCGCCACCGACCCCGACGGACCTTGGACCGTCGATGCGCCGGTGGCACAGCGCCTGCGCGAGGCCGGCACCGTCTTCCTCGGCAAGACGACGTCGCCGGAATACGGCTGGAAGGGCGTGACCGATTCGGCGCTGTTCGGCGCCACGCACAATCCATGGAAGATCGGGCATACGCCGGGTGGCTCGTCGGGCGGCGGCACGGCGGCCGAAGCGGTCGGCATGGGCAACCTCGCCGTCGGCACCGACGGCGCGGGCTCGGTGCGCATCCCCTGCTCCTTCACCGGGCTGTTTGGCTTGAAGCCGACGCAGGCCCGCGTGCCACTCTGGCCGCCGTCAGCGCAGGGCACGCTGTCGCACATCGGGCCGATGACGCGCTCGGTGCACGACGCGGCGATGATGATGAATGTCATGGCGCGGCCTGATCCGCGCGATCCCTACGGCCGTCCCGACGACGACGAGGATTATCTCAAAGGCATCGACAAGGGCGTGAAAGGTCTCACCATCGCCTACTCGCCCACCTTGGGCTTCATAGAGCGCGACAAGATCGATCGCGATGTCGCTGTCGCCGTCGAGAACGCCGTGAAGGTGTTCAAGACGCTGGGCGCCAAGGTGGTCGAGGACTCGCCCGACCTCATGGGCCTCGATCCGCGCCGCATCCTCAACGCCCATTGGCAGTCGAACGCGGCCATCCTGGTGAAGGGCTTCAACGAGGAGAAGCGCGCGGTCATGGATCCTGGCCTGCTGAAGGCGGCCGACTTCGGCGCTCATCTCGGCCAGGAGACCGTGGTGACGGCGATCCATCAGCGCCAGCAGCTCGCCGTGATCCTGAACCAGTTCATGGCCAAGTACGATCTGCTGCTCACCCCCACCATGCCGATGACGGCCTTCGCCGTGAACGAGAACGCGGCCTGGGGCGGCGATGGTGTCGATATCGGCTGGACGCCCTTCACGTTGACCTTCAACCTGACGCGCCAGCCCGCCGCCACCATCCCCTGCGGCCTCGACCGCGAGGGCCTGCCGATCGGCCTGCAGATCGTTTCAGGCCATGCCCGCGACGCGCTGGTGCTGCGCGCCGCCGCTGCCTACGAGCGCGTGCGGCCGATCGCGGCGCCGCCGATGGCGCATCAGTTGTGAGCCGTTCGCCTTCCCAACCACCGGACAGCTGCCGCCACAACGATCGCTGCCGCAAGAGCGGCACCGAACAAAGGTGATGGCGGCCGGCCGAAGAGCAATGTCGACGTGAGCGCATTGATGCAGAACAGAAGTGTCACGGCAGCGTGCAGCCAGGTCGCGGCGCCCCCAAGCCAAGCCACCAGCACGCTCGCCAGCCACACGACCACGAGCACGAAATTGCTGCCGGCCACCAGCGTGCCCTGGGCGGCGAATGTCGCGGCGAGATCACCCGCAAACATGACCCCGAAACCGTACCAGAGATGCACGAGATAGCCGGCCAGCGCCGCCGTCCACCAGGCGCGCCAGGCGCGGCCGAGCGGCGCGCGGCCGATCGCCAGCACGAGCCCGACCACCGCCGGGATGGCCAGCAGCAGCGTCGCCCAGATCGTGAAGCGTGTGCGATCGTGGATCAGGTCAGCCGACGCAAGAGGCGCCAGGAGTGCCACCGCCATTGTGATGGCGAACGCCAGAAGGGCAGGCGCGCTGGGAGAGGTCGCCGTCATGCCGCCTGCCCAAGCTCGGCCGGCAGCAGCCGGCGCACCAGCGCTGCCACCACGACAAAGGTCATGATCAGGCCGATCACGAAGCTCATGCGGTCGTTGTTGAAGATCACCAGAGAGATGAAGAACGTGACAAAGGCCACCAGGAAGGTCGCGCTGTCGAGCCAACCGTAAGGCGGCGCCCAACCAGGCCGCCACCACGCAGCGATCACGTCGATGCCCCACAGGCCGGTGAAGAAGAAGATCGTGAAGGCAAGCACGAAGCCCTGTCGTTCGAACACGGTGAGCGGCTGTCCGTCATGCAGGTGGAACAGGCCGAAGTAGAAGTGCACCAGGTTCATCAGCCAGCCGAAGGTCCAGAGCCATCGCCACCAGTCGTCGAGCGGCTGGCGGCGATAGCGCGATGAGAAGAGATACATCGCCGGCGTGGCGAGCAGCGCCATCGACCACGCCGTGGCGTGGGTGCGCAGGAAGTCGAGATCGTCGCCCGAGAGGCTCAGCAGTATCGAGGCGGCGAGCAGCAACGAGAAGCAGCCGAACGTCACGAGCAAGGCCGTCGAGGGGAAGGCCGTCGAGGGGAAGGAACGGTCGGCAGCGGCCATGACGTCAGAGGGTCTTGAGGTACTCGAGAAGGTTCTCGAGCGCGGCAGGATCCCGCGCCGGATCGTCGTAGCGCCACGGATAGTCGTGGCCGGTATTGGCGTTGCCCTCCGCCTTGGCGTCGAAGCGGAAGGATTGCCGGTCGGGGCACCGGCCGTCGCCATCGGGCTCGACCACTACGAAGCCCATCGCATCGGGATCGTACACGTTTTCGCCGCGGCAGAAGACGGCCGGTCGGCTGTCCAGGTTGATGAGCTGGCGCAGCGTGGGGACGCTGCCGTTGTGCAGATAGGGCGCGCGCAGGAAGGCGCGCGGGATGGGATTGTTGACGTAGCCGCCCGGGTTCTTGATCTGCTGGAGCGGGAAGGCGAGCGGATGGCCGAGCCGGAACTCGCGCGAGGCGAGCTCCAGGTCGTCGAGTTGCCGCTCCCAGAAATAGGCACGGCCGAGGTCGCCCTTGGCGCTCGCGTCCTTCCTCGCCTGCACAAGCTCGTCCTTTTGCGCCTGCAGGTCGACAGCCCAACGCGGCAGCGCGGTCTGGATGGCCAGCGGCAGCATGTCGGCATAGCGGAAGGTGAGACGTGCCGAGTCGGTGCCGATGTCGAACGCTGTCTTCCAGATCTCGCCCGCGCCCATCGTGGTCCACGGCCCGTCCTCGATCGGACGATGGCCGTGGCAGCCGTTGCAGGCCTGCTGGTAGACCGCGAAGCCGGCGGCAACGCGCTGCGGATCGGGCGCCTTGTCGGGAAAGAGATCCCGGTAGCGCGGCACCTTGATGCCGATGCCGAGATCCTCGGTATAGGCCGAGGCGTTCTTGATGTTGTGCACGACCTCCGGCTTGGCGAGCGCCAGCGCCGAGGCGCCGGAAGCATAGGCCGCGATCATGGCGCGGGTCGTGGGATTGCCGATGCTGCCGTCATATTGCGAGAACGGCCTCAGCGTCGTCGCCTGCTCGAACACCACCGGGATCTTGGACAGCGCCATGTTGCCCTCTCCCGGCAGCTTCATGGCTGTGCGCACGATGCTGCGGAACGGTCGCGTGCGTCCCGGCCCGGCCGGCATGTCGGTCGCCTCCTTGAGCTGCCCCCCGGCATAGGGCAGGTCGTAACGCGACAGATCGTCGGCCACGACCGCTCGAAAGCCGTTCAGCCAGGCCGAGATCATCGCCCGTTCGAGCAGATAGCCCACCGTGCGGTCGTAGATGCCGTCGGGCTTGCCGCAGCGCGCCTCGTAGGCATCGAGGATCTTCGTGGTCGACAGGTCGGGATCGAGAACGGCGCTACGGATGCCGTCGGACCATGCGATGATGTCGAGCTCCTGGTTGGCCGCCCCAAAGAACGGCCCGATCTTGCGGCCGTTCAGCAGGCGCAGCTCCGCGCTGTGGCAGGCGGCACAGGTCAATCCGGCAAACTCGATCGGCGTCGGGAAGGCCTTGGCCGGCATGCGCTGGCTGATGCTGAAGCCGACCGGCAGCTTGTCCGCCGCATTGCCCAGGCAGGCCGGCTTGTCGTCGGTGCCCGCCCGCGGATTGTCGAGAAAGCCGTAGGCGCGCCACAACGACCGCCCGCCCTCGCGCCCGCTCTTGAAGGCGGTGCCCGACACCTCCTCGAGGACCAGCGCGTATTTCAGCGGCAGGGTCTCTAGCCCGATCGTGCCGTGAATGAAGGCTTCCTCGGGCGAGGCCGGCGTCCAGCGAGACCATCTCGTCTCGCCATAGAGCCACAAGCCGGTCGCCACCAGCAGCACGGCACTGATTGCGACGGCGCCGATCCTCAGCAGGCGCCGCACTGTCGGCATCGATGAATTCCCCGCATCAAGCGGGATCACTATGCCGACAATGCCCGCGGGCTTCTATCCGCAAAATTGCATCTCTTGGCCCAAGACTACCAAGAGATGCACCTAGGCAGCCCTCAGCTCTTCATCGCGGCCTTCACCGCCTCCGCCGTGATCGGCAACGAGCGGACACGGGCGCCGACGGCATTGTAGATCGCGTTGGCAATGGCCGGCGCGATCACCGTGACGCCGGGCTCGCCGCAGCCCGACGGCGGATCGTTGTTGGCGATCACGGAGATGTCGATATCCGGCATCTGGCTCATGCGCAGCGGCGTGTAGTCGTTGAAGTTCGAGACTTGCAGCGCCCCATTCTGCAGCGGCGCCTTCTCGAACAAGGCGAGCGACATGCCCCACAGCGCCGAGCCCTCGATCTGGGCTTTTACGCCCTCGGGATTGACCACCGTGCCGAGATCCATGGCGAGGGTGAGCCGATTGACCTTGAACTCGCCGCTCTTGGGATCGACCTCGACCTGAGCGGCGCAGGCCGTCCAGGTTGCCGTGGCCCGCTCCTGCGAGCTCACGCAGGCGACGCCGATGCCGCTGTTCTTGGGCAGCTTCGCCGATCCATAGCCGGAGCGGCCGACCGCGGTGCGCAAGGCGTTGGCGAGCTTCTTGGCACCATCCGCGTTGTCGCCCGCGCCGTCGAGCATCGCCAGCCTGAAGTCGACCGGATCCTTGCCGGCGGCCTTGGCGAGCTCGTCGATCATGCTTTCGACCGCCCAGAAGGTCCAGCCCGGCGCCACCGAGCGCAACTGACCCGATGGTGTCGCCTTCTGGGCCAGCTCGTTCAGGATGGCACGCACCTGGTGGTTGGGCACGGTGTACCAGAAGTCGGCGCCGTTGACCGTGAAGCTGTCGAGCGGGCCCTTCTTGTCGACCGCCGGCGTCAGGAACTCCGGGATGCCCCAGCGCGCCGTCGGCCAGGCACAGACGACATCGTGCGCGAAGCCCACGAGCTTGCCGTCGGCATCGAGCCCCGCCTTCACCTTCTGGTAGGTGAGCGGCCGGGTGAAATCCATCGCCATGTCGTCTTCGCGCGCATAGATCAGCTTCACCGGCTTGCCGGCAGCCTTCGACGCGAGCACCGCCGGGATCACCATGTCCGCATCGAGACGCCGGCCGAAGCCGCCGCCGAGGAAGTACTGGTGCAACACCACGTGCTTGGGATCGACTCCCAGCACGCCCGCTGCCATGCCGCCCGTGCGAGAGGCGAACTGGTTGCCGGTGTGGATATGCCACACGCCGTCCTTTTCATACGCAAGCGCGTTCATCGGCTCGAGCGGCGCATGGATGTTGATCGAGGTGTAATACTCCGCCTCCAACACCTTGGCCGCGCCGCTGATGGCGGCCGCGTGATCGCCCTTCTTGACGAAGAGCTGCCCCGAGCTGTCTGCCTGCTGCAGTCGCTTGGCCTCGTCGATCAGCGTCTGGTCGGAGACGTTGGCATACGGCCCCTTGTCGTAGCTGACCTTGAGGGCCTCGGCCGCCTTCTTGGCGGCGGGATAGCTGCTGGCAAGCACCACCACCCAACCCGACGTCGTACCCGTCTTGTCGTCGACCGTCACCGCCTTGACGAAGCCGGGCACCTTCTTGGCGGCCGACTCGTCGACCGCCGTCACCTTGGCGCCATAGCGCACCGGCGGCATGACCGGCTTGCCGTACAGCATGCCCGGCACCATCGCGTCGATGCCGAACTTGGCCGTGCCATTGGTCTTGGGTGGGATGTCGAGCTGCGGCACCGACTGGCCGACCAGCGTGTACTGATCGGGGGTCTTGAGCTTGATCGCCTTGAGCTCGTCGGCAGTCCAGGCCTTGCTCGCCTTGCCGTCGGTCACGATCTTGGCGTAGCTCACCTTCTTGCCGGTCTTGGTGTGGATGACCTGACTGTTGGAGGCGCGGCATTCATTGGCCGGCACACCCATCATGCCCGCCCCCGCTTCGATCAGCGTGACGCGCCCGGCAGCACCTGCCCGGCTCATCACATCGAAATTCATGCGCACGCTCCACGAGCCACCGGTGATCAGGGCACCGAGCACGGGATCGTTGTATTTGGGATCGTTGTCGACCAGCTGGATGTTCATCAGCCGCCAGTCGGCTTCGAGCTCCTCGGCAACGATCTGCGCCATGGCCGACGAGACGTGCTGGCCCATCTCGGCCTTGCCGACCATCACGGTGATCTTGCCGTCCGGGGCGATGGAGTACCAGATCGTCGGCTCGAACTTGCCGATCGCGGCGAAAGCATCGCTGATGCCATGCGTTCCGGTGACGGCGACGTAGCCGAAGGCGAGGCCCGCGGCGCAGGAGCCGAAAAGGAAACTCCGTCGATTGACGTCGACGCGCCGCTCGTGGGTTTTGGCGATGTGGGTCATGGCTCAGGCTCCCGACTTGGAGCGCATGTCAGCGGCGGCACGGATGATCGCGCGCTGGATGCGGCCGTAGGTCATGCAGCGACAGAGATTGCCGTCCATGTGCTCGACGATCTCCTGCCGCGTCGGATCAGGATTCTTGGCCAGCAGCGAGGCCGCCTGCATGATCTGCCCCGACTGGCAGTAGCCACATTGCGGCACCTGCTCGAGCTCCCAAGCCACCTGCAGCGGATGGGGCTTGCCGGCGCCCAGTCCCTCGATGGTGGTGATCTTCTTGCCAGCCGCCTGCTTGGCTGGAGTCTGGCACGAGCGCACGGCGACACCGTCGACATGAACGGTGCAAGCCCCGCACAGGCCCGCGCCGCAGCCGAACTTGGTGCCGGTCATCTGGAGCTGCTCGCGGATGATCCACAGCAGCGGCGTGTCGTCGGCGGTATCGACCTGCCGCGACTGCCCATTGACGATGAGCGTGATCATGTCTCCTCCGTGGCTGATGCCGAGATCGCCGGGAGCGAAAGGCCGGGCTCGCCACGACGGCTTCCCCCCGGTGCCATACGCACGCTTACAGTGAGCGCTTGTTATTCTACTTGTACTTGGCGACCATCTTGGGCTTGCTCAGCCGCGACCGTCAAGGCACTGGGGCTTGCCTCATCGCATCCCCTCGATCATCGCTTGACCGCGCTGAGCTCCTGCTTGCACAAGGCCGTGAGTTGATTGGTGTTCTGCTCAAGGCAGGGTTTGCGGCGTTCGATATCCAGAGCGATGGCGTAGAACAGCAACGCGCCCACAATCCATATGACGACCGACAGGCTGAGCGCAGTCTCAAATGTGCTGCCGATCCGGGACGATCTCCGCTCGGCGGGTGACAGTGACGCTGCAAAATAGACTGCCGACAGTGTCAGCGGAAAGGTCATCGCCCCGCAGGCCAGGAAGAACAGAAAGAGGCTCTCGACGCTCATCGCCAGCCAAAATGCGTTTACGGCTGATGCGGGTCAAGGACGTCGCGGCCGCATCCCTTCTGCGTATAATCGTGACAAAGCCAGGGAGAAACACCATGACGCGGCAGGCATTGCTCATCGTCAGTCTCTTGGTCGCTGGCGGCATCGCACAGGCTCAGCAACAGAAGGTAGGCGCACCGCCCGAAGCCTCGAACATGCGGCTGGTCGGCTGGAACGATCTGCAGGCGCGCAGTGCCTACCAACCGACCATCCACCATCAGGGCGATCGTTGGATCGCCTATATCGGCCACCACGGCGGCACGGACGATGTTCCCACGCCGGTCAATCCCATGACCGGCAAGGCCGAGCCCAACGGCACCTCGATCGTCGACGTCACCGATCCGGCCAACCCGAAATATCTGCGCCATCTGCCCGGCCAGCCCGGCACCTACGAGGCCGGCGGCGCCCAGATGGTCCGGGTGTGCGACGGCAGCCAGTTGCCTCAAGGCAAGGGAGCCGATCGTTCGGCTGTGTACATGCTCCGCACCTTCGGCGGCGAGGCGCATGAGATCTGGAACGTGGCCGATCCGGCCAACCCGATGCTGGTCACGCGGCTCGCCGGCCTGAAGGATACGCACAAGAGCTGGTGGGAATGCGACACGGGCATCGCCTTCCTGGCCTCAGGTGCACCTGACTGGCGCACCAAACGCATGACGCAGATCTACGACCTCTCCGATCCCGCGCATCCGGTGAAGATCCGCGACTTCGGCCTGCCCGGCCAGCAGCCCGGCGCCACGGGCGCCGTGCCGACCGACCTGCACGGACCGATCTCGACCGGTCCGCAGGGCAACCGTGTCTATTTCGGTTACGGCACCAACAAAGGCGGCGTCCTTCAGATCATTGACCGGGAGAAGCTGCTGAAGGGGCCACCAGAGCCGACGCCGGAGAACTTGCGCCTGCCCGTCATCGGCGAGCTCGCGATGTCGTCCTGGAACGGCGCGCACACCACCTTCCCCATGCTCAAGATGCCGATTGCGGAGTTCGCGCGCGACAAGGATGGCGGCACACGCGACATCGTCATGGTCGTCGACGAGGCGATCCTGAACGAATGCCAGGAAGCGCGGCAGATGGTGTGGTTCGCCGACGTCTCGATCGAGAACCGGCCGATGATGATCTCCAATTGGACCGTGCCGGAGGCGAGTGGGAATTTCTGCCAGCGCGGTGGCCGCTTCGGCGCCCACTCCTCCAACGAGAGCATGGATCCCGTCTACTACAAGAAGATGGCCTTCATCGCCTTCTTCAATGCCGGGGTGCGTGCGCTCGACGTGCGCGATCCCTTCCAGCCCAAGGAGGTCGGCTATTTCATCCCGGCCATCACCGACAAGACCGGCAAGCGCTGCGTCAAGGTGGACGGCCGGGATCGCTGCAAGACCGCCATCCAGACCAACAACGTCGAGACGGACGCACGCGGCTACATCTACATCGTCGACCGCGCGAACACGGGCCTTCACATCCTGGAGCTGAGCGGCGCGGCACGCCAGGTGGCGGGTCTGCGGTAAGTCGATGCTGAAGCGACGCACGGTGATCCAGGCGTCGCTGGCAGGCGGATTGGTTGCGGCGCTGGCGGGTCTCGCCGAGATCGGCAAATGGCGGACCGCCTTGGGCCCGACTGACGGCGCGGGATGGCGGCCGATCGAATGGCCTTTCCCACGCGACGGTTGGCCCCCGGGCCGCGCCTGGCGGCACCGCGGCGGCACCGAGGCCTATGTGCGCTTGAAGTTGGGCTTCTGCGGCAACTGCGAGACCGGCGTGGTCACCGACGAGGAGGTCGACCGCGTGACCGATATCGATCTCCTCGACGAGCGCTTCACGCCGGTGCAGGAAGGCAGCCGCATCCGCATCACCGATCTGGTCGGCCGCGCGCGGCTTTATCGCTACAAGCTGAAGAACGGCTCGCAGCATTTCGCCGAAGCGATTGCCGTTTCCTACAAGTGCGATCTCGTCGTGGCCGTCCTCGTTGGCAACGTCGCCGACGAGCGCGAGCGCAAGTCAGCCCACCGGTTTCTCGAGTCCAACACGGTGCAGGTTTGGCTGAATCAACAACTGGAGGGACGGTAGCCCATCCACAGAGTTCTGGCCCGGAACTTGCGGCGCCTCATCAAGACATGGCAGTTGCGGAATGGAGGCAGAATTGGTTCGCGAAGGTTTAAATTTTGCGACAGTTGGCCTATATAATAGTGACGTGAAACCCAAGCGTGTCCCAGGTGTGCCGGCATCTGGATTTACCGAGTTCGATCTCGCCACTCTCAGGGAGTTCAGCGCCAACCAGATGGCTGAACGGCGCTGGAGTCGGGCGCATGTCGTGCATGGGCCATTCGCCGACTTCCTGGCGGCCTGGAACATCGAAGCTGCCAATGCCGAGCTCCCGCACCTGACCATCGTGCGCTTCAAGCGGACCGGCACCTATGCACTCACCATCGGTGCGGTGGTCATTGCCACCGCGTCGACGCTCGACGGCATCCTGCCCGCATCCAACCGCGCGCTTCGCGACGCTGCGCCCGCGGCGTGAGAAGTCAGGCAGCCTGAGAAGCCGACACGGATAGGGGCAAGGTTCAGGCAGATTGAGCCTGGCCTAGAACCTCGGCTGTAACCTCTGATCCATATCAATCGGCCGCCCGCCGACCGATGATCGCGCCCGCTGTCGGGGGAGTTCTCCTCTTCCTGGCGGCACTCACCGCGCACTCATTCGGAGGACGGCCAATGCAAGATCTCATGGCGAACGGAAACTACTCGCCGTATCTCGCTCAAGCACTGACACCGCCCATCCTCGGGGCAGCCGGAACAATGGGCGGCTACGGAGGCCTGCAGGGAATCGGCCAACAGATCGGCACTCCCGGCCTCGGCAATCCAGCCGTCGGCCAATTCGGACAAAATCCGTTCGGGCAGAATCCTTTTGTGCAGGGTTCGTTCGGGCAAGGCACGAGCGGCGGCCTCAACCCGGCAGCGGGTTTCGGTGTCCAGCAAGGTTTTGGCCAGCAACTCGGTCAGCCCCAGCAGGTCGCCGCGCAGCAACAGCAGATTGCGGCAACGCTGCACCAGCTTGCCCACCACGTCGCGACCCACTCGGTCATCGGCCAGCAGGTCGGCGCAACGCTTCAGCAGCTCGCGCAGTACTGCACACAACAGGTCATGGCCGGGCAGCAATTCGCCCAGCTGTTGAACCAGCTTGCACAGCAATGCGCCTGGCAGGCTCAGGCAGCTCGTGCGGGCGGCATTGGCATGCAGTCGGTCTATGGCCAGCCATTCGGATACGGCGGCGTGCCGCATCCGGCCATGTTTGCCCAGCCGAACCCTCAGGCGTGGGGTACCAATCGGCCACTTTGGTGATCGACGAGGCGAGCAGAAGCGTTTCGCAGGCGCCTTGAAAGTCGGCGCACGGCCGGCAACGCCGTGCGCCGACATAGGGCGCCGAAAAAGAGTCCTGCGAGACGGATCGAGGCTATGCGGATTGAACGGAAGCGGACGCAGCAACGGAAGAAAGTGGAGGCGGAAATGGCGGTAGACAAGACAGAGAAGGAAGAACGCGCCACGACGACCGGTGCCGCGCGCAGGTCGATCGACGTCGAGGACAAGAAGGCAACGGCGGACCGTGGCGCGACGGCCGGCTCTTCCAATGGCGCCACGGCCGAGCGCCCGGAGGGACAGCGGCGGCAGCAATATCTCATCGCGCTGAGGGCTCCCAATGCGGCGTTCGCCAATGCGGTTTTCGCAGGCTCTTCGCCGCAGTCGATCGACGCGGTCGTCAGCTATCTCAGCAAGCAGGAGGATGTCGAGATCGTGAGCCGGGTGAAACCGGCCAGCGCTCAGCCGTTCTCGCCGGACGGTGCCTTCAGTCAGGAGATCGTGGTCGTACGCATGCCCGCGGCGAAGGCGGAGAGCATGCGTGCCACAGCTCAGCCGCACATCATCGTCGAGCGCGACGGTGCATTGGGCCTTGCGGATGGTGTGCCGGTGCCGGCGCGCGCGCTGTCGGGCAGACGAGGGCTTTTGCCTCTTTCGCCGAATGCGGCGGAACTCGCATTACGCGTCACGGGCGAACGCGATCAGCCGTTGGCGCGGGCCGGCGTCATCGACTTCGATCGCAAACGCGGCGCCGTCGCCTTCGTGGAACGCCGTCTCGATCGAATCCGTCAGTCGCGAACGCACATCCGCGCCCACACGCAGACGATCGACAATGACGGACAGCGTTTGCGCATCCGCAAGCGAATCGCTGGACGCCACAGCGTCCTCGAGCGCCATGGCGCGCTCGTTCACGAACAGACGCGCGAATCCGCGCCGCCGCAGGGCTTCGAGCGTGGCCACGACCGCCGAGGCCGCGTTCGCGCGGCCGTT
>Ga0081455_10000856_pt1 | contig 39231 bp, 39 predicted proteins | sample TabmetS3T2R1_FD_70207 | JGI IMG/M metagenome (GOLD analysis project Ga0081455, IMG submission 70207) | Tabebuia heterophylla rhizosphere microbial communities from the University of Puerto Rico - S3T2R1 | ecosystem: Host-associated > Plants > Roots > Rhizosphere ... | reverse complement strand
GACTGTGACGATGTTGTTCTCCGACATCGAGGGGTCGACGCGTCTGCTGTCGCGGATGGGCGACAGCTATGCCGAGGCGTTGGATCGGCACCGGACGCTGCTGAGGGCGGCCTGGCGGCAGTCGAGCGGTCAGGAGCTGGGCACCGAGGGGGACAGCTTCTTCGTGGTCTTCGAAGGCGCCGGTCAGGCCGTCGGTGCTGCGTTGGAGGCCCAGCAGTCACTGGCCGCGCAGACCTGGCCAGGCGATCAGCGACTCTCGGTTCGGATGGGGGTGCATACCGGCGAGCCGGTTCCGCACGGCGACGGGTATGTCGGGATGGACGTGCACCGTGCCGCCCGGGTGGCCGCGGCTGCGAATGGGGGACAGATCGTGATCAGCGACGCCACCCAGCGGCTGGTACATGAGGACCTCGATGAGTCGGTGTCGGTCACCGATCTGGGCTGGCATCGGCTGAAGGATTTCGCCGAGCCGACGCACCTGTACCAGTTGACGGCGGAGGGGATGTCGGAGACGTTTCCGCCGCTGCGCACGCTCGGAACTTCCTCTGCTCTTCCGGCCCAGCCGACACCCTTGCTGGGCCGGGAGGGAGAGCTCCAGGAACTGCGCCTTCTGCTGCAGGAGGGAGCCAGGTTGGTCACGCTGACCGGCCCGGGCGGGGTGGGGAAGTCGCGGCTGGCGATCGCGCTCGCCGAAGAACAGGCCGCCGCCTGTCCCGACGGTGTGTACTTCGTTCCTCTGGCCGATGTCTCGATCGCCGATGACCTGTGGTCGGCGGTGAGAAAGACAGTTGGAGCGTCGGCGGGGCGCACCGGGTCGCCGCGGGAGCTTCTGAACCAGCTGGCGGGTCGTCGCCTGCTGTTCGTGTTGGACAACCTCGAGCAGGTCATCGGCGCAGATCGGGTCATGACCGAGCTATTGACCGAACTTCCCGAGCTGGTCGTGGTCGCCACCTCGCGTCGGCCTCTGCATCTGCGAATCGAGCACGATCATCCGGTCCAGCCACTACCAGTGCCTGCGGACCATGGCGTGGCGGAGGTCGAACAGTCCGCGGCGGTGCAGCTGTTCTGTCTGCATGCGCGGATGGTCCGGCCCGGGTTCGCCCTAACGGAGGAGAACGCGGCCGCGGTGGTGGCGATCTGCCGCCGCCTGGACGGACTGCCGTTGGCGCTGGAGCTGGCGGCTGCCCGCAGTCGACTGCTGTCACCAGCGGCGTTGCTGGCACGGACCGAGTCCTCCGCCGAGCTGGCCGGACCCGCGGCCGACCGGCCGAAGCGGCACCAGGCGTTGCGCGACACCATCGCCTGGAGCTACGACCTGCTTCCCGACGAATCGCGGGAACGATTTCGGCGGCTTGGGGTGTTCAGTGGCGGCGCCGACCTGGACGCCGTGGCGGCGGTGGCGCTGCCGACGGCGAGTGGCGACCCGCTGGACACGATCGCGGAACTGGAGGACGCCAGCCTGGTCAGCGTCTTCGAAGACTCTGCCGGGGAGCTTCGGGTGGACATGTTGCACACCGTCGCCGACTTCGCCGTCCACGAACTCGCCGAGGCCGGTGAACTGGCCGACACGAGGGACCGCCACGCCAGCCACTACCTCGACCTCGCCCGCGAGTTGGCGCCGCAGATCTGGACCGGACAAGCTCCCAGCGCGCGGCAACGGCTGCACGACGAGGCCGGCAACTTCCGATCCGCCCTGACCTGGACCCTGCGCCTCGAACCGAACACGCAATCCGAACTCGACCACGCACGGCTAGGCATGCAGCTCTGCGCTGCGCTCGGCTGGTTCTGGCTGACCGAGGGTCAGTCTGCTCCGGAGGTGAACCGATGGTTCCAGCAGGCACTCGAGCTCGTCCCCGGTGTGGACTGCATTGAACGGGTCACCGTGCTGTGCCACCTCGCGACAAACAAACAGGGTGGTCCCGCCTCGGATCCGTCGCGGATGGGCTTGCTCGAGGAGGCGCTGGCTATCACCCGCCGCATCGGCGACACCGGCGGAGAATGTGACGCACTGCGTGGAATGGCCGAGGAGCGTTACTATTCCGGCGATCCGGAGGCCGCCGAACCACTGGCCGAGCAGGCCGCCGCACTCGCCGTGCAAATGGGCGATCCCGTACGCCGCGGCTTCTGCATCCACGCACAGGGCCTCGCAGCCCAACTGCGTGGGCAACATGGCACCGCGATCGAGCGCTTCACCGCCGCAAGCGACCTCGCCCGCGCGCGTGGTGACGAGGCATCCGCCGCGAACAACGAGGCGTGGCTAGCGCAGTCCCTGATATTTGCCGGACGCCTCGACGAGGCCACCCAAACGCTGCGCCGAGTCGCAGCAGACGCGCTTCGTATCTCCCAATCGAACCTGACCATCAACATCGCTGCCGCCGGCGCGCACCTCTGTGTCGCTCTCGGAGCAGCCGAGTCGGCCGCCACCCTGCTAGGCGCTAACTGGGCCTACTGGACCCGGGCGGGAACCGATTTCGACCCGGACCTGGAAGAGGATTGGATACGCCGAATCGGGCTCACCGACGTGCGCGAAGCCCTTGGACAGCAGAGGTGGGAGCACGCGCTGCACATCGGCTCGACCCTGACCCTGGAGGACGCGGTCGCGCTGCTGCCTTAGCCACCCGGACCCTCCCCGATCGCCGTCAGGGAACGATGCGGATGATCTTCGCCTCCGACGGCACCCCGGCGGCGAGGATGAACAGCAGGTAGTAACCCGGCGGTGTCTGACCGAGCGAGGGCACGGTCGCCTGGAGCGTGCTGCCCGTCGGCCGCGTGAACTGTAACGGGAGGAAGCGCTGGTCGAAGTTGAACGAGTGCGTCACCGAGCCGGTCTTGACGAGCACGACCCGCCCGATCGACGCCGAGTCGGACGTACCGATGGTGAAGGTGTCGCCCGGCTTCAGTCCGCTCGGGGCCGACTGGATGACCGGCCGGGTCGCACGCTGTCCGTTGCTGTCGAACAGGTACGGCGGGTAGTAGATCTCGGCGTTGAGGTTGCGCTGCGGGCCAGGTGCGCCGCCGCCCATGGTCAGCACGGTCGCGTCGGGCAGCAGCAGGTTCGTCTGGTGGTATAGACGCATCCGGACCGCGGTGGCGGCCAGCGTCCAGCGGTTGGAGCCAGGTGAGTACAACTCGCTTTGGTAGGCGACGCCGTTGCCGTCCGGGTCGGTCTTGGGGGTGTTGTTCATGGCGCTTCCCCCGGAGACGAACACCTGACCGTTCGGCAGGACGGTCGCGGTGCCCCAGTGCCGTCGATAGTGCATCGACGCCAGCTGAGTGACCTGCGGCGTCGGGTTCGTGATGTCGATCCGGCGGGCCTCGTTGCTGGCCGGCGCCTTGCGGTTCATACCGCCGCCCACCTGGATGATCTGGTTCGGGGCGTACATCACGGCGCTCGACGTGCCGCCGGTGTTGGTGGTGGGGACCGTGCCGCGGAACTTGCGCGTACCGGTCCCCGCCGTGTCGATGGAGTACATCCGGGCGGCGGAGATGCCGAAGACGGTGCCGTCGGTGCGGACGAAGTTGCGGGGATAGCCGTTGGCGATCTTGTCGGTAGGGGCGCCGGTCAGGAGTCGGGTGCCGGCGGCCGTACGCACCTCGGCGAAGTCGGCTCCACCCTTGCCGCCTTGGATGAGCACGTTGCCGTTCAGCAGCATGGTGGCCGACGAGTACCAACGCTCGCGGCGCATCTGTCCGACCATGGACAGGTTCCCGGTGGCCGGGTCGAACATCGTGATGTCGGGGTTGGGCATGTTGTTCTGCGGCCCATCGACCATGTCGCCGCCGTAGATCTCGATGGTGCCGTTGGGCAGCAGGATCTGCGAGCTGCAGAACAGATCGACCTGGGTGTGGTTCGGCAGGGTGGTGTGGGCGTCGGTGCCGAGGCCCTTGGTCGGGTCCCATACGTCGTAGATGTAGTAGCCGGTCTGGACCCCGTTCGCGTCCGTCCCGTAGCTGAGCACCCTGCCGTCCGGCGTGAGGATGGCGTGGATGCCGATCAACGGCCAGGCGACCACCGGCGAGAACGATCCTTTGACCGGGTCGCCGGTCTGCGGAATCGTGACGCCCTGCGGCGCGGCGCCGGATGCGGCACGGATCTTGCGCAGTGCGCCGTGCTCGCCGTACAGCGGCGGTCCGGCGTCGGGCACCGACTGGGCGACGGCGAACGACGGGTCCAGGCCGTTCGCGCGGAACGGCGCCATCCGATGGCCGGACATCATGTGATGGCCGTGATGGTCGGCCAGGTTCGTCCCGGCCTCCGACACCGTCCGTACGGTTCCGGAGCAGGCGGCCGCGAACGGCGCCACGCCGAGAGCCACGAGCACCTGTCGTCGCGTGAGATTGGTCATCCGCGTCACCCCATACCCCGATACTTTTGTGCGCTGTCAAGCGGGAGGCGCTGGCGCACCTCCACCAGTTCCATCGGGGGCCGATGGCCGCTGTTTCAGAGACAGGACCAAAGTCCCGGATCGCCACGTCCGATTCCCGCGAGAAACTGTCGGCGGCATGGGTCAGAATGGCGTTATGACCGCAACAGAGCAGTCGGCGCCGATGCCGATCCATCGCGACCACGAGCGCTGTTATCGCGCCCTGTCGAGCCGCGATGCCCGCTTCGACGGCGTCTTCTTCATCGGCGTCCACACGACCGGCATCTACTGCCGGCCATCGTGCCCGGCGCGCACTCCGAAACGGGAGAATGTCAGCTTCTACGCGACGGCAGCGGCCGCACATGCCGTGGGCTTCCGGGCCTGTCGGCGGTGCCGGCCCGACGCCACGCCGGGTTCGCCGGAGTGGGACGCCCGGGCCGACGTCGTCGGACGCGCGATGCGACTGATCCGCGACGGCGTCGTCGAGCGCGAGGGAGTCGCCGGTCTTGCGGCGCGGCTCGGTTACAGCGACCGCCACATCAACCGGCTGCTCCACGACGAGCTCGGCGCCGGACCGCTGGCGTTGGCCCGCGCGCAGCGCGCCCACACGGCACGGATCCTGGCTGAGACGACCGGGCTGCCACTCGCCGACGTCGCCTTCGCGTCCGGATTCTCGTCGGTCCGGCAGTTCAACGACACGATGCGCGAGATCTACGGCCTGCCGCCGCGGGAGTTGCGGCGTACGCATCGGTCGACGCGACCGGAGCCGCTCGGCAAGGGCCGGATGCGGCTGAAGCTCGCCGTCCGGCGGCCCTACGACGCCGAGCAGGTGCTCGGATTCCTCGCAGTGCGTGCGGTCCCGGGCATCGAGCTGGCCGACGCCGACTCGTACACCAGGATCCTCAGCCTGCCCGGCGGACCCGGCGTCGTACGACTCGAGCCGCATGGCGACCGGGTCGACGCCGACCTCTGGCTCACCGACATGCGCGATCTCGGGACCGCCGTACAACGCTGCCGGGCCCTGACCGACCTGGACGCCGATCCGCAGGCCGTCACCGAGGTGCTCGGCGCCGACGATCACCTGGGACCGCTGGTCGCGGCTCGGCCGGGCACCCGGGTCCCGGGACATGTCGACGGGTTCGAGATCGCCGTCCGGGCGGTCCTCGGGCAGCAGGTCACGGTCGCCCACGGCCGAGCCCTGGCCCAGGCGGTCGTCGAGAAGTACGGCACGCAGGTCATCGACCTGACCGGCTGGACCGGACCGGGATGGACCTTCCCGACCCCGGACGCACTCGCCGGCGCCGACCCCGCGAGCTTCGGAGTTCCGGCGGCTCGAGGAGGAGCCGTGGTCGCCTTGGCGGAAGCGATGGCGACCGGAGCCGTCCGGCTCGATCCGGGCGCCGACCGCGACGAGACCTCGCAGGCGTTGCGCGCGTTGCCGGGCATCGGCCCCTGGACCGCGGGCTACATCGGGATGCGGGCGCTGTCCGACCCGGATGCCTTCCTCAGTGGCGACGTGATCGTCCGGCACGCGATGCGGTCACTCGATCTTCCGGCCACGACAGCTGACGCGGAGGCACACGCGGCGCGTTGGCGGCCCTGGCGGTCCTACGCCGTGGTCCACCTGTGGCGCCACTACCAGGACACCAACTCACGACCCGAAGACCCGAACGCGAACAAGGAGAACCGATGACAACCAAGACAGCACTGACCTGGACGGTCGTGGACTCGCCGGTCGGCGAGTTGCTGCTGTGCGGGGACGGCGAGGCACTCACCGGCGTCTACTTCAGCCCGTTCGAGCGGCCCGACGGCGAGCCCGACGACCACGACCCCGTGCTGGCCGACACGCGCCAGCAGTTGAAGGAGTACTTCGCCGGCGAGCGCGAGGAGTTCGACCTGCCGATGGCACCGTCGGGCACCGGCTTCCAGCTCCGGGTGTGGGCGGCGTTGCGGGAGATCCCGTACGCGACCACGACCTCCTACGGAGAGATCGCCCGTCGGCTGGAGCTCGGATCCCGAGGCGCTCGGGCGGTCGGGCTCGCCAACGGCGCCAACCCGATTCCGATCATCGTGCCGTGCCATCGGGTCGTGGGCGCCGACGGCTCTCTGACCGGATACGGCGGCGGCCTGGATCGCAAGCGCACGCTGCTCGCGATCGAGTCACCCGGCCTGTTCTGACGCGATAGCGGGACGTCGGTCGTCTCGGCGATGCCGACGGCGACCGGCGTCCCGCTTGCGTAGCGAGTCAGTCGCCGGAGCGGCGTAGGGCCTGGGTGAGCCGTTCGGCCGCAGCCATGACGGCGGGGGCGTGCATCCGGCCGGGCTGCCGGCTCAGCCGCTCCAACGGTCCGGACACCGAAACGGCGGCGATCACCTTGCCCGAGGGGGAGCGGACCGGCGCCGACACCGACGCCACACCGGGCTCCCGCTCGCCGACGCTCTGGGACCAGCCGCGACGGCGGATGCCGGCCAGTGCGGCTGCGGAGAACGCCGCATTCTGCAGACCCCGGTGCATCCGCTCGGGGTCCTCCCACGCGAGCAGGATCTGTGCCGCTGAGCCGGCGCCCATCGTGAGCTGGCTGCCGACCGGGACGGTGTCGCGAAGGCCGGTCGGACGCTCAGCGCCGGCGACGCAGACCCGATAGTCACCCTGGCGGCGGAACAACTGCGCGGACTCACCGGTGATGTCGCGCAGCCGCGCGAGCACGGGACCGGCCGCGGCCAGCAGGCGGTCCTCTCCGGCGGCAGCGGCGAGCTCACCGAGTCGGGGCCCGAGTACGAAGCGTCCTTGGGTGTCACGAGCGACCAAACGATGGTGCTCGAGCGCGACAGCGAGTCGATGTGCGGTGGGACGGGCAAGGCCCGTACTCGCCACCAAACCGGCCAGTGTGGCCGGACCGGACTCCAGTGCCGACAGCACCAGGGCGGCTTTGTCGAGGACGCCGACTCCGCTACTGTTGTCCACGACGCAATACTGCCGTCTCGAATACTGGAACGCAAGTTATGGGTACGACACTCGCGGAAAAGCTGTGGGACAGCCATGTGGTGCGTCGCGCACCGGGCGAACCCGACCTGTTGTTCATCGACCTCCACCTCGTCCACGAAGTCACGAGCCCGCAGGCCTTTGATGGTCTCCGGATGGCGGGCCGAGGGGTACGACGCACCGACCTCACTCTGGCGACCGAGGACCACAATATCCCCACACTCGACGTGGATCGGCCGATCGCGGACCCTGTGTCGCGCACCCAGGTCGAGACGCTGCGCCGCAACTGTGAGGAGTTCGGCGTCCGGCTGCATCCGCTCGGCGACCTCGACCAGGGCATCGTGCACGTCGTCGGTCCGCAGCTCGGGCTGACCCAGCCCGGCATGACCGTGGTCTGCGGCGACTCCCACACCTCGACGCACGGCGCGTTCGGTGCGCTGGCGTTCGGCATCGGCACCAGCGAGGTCGAGCACGTTCTTGCCACCCAGACGCTGCCGCAGCAGCGGCCCAAGACGATGGCGGTCACGGTCAAAGGCCGGCTGCCCGAGGGCGTGTCAGCCAAGGATCTGGTCCTGACGCTGATCGCCACCGTCGGGACCGGCGGCGGTCAGGGCTACGTCGTCGAGTACCGCGGCGAGGCGATCCGCGCACTCTCGATGGAAGCCCGCATGACGATCTGCAACATGTCGATCGAGTGGGGCGCCAAGGCGGGTCTGATCGCACCCGACCAGACGACGCTCGACTACGTACGCGGTCGGCCGCATGCGCCGGAGGGTGCGGACTGGGATGCCGCCGTCGACTACTGGCAGACACTGGTGAGCGACGACGATGCGGTGTTCGATCGTGAGGTCGTCCTCGACGCCGGTGCGATGGCGCCGTTCGTCACCTGGGGCACCAACCCCGGTCAGGGCATTCCGCTGTCGGCCTCGGTGCCGGCGCCGGAGGACTACGACGATCCGCATCAGCAGGCGTCCGCTCGTCGGGCGCTGGACTACATGGACCTGCGGCCCGGGACGGCGATGCGCGACATCGCGATCGACACCGTGTTCCTGGGATCGTGCACCAACGGCCGGATCGAGGACCTGCGGGCCGCTGCCAAGGTGATCGAGGGTCGCTCGGTCGCCTCCGACACCCGGATGCTCGTCGTGCCGGGCTCGGCCCGAGTACGGCTGCAGGCCGAGTCCGAAGGGCTCGATCTCGTCTTCAAGAAGGCCGGGGCGGAGTGGCGGGGCGCCGGCTGCTCGATGTGTCTCGGCATGAATCCCGACCAGCTGACGCCCGGCGAGCGCAGCGCGTCGACGTCCAACCGCAACTTCGAGGGTCGACAGGGCAAGGGCGGACGCACCCATCTGGTGTCGCCCGAGGTCGCCGCTGCCACCGCGGTCCTGGGCCATCTGGGCTCGACCGCCGACCTTCCGGCGACGGTCTGACGCCGTCGCGACGAACAGGGGCAGATCCACATGGAGAAGTTCACGACCCACACCGGGACGGCCGTTCCGTTGCGGCACAGCAACGTCGACACCGACCAGATCATCCCGGCGGTCTATCTGAAGCGGGTGACGCGCACCGGTTTCGACGACGGTCTGTTCGCCGCCTGGCGATCCGATCGGGACTTCGTCCTCAACCGGCCGCAGCACGACGGCGCCACCGTGCTCGTGGCCGGACCCGACTTCGGCATCGGGTCGTCCCGCGAACATGCCGTGTGGGCCCTTCAGGACTACGGCTTCCGGGTCGTCCTGTCGCCCCGCTTCGGCGACATCTTCCGCGGCAACGCTGGCAAGTCCGGTCTCCTCGCGGCCAAGGTCGACGAGGGCTTCGTCGCCGAGCTCTGGGACCTCGTCGAGGACGATCCGTCGACGCCGATCACGGTCGATCTTCGGCGCCGGATCGTACGCGCCGGTAGGGAAAACGCGGCCGTTTCGGCCCCCTTCGAGATCGACGACTACACCCGTTGGCGGCTCCTCGAGGGCCTCGACGACATCGCAATCACCCTCGGACACGAGGCCGATATCGCAAGTTACGAAGAAAAAAGATCGGCCTGGAAACCGGCGACTTTGCCGGCCCGTACGAGCTCCTGACGAGCCCTTCCAGATCGGAGCGCGACGCCGACAATCCCCGTAAAATAAGGGATCTGAGCGTTTACGGTCGCTCCGACCGGTCGTCGCAGGCCCGAGATCCCAACGTCACAAGGCCAAACCCGGGGGGAGACGGATCACCCCGACTCGCCGTACGGTGATTGTCTCAAGCGTCGGGATTGCCTAACGTTCCAACGAAGTCGGGCGCGGGCTCGGCGCCGTTCACGGGAAGGGAAGCAAGTGAACAAGAGTCAGTTCATCGAAGCGCTCGCAGCACACTACGAGGGCAACAAGAAGGCTGCGGCAAAGGCAGTGGACTCTGTCGTGGAGACCATCACACGAGAGGTGGCGAAGGGCGAGAAGGTCGCGATCACGGGCTTTGGTGCCTTCGAGAAGGCCGTTCGTCCTTCCCGCATGGTGCGCAACCCGGCAACCGGCGAGCGGGTCCGCGCCAAGAAGACCGCGGTGCCCAAGTTCCGGGCCGGTGCTGAGCTGAAGGCCGTCGTGTCCGGCGCCAAGAAGCTTCCGAAGCTCACGGTCGCGAAGGCGACGACGGCGAAGAAGACCGCGGCGGCGAAGACCGCGGCGAAGAAGACGACCGCCAAGAAGACCGCCAAGAAGGCGACGAAGAAGGCGACGACGACGGCCAAGAAGGCGACCAAGAAGTCGCCAGCGCGCCGGACGACGCCGGCGAGGAAGACCGCGGCGAAGAAGTCGACGGCACGCAAGACGACGGCGAAGAAGGCTCCGGCCAAGAAGACCGCGGCGAAGAAGTCGACGGCACGCAAGACCACCGCCAAGAAGGCCCCGGCCAAGAAGGCTCCGGCCAAGAAGACCGCGACGAAGCGGTCGACGGCCAAGAAGGCCGCCAAGAAGAGTTGACGATCAGGGCGAGGCTGTTCCGCCCGGTGACCGGTTCGGGCGGAACAGCCACATCGCCCTGAGAGCGGGGATTGCTCCGTCGTCGTCGACCTCGACGAAGACACGCTGTCCCGGCCGAAACATCCGAGCTCCGGAACCGGCGAAGATCGCCGCGTCGAAGCTCAGCCGAAGTCCGTCGTCCAGCAGCACCGTGCCGGTCTCGGTGTCGGCGTCGAACGACGCCACGGTCGCCTGCATGCCGTCACGGTAGTGGACGCGGAGGTGTGGCGGCGGCCATCTCGGTCAGCACCGAGCGGGTGCGTTCGCCGACACCGAGGTCGACCGCTGCCGCGAGCTGATCGGCGGTGTCGACGTCGCGACGCAGTCGCTCGATCCCCGGTAGCTCGACCACGGCTGCGCCCGCGGCCTGATGCCGCGCCAGCGACGCGTCGCCGAAGGCCGGTGTCATCTCAGTCTCCGGACCGAGCAGGAGTCCCGTGCTGCCGATCCCCTCCAGGTCTGGGATGACGTGGAGCGGCCCGGTCGGAATCGAGTCGAGCAGGCGGTCGATCACCGCATCGGTGGCGGCCGGCAGATCGGCGGCCAGGACGAGCGTGGCGGCCGCAGGCTCCTGCTGACGGGCCCAGGCGATGCCATGCGACACCGCCGCGTTGAGGTCGCCGGGATCGGGCAACGTCCGAAGCCGGTCGTGGTCGAGCAGGTCCGTCGGCAGGCGCCGGCCACCCACCACGACGACGAGCTCGACCCGACTCGAGGCGAGCAGCGCGGTCAGCAGGTCGGTCGCGAACGCGGCTGCGAGATCGGTCCGCCACGGCTCGAGTTGCGGGCCGAGTCGCGACTTGGCCAGCTTCGGGTCCTTGACCGGAACGACGGCCACCCAACGCGAGTCGTACACATCGCCACGGTACGGGGCACTCGATTGGGGATAGGCTCGCCCTCACTGAACCGACTTGAGGAGTTGGCGTGGCCAGACGTAAGCGAGGCTGGGCCGTCGTCACGATCGCCACCGTGATCCGCCCGCTGCTCTTCTTGTTCACCAAACGCTCGTGGCGCGGCCAGGAGAACCTGCCCGATCGGGGCTTCGTGATGGTCGCGAATCACATCTCGCATGCCGATCCGTTGCTGTTCGCGCACTTCGCCTATGACAGCGGCGTCCCGCCGCGGTTCCTCGCCAAGCAGGGCGTGTTCAAGTACCCCGTCATCGGCAAGCTGCTGCTCGCCACCGGCCAGATCCCGGTACGTCGCGGCACGACCGACGTCACGTCGTCGTTCGCCGGTGCGCTCGACGCGGTCGAGAACGGCGACGGCGTCATCGTCTACGCCGAGGGGACGATCACCCGCGATCCCGATCTGTGGCCGATGATCGGCAAGACCGGAGCCGCCCGGCTGGCCCTCCAGACCGACTCGCCGGTGATCCCGGTCGCCCAATGGGGAGCGCAGGACGTGCTGTGGCCCTACACCAAGCGGCCGCGGCTGATTCCGCGCAAGACGATCCAGGTGCTGGTCGGCAAGCCGGTCGACCTGGACGATCTGCGCGGCAAGAAGGTCACCACGAAGCTGCTCCACGAGGCGACCGACCGGATCATGGCCGACGTCACCGCGCTGCTCGGCGAGATCCGCGGCGAGGAGCCGCCCAAGGAGCGCTTCGACCCGAGGAAAGAGGGCCTGCCGGAGACCGGCAATCCGAATCGTCCCTACAACCGGCCGGGGGATACGTGAGCGAGCTTGCGAGCGAACCATTCAACGCCGCGAGCTTTCACGTGGTCGACGAGCGCAGCGAGGAGGACGCGTGAGCGATCCGGCGAAGCCGGCGACCGTGGCGGTCATGGGAGCCGGCTCCTGGGGCACGTCGTTCTCGCTCGTACTCGCCGACGCCGGCAACGAGGTACGGCTGTGGGGCCGTCGTACCGAGCTCTGCGCCAAGATCAACGACGCGCGGGAGAACGCCGACTACCTGCCCGGCATCGAGATCCCGGCCGCCGTCACGGCCAGCCACGACCATGCCGCGGTCCTTGCCGACGCCGACGCGGTGGTGTTCGCCGTGCCGGCGCAGACCTTGCGGGCCAACCTGTCGACCTGGGCACCGCTGCTGCCATCGAAGGCGATCCTGGTCAGCCTGATGAAGGGCGTCGAGCTCGGCACGCACGAGCGGATGTCCGAGGTGATCGCCGAAGTGGCCGGCGTCGGTCCGGAGCGGATCGCGGTCGTGACCGGACCCAACCTGGCGCGCGAGATCGCCGAGCGACAGCCGGCCGCCAGTGTCGTCGCGAGCACCGACGCCGACGTCGCCGCCCGGCTGCAGAAGCTGTGCCACACGCCGGCGTTCCGGCCGTACACCAACGCCGACGTGGTGGGGTGCGAGCTCGGCGGCACGGTGAAGAACGTGATCGCGCTGGCGGTCGGGATGGCCGTCGGCCTCGGCTTCGGCGACAACGCGAAGGCCTCGGTCATCACCCGTGGGCTGGCCGAGACCGCCCGGCTCGGCACCGCGATGGGCGCCGATCCCATGACGCTGGCCGGGCTCGCCGGGCTCGGTGACCTCGTCGCGACCTGTACGTCGCCGCTGTCGCGCAACCGGACCTTCGGCGAGAAGCTCGGCCAGGGGATGACCGTCGACGAGATCGTCCACTCCACCCGGCAGGTGGCCGAAGGCGTCAAGTCGTGTCAGTCGATCTACGAGCTGGCGGCCGGGCACGGTGTCGACATGCCGATCGTGGAGCACGTCGCCGAGGTCGTACGCGGCGAGCTCACGCCGAGGGAGATGCTGGTGGAGCTGGTGTCCCGTACCGCCAAGCCCGAGCGCGCCTGACGCATCGAGCGAATCGACATCGTGGGGGTTGACGCCCCCGCAAGGTCGATTCGCTCATCCGGTCACGTGGCGGGGAAGCCGTTCGCCACGGTCGGTGCCGGTCGCTTCGGCCGGAACAGCCAGACCCGGAAGAAGCGGGACAGGTCCTGGCCGCTGACCCGCTCCGCCAGTCGTACGAACTGCTGCGTCGTCGCCGTGCCGTAGCGATGCTCGCGAGCAAACGAGAGCAGGATCCGGCGGAAGTCGGGGAGTCCGACCCGGTTACGCAGCCCCTGCAGCGTCATCGCGCCACGGTCGTAGACGCTGCGGAACAGCGACGGCCCCGGGCCCGGATTGCCCGGCGGGATGGTCCACCAGTGCGCGTCCCTGGGATAGAGCCGGTACGTCGACAGCATCTGCTCGTCGGCCGACGGGCCGCCATGGGCCGCGGCGAACCACCACCCCAGGTAGGTGGCGAAGCCCTCCTGCAGCCACAGATAGCGCCAGCGCCGGACGGTCACACTGGCGCCGAACCACTGATGGGCCAGCTCGTGCACCATGATCTGGCGGGCTTGCGCCGGGTAGCCGTAGCGGAAGACGTAGCGGCCGTAGACCGGCGCGGACTGCGACTCGATCGTGGGGACGTCGATCCCACCGACGACCACGCCGCCAATGTGATGGAACGGGTACGGCCCGAGCCGCTTGCCGAGCCATCGCAGGTACGACCGGCTGTTGCCGAGACCGATCCGGATGTGACGGATCATCCGATCCGAGAACCCACTGGACCAAGCGAACAGACTCGTCAGGCCGGGCCGGTCGTCGCGGCGGAAGTGATAGCGGCCGAGACCGAGGAACTGTTGGTAGCTCGCCATCGGCTCGTCAACCCGCCAGTGCCAGGCGCTGTGCGTGCCGGCGCGGTGATGCCCGACCAGGCGCCCGGCGCTGACCGCCTTCCAGGCCCGCGGCACGACCGCCGTCACGTCGTAAGTGGCCTTGTCGGACGGATGGTCGTTGAGCGGGATCCAGATCGTCGCCGAGTGCGGCTCGGCGTTGACGAACGCGGGCCGGCCGGGCGACCGCCACGGCCGACCGCCGTCGATCTCCGCGCGCTCCGGATGGCCGCGATACCTCACCTCGATCCGAAGCCGGCGGTCGGCGCGAATCGGCCGCGCGGGCACCACGACGAGCTCATGCCGGCCGCGTATGCGGAACTCGGCCCGTTCGCCGTTCACCGTCACCCGGAGCGGCCGCAGGAGGAAGTCGAGATTGAACCGGCTCATCGACTTGGTCGACCGGGCAGCGATGACCGCGTCGCCGAACAGGCGTCCGCTGTCCGGCGCGTAGCGCACCTTGATGTCGTAGTGGCGCACTCGGTAGCCGCCGTTGCCGTCCTTGGGGAAGTACGGATCGCCGATCCCGGCGCCACCCGGCCGCGGCTCGGATCCGATGGCCGGCGGCATCGCCAGCGCCATGACGATCCCGCACCCAACCAATGCCGCGAGCGCTCGCCGCATGTCCGGTCACCACCCCACGATCGGCCCCGTCAGGCCATCATGATCCCAGCGAGTCGAGCGCCTGACGCAGATCAGCCCACAGGTCGTGCATGTCCTCGACACCGACCGACAGGCGTACGAGATCGTCGGGGACCGTGCTCGGCTCGCTGCTCCAACGTCGCCGCCGCTCGAACGTCGACTCGACCCCGCCGAGGCTCGTCGCGTGCACCCAGATCGAGGTCGCGCCGGTCAGCTTGTCGGCAGCGGCCGAGCCACCGGCGAACTGGATCGCGATCATCGTCCCGTAGCCGGGGAAGCGGACCGTCCGGACCTCGGGATGGCTGGCGAGCTGCTCGGCGAGGAACGCCGCACTGCGCTGGGCGTAGTCGACCCGCAGGTGCAGGGTGCGCATTCCCCGGGTCGCGAGCCAGGCCTCCATCGGACCGGCGATCGCGCCCTTCATCCGGCGCTGCTCGTCGACCGCCTGGTAGATCTCCGGGTCTCGGGTCACGATCGCGCCGAGCAGCACATCGGCATGGCCGGACAGCAGCTTGGTCGCCGAGTGCACGACTACGTCGGCGCCGAGGTCGAGCGGCTGTTGCAGGATCGGCGTGGCGAACGTGTTGTCGACCACGACGCGGGCGCCGGCCGCATCGGCGCCCTCGATGATGGCCGGCAGGTCGGCCACTTCGAGCATCGGGTTGGTCGGCGACTCGAGCCAGACCAGGGCCGCGTCGTCGCAAGCGGCGACGGTCGCGGCCGTGTCGGTCAGGTCGACCTGGCGGACTGCGACCTCGCCACGTCGCTCCTTGGTGGCGAGAAGATGCAGCGTGCCGAGGTAGGCGTGCTGAGGCGCGACGACGGTGCCGCCCGGTGCGACCAGATCGAGCACGGTCGAGACGGCTGCCATGCCGGAGGCGTACGCCAAGGCCCGGCCGCCTTCGAGTTCGCCGAGCACGGTCTCGAACGCCTCCCAGGTCGGATTGGCATAGCGGCCGTACTCGCGATCCCCACCGGCGACGAAGACACTGGCCAGGGTGACCGGTGCGTTCAGGGGTGCGTCGGGCTCTTGGGCGGGCCGTCCGGCGGCGACGGCGATGGTGGCGGGCGAGAGTCGTTCGGTCATGCGTCCATCCTGCCCGCCCGGCGCTGTATCGTCGCGGGATGGCCAGTCACGAAAGTTCGACACCACCGAAGCGTGCCCGCGTCGCTGTCGTCTTCGGCGGACGATCCAGTGAGCACGGTGTGTCGTGTCTGACTGCCGGCGAGGTGATCCGGGCGATCGACCCCGAGCGCTACGAGATCGTGCCGATCGGGATCTCGACCGAGGGTCGATGGGTCCTGGAGTCGACAACCCCCGAGCGCTACGCGTTGAGCGACGGCGGGTCGCTTCCTGCCGTGGACTCCATCGGCGCCCAGGTCGCACTGGCCAGTGGATCGGGATCGAGCGAGTTGGTCGTCCAGGAGCCCGGCGAGGTGCCGAAGACCCTCGGCGAGGTCGACGTCGTGCTCCCGTTGCTGCACGGCCCGTGGGGCGAGGACGGCACGATCCAGGGCCTGTTCGAGATGGCCGGCGTCAGGTACGTCGGGGCCGGCGTGCTCGCCAGCGCGGTCGGCATGGACAAGCACTACATGAAGATCGTCTTCGCGGCGGCGGGCCTGCCGCTGCTGCCACACGCGGCGGTGCAGTCGCGCGAGTGGGAGCACGACCGGGCCGCGGTCCGCGAGACGGTGGCGTCGATGGGCTATCCCGTGTTCGTCAAGCCGGCCCGCGGCGGATCCAGCATCGGCATCACGCGGGTCGAGGAGACCGGCGACCTCGACGCGGCGATCAAGGTGGCCCGAGAGCACGATCCGAAGTTCATCATCGAGGCAGCGGCGATCGGCGCCCGTGAGATCGAATGCGGCGTGATCCAGTCGCTCGACGGCAAGGCACCGCTCACCAGCGTGCCTGGCGAGATCGTGCTCGAGCCGGAGTCGGGACACACGTGGTACGACTTCGAGGCGAAGTACATCGATGGCGGCGGCCGCGCCGACGTACCCGCGCAGATTCCGGAGGACGTCGCCGAGCGGATCCGGGAGCATGCCGCGCGGGCGTTCGACTCGCTCGGCTGCGAGGGCCTGGCCCGGGTCGACTTCTTCTACTTCCCCGACGGCCGGGTCTATCTCAACGAGATCAACACGATGCCCGGCTTCACACCGACCTCGGGCTTCCCGATGATGTGGGCCGCGACCGGCATGGACTATGCGGCCCTGGTCGACCATCTGCTCCAGTTGGCGCTGCGCCGCGACACCGGCCTCCGCTGAGCCAGGGTTCGCCGCCGATGCCTCAGGCGCGCCTGCGTACCCGACGACTGGAGCTGATTCCGCTCTCGGACGACCATCTGGAGTACGAGATCGAGCTCGACTCCGATAGCGAGGTGCTGCGCTACCTCAGTCCGCGGGCGGCCACTCCGGACGAGGTGCGGCGATCCCATGCCAGCCGGATGGAGCGAGCCGGTCAGGTCGACGGCCTCGGCGTCTGGTCCGGTTTCGTCCACGACGACGGCGCGGCTCGGTTCGTGGGCATCTGGATGCTCCAACCGCCGCACGGTCCGAGCCAGCCCTTCGTCGCCGGCGAGGCCGATCTCGGTTACCGCCTGCTCCGTCGCTGGTGGCGTCGACGGCTCGGGACCGAGGGAGCCCGCGCGCTCATCTGGCACGGCTTCGAGGACCTCGGCCTGACCCGGATCTTCGCCCAGACGATGGCGGTGAACCGGCCGTCGCGGGCCACGCTCGAGTCGCTGGGCCTGCACTTCGTACGCGGCTTCCACGAGGACTACGACGAGCCCGTACCCGGACACGAGCAGGGCGAGGTCGAGTACGAGTTGCGTCGTGCTGAATGGGAGGCGCTCAGACGCAGGGATGGTGGAGCGGGATCGCGCGCTTGATCGCCTTCGCGACGTCGACCGCCGCATCGGACTCCGGCGCGTACGCGTCTGGGACGGTCAGCTCGACCGGCGTCGCCCGGCCGATCGTCGTGAAGCGGTAGCCGTCGCCGATGTCCTCGGAGTACCAGCCGACGCCGCGCATCACGTCGCATCGGACCGCGGGGCCCATGCCCTTCGCGTCGGTGACGCCGCAGCGCAGCACGATCGGCGGCGCACCCCAGGCCGCGGCGACGCCTTGGGTGGTGACGTGCCGTCGCCACATGTCGGCCACCTCGGTCGGGAGATCGCGCTCCAAGGTGTCGCAATAGTGGGCCGAGGATCCGGCGAGTTGCGGCGCCGAGACATCGACCTGCGGCGATGCGCCCACCCCACAGCCGACCAGCGCCAAGAGCATGGCGGCGGCGGCCGCGACCGCCGCGCGGGTACGGAGGCTCAGATGTGCACCACCGGACATGTCAGGGTCCGGGTGATTCCGGGAATGTTCTGGACCTTGGCGACGACCAGCTGTCCGAGCTCGTCGACGTTCTGCGCCTCGGCGCGGACGATGACGTCGTAGGGTCCCGTCACGTCTTCGGCCAGGGTGACGCCACTGACGCCAGCGACCTCGCGTGCCACATCGGCTGCCTTGCCGACCTCGGTCTGGATCAGCACGTACGCCTGCACCACCATGGGCATCCTCCACTCGGTAGCTGCTCCTGCTACAGGTGCACCTACCGTACTGCCGGAGCGCTGTGGAGAGTATGGCGACGCCGACGAGGAGGGTGCGCATGACGTCCGGTGGGTCCCAGACGCTGGCCGACATCGGTGAGTTCGGCCTGATCGACGCCGTGGCGTCGGCGTTCGCGCCGACACCGGCGGTCCTGATCGGCTCCGGCGACGACGCGGCGAGCCTGGCGACGTCCGGCCCGGTCCTGGTCTCGACCGATCTGCTGATCGAGCGCCGCCACTTCCGGCGCGACTGGTCGGACCCGGTCGACGTCGGGCATCGCGCGTCGGCCGCGAGTCTCGCCGACATCGCCGCGATGGGCGGCACCGCGACCGGACTCGTCGTGGGCTTCGGTGGGCCGCCGGACCTGCCGGTCGCCTGGGTGCTCGAACTCGCCGAGGGGATGGCCGAGGAGGTCGCGAAGGTCGGCGCGACAGTGGTCGGCGGCGACGTCAGCTCGACCGACCAGGTCATCCTGGCGGTCACGGCCTTCGGTCACGCCGAGACCGAGCCGGTGACGCGGGGCGGTGCGCGACCCGGGCAGGTCGTCGCCATCGCCGGCCGGGTCGGCTGGGCCGCCGCGGGACTCGCCGTGCTCGGCCGCGGCTTCCGGTCACCGCGTGCGGTGGTGGAGGCCTATCGACGGCCGGACGTCCCGTACGCCGCCGGTCCGCAGGCCGCCGCGGCTGGTGCCAGCGCGATGATCGACGTCAGCGACGGACTGCTGGCCGATCTCGGGCACATCGCGGCGGCGAGCGGCGTCGCGATCGACGTGGAGTCCGGAGCGTTGGAGATCGCCGAGCCGCTCGAGGCGGTGGGCTCGGCGGTCGGCGTGGAGCCGGTGCGTTTCTGCCTGACCGGGGGAGAGGACCACGCGCTGGCAGCGACGTTCGACGCCGATGCGGCGTTGCCGGACGGCTGGCGGGCGATCGGCCGGGTCGCCGAGGGGAGCGGCGTGACGGTGGACGGCGAGGAGTACGAAGGGCCGGCCGGGCACACCCACTTCGGCTAGGCGCGGGTATGGGTGGCCCTGTTGGAACACCACGTTCTCGTGGTAATCACGCACTCTGCACGGGCTCGACGCCATGCGAAGTGTCTACGCGCCATGCAGAGTGACGCGGAGGTAGGAGTCGGCCGCAGTGCTGATGGACGGTGCCGGATCGCGGGTCGTTGGCGGTCCCCCGCCCAAGAGTTGGCGTGAGATTCAGGTTTCGTCGCCTCGAAGCCTGGATCTTGCGCCAACTTTCGACTCGGCGAGCTGCCCGGCCGCATCAGGCCCACGGCGTACCCACTCGCACTCCGCACCGCGAGCGGCGGCGCGTACGCACGCTGCACAGGCTCGACGCCATGCGATGTGTCCACGCGCCATGCAGTGTGGCGCGGACGTACGCGGGAGGGCCCGCGTCGGTCAGCGGGTGGGGACCTTGCCGGCCTTGAGGCAGGAGGTGCAGACGTTCAGCCGCTTGGGCGTCGAGTTCACCACGGCGCGGACGCGCTGGATGTTCGGGTCGAAGCGGCGGCGGGTGCGCTTGCGCGACCAGGGCACGTTGTTGCCGAAGCGAGGCTTCTTGCCGCAGATGTCGCAGACCGCAGCCACGGCGCACACTCCCAGAGGTTGTCGAGAAGGTTCATCGGCCGCCCGATCGTCCCGGGCAGCGCTCGCAGCATGATACGAGCAACCTGTGAAGGATATCCGATGGGCTGAAACGAGGCCAATCGACGGCCGATGCCAGGCTCCGACCCGTCGGCGGGCCGGACTAGTCTGACGCAGCATCGCCATTCGCGAGCGCAGAGAGGACGGCGATGGGCGCAGCACTCGACGTCGCGGGCTTCCTGCGGTGGGGCGACGCGTGCGTGTCCGCGCTCGGCACCGCCCGGGAGGAGATCGACGCGCTCAACGTCTATCCGGTGCCGGATGGCGACACCGGCACCAACCTGTTCCTGACCTTCGAGGCGGCCACAGCGGCCGCCCGCGCGGCCGACGGCGACTTCGACGCGACGGTACGTGCCTTCGTCGACGGCGCACTGCGTGGCGCCCGGGGCAACTCCGGCGTAATCATGTCGCAACTGCTCCGGGCCGGAGTCGTACGTCTGGCGGAGGAGGGGCTCGACGGCGCGACTGCGGCGACGGCCCTGACCCAGGCGGCGAGCGCGGCCTATTCGGCGGTCGGGCAGCCGGTCGAGGGGACGATCCTGACCGTCGCGCGGGCCGCCGCCGAGGCAGCGGTCGCCGATGCGGATCGCCTCTCGGGAGCCAACGGCGACGGCGATCGGGCCGCCCGTGCCGCGGCCGCCAGCGCTGCCGGCGTCGCCCACGTCGTGACGGCGGCGGCGGACGCGGCCCGGATCGCCCTGGCCCACACGCCCGAACAACTCGACGTGCTCCGGCGCGCCGGTGTCGTCGACGCGGGGGGACGTGGCCTATGCGTGGTGCTCGACGCGACCGTACGTGTGCTCACGGGCCGTTGGCAGCCCGGCACGGAGCCGGTGCTCGGTCGACCCGCGATCCCGACGGCGGTCGTCGAGGGCGACCTGACGGCTGACGGCCCGGCCTACGAGGTTATGTATCTCCTCGACGCCGACGACGATCGGGTTCCTGCCCTCCGTGAGCGCCTCGGCCCCCTCGGTGACTCGCTCGTCGTCGTCGGCGGCGAGGGGCTCTGGAACGTCCATGTCCATGTCGACGACGTCGGTGCCGCGATCGAGGCGGGGATCGCCGCCGGCCGACCGCATCGGATCGCGGTGACCCACTTCGCCGAGCAGATCGACAGAGCCGGCCGGCAGCCGGTCCGCAAGGCTCGGGGTGTCGTGGCGATGGCTGCCGGCCCTGGCCTGCGGCAGTTGTTCGGCGAAGCCGGTGCCACCGTCGTCGCGGGCGGAGTCGGCCATCGTTGCTCGACGGGAGAGTTCCTCGACGCGATTCGGGCCACCCATGCGGCCGAGGTGATCGTGTTGCCCAACGACGGCGACTCGATCGCGGTCGCGGAGGCCGCCGCACAGCAGGCCCGTGACGACGCGATCCGGGTCTCGGTGATCCCGACCCGGGTGCAGGTCCAGGGCCTCGCGGCACTGGCGGTCCACGAGCCCGGTCGCAGTTTCGACGACGACGTCGTCGCGATGACCACGGCCGCGGGCCACGCCCGGCACGGTGCCGTGACGATCGCGGCCCGGCAAGCGATCACATCGGCGGGCCCGTGTGAGCCGGGCGATGTGCTCGGCGTCGTCGAGGGCGACTTCGCGATGGTCGGCGACAGTCTGCACGCGATCGCCGAGGAGGTGGTGCTCCGGCTGCTTGGCGGCGGCGGTGAGCTGCTGACCCTGGTGACCGGCGACGGCGCCCCGTCCGACCTGGCGGATCGGCTGGAGCATGTCATCGGCCGCGATCGTCCCGAGGTCGATGTCGTCGTCTACTCCGGCGGCCAGCCGCGCTACCCACTCCTCGTGGCAGTCGAGTGAGCATGGTGTCCTGTAGACGAGGTCTCTTGCGAGCTCCGGCGCCCAGCGGGCGCCTGGCGGCGTTGTCGTCGCTCGACGCACTCTCCGAGTGCGCCTTCGCTCCTCCGCCTTGCCAGCCATCCGGCTGGACACCGGATCTCGATCAAGTGACCTCGTCTACAGGACACCTCCCATGACGACGATCACGCTCGACACCCGGCTGGACTCGGTGCTCGGCGGCAAGTCCGCGAAGCCGTTGGCGACGCATCTCGACATCCGTACCGTCGGCGATCTGCTGCGCCACTACCCGCGGCGCTACGCGATGCGCGGCGAGCTCACTCCGATCGCAGAGCTCGAGCTGGACGAGCCGGTCACCGTGATGGCCAAGGTGGTCGAGGTCAACACCCGGGACTGGTTCGACCGCAAGCAGCGCCGCAAGCGGGTCCGGATCGAGGTCATCGTCGCCGACGACGAGGGTAACCGGCTGCTGCTGACCTTCTTCAACCAGCCGCGGCTGACGTACGTACTCAAGCCCGGCAAGGTCGGTTTGTTCGCCGGCAAGGTGGGCTGGTTCCGCCGGCAGCGGCAGCTGCTGCACCCCGACTTCGATCTGCTCGACGACGAGGAGGACATCGGCGACGACGCCGACCGGATGCAGCGGTTCAACCGCCGAATGATCGCGGTCTACTCGGCGACCACGAAGCTGGTGTCGTGGCGGATCGCCCGCTGCGTCGACCATGTCCTCGACCAGCTCGACTCGCTCGACGACCCCCTGTCCGAGGACCTGCGCCAAAAGCACGGCCTGATCGGACTGGCGCAGGCGTTCGAGTGGATCCACCGGCCGCGGGATCAGTCCGACGTCGACGCCGCGCTGCAACGGCTGCGCTTCGAGGAGGCGTACGTCCTGCAGACGATCCTGGCTCAGCATCGGCTCGCCACCGAGCACCTCGCGGCCACGCCACGCGAAGCCGTCGGCAGCGGGATCCGGGAGCGGTTCGAGGAGCGGCTGCCGTTCGAGCTCACCGCCGGGCAGCGCGAGGTCGGCGAGGTGCTGACCGACGAGCTGGCCCGCAGCCATCCCATGCATCGGCTGCTGCAGGGCGACGTCGGCTCGGGCAAGACGGTCGTCGCGCTGCGCGCCATGCTCCAGGTGGTCGACGCCGACGGACAGGCCGCGCTGCTTGCGCCGACCGAGGTGCTGGCGGCGCAGCATCATCGGTCGATCCTGGCGCTGCTCGGCGACCTCGCCCAGGGCGGCATGCTCGGCGGTGCCGAGGACGGGACGCGAGTACGCCTGCTCACCGGATCGCTCGGTGCCGCCGCCCGGCGGGAGTCGCTCGCCGACGCGGCGTCCGGCGGTGCCGGCATCGTCGTCGGGACCCATGCCCTGCTCGAGGATCGAGTGCAGTTCGCGGATCTCGGCATGGTGGTCGTCGACGAGCAGCACCGCTTCGGCGTCGAGCAGCGGGCGGCCCTGTCGGGCAAAGCGGGAGAGACCCGTCCACACGTGCTGGTCATGACTGCGACGCCGATCCCACGCACGGTCGCGATGACCGTCTTCGGCGACCTCGAGACGTCGACCCTGACCGAGCTGCCCGCCGGTCGGCAGTCGATCCAGACCACGGTCGTGCCGACCCGAGACAAGCCGGCCTGGCTGGATCGGACCTGGGAGCGCATCACCGAAGAGGTACGCGACGGCCGCCAGGCGTACGTCGTCTGCCCGCGCATCGGCGACAAGCCCGACGACCGCGATGCCGACGCGATCGACGGCAGTCGGCCCTCGTACGCGGCGGTCGAGCTGTGCGAGGAGCTTCGCAACGGCCCGCTGTCGGAGGTCCGGGTGGAGCTGCTGCACGGCCGGATGCACCCCGACGCCAAGGACGACGTCATGACCCGGTTCGCCGCGGGCGACATCGACGTCCTGGTGTCGACGACGGTGATCGAGGTCGGCGTCGACGTCCCGAACGCCACCGTCATGGTCGTGATGGACGCCGAACGGTTCGGGCTGTCCCAACTCCACCAGCTTCGCGGCCGAGTGGGTCGGGGCGATCACGCCGGGCTGTGCCTGCTGGTCACCGACTCCGAGGAGGGCACCCCGCCACGCGAGCGGCTCCATGCGGTGGCCAAGACCTCCGACGGCTTCGCCCTGTCCGAGCTCGATCTCCAGACCCGCCACGAGGGCGACGTGCTCGGCGTGAGTCAGTCCGGCCGGCGATCCAGCCTGCAGCTGCTGTCCGTACTCAAGCACCGCAAGGTCATCGAGGCAGCACGCACCGACGCCGAGGTCACGGTGCGAGCAGATCCCGAGCTGTCCGGTCAGCCCGCGCTGGCCGCGGCGGTACGCCGGGTCGAGGAGTCCGACCAGGCCGACTACCTGGACAAGGCATGACCCGGATCGTCGCCGGCACGGCCGGCGGTCGCCGACTGCAGACCCCGCCCGGGATGGACACCCGTCCGACCACCGAGCGGGTCCGCGAGGCGCTGTTCTCGTCGTTGGAGTCCGCGCTCGGGTTGGTCGAGGCTCGCCGGTTCCTGGACCTCTACGCGGGCTCCGGCGCGGTCGGGCTCGAGGCACTGTCTCGCGGCGCCGAGGCGGCGACCCTGGTCGAGCGGGACCGCCGCGCGGCCCGGTTGATCCGGCACAATGCCCAGGCGCTCGGCCTGACCGGCTGGCGAGTGGTCGGCGAGCCGGTGCGGTCCTTCGTACGCGGCCGGGCGGATGCTGCTTACGACGTCGTGTTCGTCGATCCGCCGTACGCGACGTCGGGCCGCGAGCTCACCGCCGTACTCACCGACCTGGTTCGCGGCGGCTGGCTGACCGACGACGCCTATGTCGTGCTCGAACGTTCGCGGCGCGATCCGGCGCCCGAGTGGCCGGACGGGATCGAGCCGCTGCGCGAGCGGCGCTACGGGGAGACGCTGCTTTGGTACGGTCGCCGAGCCGGTGATCCGAACGAGAAGGAGAGCCAAGGTGCATAGCGCGGTCTGTCCCGGATCGTTCGACCCGGTCACCAACGGGCATCTCGACATCGTCGCGACGGCTTCCGGGCTGTTCGACGAGGTCACGGTCGCGGTCGTGGTCAACCCGTCGAAGCAGAGCCTGTTCAGCGTCGAGGAGCGGCTGGCGATGCTCGCCGAGGTGACCGCCGAGTTCCCCAACGTCCACTTGGACAGCTTCGACGGCCTTTTGGTCGACTTCTGCCGCGATCGCGGGATCGGCGCCATCGTGCGCGGTCTGCGGGCCGTCATGGATTTCGACTACGAGCTGCAGATGGCCCAGATGAACCGACGGCTCGCGGGCGTCGAGACGGTCTTCATCCCGACCTCGCCGGAGCACTCGTTCGTGGCCGCCAGCCTGGTCAAGGAGGTCGCCTCGCTCGGCGGCGACGTCAAGGGTCTGCTGCCCCCGCCCGTACTCCATCGGCTGCTGGAACGACTCGCTCCTTCGGACGCCTCGGACGGCTGACGCCCACCGTCGATCGAACCCAGCTTGACCGCCAGGTACATTCAGGAAGCTGGACGGGAATGCCGATCCAGTGTCTGTCGAGAGATCAAGAGGTAGCAGCGAGGTGGACGCACAGTCCAAGGTCGCCGAGATCCGGCACATGGTCGCGAGCGCGCGATCGATGCCGATGTCGGCGTCAGCGGTGATCAACCGGGAGGAGATGCTCGCGCATCTCGACGACCTGTCGCATCTGATCGTGGGAGCGTTTTCGGACCGTCAGGCCTGGGCGTCGGAGACCGATGTCTATCGGCTGGCGCAGGGCGAGGCCGACAAGGTGCTCAACGCCGCGCGGCAGGAGGCCGAGGCGTTGCGTCGGGAGACCGACGAGTACATCGACGAACGGCTGGCCAACTTCGAGCTCACCCTGCAGAAGACGATGGAGGCAGTGGCCCGCGGCCGGGACCGGCTGCGTGGGCGGAGCGACCTCGACGAGGCGTGGGACAACCAGGTCTCGGCAGCGCCGCTTCCCGACCCGTACGCCGAGTGAGTGGCGAGGTCGACGCACGACCTCGACATCGGCGCAACCAGGGTCGTCAAGCGATTCCGGTCCTGGGACCGCGGTGAGCCGGACCGCGAGTGGCGCGGCCTGACCCTGCTGCAGACGTACGCTCCGGGCCTGGCTCCGGATCCGATCGAGCGACGAACCGAGGACGGTCGGTCGGCGATCGTCATGTCCCGGCTGACCGGCGCACCGCTGGGAGGCGGCCCCTTGTCCGACCGGCAGTTGGACGGCCTGGCGGCCGCGCTTGAGACCCTGCACACCCGGGTGTCCCGCGAGCAGCTCGACGAACTCCAGCCGCGGATCTCGTCGGTGTCTGAAGAGGTCGGCTGGCTCCGGGAGTACGTCGGCGAGACGACACTCACCGTCGATGGCGTCGTCGCCACCGCGTTCGCGGCCGGCGCGGACTGGATCGGCTCCGACGAGGCGACTCGGCTGGCCGATCCGACGGCGCCGAAGGTGTTCGCCCTGGCGGACGGCAACCTGGCCAACGTGCTGTGGGACGACGACGGCTGCGGCCTCGTCGACTTCGAGGACTCCGGCGTCAGCGACCGCGCGTACGAGATCGCCGATCTGGTGGAGCACATCGAGTCGGGGCTGACCGGGGCCATGGACGCCGATGCGCTGCTCGGCCGGCTGGATCTCGACGCCGAGACGGGTCGCCGGATCCGTACCGCCCGCCGGATGTTCGCCCTGCACTGGCTGGTCATGTTGCTGCCCGGCAATCCGGGCCATCTTCGCAATCCGCCCGGCAGCGTCGACCGCCAGGCGCAGCGGCTCCTCGACCTGCTCGACTGATGCCGATCGGTACGCCGTGGCGCCGGTGGACCAGCGTCTGAGGCAGTGCGGCCGTAGGGTGGCATCGGGCGATGGTGATCACCTCCCTCCAGTACGCGTGGTCCGCTGTCCGGGTTTGTCCTGTTCGGGCCACGCAGGCGGGAGGGTGGCGGGCTCAACAGTCTCTTTCGCCACTCCCGTCACGCCGGTTGCCGTGCGATGCGCCTCGCCTGCCGTCCTCCGACGCGGGCCGCACTGCACTCTGCACGGCCAGTGCGCACTCTGCACGGCATCGACACCATGCAGAGTGCGGACGTACCACGAGAACGTGGTGTCCGACCGATACATAGCAGGATCGCTACCACGACGACCTGCGACGACGGGACCAAGGGACCGATTGGGATCTTGGGGGTGGAACGCGCTAGCCTGTCCCCGGCCCGCAAAGGGCCAACCGTTCAGCCGTGCCCGACAACGAGAGGGTCCCCTGTCTAGTCTCGATCCCAGAGCGCCGCTCGTGCTCGACACTCGCGAGCTCGGTCGCCGCCCTGGGTCCGAACGCTGGGTGTCGCTCACCGCGCCGGCGCCGGCTGAGCTGGGTATCGACGTGATAGGCGTGCCCGAAGGTAGCGACATCGAGGCGAGTGTTCGGCTCGAAGCCGTGATCGAGGGCGTGCTGGCCACCGGTACGGCTCGGGTGGTCGCCGTCGGCGAATGCGTGCGGTGCCTGGAAGCGGTCGAGGTTCCCCTCGAGGTCGACTTCCAGGAGTTGTACGTCTACGACGACGGGGACGATCCGGTCGCGGCGGAGGCCGAACGCGACGAAACCCGGCGGCTCGAGGGCGACCTGCTCGATCTCGAGCCGGTGTTGCGGGACGAGGTGGTGCTTGCACTGCCGATGAAACCGCTGTGCGCACCAGACTGCGCCGGTCTGTGCCCCGTCTGCGGGGTGCGGCTGGCCGACGCACCTGGCCACGCGCACGAGGCGGAGATTGATCCGCGCTGGGCGGCCCTGAGCCAACTGGCCGGGACGAACGAACGACCGGATGACTCCGGTCCCGACGAGGAGTGAGACGTGGCGGTTCCGAAGCGCAGGGTGTCGCGGAGCAACACCCGGCACCGTCGGTCGCAGTGGAAGGCCAGCGCCCCGGCCCTGGTCACCTGCACCAACCCGGCGTGCGGCGCCAAGCACCTGCAGCACCGGGCCTGTCCCGAGTGCGGGCAGTACGGCCCACGAGGCGACCGGCGTCAGGTGCTCTAGTAGGTCATGGCCGAGCCGGGCACACAAACCAGTAGCGACGGACCTGTCGAGGCCGTCGAAGGTGCCCTGAGCAACGACTACGACGACCTGCGTACGGCGCTGGGGACGGCCGAGCTCGAGGACGGGCTGCTGATCCACGCGCTGACGCACCGGTCGTACGCCTATGAGAACGGCGGACTGCCGACCAACGAGCGGCTGGAGTTCCTCGGCGACTCGGTCCTCGGCCTGGTGGTCACCGACCGGCTCTACAACCTCTATCCCGACCTGTCCGAGGGCCGGCTCGCGAAGCTGCGGGCCGCGGTCGTCAACGCCCGCGCGCTGGCCGACGTGGCCCGGACGCTCGGGCTCGGCCCCTACGTCCGGCTCGGCCGCGGCGAGGAGACGACCGGGGGGCGCGAGAAGGCGTCGATCCTCTCCGACACGGTCGAGGCCGTCATCGGCGCGATCTACCTCCAGTCCGGCTTCGGCCGGGCGGCCGAGGTGGTGCGTTCACTGTTTGACCCGCTGATCGCGGCCGCCTTCCAGCTCGGAGCCGGGCTGGACTGGAAGACCAGCCTCCAGGAGCTCAGTGCGGATCTCGCGCTGGGCGTGCCGGAATACCTCGTCGGCGCCAGCGGGCCCGACCACGCCAAGACATTCACCGCCCAGGTACGGGTGGGCGATCAGGTCTACGGCCACGGCGTCGGCCGGTCCAAGAAGGAGGCCGAGCAGCAGGCGGCCGAGACCGCCTGGCGGGAGATCCGCAGCTCCTACGGGTTCAACGACGACGATGCGCAAGCCGACTCCGGCGCGAAGTCGTCCGATCCGTCAGCATGACCCGTGCCCGAACTTCCCGAGGTTGAGGTCGTCCGGCAGGGCCTCGAGCGCCACATCCTGCAGTCCAAGGTCGTCGACGTCGACGTCCTCAACCCACGTTCGATCCGGCGGCACATCCCCGGCGCCACCGACTTCGCCGGCCGGCTGCGCGGCCGCACCCTGACCGCGATCCGGCGACGCGGCAAGTTCCTCTGGCTGGTGCTCAACGACGAGGACGCGCTGCTCGCGCACTTGGGCATGTCCGGCCAGTTGCTGGTGCAGCCGGGCGATGCGCCGGACGAGCTCCATCTGCGGATCCGGTTCCGTCTCGCCGACGGCCGCGAGCTGCGGTTCGTCGACCAGCGCACCTTCGGCGCCATGGCGATCAGCGAGGGCGGCGCGATCCTGCCCGACGAGCTGAGTCATGTCGCACCGGATCCGTTCGAGGCCGGGTACGACGCCGGCGCCGTCGTCGAGGACCTGCGGAGCCGCCGTACCAACGTGAAGCGCGCGCTGCTCGACCAGTCGCTGATCTCCGGCGTCGGCAACATCTACGCCGACGAGGCGCTATGGGAGGCCAAGCTGCACTACGCCCGGCCGACCGAGACACTGCGACGCACGGAGGCCCATCGCGTCCTCGACGCGGTCCGCGGGGTGATGACCGCCGCGCTCGCCGCCGGCGGCACCTCGTTCGATGCGTTGTACGTCGACGTCGACGGCGGCAGTGGCTACTTCGCCCGGTCGCTCCAGGCGTACGGCCGCGAGGGCGAGCCCTGCACGCGATGCGGCACCCCGATCCGGCGCGATCGGTTCATGAACCGGTCGTCGTTCACCTGTCCTCGGTGCCAGCCGCGACCGCGCCGGCCGCACTGGTAGGAATACGCCATGACCGTTCGCCTCGAGCCGATGACGCAGGAGCAGTACGAGTCGTGGCTGCCCGACGCTATCGAGGGTTACGCGCACCAGACGTCGGACTCCGGTCTCATGAGTCTCGACACCGCCCGCGAGAGCGCCGTCGACCAGTTCGAGGTGCTGCTGCCCGACGACCTCGCGACGCCCGGACACCACCTGCTCATGGCCTACGACGAGGGTCAGGTCGTCGGGAACTTCTGGGTCCGGATCCGCGACGAGTGGGGGACCCGACGGGCGTTCATCTTCGACATCGAGGTGGTCGAGTCGCAGCGCGGACACGGCTACGGCCGCGCCATTATGAATGCCGGTGAGGAGTACGTCCGCGGCCTGGGCGCCAGCACGATGGCGCTGAACGTCTTCTCGCAGAACGACGTCGCCCGCTCGCTCTACGACAAGCTCGGCTATCTCGTGACCAATGTGAATATGCAGAAGGAGCTCGTCTAAGCGTGTCGAGGGGTCCGAAGTTGACCATCCTGACTGACAGTGGGACTCTTGAAGACGGACCATCACTGGGCCATGCGCCTACCAGCGCGCGGACGGTCCACCTCATCGCCTAACGGGCGCATCGCGACCTCATCGTGGAGGACACATTCATGGCCAAGGCACTTCTGGGCCATCTCGCTGGGACCGACCCCCGCGCAACCCGAGAAACCTGGCTACTTCGGCAACGCGTCGCTGACCTGGAGGCGGAAGTCGCGCGCCTCAAGGCACAGAACGACGAGCTCGTCGCCAACTATCCAGACGCGGAGACTTTGACTCCGGACTCGCTCGTCGATTTCGAGCCCGCACTCGGCTGATCCGTCGCTTTACCGAACCGACCGTCACCCGGTCGGTCGGTCAGCACGCCCGCAACCGCGAGCGCGCAGAGCGCCAGACCCGCCCAGGCGGCCCATCCCACGGACTCGCCGAACATCGCGAACGCCCAGAGCATCGTCGTGGGCGGCGTGAGGTAGAGCAGTGCGCTGGTACGGGTGGGCCCGAGTCGGCGTAGCACGCCGAGATAGCAGCCGTACCCGCCGAGCCAGCTCAGCACGACCATCCAGACCACCGCCCAGGCGAAGCGGGCGTCGTGCGGTGGCTCGAGGCTGTCCGTCAGCCCGGCGATGGACACGAAGCCGGCCGCGGCGATCGTTGTGTGGATCGCCAGTGCGTCGAGGACGGACACCGGGGCCGGCAGCCGGCGATCGCCCACCGTGCCCACGCTGAGCGCGAGCATGCCGAACACCGGGAGCAGGTAGGCCCACGGCGCGGCCTGGCTGCCGGTGAGGTCGTCGGCGACCACGAGACCGACTCCGGCGAGCCCGAGGATCAGCCCCCACCACTGCCGGCGGCCGGCCGGCTGCGCGAGGACAGCGCTGGCGAGCACGGCGACCACGATCGGTTGCAGGGCGGCGATCAGCGCGGTCGTCCCTGCGGGCACGCCGGCGCCGATTCCCCCGACGACGCCGCTCAGGTAGGCCACCTGGGTCAGCAGGCCCAGCCCGAGATGGGCGACGACGACCCGGCGGGTCAGCCGGTGCCGCCGCCAGGCTAGCCAGCCGAGCGCCAGCGTGCCGGCGACGATGAACCGCCAGGCGAGCAGCGTCGTCGCGGAGGCGTCCTCGGTCCCGAGCCGGGCGCCGATGAAGCCGGAGCTCCAGCACACGACCAGGCCGACCGACAGCAGCACACTCACCGGATGCCAGCGGGAAGGCGTCATGCGAACCAGGTAACCATACCGGTCTGTATACTCGCAGTGTATGGACGACATCCACTGGACTCCGACGGCCGAGCGCATCCTGCGGGTGGCGAGCGAGCTGTTCTACACGCGTGGCATCCGCGCGGTCGGCGTCGACACCATCGCCGAGGAAGCCGGCACGACCAAGAAGACCTTGTACGACCGGTTCGGCTCCAAGGACCGCCTGGTCGCGGCGTACCTCGAGGCGCGCGACGCCCGCTGGCGAGCGTTCCTGGAGGAGCATCTGGAGCAGCAGGGGCCCGATCCCGAGGCGCGGCTGCTGGCGGTCTTCGACGCGACCGAGATCTGGCAGGACCGGTATGCCCATCGCGGCTGCTCGGCGATCAACGCCGGGGCCGAGCTGGTCGATCCGGGTCATCCGGCCCGGCAGCTGCTCGCGCCGCAGAAGCTCTGGCTGCGCGACCTGCTCCACGACCTGGCCGGCGAGGCGGGCCTCAGGGAGCCGGAACACCTCGCTGACCAGCTGCTCCTCGTCCACGAAGGCGCTCTGGTGGCCCTGTCCGTCGCCAAGCTCGACACCACGATGGATGCCGCCCGAGCGGCGGTGCGTACGTTGATCTCGGCCCACCGCCGCTAGGCTGTCCAGGATCACCGCCCGATCCCGGGTCGCTGCAGTGGGGAGACCGCGTTGTACCTGAAGAGCCTCACGCTCCGCGGGTTCAAATCCTTCGCCTCGTCCACGACGCTGCGGTTTGAGCCGGGGATCACCTGCGTCGTCGGGCCCAACGGCTCCGGCAAGTCCAACGTCGTCGACGCGCTCGCCTGGGTGATGGGCGAGCAGGGCGCCAAGTCGCTGCGCGGCGGCAAGATGGAGGACGTCATCTTCGCCGGCACCGCCGGTCGCCCCGCGTTGGGCCGCGCCGAGGTCCTGCTGACCATCGACAACAGCGACGGCGCGCTGCCGATCGACTACACCGAGGTCACGATCTCCCGGACCATGTTCCAGGGCGGCGGCTCGGAGTATGCGATCAACGGCCAGACCTGCCGGCTGCTCGACGTCCAGGAGCTGCTGTCCGACTCTGGGATCGGCCGCGAGATGCACGTCGTCGTCGGCCAGGGCCAGCTCGACTCGATCCTGCACGCGACTCCCGAGGACCGGCGCGGCTTCATCGAGGAGGCCGCCGGCGTACTCAAGCACCGCAAGCGCAAGGAGAAGGCGCTCCGCAAGCTGGATGCCACCGAGGGCAACCTGACCCGGCTGCAGGACCTGCTCGGCGAGATCCGGCGCCAGCTGAAGCCGCTGGGCCGCCAGGCCGAGGTGGCGCGCAAGGCGGCGGTGATCCAGGCCGATGTACGCGACGCGCGGGCTCGCCTGCTGGCCGACGACGTCGTCACCGCGCGTACCTCCCTCGACCGGGAGCTCGCCGACGAGCGGGCCCTGCGCGAGCGACGCGCCTCCGCCGAGCATGCGCTCGGTCAGGCCCGGGAGTCGGAGTCGCAGCTGGAGCAGCAGCTGGCCGCCGACGCGCCGCTGCTGGCCCGGTCGCAGGAGACTTGGTACCACCTGTCCGGGCTCCGCGAGCGGGTGCGTGGCACGGCCGGCCTCGCCGCCGAGCGAATCCGGCTGGCAACGAGCGAGACCGACGATGTCGCCCCCGGACGCGATCCGGAGGCGCTGGAGGCCGAGGCCGCCGAGGTCCGGGCGGCCGAGCAGGAGATCGAGGCCGAGGTCGCCGAGCGGCGCGAGGGCCTCGAATCGGCCGTCGGCGCCCGACGGGATGCCGAGCGCCGGCATGCCGACGAGGACCGCCGGGTGGCCGGCCTGGTGCGGGCCGCTGCCGACCGGCGCGAGGGCCTGGCCCGGCTGGGCGGCCAGGTCGGCGCGATGCGCAGCCGGATCCACGGCGTCGACGACGAGATCGGCCGGTTGCAAGGCGCCCGCACCGAGGCGGATCGCCGCGCCGAACGGGCCGAGCACGACTTCACCGCCCTCGAGACCCAGGTCGCGAGCCTGGACGCGGGCGAGAGCGGGCTGGACGCGGAGTACGAAGGCGCGCAGTCCGAGCTCGACGATGTGACCGACCGGCTGGCCAAGCTGCGTGACGAGGCACAGACCGCCGAGCGGGAGCGAGCCGCCCTGGCGGCCCGGGTCGAGGCCTTGGAGCTCGGCCTGACCCGCAAGGACGGTGCCGGGGCGCTGCTGGCTGCCACCGACCGCGTGTCGGGCCTGCTCGGCTCGGTCGCGGCACTGCTCTCGGTCCGCGACGGCCATGAGGCCGCGATCGCCGCCGCTCTCGGAAGCGCTGCCGACGCGGTGGCGGTAACCGGGGTCGACTCGGCGATCGACGCCATCGAGCACCTCCGAGCCGAGGACCTGGGCCGAGCCGGCCTCGTTCTCGGTGTGGACGCGATCGACGACCAGAACTGGCCCGGGCTTCCGATCGGCGCGACCTACGCGCTCGACGTCGTCGACGTCCCGGACTCGCTGCGTGCGACCCTGCGGAGGCTGCTCTACAAGGTGGCCGTCGTCGACGACCTCGACGCGGCGCGCTTGCTCGTACGAGAGCTGCCCGATGTCATCGCGGTGACCCGCGGCGGCGACCTGATCGGCACCCACTTCGCGTCCGGTGGATCGTCGTCGGCACCCAGCCTGATCGAGGTACAGGTCGCACTGGACTCGGCGGCCGACAAGCTCGACTCCGCCTCCCACGAGGGGGAGCGGCTGCGCTTCGAGGTCTCGCGCCTCGAGGAGGAGGCCCAGGCCGCGCAGCAGCGGGTCGACGTCGCACTCGCCAAGCTCCACGAGTCGGATGCGACCCTCGCGGCCGTCGCCGAGGAGCTCGGCCAGCTGGGCTCGGCGGCCCGGTCGGCACGGGCCGAGGCCGATCGGCTGGCCAAGGCGATCGCCGAGGCCGAGCGGAGCCGCGAGGAGCACCTCGCCACGCTGTACGACCTGGAGCGCCGCTTGGACGACGCCGAATCGGATCACTCCGACGAGCAGTCCGAGGACTCTGCCGTCGACGACCTGGCCGAGCGGGCTCGATCGGCCCGGGCGACCGAGATGGAGGCCCGACTGGCCCTGCGGACCGCCGAGGAGCGGGCTCGGGCGATGGCCGGCCGCGCCGAGGACCTGCTGGCGGCCGCCGCAGCCGAGCGCCAGGCGGCGGCCCGCGCCACAGCCCATCGCGAGCAGCGTCGCCGGGAGGCCGAAGTGGCCCGCGCGGTCGTGACCGCGGCCGAGCTGGCGCTGATCCGGATCGAGAACTCGCTTCGGGCATCGCGCGAGGAGCGGTCGGCGATCGAGGAGCAGCGGGCGGCCCACGAGAAGCAGCTCGGCGACGTGCGCGGCCGGTTGCGTGAGCTGGCCACCGTGCTCGAGCAGCTGACCGACTCGGTGCACCGCGACGAGATGGCCCGCACCGAGCAGCGGCTTCGCGTCCAGCAGCTCGAGGAGCGGGCCGCCGACGAGCTCGGCCTCGACGCCGAGACGCTGGTGGCCGACTACGGTCCTGACGTCCCCGTGCCGCAGCCAGAAGCCGCGCCACCGCCGGAGGCGCCACAGCCGGACGCCGAGTCCGAGCTCACCGACGCGCCATCCGGCGCCGAGGAGCCCGAAACGCCGACGGTTCCCTACGTACGCGAAGAGCAGGCCAAGCGGCTGCGGTCCGCCGAGCGGCAGCTCGCCCTGCTGGGCAAGGTCAATCCGCTCGCGCTCGAGGAGTTCACCGCCCTCGAGGAGCGCCACAAGTTCCTGTCCGAGCAGCTCGAAGACGTCAAGAAGACCCGACGCGACCTGCTGGAGATCGTCCGCGACGTCGACGAGCGGGTCGAGCAGATCTTCATCGCGGCCTGGGAGGACACCGAGCGCGAGTTCCGCGACGTCTTCGCCCGGCTGTTCCCCGGTGGCGAGGGCCGCCTGGTGCTCACCGAGCCGGACGACTTCCTCAACACCGGCATCGACGTCGAGGCCCGGCCGCCGGGCAAGAAGGTCAAGCGGCTGTCGCTGCTGTCCGGCGGCGAGCGGTCCCTGGTGGCCGTCGCCTTCCTGATCGCCCTGTTCAAGGCGCGGCCCAGCCCGTTCTACATCCTCGACGAGGTCGAGGCCGCGCTGGACGACGCGAATCTCAGCCGTCTCCTCGAGATCTACGACGAGCTTCGGGCCAACAGCCAGCTCATCGTCATCACCCACCAGAAGGTCACCATGGAGGTCGCCGACGCACTCTACGGCGTGTCGATGCGTGGCGACGGAGTGTCCGCGGTGATCAGCCAGCGGCTCCGGGAGGCGGAGCCCGCCTAGCCCAACCCGACACTGTCATCGTCGGCCGCTGTTGCCGCAAAGTGATTTACTGACAGCAGTGATGAAGCACCCGACTCGACTGGGGTGGGCCGAAGGATGTTTCACCGGGGAGCCAGCGTCGGCCTGCGCCGGAAACCGTACGTCGCCGGTGCGCTGCGGTGTGCGCTGCCGCTGCTGTCGGCGGTCTTGCTCCTCGGCATGACACCGGGACCGGCCGGTGACGCCGACCGTCCCGGGCAGCTGCCCGACGCCGCGCAGATCGATCCCGAGACGACCTCGCCGGGCGTGCCGACCGGCACCAAGAAGGCCCGGCCCAACATCGTCGTGATCATGCTGGACGACATGCGGGCCGACGACCTCGACGGTCCGTGGATGCAGAAGACCCGCCAACTCCTCGGAGCACAGGGCGTCCGCTTCGCCAACGCCTTCGTACCGCTGCCGCTGTGCTGTCCGGCGCGATCGTCGTTCCTGACCGGGCAGTACCCCCACAACCACGGCGTCTGGGCGCACAGCGAGCCCTGGGGCTATCCGGCGCTCGACGACGGTGAGACGTTGCCGGTCTGGCTGCAGCGCGCCGGCTACAACACCGCCTTCCTCGGCAAGTACCTCAACGACTACCGCGGGCAGGATCCAGACACCGGGGCCATCAACGGCACCTTCTACGTCCCGCCCGGGTGGTCGGACTGGAAGGCGTCGCTGGGCGTCCACGGCACGTACAACTACCGGCACACGACGCTCAACGACAACGGGCGACTGCGCCGGATCGACGGGGAGTACCAGACCCGCGCGTACGGCCGGATCGGCGAGCACATGATCGGCCGGTGGGCGGCGTCGCCCAACCCGTTCTTCTTCTGGCTCAACTTCACCGCCCCGCACACCGGCCTGCCGTGCGAGCGGGAGGATCCGGGCTGCGTCTTCGGCGGCCGCAATCCCAGCCTCGACCGGGAGGACCCCAAGGTCGGCGGATCACCCGCGGTGCCGCCCGATCGACGCGGTCGCTACGACGACATCGTCACGCGCTCGCCCGGCGTCGACTTCGCTGGTGATAAGGACAGCGCCGGCAAGCTCGGGTACGTCCACAACCGCCCGCCGCTGACCGCGGGGCAGCGCAAGGGCATCCTCGAGCTGACTCGTCAGCGCTACGAAGCCGAGTCGGTCGTCGACGACCAGGTGGCCCGATTGATCGCCGCCCTGCGACGCAGCGGCGAGCTGGACAACACCGTCGTCATGTTCACCTCCGACAACGGCTTCTTCCTCGGCGAGCACCGGATCCGGATCGGCAAGACCCTGCCGTACGAGCCGGCGCTGCGCGTCCCACTGCTGATGCGCGGCCCGGGCATCCCGGGCGGGCAGGTTCGCACCGATCCGTTCTCGATGCTCGACTTCGCGCCGACGATCCTCGAGCTCGCCGGTGGCAGAGCCAGGCTTCCCATCGACGGCGTCTCGATGCTCTCGACCGCGCGCAACGGCGACCGAGGTTGGCGGCGCCCGATCCTCACCGAGACCGGGCCGATCCGCAACGGCACCGGACTCCTGCCGGACGGCTCACCACTCCCGTACGACGACCGGCATCCGAACGCGCTGAGCCCGGTCCAGGGCGTCCGGGTCCAGGGACTCATGTACATCGAGAGCGTCGGCGGCAACCGCGAGCTCTACGACCTGCGCCTCGACCCGCACGAGCTGCGCAACGTCGTCGACGATCCGAAGTACCGCGGGCGGGTCCAGGCCCTCGCAGGGGTCCTGGATCTGCTCCGCGGCTGTGTCGGTATCGAGTGCAGGATCGGACTGCCGCCGGTGCTGCGTCCCGATGCCGCCTGGCGTCAGACGCCGACCTTGGACGCGACGGCGTCGCCGACCCGCTTGTCGACGCTCCGCCAGTAGTCGACGGCCCGTGCCAGCACCGGGGCGGAGACGCCGCCGGACAGGTGGCCGCTGATGTTCGACACCAGTCGCTCGCGTTGCGCGTCGTCCATCACCTCGTGGACCAGCGTGCCCGGCTGCGAGAAGTCGTCGTCCTCGGCATGCAGCTCGTACGCCGCCCGGACGACCTCGCCGTCGAACTGCCAGCCCTCCTCGGCCGCGGCGTCGCCGTCGGAGAAGGCCCGCCCACGTGAGTTGGGCGCGTAGACCGCGGCGTCGCCGTCGTGGTGATAGCGCATCGCGCCGTCGAAGGTGTAGCTGTCGACCGGCACCTTGGGCGAGTTCACCGGCAGCTGGTGGTAGTTCGGCCCGATCCGATGGCGGTGCGTGTCGGCGTACGCGAAGACCCGGCCGAGCAGCATCTTGTCCGGCGGCAGTTCGGCAGGCCTCGGTCGCCCATCAGCCAGGTGACCTGGTGCGCCGACTCGGGGTTGAGGGTCCAGAAGTCCCACTGCATGTCGTTGTCGCACAGATGACTGGCGCCGAGCCGCCTCTGCGACCGGATGAAGTGCGGGAACTTCATGGGGTCGCGGATGAAGAAGACCGGCGTGTTGTTGCCGACCAGGTCGTAGTTGCCCTCGGAGGTGTAGAACTTCAACGCGAAGCCGCGCGGGTCGCGGACCGTGTCGGTTGAGCCACTCTCCAAGGCGACGGTCGAGAAGCGGGCGAGCAGGTCGGTCGTCGTGCCCTTCTGGAACACGGCGGCCTTCGTGTACTGACTGACGTCCTCGGTCACCTCGAAGCTGCCGAACGCGCCACCGCCACGCGCGTGGACGTTGCGCTCGGGCACGCGCTCCCGATTGAAGTGCGCCATCTGCTCGATGAAGTGATAGTCGTGCAGCAGCAGTGGGCCGTTCGGGCCGACGGTCAGCGAGTTTCGGTCGCTCGGTGCGCGGGAGCCGGTCGGGGTGGTCGAGTGAGTCATTCTCGCTCCTTGCGATCGGTGTTTGTTGTCAGTCGGACGGGCCACCTTCGTTCGCGGCCTGACAGTGCGGGCAGAGTCCCCAGTAGGTCACCTCGGCCTTTTCGACGACGAAGCCGGCGTTGTCGCTGGGGTGCAGACAGGCCTGCCGGCCGGTGGCGCAGTCGACGTCCTCGACTCGGCCACAGCTTCGGCAGACCAGGTGATGGTGGTTGTCGCAAACCCGGATCTCGTACTGCGTGGGGCTGCCTGCGGGCTCGATCCGGCGTACGAGCTCGGCGTCGGCGAGGGTGCTCAGCACGTCGTAGATCGCCTGGACCGAGACCGTGCCGAGCTCGTCGACCGTGTGCCGGCGTACCTCGTCGACGCGGAGGTGGCCGCCACGGGCGAGGATCGACAGCACGGCGATCCGCGGCCTGGTCACGCGAAGGCCGCGATCCCGCAGCCGCTCGGTGGCCTGACCGGTCGTCATCACGCCGGTCAGCCCATCAGGTTTTCTGGAATGATTCAAGATCTCGGCGGGTCGTCGGCTCTGACCTGCACAGAACCCTCAGCAACTGTTTAGGGAACCGACGTGTGACTGGTGGGAACGACGTGACATCATGGGGCTAACACCTGGTTCGTAACGTCTTGCGGGGAAGAGGGGGTCGAAAATGGCCGTCATAAGCCTGACGATGCTGATAATCGTGGTTGCTGCCGTACTTGTCGTGACATATTTCGCGTACCCCCAACGCGGACGATCCGTTCCCAGGTTCCCCCGGCTCGGCACCGCGATGGAGCGCGCCGCCAACCGGATCGGCATGGACGAGGCCGACTCCGACCGGCCCAAGTCCCGGCTCTAGCTGGCGGTAGGTCGTGTCAACCAAGGTGTGGGTGCAGGTTTGTCTGTTCCGGCGGCGGCTGTCGTCGGGGTGGTGGCGGCGATTCGGGTTTGGCTGGCGGTGACGGTATGCCGGTGTGCTCACGCTGACGTATGCGACCTCGAGTGGGTCATCTGGCGTCGTTCGAGCTA
>Ga0081455_10000855_pt1 | contig 39247 bp, 37 predicted proteins | sample TabmetS3T2R1_FD_70207 | JGI IMG/M metagenome (GOLD analysis project Ga0081455, IMG submission 70207) | Tabebuia heterophylla rhizosphere microbial communities from the University of Puerto Rico - S3T2R1 | ecosystem: Host-associated > Plants > Roots > Rhizosphere ... | reverse complement strand
CATCGTGATCAGCGCGATCGTGAGCATCAGGCAGCCGGTGATGCCCCACCTGAGCTCGTGCCAGACCGAGAAGAAGGTGATCTCCTTGCCGAGCCGCTTGCCCTGCCGGTAGCGGCGATAGAGATAGTCGGGGACGATCGTCACCAGCGAACAGATCATCAGTTCAAGCATGGCCATGCACCTCCTGCTTGGCCGCCCCCCTCCGTGCGCCATGAGCATCGGCCTGCATCGGGGCAGATTCGACTTCTTCCTCGGCAGGCGGCGCGCCCGGCGTGGCGTCGGCGATGCGCTCTACCGACCCGGCGATGTTGCGCAATGGCGTGCCGAAGTCGGGAATGTCGATCAGCGCCAGCAGCAGGCCTGCAACCCAGAAGATGTGCATGTGGGTGAACAGCGAGATCAGGCCGAGGACGGCGACTATCTCGAACTGCAGCTTTTGCGATTTATGCGCCATTCGCTCCGGCAAGCTATGCAATTTCCAGTACAGCGTGCCGACCCAGAAAATGACGGCAATAAGGAAAATTCCCATCACGACCGTCAGTGTGTCCGAACCGTCCGGGCCGGGGACAAAAAACGGCAAATGGTGCGGTGCCAATGAGTGCGTTTGTTCAGCCACGCTTCCTACTCCCCTGTCAGAAGCCTGAAAGCCCCGCAGTACCCTGCAGAGTGCGGGTTATGGTCCCCCAATGCTTGATCTGAATCAAGGAGTGCCAGGCAGACGCCGCCCTAACCTCGCGGTAAGCAAACGATGCGGTCTCCAGGAGATAGCCATGTCCAAGCTCGACGACCTGATTCCCAGCGCAAAGGACATCCAGAAACAGGCGGCGCTCAAGGAAGCGCAGAAGGCTGATGAGCACGCAAAGCGCCTTGCCGCCGCCGAGGCCGAGAAGCACGCTCTGATCGACAAGCTCAGCAAGCCATCGGGCCTGTCCGAGGAAGAGAAGGTCAAGCTCGCCTCGACCGTGATCCAGCGCGCGGTGCGCAACGGCCTTACTGAAGTGCAGGTCTATCGCTTCCCGAATTCACTGTGCACTGACAAGGGCCGCGCCATCAACCAGATGGAAAAGGGCTGGGAAAAGACGCTGACCGGAATCCCGAAGGAAATCTACCAGCTCTGGAGCGACTACCTGCAGCCGCGCGGCTATCGCATCCGTTACCAGATCGTCGATTTTCCAGGCGGCATGCCCGGCGATATTGCCATCACCATCAGCTGGGACGGTTGACAATATCAGGACGAACAGGCGGGGGTTATCGCATATGGCAAAGGACGAAGCCGGCTCGAAGATGAAGCGCAAGGCCTATGAGAAGGAATTGCGCAAGCTGCAGGAGCAGCTCTGCCACCTGCAGGAATGGGTCAAGGCCGAGAAGCTGAAAGTGATCATCATCTTCGAGGGCCGCGATGCTGCCGGCAAGGGCGGCACCATCAAGGCGCTGACCGAAAAGGTCAGCCCGCGGGTATTCCGCGTGGTCGCCCTGCCCTCGCCGTCCGACCGGCAAAAAGCTCAGCTGTTCATGCAGCGCTATATCGAACAGTTTCCGGCCGGCGGCGAGATCGTGATCTTCGACCGCAGTTGGTACAACCGCGCCGGCGTCGAATATGTCATGGGCTTCTGCTCTTCCGCTGACCACAAACACTTCCTGGACATATGCCCGCAGGTCGAGAAATTTCTCATCGATGGCGGCACCATCCTGATCAAGCTGTGGCTGGAGGTCGGGATGGAGGAGCAGGAACTCCGCTTCCAGGCCCGCATCGAGGATCCTCTGCGGCAGTGGAAACTCAGCCCCATGGATACCGAGTCGTTCGGCCGTTGGTACGACTATTCGCGGGCGCGCGACATGATGTTCGAGGCGACCAACACCAAACACGCGCCGTGGCGGCTGATCCGATCCGATGACAAGCGGAGGGCGCGGCTCAACGTCATCGCCCATATCCTCCAGACGATCCCGTACAAGAGGATCAAGCGCGACAAGGTGAAACTGCCCAAGCGTTCGCACAAGGGAAGCTACAACGACCAGGCCAGCCTGCGCGGAATGAAGTTTGTCGAGGAGCGCTACTAGTTCGCGATCGGGAGCCGCGCAGGGCGGCTCCCGTCGCTCCTCATCGCATCGTGATGGTCACGCCGCCCACGGCGGCCGACACTTCGGCGCCTACCCTCGGTCCACTGAGCTGCAGGATTACGCCATTGGCATTCTGCAACTGCACGCCTCCGGCGCCCGCCGCGAGCGCGCCGCCGGCGCCACCCACGACATAGCTGCCGGCGAGATCGCCGGGACTGCGAAGGTTCAAGGCGCGGCCCACGAACTTGCTGGTCGAGGCGCCGATCGAGAAGCCTACGCTCATGCCCGATACCGTGAATGGATATTGCTTGCCGCGGAAGGTCAGCACGCCCTGCCCGCCGCCGACGTCGATAATGAAACCACCTTTGGTGAAGACGACGGCCACCCGACCAGTCTCGGCAAGGCCCGGCGTCGCCAGGCCGACCGAGGCCAGAAATCCCAGCACGGCTGCCAGCATTACTTTGGTCCGATACTTCTTCATAACGCTTCCTTCCAGGGTTTCGAGCCCGGGCCACCATGGTTCAGGCTCCGAGTAGCAGGCCCGCCCGTCGCTTGAGGGCAAATAGCGCTCACTCATGCTGCTATTGGCCCGACTCGTTGCCTTGATCCAAGTCAACGCACGCGCACCGCGTGATGAGTGTCTGGCGTTCAGCGAATGCCACCGCGCGACCTTGCAGCGCGTTCAGCCGAACTTTAGCTCGCCGAGCAAACTGTCCATTCGCCGGGTCCAGTTGGCGCTGTCGGTTTTTTCGGCGAGGCCATCGGCCTGTAGGACATCGCGGACCTGCCCGCGGGCGCCGACGATCTGGAAAGCGATGCCGCGCGCGGCGAGTTCGTCATGGAGGTCGTGCAGCATCCTTGCTCCGGCCAGGTCGATGAAGGGTGAAGACGAGAGACCGCAGACAACCAGTTTGGTCTGCGGCGCAGCCGCGAGCTTTGCCAGCACCGTGTCGAGGACCGTTTCCGCATTGATGTAGAGCAGCGAGGCCTCCGGGCGGAAGGCGATGACGCCGGCAAGTGGCTCGACGTCCGGATTGCGGGCGCTGTCGGCATAACGGCCGGTTCCCGGCAGGCGGCCGAGGAAGGCGACGTTCGGCTGCGAGGCCCGCGCCAGCAGCAGAAAAATCGAGGCCAGCGCCGCCAGCAAAATGCCCTGCAGGATTCCGAGGAACAGCACGGAGACCAGCGCAATCGCCGCAGCGAGGAAGTCGATCCGGCTGATGCGCCACATGCGCGCCAGCGCGGGAACGTCGACGAGCTTGTACACTGCGGTGAAGACGATCGCCGCCAGCACGGCCTTGGGAAGATTGGTGAGCAGCCCTGTAAGGAACAGCAGACAGATCGCCAATGTCGCCGAGCAAATGACGAGCGCCAGCGGCGTTTTCGCGCCCGCCTGGTCGTTGACAGCGGATTGCGACAATCCGCCCGCGACGGGATAGCCGTGTCCGAGCGACACGGCGAGATTGGCCGCGCCTAGCCCCAAAAACTCCTGCCGCACGTCGAGGGGATAGCCATGCTTGGCCGCAAAGCTTCGCGCGGCGGAAACGCCCTCGACATAGGCGAGCAGGAGGATGCCTGCGGCGAGCGGGAACGATTCATCAAAGTCCAGCAGCCCGAAGGTCGGCATGGCAAAGCTCGGCAATCCGCTCGGGATGTTGCCGGTGACGGGAACGCCTGATGCCGGCAGGCCAAGCGCCGTCGCAACGACAATCGACAGGACGACCACAGCCAGTCCGACGGGCCTGTCCGGCAGCGTGCGCTCGCCGAGCAGGAGCAACAGGATAGCGACAAGCCCGACCGTCAGCACGATCCAGTGAATGCCGCCGAGTTGCCCAACGAGCGTGACCAGACGATCGAAAAAGTTTCGTCCGCCGCCGGCGACGCCGAACAGGCTCGGCAGTTGCGTCATGATGATGGTGAGCCCCGCGCCGGCCTTGAAGCCCACCAGAATGCTGTCACTGATCAGGCGGACCAGCATGCTGAGCCGGAAAACCCAGGCGATCAGGCAGAGCACCGCAACAGCAAAGGCTGCAAGGCTTGCGATCTGCGCATAGCGGACCGTATCGCCCGCGGCGAACGTCGCGACACTGGCCGCGATCATCAGTGAGATCGCCGAGGTCGGCCCGACCGCGAGCTGACGCGACGAGCCGAGCAGCGCGTAGCCGATGCCACCGAGCATGTACCCGTAGACGCCGACCTGCGGCGGCAGCCCGGCAAGCGCCGCATAGGCCAGCGACACCGGGATGGCGTAAGCCGCCAGGGTCACGCCGGCGATGACGTCATGACGGAGCCAGTCGCCGCGGTATTCGGCGAGCCATTGTGCGGGCGGAAAAAATCTCATCGGTTCGACCTCATAAGGCTCCCGTTCAACCTTGCCCTGCCGCCTAGACAGCGTGCTGCGCCCAGGCCGGATTGATCTGAATCAATCGGTTCCAGGAATTTCAGCCGTGAAATCCGAGCTGAGCAAGCAGTCGGGCCGAACGCCCGGCGGCAAATACCAAATACTTGGGCCGAGTTCGGAGCACGAACGTCTGAGAAGGGCATGCTGCGCTACCTGATCGTTGCCCTGGCTATCGTGACCGCCTCGCTTGCATCTGCAGCGGAGGACCAGCCGCGCCTGCAGGAAGAGGTGTGGGCGCTGCCCCTGCCGGTGCCGACCATCGCCTATGTGGTGCGCCCGGTCGGTGACGGCCCCTTCCCGCTTGCCATCATGAATCACGGCGTGTCGATGGACCCGGTGCAGCGCATATTCTTTCCGTTGGTCGAGTTTCGAGATGCGGCGATGTGGTTCGCACGACGCGGCTACATGGTGGTTGCGCCGTCCGGGCCGGGCTACGGCGCGGCTGCCGTCGAGTCGCCGGAAGCCGGCTTGTTCAGCGTGTTCTTCTCCAAGATCGGCAAGTGCAGCAATCCCAACTTCCGCGACGCGGGACTTGCGAAGGCGCAGCTCAGCCTCTGGATCATCGAATACATGAGTACGTTGAAGCGTATCGTGCCCAACGACGTCATTGTCATCGGCCAATCCGCCGGCGGCTGGGGCTCGATCGCGCTGTCGAGCGTCAACCCGCCCCCGGTGAAAGCGATCATCACCTTTGCGGCCGGGCGCGGCGGCCGCGTCGACGGCAAGCCCCACAACAATTGCGCGCCCGACAAGCTGGTGGAAGCAGCCGGCGAATTCGGGCGCACCTCGCGCGTGCCGATGCTGTGGATGTACATCGAGAACGACACCTATTTTGGGCCTGAACTGTCGAAGCGGATGCACGCGGCCTTCACCGCCGCCGGCGGCAATGTCGAATACCATCTGTTTCCGCCCCATGGCAGCGACGGGCATTTCTTTATCCACTCGGTGGCTGCCATCCCGCTCTGGTCGCCGCTTGTCGGCGCGTTCCTCGACAAGCGCAAGTGAGGAGCCATGCGACACTCACGATGGATGCGCATTTGCCTCGCCCTCGCCCTCGCCTTGCCGGCCGCCGAGTTCACGTTCGCGCAAGAGGCCGCAAGACCCGCTTCAGACGAATTCGCCGCGCGCGGCCATCGCGAAGCCCGCAGCATCAAATATGGCGACTGGCAAAAGCTCTGTTTCAAGCCAGGCGGCGCCAAAATGGTCTGCAGGACGTCCATCAGCGGTTCGTTCGAGACCGGCCAGACTGCCGTACGCGTCTACTTAATCGAACGCGAGGGCGACAGCGCCGTACGGTTGCAATTGTTCCTGCCGGTCGGGCTCTACGTGCGCTCCGGCGTCAAGCTCACCGTGGATAAGGGAACGGCGCACAACATTCCGTTCTCCTGGTGTATGACCAATACCTGTATCGCCGGCGATGCGGCCAGTCCTGCGCTGCTGCGCGAGCTGGAAAATGGCAAGAGTCTGGCAGTGGAAGTCGTCGACACCAACATGCTGGCCGTTACAACGGCGCTGCCGCTGGAAAAATTCGCCGCCGTGCGCAAGGGCGCGCCGGCAAAAGTGTTCGAACAAACATTCGAAGAATAATCTAGGCGAGCGCCGCCGCCCGCTCGATCGGCTCGATCAGCGACCGTGCGGTGAACGGCTTTGTCAAATAAGCAAGGCAGCCGGACGCCATGGCCGCCATGCGCGTAGCGTCGCTATCGTTGCCCGTGATGTAGATCACGGGAACCCTGACGCCCTTTTCCGCCAGCTGATGGTGCAGTTCGATCCCCGATCCGTCGCTCAGATTGATGTCGAGCACGAGGCAAAAGGCCTGATCGAAATTGTCATGGTTCTTCAGGGCTCTTGCCGTTTCGAAGGACACAGCCTCGTATCCGTTCTGCTTGAGCAGCCGGCGCATGCCCTTGAGCATGGAGGGATCGTCATCAACGACAAAAACTGCTTTGCGGTGCAACAAGGTGCTCGGCCTTTAGTTCATTCCGGAAACGATTATCGGCGCAGCCCTCAAAGTCGGCTTGCTAACCTTTGGAATGGAGAAGGGTTCCAATAAGAACCCCTCGGCCTGTTTACCGGCCACTAGGCTCGCTGGCTCTAACGTATGTTGGTTAGGATATGTTGCGCCAAGGAATCTTCACATTGTCCCTTCGGACAGGTGCGAAAGTTTCCGCTTGAATCATTCAAGCGCGCCGAGCCGCTCGGCCAGCGTCACCAGCTCAGCCAGAGATTGCACCTTCGTCTTCTCCATCACCTGATGGCGATGTGCCTTGATGGTGCGCTCCGTCGTTCCGAGCTCGTGGGCGATCTGCTTGTTGAGCTTGCCGCGCACGACGAGTGCGAACACCTGTCGTTCGCGCGGTGTCAGCGTCGTCATCAGCGCCTGCATCTCCTCCAGCCTGTGCCGCTCGTCACGCGCGACGGTATGGCGCGCCATCGCTCGCTCGATGGCGCCCAGCAGCTGCTCCGATTCCACGGGCTTGGTGAGGAAATCTTCCGCGCCGGCCTTGATGGCCCGTACAGTGGTCGGCGTATCGGCATGTCCGGTCAGGAAGACGATCGGCAAGGTTGAGCCGAGCTCGTTGAGCCGCCCCTGCAATTCAGGACCGCTCAAACCCGGTATTTGCACGTCAAGCAGGATGCAGCCGCGCTCGCTCTCGTCCGGCAGACGCTCGAGCAATTGCTGCGCCGACGGATAGGTCGCCACCTGATAGCCGGCTAGTCTCAGCCGCCGCTCGATGGCGGTCCGGAACGAAGCATCGTCGTCAACGACATGAACACGGCCCTGCAATCCTGTCTCCTATGCAGCCAATGGAAGGGTGAAATGAAACGCCGCGCCGCCGCCGCTTTGATTCTCCGCCCAGATCCTTCCCTTGTGGGCCAGGATGATGGTGCGCGCAATGGAAAGCCCGATCCCCATGCCCTGGTCCTTGGTGGTGAAGAAGGGGTCGAACACCTGGGCGAGCCTGTCGGGCGGGATGCCGGGACCGGAATCGGAAATCGAAATCTCGACCGTGGATCCGCCGTTCAGTTCGGTACGGCCGATCACCGTCCGGCCGTAGGGAATCGTGGCCATGGCGTCCATGCTGTTGACGACCAGATTCAGGACGACCTGCTGCAGCTGGACCGGATCGCCCTTGATGCGCACGGCGCCCGGCGCGGTCTGCAAATACAGCGCAACATTGCGTGCCGAGGCCTGTACCGACAGGAACCTGAACGCCTCGTTCATGATCTCGTTGAGGTCGACGTCCCGCGTTTCAAATGGCGTGCGCTTCAGGAAGGCGCGCAAGCGACGGATCACTTCGCCGGCGCGCTGATCGTCTCGCTTGATGTCGGCCAGGATTTCCCGGATCTCGCCGAGATCAGGGCTGGCCGATTTCAGGATCAACTCGGCAGTCTCCGCATTGGTGAGGATCGATCCCAGCGGCTGGTTCAGTTCGTGCGCGATCGATGACGACAGCTCGCCTGCGGTGGCGTTGCGGTTGACATGAGCGAGCTCTGACATCCGCTCGCGCGATTCCACCTCGGCATGGCGACGCAGATGCCGCTCATGCAGCAGGAACGCGATCAATCCCGCCTGGATCAATAGCGTCGCGGCAATGGCCATGCTCTGCCAGCGATACTTTTCAAAAAGTGTCGGCTCGCGAAAACGGATCTCGCTGCCTTTGGGCAGGCTGGATTCGCTGATATTCCAGCGCTGCATCTGCTCCCAGCTGAAGATCGGCTTGACGCCTCCGTACACGGGCGGAATCTCCGCCACAGGCGTGCCGTCCAGAATGCGAAGCGCAAGCTTTGCGACCTCACCGCCAATCTGCCGGGGAAGCAGGACGTAACCACCGAGTCCGCCGGGGCCAAGGAACGTTTCCGCCGCAACGACGATCGGCCGGTTCGCCTTCTCCGCAATGAGTGCGAGCGCGGCGGATGGCAGATAGTACTTGCCCTCGCCGTCCGAGAACACGGCCGAATAGACGATCGCGCTACGCTCCGGCAGTTCGGCGACCTGTTGGCGGATGTCCGACAGCTTCTGCCCAACGATCTCGATGACCTTCAGGCCGGCGGTGGCGCTCGCGACTTCACCGCCCCAGTTGCGGTAGACAACCAGCCCATCCCAGGCATCCCCGACAAGGACAATCGTATCCAGACCGGGCACCGCGGCCCGCGCTACCTTGATCTCGTCCGCAAGCGGTAGCTGCACGATCACGCCAGTGACATCCGACGGGGGTTTGAGCCGCGCGACATCCATCTCGTCCAGCATGGCGAAGACGATCGGAATGCCCGGCCACAATTCGTCGCGCCATTTGAGCACAAGCTCGGTCGTGGCCGCGCCGGCGGACACGATCGCGCCGATCTGCTTATCCTGATACTTTTCCTTCAAGTAACGCTTGAGACTCTCTTCAAAGGCCGGACCGGAAAAGCGACTCAGGTCGAGACTCTCGTTGTACAGCGTTACATGCGCATCGGCATGGTTGGCGACGACGGTGTGCAATCCGGACAGCAGCTGGTAATAGAACGGTCCCCCATCCGACTGGTCAAGCACGAGGAGGGAATGCGCACGCGTTTCCTGCGCCGAGACGCATACCGGCGCAAGCCAGACGACCAGTCCAACAATCCAGGCTGCGATCCTGGCCATGCCCTTCCCTGACCCGTCGCACGACAACCAAGAATAGCACCCGGCGATGGTCGCGAGAACTGTGCACCGCGGCAGGGCTGCATTCGTGGCAGTCATATTGACGCATCCCGACCTGTCCTCAGGGACAATGGACCACTGCCAAGCGATCGCGAAAATGCTCGCCGTTGTGAGACGATTTTCGCGGAATGCGACAGCGGCGTTGCGTTCTGAAGCGCAAAAATCGCGACCACCGCCGAAACGATCGTGTCGTTCGAGTAAGGAGATGGTCCATGTTTGCCCGCGTCAGCGCCAGCTTTGCCGAATTTCCAGGCTTCTTTGGAGAGTCCGATCCGCAGAGCGGGTCGCCGATCAGAATCAATTTGAATGAATTCAGCTACAAGAAAGGCGCCGAGATTTTCGGCGAGAAAGAGCCGGCTGACTACGTTTACCAGGTCACGAGCGGCGCGGTGCGGAGTTACAAATTGCTCTCGGACGGCCGCCGCCAGATCGGCGCCTTCCACCTCGTCGGCGACATTTTTGGGCTCGAGATCGGCACGGAGCACCGTTTTACCGCCGAGGCGATTGTCGACACCACCGTCCGCCTGCTGAAGCGGCGCAGCCTGGAGCTGGTGGCCGAGAACGATGCCAAGGTCGCCCGCAACCTGCTCAGCATGACCACGAGCAATCTGCGGCACGCCGAGGATCACATGCTGCTGCTGGGACGCAAGACCTCGCTCGAGCGCGTCGCGGCATTCCTGATCGAGATGGACAGGCGATCGACGGCCGCTGGCGTGCTCGCGCTGCCGATGTGCCGGCGCGACATCGCCGACTATCTCGGGCTGACGCTGGAAACCGTGTCGCGCGCACTGTCGCGGCTGCACGACCTCGGCATCCTCGGCTTTATCGGCAATAACCAGCGCCAGATCGTGCTGCTCGACCGCCAGCAGCTGGCTAGCCTCGATCTGCAGAACTGAACGGCGATCCAGCAGTTGCTAGCGGTTCGACCAGAGGTAGCTGGGCAGCTGTCATCCCAAGCCCCGTGTCGCAGCGTGTTTTGCGACCGGCTCGGCGTCAGGCGAGAGCTCTTTCGCCTCGTCGTCACGCACCCACGCCGTCAGCAATTCCCAGGCGACCGCCAGGATGATCGGGCCGATGAAAAGGCCGACAATGCCGTGCGCCAGCGTGCCGCCGATCACACCAAGGAAGATGACAAGCGAAGGCGTGGTAAGCCCACGCCCCATCACGATGGGCTTCAGCACGTTGTCGGCGAGCGAGGCCGGCACAAGGCAAAGCGTGATCACCAGCGCCGCCGCAAAGGACATGGTCGCCCAGATCCAGATGAGGACGGGGATCACGATGACGGCCGAACCGATCTGCAGGATGCCGAACATCATGACGGCAAAGGCCAGCAATCCCGCGTGGGGCACGTCGGCCAGTTTCAGGATGATTCCGATCACCAAGCCTTGCGCGACCGCAATGCCGATCACCCCCTGCGCCACCGAGCGGATGGCGGCGCCCGCCAGCACCAGAAAATTCTCACTGCGCTCGGCGACGATTCGGGTCAGGAAACGCTGGCTGGCCGCCACCAACCGGGGACCGGCCGGAAACAGGAAGCCGGTAAGCGCGACGGCGACAAGGAATTTGACGGTTCCGACGCCGGCGTCGCCGGCAAGGCCCAGTATCGTTCCAGCCAGCGGCTTCAGGTGCGGTGCGAATTCCGTTAGCGCCGTACGCAGATTGGTCGAGGCCTGCTCCCACAGCCCGTAGAGCTGCGCGCCGATGATAGGCCAATCCTTGACGCCTGCGGGCGGTGAGGGAACGGCAAGGGTCCCGGCGCCGAGTTGCGCCGCAAAATCGCGAAGCCCCTCCACGGCGCCAAGGCCAAGCCACGTTGCCGGGCCGATGACGATGCCGAGATTGACCAGTGTCAGGATGGTCGCGGCGAGTTTTGGACGATCACCAAGCAGGCGCGAGAGCCAGCTGAAAACAGGATAGAGCGCTACGGCCAGGACCACGCTCCAGGCCAGAATCGGCACGAATGGCCGGATCACGACAAATGACCAGTAGATCAGCAGCGCAAGGAGCGCGAGCCGGACGGCCAGCTGGATTTCGTCCTCGCCCGCAAGAAGCTGTCGGATGGTTCGCAAGCGGGACCCCCTCGTGTCTGCTGGCAGCGAGAATTCCGCGGCCTGCACAGGCCCGGCTTGATTCAGATCAACCCGAATATGGAGGGCAAACGGCGTTCGCCGAGGCGCAGCGCCCCGACGAGCCGCCCGGGGTCAAGGGGGTTGAGTCAGGGCGAACCCGTCAGAGCGCACGAGCCGCGCTGGCGCGGGTGTGTCGCGCCAAAGGGTCGCGGCCGCACGCCAGCAAACCACGGGCGAGCCCCGGGCAGCTACTGACCCAAGGTACAGCTTTAGGTAAGCATGGCTAACCGATCGCATTCAACGGGCGGTTGTGATTTGCCAGCCCTGTCATTGCGGAAGATAATGGCGCCGCTCGCAGGGAGTTCGTCGATGAGTAAGTGGGTACGTCGGACGAGGGAGCGCGGAGGACTCGACGACCTGGTGTTTGCGGCAGGCGCAATTTGCGCGGGATTGGCTTCCACCGCGGCGCTGGCGTTTGCGCTGTTTTCGTAGAGTCAGCCTGTTCAGGAAGATGTTGGCGCAACCGAAGGGCATGGTGCGCAAGAGCGGAGTATGTGCTCGCGCCGTGGGCACTGGCCAGGCGTTGAGGCCCCCGAACCGCAGCCGTCTGATCCAGGTGCAAAATCCGCTTCCGCAAGAGCGAAGAGCTCAAGCCGATGCGTGATGCCGTCAGTGCGGCTGTCGAAGGCCGACATCGGCAGGTCCGCAAAACTACGGGCAGAGCTGCTCGAAGGTATCGGCATCAGGCACGACGCCGAAGTCGAACAAGCAGAGCTTTGACCCAGATCAAGGTCGCCACTTGGGCTGGCGGCGACATTTTCGAACAATCCACCTCCGGTCGATTGACGGAGTTCGATCATGAAGGCCGTGTCCGCCGAAGAAGCCGTCGCAATGATCCCCAACGGCGCAAGCATCATGGTCGGCGGCTTTATGGGCGTGGGCACGCCGGAACGGCTGCTCGATGAGCTGGTGCGGCAGAAGAAGTCGGGCCTGTCGCTGATCAGCAACGACGCGGCCATACCAGGCAAGGGCGTCGGCAAATTGTTCGAGGGCGCACAGGTGTCGAGCATGATCGGCACCCATATCGGGCTGAACCCGATGGCGCAGCAGCAGATGCTGGGCAAGCAGATCACCGTCGACCTGATCCCGCAGGGCACCTTTGTCGAGCGCATCCGCGCCGGCGGCTGCGGCCTCGGCGGTGTGCTGACGCCGACCGGCGTCGGTACCCTGGTCGAGAACGGCAAGCAGAGGATCGAGGTCAACGGCAAGCCGTATCTGCTCGAGACCGCGCTGCGCGCCGATTTTGCGCTGGTGCACGCATTTCTCGCCGACTATGCCGGCAACCTCTCCTATGCCCTCACCGCCCGCAATTTCAATCCGGTCATGGCGATGGCGGCCGATACCGTGATCGTCACGGCCGAAAATATCGTTCCGGTCGGCGTCATTGCGCCCGATCATGTCGTCACGCCAGGCCCGCTGGTGGACTACATTGTTGCGAACGGGTGAACCATGGATGCGCAAACCATCATCGCCAGGCGGGTGGCGCAGGAGCTTCGGTCCGGCAACCTCGTCAATCTTGGCATCGGCATCCCGACGCTGGTTGCGAACTATGTGCCGGCAGGGCTGAAAGTCTTCTTCCAATCCGAGAACGGGTTGATCGGCACCGGCCCCATTCCGGAGCAAGGCATGGCGCATCCGCTGCTTACCGATGCCGGCGGTAAACCGATCAGCGCGTTGCCTGGCGCGGCCACCTTCGACAGCGCGATGTCGTTCGGGCTGATCCGCGGCGGCCACGTCGACATCACCGTGCTCGGCGGCCTGCAGGTCGACGGCGGCGGCCACCTCGCCAACTGGATGATCCCTGGCAAGATGGTGCCGGGCATGGGCGGCGCCATGGATCTGGTGACCGGCGCCAAGCGCGTGATCGTCGCCATGCAGCACGCCGCCAAGGGCAAGTCCAAGATTGTCGCGAAGTGCAACCTGCCCCTGACCTCGGCACGTTCGGTCGACCTGGTCGTGACGGATATGGCGGTTATCGCCTTCCCCGGCGGCAAGGCCACGCTCATGGAGACCGCGCCGGGCCTGAAGGTCGCCGAGGTGCTGGCGGTGACGGAGGCCGAGCTCATTGTTCCGGACAAGGTGCCGGAGATGAAGCTCTAAGGCGAACGCGGATCTGTGCCATGCGGGTATACAACGGATTCGATGAGCTCAAGGCTGCCGTCGGCACGGAAGTAGGCGTCAGCGACTGGATCGAGGTGACGCAGGATCGCATCAACAAGTTTGCGGATGCGACCTGCGACGAGCAATGGATTCATGTCGATCAGGAACGCGCCAAGTCGGAGATGCCGGGCGGCAAGACCATCGCGCATGGTCTGTTGTCGCTGAGCCTGACGCCGATGTTCATCCGCTCGGTGATGGGCCTGAAGGGGCTGAAGAACACGCTGAACTACGGCGCCGACCGCATCCGCTATCTGGCGCCGGTGCCGGCCGGCTCAAAGCTGCGCGGCCGCGTCAGCATTGCCGAGGCCGAGGACGTGCCGCCCAACGGCTTGCGGGTGCACTATCGGGTGGCGATCGAGATCGAGGGCGGCCAGCGCCCGGCCTGCGTCGCCGAAGTGATCGGCCTGCACTACCGCTAAAGCCCGCCTAGTCGATGATGTGATAGCCGCCATCGATGTAGAGCACGTCACCGGTGATCAGCTTGGCGCCATCGAGCGCAAGGAATGCGGTGGCCTTGCCGACGTCGTCGATGCTGACGAGGCTGCGCGTCGGCGCCTGCGATTGCGCCTTGTCCATCAACTCATCGAACTCGGGAATGCCCGACGCCGCGCGCGTCGCCAGCGGTCCCGGCGAGATGGCATGGACGCGAATACCTTTCGGGCCGAGTTCGGCCGCGATGTAGCGCACCGCGGCCTCAAGCGCCGCCTTTGCTACGCCCATGACGTTGTAGTTCTTCACCACCATCTGGCTGCCGTAATAGGTCATGGTGAAGATGGTCCCGCCGTTCTTCATCAGCGGTTCGGCCAGATGCGCCATCCGCATGAACGACCAGCAGGAAACGTCCATGGTCCTCTGAAAGCCTTCGCGGTCGACATCCACCACGCGGCCGTGCAGCGCGCCCTTCGGCGAGAAGGCAATGGAATGAAGCAGGAAGTCAAGCTGCCCCCATTCCTTCTTGATCTGCTCGAACACCTTCTCGGTCTCGCCCTCGACCATGACGTCGAGCGGCATGAAGATCTGTGACTCCAGGGCTTTGGCCAAGGGCTCGACGTGCTTCTTCGCCTTTTCGTTCAGGTAGGTGACCGCGAGGTCAGCCCCCAGCGCGCGAAACGCCTTGGCGCAGCCCCACGCGATGGACTGATCGTTGGCAATGCCGACGACCAGCCCCTTCTTGCCCTTCAGCGCGATCTTGGTTTCGGGAAAAACCGGGATGTTCATGACGCCCTCGCACGTTCCTGGTTCGGCGATTGCCGGCTCAACAGCAGCGCCAGCGTGTGCTGCGCAATCATCAGCTCTTCGTCGGTCGGCACGACGTAGACGGGAATGCGGCTGTCGGACCGGGAGATTTTCGCGGCATGCCGGGCGTTCTCTGCCGGATTGAGCGCAATACCGAGCCAGGTCAGCTTTTCGGCGATGCGGGCGCGGATGGAGACTGAATTCTCGCCGATACCAGCGGTGAACACAAAGGCATCGAGGCCCTGAAGCGCCGCCGCCAGCATGCCGGCGTTGAGACCGATCCGGTAGACGAAATAGTCGATCGCAAACGCCGCGCGCGGGTCGGCGCTGGTCTCGAGCTCGCGCATGTCGTTGCTGACGCCGGACAGGCCTTTCAGGCCGCAGTCACGGTAAAGGAAGCTCTGCACGTTCGATGCCGACATACCCTTTTCGGAGATCAGGTAGAGCACGACGCCGGGATCGAGTTGGCCCGGCCGTGTGCCCATTGCGAGCCCGTCGAGCGCGGTGAAGCCCATGGTGCTCTCGACGCTTTTGCCGCCTCTCATCGCGCACATCGAGGCGCCGCTGCCGAGATGGGCGACGATCACGCGGCCGCCGGCGATATCGGGGGCGACCTGCGACAGGCGCTTTGCGATGTATTCGTAGGAAAGCCCGTGAAAGCCGTAGCGCCGGACACCCTCGGCATGGAGCTGGTGCGGGATTGCGTAGTAGTCGGCCACGGCATCGTGGTCGCGATGGAATGCGGTATCGAAGCAGGCAACCTGCGGCAAGTTCGGGAAGTTGTTCAGGAGCGTCCTGATCGGTGCGAGGTTATGCGGTTGATGCAGCGGAGCCAGCGAAATGTAGCGCTCCAGGCGCGCCACGACGCCGTGATCGATCAGCACCGGCCGGCTATGATCCGGCCCGCCATGCACGACGCGATGGCCGACCGCAATGGGGTTGATATTGAGCTCATCACGCAGCCAGGAGCCTGCCACCGCCATCGCGGCCGGGACATCGTCTACCGCTTCGATCGGATAGGCCCGATCAGCCAGCGGATCGCCATCGGGCCCGGTGGCGCGCAGCCGCGGCCGGCTGCCGATGCCGTCGATCTGTCCCTTGATTTGCCGTCGCAGTCCGCCTTCACCTTCCACCGCAAAGACCTGGAACTTCACGCTGGAGGAGCCGGCATTGACGACGAGGATCGTATCCATGGCAATCACGCGGCGGCGATGGGAGTGCTCTTGCGACGCGAATCGGCCTGCAGCGCGGCAACGGCAGCAGACGCCATCCGCGAGCGCGGCGAGTCCGCCCGCGACGTCAGCACGACCGGCACGCGCGCGCCGAGCACGACGCCGGCACCGTCGGCCTTGGCGAAATAGGCGAGATTCTTCGCCAGCATGTTGCCGGATTCCAGGTCCGGCACGACCAGGATCTGGGCCCGGCCCGCAACCTCCGACTTGATCCCCTTGATGCGCGCAGCCTCGAGGTCGATGGCATTGTCGAAGGCGAGCGGTCCGTCGAGCAGCGCTCCGGTGATCTGCTTGCGGTCGGCCATCTTGCACAGCGCGGCCGCCTCGATGGTGGACGGAATCTTCGTGGTGACCGTCTCGACGGCCGACAGGATCGCGACCCGCGGCGTCGTACCGAAACCGGCCTGGTTGAAGAGATCGACGGCGTTCTGGATGATGTCGCGCTTGGCATCGAGGTCCGGCGCGATGTTGATCGCAGCGTCAGTGACGAACACGGTTTCAGCATAAGCCGGCACGTCCATGACGAAGACATGGCTGATACGCCGGGCGGTTCGCAGCCCGCCCTCCTTTGCGGTCACGGCGCGCATGATCTCGTCGGTGTGCAGGCTGCCCTTCATCAGGACCTCGCCCTTGCCTTCGTGGATCAACTGCACCCCCCGGGTGGCGGCAGCCGCCTCCATGTTGGGCGTGTCGACGACTTCACAGCCCGAGATGTTGAGATTGTGCTTGGCGGCAACTTCCTTGATCCTGGCGGCAGGACCGACAAGGATCGCCTTGATGATCCCGGCTTCCGCCGACTCGATCGCACCGCGCAGCGAACTTTCGTCGCAGGGATGCACGACGACCGTGGTCACTGAGGGAACGCCTTTGGCGGCCGCGATAAGCTTGTCGTACTTTGATCCCGGCTGCGTCCTAATCGCTGCGGCTGGCTTGGTGCTCATCATTTCACTCCGACAAGTTGCAGCGGGACCACAACGCCACGGATCCGGCAAAGCTGCAGCATCGACCCACTATTGCTTATTCATTGAAGCTTGGAGCGCGCTGCGACGCTGGCTTTGATCTAGGTCAAGCGCTTGCCACACTAAGACGCCACGAAAACCGACCGCGCCAAAGCAGACGGCGCGGCCTCAGGTCCCGTTCTGGCTTGACATAAATCAAGCGGAGCGCCGGCACCCCCATTCTATCGTGGAGGAAATAGCAGGGTACCGCCAGCCGGGCCTGCAACCAACTTCCTCGGGATGGAGACGCGTCATGAAAGGTAGCGCAGCGCTCAAACAGGATGCCAGGACGGACGCATGGAGGAACTTCCAGCCGGGCGACTGGTCATCCACAATCAACGTGCGCGACTTCATCGTCCGCAACGTTGCCTCCTACGCGGGGGACGAAAAGTTTCTCGCCCCGGCATCGCAACGCACCAAGGCGGTGTGGGCCAAGCTGCAGCCCTACTTCGCCGAAGAAAGAAAAAAGGGCGTCCTTGCCGTCGACGCCCAGAATCCATCGACATTGCTTGCCCATCAGGCTGGTTACATCGATCGTGACAACGAAGTGATTGTCGGCCTTCAGACCGACCAGCCGTTCAAGCGGGCGATCTTCCCGTTTGGTGGCCTGCGCATGGTGGAAACGGGCCTCAAGGCCGCAGGCTTCGAGCCGGATGCCAAGGTCCACGAAGCATTCACCAAGTACCGCAAGTCGCACAATGACGGCGTGTTCGACGCCTATACGCCCGAGATCATGAATTGCCGGCGATCCGGCATCATCACTGGCCTACCTGACGCCTACGGCCGCGGACGCATCATCGGTGACTATCGCCGGGTTGCGCTTTACGGAACCGACCGCCTGTTGGAGGTCAAGCGCCAGGAACGGGCCCAGATCGACGACATGTGGCCCACAGACGAGATCATCCGCATGCGCGAGGAACTTGCCGAGCAAATGCGGGCACTGCAAGACCTCGCATCGATGGCGAAGCTCTATGGTTGCGACATCACGCAGCCCGCGATGAATGCGCAGGAGGCGTTTCAGTGGACCTACTTCGCCTATCTCGGCGCGATCAAGGAAGCCAACGGCGCAGCGATGTCGATCGGGCGCATCTCGAGTTTCCTCGATATCTACGTCGAGCGCGATCTGAAGGAAGGCGCTCTCGATGAGGCGGGTGCGCAGGAACTTTGGGACCAGCTGGTGCAGAAGCTGCGTATCGTTCGCTTCCTGCGCACGCCTGACTACGACGCGCTGTTCAGCGGCGATCCCTATTGGGCGACCGAATGCGTTGGCGGCATGGATCTCGATGGCCGGGCGCTGGTGACCAAGAGCAGCTACCGCATGCTTCACACGCTCTACAACCTCGGGCCCGCCCCGGAGCCGAACATCACGGTGCTGTGGTCCAATCACATGCCGGCGCCCTTCAAGCGCTTCTGCGTCAAGGTCAGCAAGGACACCTCGTCGCTTCAATACGAAAACGACGATCTGATGCGTCCACACTGGGGCGACGATTATGCGATCGCATGCTGCGTTTCGGCCATGCGGCTTGGCAAGCAGATGCAGTTCTTCGGCGCCCGCGTGAACCTCGCAAAGGCTCTGCTCTACGCCATCAATGGCGGCCGTGACGAGGTTTCCGGCGACCAGATTGCGCCGCAGAGCATGCCGGTTGCCGGCGACTTCCTCGACTACGACGACGTCATGGCGAAATTCGACTCGACCATGGAGTGGCTCGCCAAGACCTATGTGCATGCCATGAACTGCATCCATTACATGCATGACAAGTATTTCTACGAGCGACTGGAGATGGCACTGCACGATCGCGACATCCTGCGCACCATGGCGTTCGGGATCGCCGGCCTGTCTGTGGTTGCCGACAGCCTTGCCGCCATCAAGTACGGAAATATTCGCGTGACCCGCGACGCGACCGGGCTGGTGGTCGACTACCAGAACGAAGGAAACGCATCGACCCCGCAGTTCGGCAACAATGATGACCGGGTCGACCAGATCGCCTCGGAAATCGTGACGAGCTTCATGCAGAAGATCCGCAAGCATCCGACCTATCGGAATGCGACGCACACACAAAGCGTCCTCACCATCACCTCGAACGTCGTCTACGGAAAAGCCACGGGCAATACGCCCGACGGCCGCCGCAAGGGTGAACCGTTTGGACCTGGCGCGAACCCGATGCATGGCCGGGACAGCCATGGCTGGCTCGCCTCGTGCCTCTCGGTCGCGAAGCTGCCCTACAAGGATGCGCTGGATGGCATCAGCTACACTGTTTCCGTCGCTCCGCAGAAGGCGCATCTCTCCGAAACCCAGCTTGTCGACGAAGCCGCCAAGGCCTTCGACCTCTATTTCGGGCGCGGTGGCTTCCACATGAACCTGAACGTGATCGACAGAGAGACGCTGGAGGACGCCATCAAGAATCCGGACAAGTATCCGCAGCTCACGATCCGCGTGTCTGGCTATGCCGTCAATTTCGTTCGCCTGACGCCGGAACAGCAAAGGGATGTGATCAGCCGCACCTTCCACGGCCAGATCTGAACCCCAAGGGGTCATCGATGTCGACTCCGGGTGCACTCGAATCGGGAAGCCGTCACGACCTGCGTACGGGCGTCTCGCCCGACGCTCCCGATGAGGACAAGTTCAAGGACGAGCAAGGCGCGTTCGGGTACTGCCACTCCTACGAGACGTCGTCCCGATACGACGGTCCCGGCCTGCGCGTCGTGCTGTTCGTTTCGGGCTGCCTGCTCCGATGCACCTATTGCCATAACCCCGATACCTGGCATCTCAAGGACGGGACCTACGTATCGGCCGAGCAGGTACTGCGCCGGCTTGGCGAATTTGCTCCCGCGCTACGAAGCCTGGGCGGAGGGCTGACGATATCGGGCGGCGAGGCGATGGTGCAGCTTGCCTTTGTCAAGCGCATCTTCTCCGGCGCCAAGGACATGGGTCTGCACACGGCGATCGAGACGTCGGGTTTCCTTGGCGATCGCGCCGATGACGCCTTTTTGTCAGTCGTCGACCTGGTGCTGCTCGATATCAAGAGTTCGGATCCCGACACCTACCGCAAGGTGACGGGACGGGACATCAAGCCGACCCTGCGCTTCGCAGAGCGCCTCGCGTCGATCTCCAAGCCGGTTTGGGTCCGCTTTACGCTTGTGCCCGGCCTCACTGACGATCCGGCAAATGTCGAAGGCATCGCGAAGTTTGTTGCGCCCATGAGGAACGTCGAATGGGTCGAGGTGCAACCCTTCCATCAGATGGGCTCGTTCAAGTGGAAGGCAATGGACCTCGACTACAAGCACGAGAATACGCCACCTCCCACCCGCGAGTTGGTGAACAGGGTTATCGGGCAATTTCGCGATGCGGGCTGTCGCGCCCGCTGAAAGCTTTGGAATATCCGGAGGGGGACATGTTGGACGTCGCTCGCGATATCATTGGAAGTCAGCCGATTCTGACTGCGTTTCTGGCGATTGGCGTGGGTTACCTTGTTGGCCAGATCAGCATCGGCGGTTTCTCGCTCGGTGTGGGCGCTGTGCTGTTCGTGGGCCTTGCCATCGGTGCGTTCGCGCCGAAGGCACAGATAACAGGCCCCATCGGTCTCACCGGCCTGATCATGTTCCTTTACGGCATCGGAATTCTCTACGGCAAACAATTCTTTGAGGGCATGGTCGGCTCCGGGCAGAAATACAACCTGCTTGCGCTCATCGCGTGCCTCGCGGGCCTCGCTGTGGCGCTCGGACTCGGGCAAGTCTTCGGCGTAAAGATCGGTCATACGCTGGGCATCTACGCCGGATCGATGACGAGCACAGCAACGCTGCAGGCTGCTCTGGATGTCACCAAGAGCAAGGATCCGTCGATCGGATATTCGATTGCGTATCCGTTCGGCGTCATCGGCCCTATTCTGTGCATCTATTTCATGACACGAATGGTGCAGCCGAAATTTCCCGCGAAGGCGCAGCGATTTCACATGGGTGAGATTACCATCAGCGCGGGCTTCGCCGGCCGGACGCTCGACGAGCTGAGCAAGCAGTTTCTCAGGGACGTCCAGGTGACGATGGTTCGCAAGGCGGGACAGAATGTCGTTCCCGCAGGGGATACGCTTCTGTCCGCCGGTGACGCGGTGCTGGTTGTAGCCGAAAGCCAGGACGCCATCGCGAACGCCGCAGCAAGGCTCGGAAAGCTGGAACCGGGCCGGTTGGCCAGCGACCGGGCCGATCTGGACTACATCCGGGTCTTCGTCGGCAAGGCAAACGTGGTCGGCATCCCGCTTTCCAGCCTCCCGATGCCATCCGGCTTTTCAGCGCACGTTCTGCACGTCCGGCGCTACGATGCCGATCTTGTGCCCTCACCCGACCTGATGCTCGAATTTGGCGATCGGGTCGGCGTATTGTTGCCTCCGGATCGCAAGGAAGAAATCCGCAAGCACTTTGGCGATACGGTCAAGGCAACCGCCGAGTTCAGCTATGTATCGCTCGGACTCGGGATGGTGCTCGGCGTCCTGCTCGGCTTGATCCCGATCCCGATTCCAGGCGTGGGTGTCGTGACCCTTGGTATCGGCGGCGGGCCGCTCATCGTTGCCCTCATTCTCGGAAAATTGCGCCGCACCGGGCCCATGCTCTGGACCATGCCGCTGCCGGCAAACATCGTGCTGCGAAATTTCGGCCTTGCCATGTTTCTTGCCACCGTCGGCGTCAACGCCGGACAACCCTTTGTCCGCACCGTCGCCGAATCCGGCTTCACCATGTTGTTCATCGGCGTCGCTGTCCTACTCACCACCGTGGCGATCGTCTTGCTGGTCGGCCATTACCTTTTGCGCATCCCCTACGATGATCTCGTCGGTGTGGCTTCGGGAGCAACGGGCAATCCCGCGATTCTTGTCTATTCGACCAAGATGGCGCCAACTGAACGGCCCGACATCGGCTACGCCATGATCTTCCCGTCAATGACTCTGGTGAAGGTGATCGCTGTGCAGATTGTCGGTCTTCTTACGATGGCGAGCAGCACCAACTGACCGGTAGCCGAAACCGAACGGCCGCGCGTCATTGAACTCCAGCCGACTGCACCCGCCTACTTTACCGAACGCGCTCTTTGCCCACGGCGGGGAGCAGGGAACAGGAGATACAGCATGGCGGATACAGAGGCACGGCAGCCGGCCCTCTTCAGCCTGAACGCTTACAGCGCGGCCGAGATCAAGGAGGCAATCGAGAAGGTCGGCGTCAAGAAAGCAAGGCTCCCGATCCTGGCCTCCTTCATGCTGGCGGTCGTTGCAGGCGGAAGCATCGGGTTGGGCGCCTTGTACTACACGATCGTTGCCAGCGATGCCGAGCTTGGTTTCGCAACGACGCGGGTCGTAGGTGGATTGGTATTCTCGTTGGGGCTGGCACTCGTTCTGGTGGGAGGAGCCGAGCTTTTCACGGGAAATAACCTGATCGTAATGGCCTGGGCGAGCGGTAACGTGTCAATCAAGGAGATGCTGGCCAACTGGACCGTTGTGTATTTTGGTAACCTCGCCGGTGCGCTTGGCCTGGTCTTGCTGGTCTTCTTTTCTCACCATCTCGATATGAACGGTGGTCGCATCGGCTTGTCGATACTGAATACTGCCGTGGCAAAAATACAGCCCGATACTTTCACGCTGTTTGTCAAAGGAATCCTGTGCAATTTGCTCGTTTGCCTGGCCGTGTGGCTGGCTTATGCCGGTCGGTCGGTCACCGACAAGATTGTCGCACTTATATTGCCGGTCTCCGCCTTCATAGCCGCAGGGTTCGAGCATTGTGTCGCCAACATGTATTTCCTGCCGCTAGCATGGCTACTGACACAAACCGGTGGCGTACCTGCCGGCTTTGACGCCTCCGCTATCACGCTCGGGGGCATCGTGCACAATCTGGTGCCCGTAACGCTTGGAAACATCGTCGGTGGCGCCGGTCTGGTCGGTGCAGTCTATTGGATAATCTACCGGGCAGCGAAACAAGGGTGAGGACCCGGCTCCCCTCTGCGGTCTAGCTGTGGTGTCGCTGCGAAGAAAGGCCGCCACCGGCGGACAGGCACGCGATATTGCCGCCAGCTGATTGGCGCAGTGCAACGGGTCGGCGCGGTCGATCGACCCTATGACGCCTTCGCCTTTGCCCTATTGCCCTCATCGAGCCCGAACAGCCCAGCCACCTGCTTCAGGCGCTTTGCCACCTCGCCGGATATCTCGGCACTGGCCGAGAGCACTTCCTGGATGGCGGCAAACGCCTTGCGGCGCTCATCCTTGCTGTCGGGCAAGAGTTTCGGGATGGCGGCAAGCGCGGCTTCCCGGTCGAGCAGCAGCATGAAGAACTGCTCGCGCACCAGCATCTTGAACTCGGCGAGCGTCATTCGCGCCGACTCGTCCGACTGGCGAAGCCGCCGCAGCGCCTCGAGGCTGCGCTCGTCCACCATGCCGCGGGCGGAACCGACGTAGAGCAGCGCCCGGATGCCGGCTTCCCTCAAGCCTCCTGAGCCGATCTTCGATTTCAGTTCCGCAATTCGCGCCTGCAGGAATTCGCGGTGTTTCGGCTCCATCTCGCGCGGGCCCGATGGCGTAGACTTCGGATCGACGCCGACCGCGGACTGTAATGTCGGCGAGCCATAGATGGCCAAAAACATCGCTTCACTGAGCGCTTCCTGTGAATCGCGCCATTGATCGAGCGAGCTGGCGATCTGCTTCGATATTCTCTCCTGCCACGCGAGGAAGGGATTGTCCGTGGCAACGGGCTTGCGATTTTCACGCGCCTTGTCGGCCGCGTTCTCCACCGCCGTCATGAACGGGTTCTGGCTGCTGAACGCCTCGTATTGCAGCCGCAGCGGATGCCAGTTCTGCATCACTCCCGCCACCTGCGGCGTCACCATCGTCTTGACCCAGGGCTGCACGTATTTGCGGTAGGCCTCCAGATTCATCTCGGAGACGCGCTTGGCCGTTTCGAAGCGCCGCTCGTCCTCCGGCGAATTGCCGCCCATGGCCCTGATATCGTCGAGCGTGCGCGCCTCGCAGCGCATCACCCATTGCCCGACCGTAAGATCGTCATTGCTGGTGTCGGGCCCCCTCGCCTCGAACGTCGCTTCATAGAGGCCGGGCGGCAGCACGTCGATCAAGTCGATGTTGCTGGAAAACTCCGCATGCTCCTTCTTGGCGACGCCGCCGGAAACGAAGATGCCGAGGTGCCCTATCGTCTCATGCACGGTATAGACGATGGTCTGCCCGTAGGCCCTGATCTCGTCGACATCGGCATAGAGATCGAGGATCCAGTGCAGCGCCTGCTGCGGTGGCGTGATGTTGTCGCCCTTGGAGCAGAACACCACGATGGGCGACCTGATATTGCGCAGATCGACCGCGGTTCCGTCCGACATCTTGACGCGGCCGGCAGCGAGATTGTTGCCGATGAAGAGTTCATCGACGATGAACTGGATCTCCTCGGCATTCAGATTGACGTGGCCGCCCCACCAGCGCTCGAATTCAAGATAGCGGTCGGCCTCGGTGTCGACCTTGGAATAGACGTTGTATTGCTTGGTCCACAGCGTGTTCGACGGATTTTGATTCTCGAAGTTCTGCACCAGCCAGGCGCCGTCAAACTTGCCGGCGCCGAGATCGCTGGCCAACGCGGTGAGCCAGCTTCCACCGAGCAACCCGCCCGAATAGCGCATCGGGTATTTGCCATGCACGCCTGCCCAATAGGCCAGCGGCGCCCCGGCGATGACCAGCGGGCCGAACAGTTCCGGCCGCAGCGAAGCGAGGATCATCACGGCCCAGCCGGCCTGGCAGTTGCCGATCACGCACGGCTTGCCGTCGGCCTCGGGATGGCGCTCGATCACCTTCTCGATGAAGAGCGCCTCGGCGCGTGCGATGCGCTCGATGGTCTGGCCCGGCATGGGCTCCGGCAGGAAGCCGATGAAATAGCAGGGATGCCCCGCCTTCATGGCGACGCCGATCTCGCTGTCGGCCTTGAAGCCGCCGATGCCGGGGCCATGGCCGGCGCGCGGGTCGACCACAACGAAGGGCCGGCGTTTCATGTCGATCTGCACGCCCTTGGGCGGGATGATGCGCACGAGCGCGTAGTTGACGGGTTGGTCGAGCTTGCGGCCGTCAATGATGAGTTCCGCGGCATAGCTAAGGACATGCGGTGCGGTCTGGGCGACATGTTCACGGTACTGGTCGCCACGCTGGCGCATGATGTCCAAGAACAGCACGCTGCGCTGTCCGGCATCGAGCATGTATTCGACCGCGTTGGCAACGAGCCCGGACATCGCGCCGCCCGGCAGTTCCACCTTATCCAGAGACATCGTTTCAATCCTTCTACCGGCCATTCGGATTGAAGGCGGTTCATGTCTGGCAGACTTTGATTTAGGTCAATCCCGCTCGCTCCTTGATCGTCCCTGCTTGGCCCGGGAGAAATCTCGATGCTGGCACTGGAGAATTACTCCGCTACCGAACGCATGCGCGACGGCCGCGAGATCGAAATCCGCGCGCTGCGGCCTGACGACAAGGACGACATGCTGGCTGCGGTCGGACGCACCGGCACGCAGTCGCTGCAGCGGCGTTTCTTTGTAGTGAAGCGGGGTTTCTCGGAGAAGGAGATTGCCTTCTTCATGAATATCGATTTTGCCAATCACGTCGCTCTGGTCGCGTTTGCCGAGGAAGATGGCCGCAAAGTCATCGTCGGCGGCGGGCGTTACATCGTGACCGAACCAGGCCAGGCCGAGATCGCCTTTGTCGTGATCGACGATTATCAGGGACAGGGCATCGGTACGCTGCTGATGCGCCACCTCGCCGCTATCGCCCGCAAGGCCGGGCTCAAGGAACTGATCGCCGAAGTCCTGCCCGAGAACGCTGCGATGCGGAAGGTTTTCAGCAAGTTCGGCTTCGAGGCCCGCCGCGGCCGCGACCCACAGGTGGTGCATCTCGCACTCACGCTCTGACGACGCAGGGTCGAAGCGACGACCTGGAACCGTGCGATTTTGTGGGCAATTGATCTGGATCAAGGCCTGTTCGGTCCGTGACGGCGGTAATTCCGGCTGGAACAAGATTGCTGGGGCTGATGGTGATCAGGGTAATCCTCGCGGCTGTGATTGGTGTGGCGCTGCTCTATATGGCCGATCAGGAATTTGCCGATGGGCGCTACACCCGCTACGCCACAAAGGTCGTAATCAAGATCAAGCACGCGATAGGGATCTAGCAAGGAGGCCTCGTATGCATACGATGGCGGCCCCACTTCTGTTCATCCTCATCCTGGCGGGCGCTCGGAAGCGTCAACACCTTTGACAGGTTGTTGCCGCCCGATGCGACCGAGCCTCGATCGCGAAAACCGGCGTTCGTGCCGCAACTCTGCCGTCACGCTGTCATGAATCGGCTTGACCGTTGATCTAGATCAAGCAACTAGCCCGCCAGCCCCGAAAGCTGCCTCAAGCGCTCCCTCATCTGGCCGAGTTCTCGCGATGAATACTGTCAGCAGAACGCTCCTGGCAATCATTGTTGCACTTACGTCAATAAGCGCCTCGTCCCAGCGAGTACGCGAATCGGGCGTGACGGACACTGAAATTCGCATCGGTAGTCTGATGCCCTATAGCGGAACTCTCGAGGTGTTCGGGGCGATCGGAAAGGCTGAAGCCGCCTACTTTGACATGCTCAACGAACGTGGCGGGATCAACGGCCGCAAGATCCGCTTCATGTCCTACGACGATCTGTCGGATCATAACAACGCGATGGATCTGGCGCGCATTCTGGTCGAGATCGACAATGTGCTGCTGATGTTCGGCTCGTTCGGCACGCCCGGCAATCTGGCCATTCGAAAATACCTCAATGAAAAACAGGTCCCCCAACTGTTCGGCGTCTCCGGCGATCAGCATCTGAGCGAGCCATCGCTCTATCCATGGACGATGGGCTGGCAGCCCTCGTTCCGGGAAGAGGGACGCATTTACGCCAACTACATCCAGGCGTTCTATCCCGGAAAGAAGATTGTCGCGCTCTGGCAGAACGACAATTTCGGCCGGGAACTCTTCAAAGGCCTGGAGGAAGGGCTGGGTGACGTCGCCAAAAACATCAGGGTCGACATTGCCTATGACGTTGCAGACCAGCATCTCGACACGCACGTGTCGATCTTGAAGCGGTCGGGAGCCGAAATTTTCGTATTTGCCGGCATGCCGGAGAACGCGGCGAAGGTGATCCGGATGGCGGCAGAGCACGACTGGCGTCCCGTTTTCATTCTGAACCAGACGGCTTCATCGATCGCGACGGCGCTCAAGCCCGCCGGTCTGGAAAACGCCACTGGCGTGGTGACGGCTGCGTTCCTGAAGGATGGAAGCGATCCTGCCTGGAAGGAAGAGCAAGCCAGCAAGGACTGGCAGACTTTCATGGACAAATACCACAAGGCCGGCGGCAAGGACGAAGCCGCGGCCATTTACGGCTATGCGGCTGCCGAGACGTTGGTCCAGGTGCTCAAACAGTGCGGCAATGATCTGTCGCGCGAGAACGTGATGAAGCAGGCAGCGGCCCTGAATGACTATCAAGGCTCGGTCGTGCTGCCCGGGATCACGATCAGCACCGGCCCCTGGGATTTCCGGCCCATCGAGCAGTTGCGGCTGGTTCAGTTCGACGGCCGCACATGGCAGCCGATCGGAGAGGTGCTCGAAACGGCATTTGCAGGTGCAAAGAGGTAGTCTCGTCTTTTCGACGGCCGATTCTCGCGCAACCCATTTGCTTCTTGCGATGACGGGAGCAGCGTCGGATTCGAATTTCAAACAGCGAAGGGGGTAAGCGCCCGCGTTCCCGCGGCGTGATTCCGCCCGGGTTGTTTCATCTCGTCGTCCCTCTCTCTGACAGAGGGCGCAGGGAAAGCCGGGCGCCGACTGCGCCCGCAGCACCGTGTGCAATGGGTAGTAAAGAACGCACACGGATTTGACAGGTACAGCCGAGACATCCCGGCTTTCCCCGCGCAATGGTTTTACGGCTTATACGAGCTCTCCCCGGTGAGCGGCCTTTATTGTCACCGTTGCCACGCCACCACGGGGTGGCGTGGATAGACGCCAGGGTCGCGGCGCCAGGACCACACGACTTCGCCGTCCGCGAGCCATCTTTCGTCTGGCGGCGGGCCTCGATCCCTTTCGGGATCAAGCCGTTACGCCTGAGATTGCCGCGGCCATCGCATCCCGCGCCCAACGTATCGTGACGATCGCGAAACGTCCCTCAGTGGGCGAGGACGGCGTGACTCATACCGTAAATCAGAATTCCGGTAAAGAGAATTATTTTTGATTTAGGGGCTTGACAGCATTCTGTAAAGCAGAACTGATTTGCCCGTCGGGCAATTTGGCGGCCTACGTTCAATGGTGTTACGGGGGTTGCTCCAGCTGCCGTGATTAGCGATGCTGCCCCCAAACCAGGGATGATGGCCAGATGGGAGTTCGTTTGCGTCTTGATTCGATATCTGCAAGCTTGGCGGATTCCTTCCGAACGGCCAACGACGAGCAGCGGCGGCAAGCGGCCTTGGCAACATGTCTCGTTGCTGTTGCTCAAACCGACTTGCAAGGAAATGCAATAGACGCCGCCGTTGACCTTCTTCGTCATGGAGGGGAAAGCCAACTCGCCGTGCGGCGCAAACTCGACTCTCTAACCGAGCAGCTGGATGAGCAATACTTTGAGCTCAGCGAAGATGCTGATAGCACAACACCGGAGGCCTTACTCGTGTTCCGGAAAGCGCGGGCGGCGGCAGCATTGGCATTCGCTCTGACTCCCGATCCCGGACACCTTCACGAAGCCATGTACGAGGCGATCGTTGCGTCGGACGATCAAGCGGAAGCAGTGCGAGCCGCGGACGTGGCGCTGAGGAGCCGAAGGTGATTGTAGCCACCACATTCGCCCTGCTCTGCCTTGCAAGCGCGGCCCTTGCCTGGATCGATCTGCGGCGAGGCATCATTCCCGACTGGCTCAATCTTGCGATTGCGAGCCTTGGCGTGGCCAGGATGGCAATGCTCGGCGGCTGGACGGCGGCATGCATTGCAAGTCTTGAGGGCCTGGTCATCGGCGCAACCGTGTGGTTGTTCCGCCGGCTCTATTTTGCAGTTCGCCAGTATCAGGGGCTCGGACTTGGCGACGTCAAGCTTCTGGCCGCATCCGGCATCTGGATCGGCGTCACTGGCGTTCCGATGCAGCTTCTCATCGCCGCGGTAACGGCGCTTGCAGCCGCCGGCGCCATGCAGCTCGCTGGACAAACGGTGACGCGGCAGACCTCGCTGCCCTTCGGTCCGTTCCTCGCGCTCGGCCTGATCATCACGCTCGCCCTTCAACAAGGGGGCTGGATCGATTAGCGCACTCCGCCGCGTTGCGGCTGGAAGGTCAGGAATCCCTGGAATCCCTGGGTCGTTTCGGCCTCGGCCTGAACGCGCGGCTGCCCGTCCGCACCGGCATCGGGCTGCGGCAAGCTCAGTATCGTGATCTGCCGATCGCGCTCAAATGTCACGTCACGGCCTTGTACCGACTGCAACTTCCAGCCCTGAAAATCTTCGCCGACCTTCAGGCGCAGCGCCGCCCTCGCGGCATCGAGAAAAATCCCGAAACTTTGCTCGCCGCTGGCAACAGTGCCAACCAGCGAAAGTTGCGGACGCTCAGCCAGTCGTGGCTTCGGCGGCGGCGGTGGCGGTGCTTTCACTTCCGGCACGAACACGACAGGCGGCGGTGGAGGTCGCCGCGACGGTGAAAAGATCGGCCGCTCGCGCGTATTCGACAATGTCGCCAGCGGTATGGCCCAAAGCGGATTGGCGCTGGGCGTGCGTTCCGGTGTCGCGACAGGCGCCTGCTGCGGTTTGACCGCCACGGGCGCCGGAGCAGACGCCGGCGGCGAATCCAGGAACCGGGATGCAAATGGGGCCTCGATGTCCGACATGTCGGCCGGCAGCGCCGAAGTCGCGGCGGGAATGCCTGATACCACCAACAGCAGAGCAAGACTTATGACGGGTTTGTGCATCGTTTGGGCCCTCCTCACTTCGCACCCTGCCATAGTCCGGAGACCGAGATCAGAATGCGCAACTTGCCATCGCCTGACGCCGCGAAGCTCACCGGGGCCTGCACCGAGAGCTGGTCGACGAAAAGGAACGGAATGCTGGTTTCGACATCATAGAGAAGCTGTTGCAGACCCGGCTGGTCGATGTCGCAGCTCGCGATAACCGTGAGGAATCCCGATTTGGATTGCGTGCCCTGCAGATCGACCTGCGATGACAGCACGTTGCCGCCGAGTTTCGTCACGGCAGTGGTGACGCGCTGCAGCAGCGCGGCGCCGGCGACCGTCACGGTCGCGCCTTCCAGAAACGGCGAGGCGGACGGCCCGGCGGCAGCGGGATCTTGCCCGCGGGCAACAGGCCGGCGCCCTTCGAGTTGCTCCAGCATGGCGGTGGATGCTGCGATATCGGCACGCTGGCCCAGCATGTCGGTCAGGGAGCTGCCGATCACGAACAACAGCAGGATCACCACGCCGAAATACAGCGGCGCCGCCGCCACCGGCACAGTCAGGAATTTTCGTAGCGTTGCGACCTGGTTCATGGTCCCGACCCAAAATAGGGGTTGATATGCGCCTCGATGTGAAACCGCTCTCCCGGATCGTTCCGGTCGCGCGTGGTCGGAGCAAAGAAGGTGGCGCGGGCAAACTGTGGCGACTGCTCCAAAAGCCGGATCAGGGAGGGAGCATCTTGCGTCAGGCCGATCACCTGCATCTTGTCGCCTTCGACCCGCAACTCGGTGACATAGGTGGTGTCGGGCAGCGCCTGGGAGACTGCCTCAAGCACCATGACGCTCGAAGGCGAAGTCTGCTTGCGTTTTGCGAGCAGCGTCTCCGCCGATCCACCGGATCGGTTGATACGCAGCGCTGCACGGCGCTGCGCGATCTGTTGCTGCAGCTGCTGCTGCTCGACATCGAACTGGCTTCCGACATAGGCGGAGATCGCGAGCGAGGCGACCGCCGCAACACCGGCGCCGAGGAGGCCCATGCGCAACAGGCGCGGCACGTCGATTGCCGTGCCGGCCGCGTTTGTCATTGGCCTGTCGAACACCGTGACCGGCTCCGACCTGCCGCCCACCCCCGGCGCCTCGACCAATCCTGCGACAGACGCCGCACCGAAATCCGCCGCAAGCTGCAGCAGCGGCTCAATTCCCTGTTTCGAAGTGGCCGCGAGCGTCATTGCGATGCGTCCGTTCGCCGCCGGCGCCGGTTGAGTGATGCCGAACACTGCCTCGCTCGCCGGCCACGGCGTCAGGCGATCGATCTGGGCGCGGATCATGCCGTCGAGAAAATCCGTCGCTTGCCTCGGGAAATCGATCGCACGGAACAGCACCTGATCCGGTCTCATCAATATGTCGATGCGGCTGCCGCGCAGTGCCGCCTGCCACTCCGGCGTCAGAGCCGGCACAGGATTGCCCTGCAGGAGACGAAACGATGTCTGCTGCAGCAACGCGCCCTTTCCCGTCGAGGTCATGCGCGCGGTGAAGCTGTGCCCGTTGCCCTCCACCAGCAGGATGCGCCGTTGCGGCACGATCCGCACCGCGACCGCATGGATCGCAGCGGCGACAGCCGCAATCCACACACCGAACAGGTTTTTCAGCTCCGCAATCATGACGGTCACAGCCTCGCTGGCGCGCCGCGGCGCGTGGTCACATCGTTCTGCCACGCCAGCACGCGGTAAGGATCTTCGTCGTTGCGAAGAGCGATGACGACTTCCGAGGCGATCTCCCGGCCGTTCGGCAAACGAACGTTGATCAGCATCCGATAGGCCTGGCTCTTTTGCACGGCGGCGCTCTGCCTTGCCGCGCCGAGCGCGGACGCGATCGCGGCCGGATCATTTGGCAGTCTCGCCCGGTCGTTCAGAAATTGCCTGAGCGTGAGCGGCGTCATGCCGGGCAATGCGGCGATCACCTCGGGCTGTGCCGTTAACACGTCCACTCCGGAGACGCCGCTGAAGACTGTGACGAACGGCAGCGCGCGTCTGACCAGCGCAGGCGGAATGCCGGCAACGAGACCGAGTTCGTTGACGTGGGCGAACGGCGCCTCGCGCGGTGAATGGAGTAGACCTGCCGCACGGTATCGCGCGGCTTCATTGCCGGCGGCGGTCTCCGGTGCCGGGCGGGTCCGCCAGGCGATGATGCGATCGGCATGCTCGCGCGCATCAACCTCAGCCGCACCAAGCACGGATAACAGGCCGGCCAGCAGTTCCTTTGGCGCCGCGTTGAGATCGACCCGCGAAGCTTCCGAGACAAAGGAGACGGCAAGATCCGCGCCATCCAGGCGGGTGCGAAACGAGCCTTGCGTCGGGCGACCTTCCTCGCCCGCGAGCTGCAATTGATAGGCCGCCAGTTCGACGCTCGCCGATACCAGGGCTTCCGCCCGCAGAGCGGCGTCGTTGACGGCGAGCGCTCGCGACGAACTCGACAGGTAGACCGAGAAGATCATCACCAGCGCCGCGAGCGCGGCGAGAAGCCATAACACGGCGACGATGACGATACCCTGCTCGGACGACCGTGCGGCCCGTGGCCGAATTGGCTGCTCGATCATGAGCCACCTGCTTTGGTTGCTGCGCCGGCGCTCTTGCGTCCGTCCCGCGGACCGCCTTTGCTGTCGTCAGCGGATTTGTCGCCGGATGTTCCGGAGCCGGCCGGCGCGGGTGCGTTGACATGGACCGGCGTCACCGTCGATGACAACAAGACGCGTTCGCTGGTCGTGTCCCGCACCGTCAGCATGATCGCGGCCGGCAGTTCATCCTGATCACGCCAGTCGTCGCGAAAGACCCGGTCCGGGCCGGCATAGGCGAACGACAGGCGAAGTGGCGACCGCAGCAGCACCACCGGGTCGGAAACCCGAATCTGCTCGAATGGTGAAGCGCCGATCGGGATCGGCCCAAACGCCGCGCGCGAGCGCACCGTGACAGGACGGCCCTGGTCGGCGGTCTCGCCGATCCGCACCACATCGAGCCCCACTCCGACGTTGGGCCCGAGCGCCGTGCGCACGAAGGTGATCGACAGTGCCGAGCCGTCGAACAGCGGCTTGTTCTGATCCCGGTTGGGCGAGACATATTCGGCGGCGGCGAGATCGGCGGCGATGCGCTGCATCGCGATCCCGACCAGTTCGCTTTGCTGGATGCGGTCGAGGCCACGATTCCAGTTCGGCAGCCATTGCGCGGTGATGGTGGCGAGCGCCGAGAGCACGAGGCCAGCCAGCGCCAGCGCCGCCAGCGCCTCGATCAGCGAGAAACCCGATTCACCGATCCGTTTGTCCGCGCCGGTCGTCATCGCCGCGGCCTCTGCATCAATCGGACGGTTTCGAGATCAACCGTTGTGCCGGAAGGCGAACGGACCTTGATCCTGACCAATTCAGGTATCCAGGCGACGTTGGCATCCTTGGCGACCCAGTCACCCCCGACCGGGCCGATGTCGAGTTGCCAGCGAAAGTCGCCGACCTGCCCGGATACCGTGCCGGGGACAAGCTCCTTGCGCCGCGGAATTGCCGTCGCCAATACCGCCTGCGCGCTTCGCATCAACGCGACGTGGCTCTCCAGCGCCTTCACGCCGCGCAGGTTGGTCGACATCGCCGATCCGATCGCTGCGATCGATGCCGCGACGACCGCGAGCGCGATCAGCACCTCCAGAAGCGTAAAGCCGGCATCGGACCGGTCAGTCGACGCGCACCTAACGGGGTACAATTTCGATCCTTCCTGTCAGCCAGTTGACGCGGATTTCATATGCGGTATCGAGCCGGGCCAGCGCGATGGTGCCTCCGCACGACATGCCGTCGGCGAAAAAGCTGATGGTCGACAGCGCCACCTGCTGCCGGCAGGTCGCGGGCAGCAGCGCATCAAAGCGCACGTCGTCGGGAATGCGGATGATCTGCGAGGTCACCCCGGAGCGAATTGCGCGCGAACGCGCATCGACCAGCGTGGAGACGTCAGCGCCGGCGCGGATCGCGGCGTTGCGGTCGGCCTTGAGCAACGTTGCCGTTTCGAGCGCATAGGCCTGCAGCCGTGAGCGCGATGTCTGGCGCGGCGCGATCGGCAACAGCACGGCTGCGAGCATCGCGATGAGCGCGATCACGCACACCATCTCGATCAGAGTGAAACCAGTCTGGCCGGAATCATTCATTCCTTGGCGCTCGTCATCGTCTCCAGCGAAACATCGGCGGCGGTGCCGCTGCCACCTGCCTGGCCATCCGAGCCATACGACACGATGTCGTAGGCGCCGCGCTCGCCCGGAGCGCGATAGACGTAGGGGTTGTTCCAGGGATCGTTGGGAACGGCGCCGCCGCGCAAATAAGGCCCGTTCCAGGCGGAAACTCCCGGCGCGCGGCGCACCAGCGCCGCAAGCCCCTCCGCCGTCGACGGGTAACGGCCTGCATCGAGATTGAACAGATCCAGTGCAGTGGCGAAGCTCTGCAGCTGAATTTTCGCCGCCTTGACCTTCGACTCGCTGAGGTAGTTCAGCACGCGAGGGCCGATTAGGCCCATGAGCAGGCCCATGATGGTGATGACGACAAGCATTTCGACTAGCGTAAAGCCGTGCTCGGCTTGCCGCGTGCCTTGCCGGTCACCTTGGCGTCGCTCGTGCTGCCCCAGGATTCCGTCGGTGACTTCTTTCGCCATTGCGATGGTCCTTCTTCATCCAACGATTTGCGTAACCGACAGCAGCGCGGTCATGACCGATACGATCAGCCCGCCCACGACGGCGCTGATCGAAACGATGGCAAGCGGCCCGACGATACCGACGATACGGTCGAGGCTGCGCTGCAGTTTCGCTTCGTAGAATTCGGCGATCCGGCCCGCCAGCACCGGCAATTGCCCGGTCTCTTCGCCGAGCCGCAGCATGCGCACCGCCATTGGCGGCAGGCTGCTCGACACGGCGAGCGCTTCGGACAATTTGCCGCCCTGCCTTACCCGGTCGGCCGCCGCCGTCCAGGTCTCGACATTGCCGGTGACCGCCATGATGTCGACCAGGATGCGCAAGGTAGCCGCGAGGCTAACCCCGCTGCCGAGAAGGACGCCGAGATTGCGGCAAAACAGGCTGGTCCGGTAAAACTGGAAGATGCCTGCAACGCCGGGCGTGCGCGCCACTGCGCTGACGATTGATGCCCTCGCGCCCGGCCGGCGCAGCAACCACCACGCCGAGGCGAGCAGCGCAGCGCTCGCGAGCAGCAACGCGGTGCTGTTCGCGCGCATGAACTCCGAGAGGCGAATGAAGACGCTGAGCGCGGAATCGGATTTGGCGCCGAAATCCTGCAGCACCGAGGAAAATTGCGGCAGCACGAACACAATGAAGAACAGCATCACGCCGATCGACGCGATCAGGACGAACAGGGGATATTGCATTGCGTCCGTCAGCTTGCGCCGCATCTGTTCGGAGCGCGTCCGCTCGGCGCCCAGCATCTCCAGCACCTGGTCGAGCGTGCCCGACACCTCGCCGACCCGGACCAGTGCCACGTACATCGGCGGAAACAGCGCCGGATGCGCGCCTACCGCCTCTGCAAAACTCTCGCCACTGAGCAGCGCAGCGCGCAATTTGCCGACCACCGGGCGCAATCGGCCGACGTCGGCATCGCCGCCAAGCAGCTCCAGGGCATCGTCGAGCCGTGCGCCGGCCTTCAACAGCAGCGCAAGGTCGCGTGTGAACGTCGTCACCTCGGTCGAACCCGGCCGATTGAAGAGCGCAAGGCCGCCGGAAGCGGCAGTCGGACTCTTCTCCTCGACGGTCTCGATCGGCAACAGCCGCAAATATTCGATGCGAGTGGCGACCTCGGCCGCGGTCGGCGCCGACAGCACGCCGTGCACCACCTCGCCGCTCTGTGTCAACGCCCGATAGCGGAAATTCGGCACGTTCGTTCACCTCAGCGCGTGGTGGTGACGCGGAGGATCTCCGCGGGCGAAGTCAATCCCGCGCGGCACTTGGCGATGCCGTCGTCGAGCATGGTAGTCATGCCGCCGCGGATAGCGGCATGATCGATCTTCAGCCCATCGGTCTTTTCTCCGATCAACTCGCGCAACTCGCTGTTCAGTTCGAGCACTTCGAACACGCCGAGCCGCCCGCGATAGCCGGTGCCGCCGCAACGCTCGCAGCCGCATGGAAGATGGACGGTCTGTCCGGTCCTGAAGCCGAGCTCCGCAAGCCGGGGATCCTCGGCCAACTCGGCCGCGGTCAACTCCTTCGTGGTCTTGCATCGCTCGCAAAGCCGCCGTATCAGGCGCTGCCCAATCACTGCGCGCAGGGTCGATCGTAGCAGATAGCCTTCAATGCCGAGATCGAGCAGGCGCGGCAAGGCGGCTGCTGCGGTCTCGGTATGCAGTGTGGTGAGCACCAGATGTCCGGTGAGCGCGGCGTGAACCGCGACATGTGCCGTCTCCGAATCGCGCACCTCGCCGACCATGATGACGTCGGGATCCTGGCGCACGAACGACCGAAGCGCGCTCGCAAATGTCAATCCGATCGCAGGCTTGATCTGCGACTGGTTGATCCCGGGGATCTCGTACTCGACCGGATCCTCGATTGTGAGGATCTTCCGGACCGGCTCGTTGAGTACCGACAGGATCGTCGCAAGCGTAGTGGTCTTGCCGCTGCCGGTTGGACCGGTGATGACGATCATGCCATGCGGCAGCTTCAGCAACCGCCTCAGCTTGACGTCGTCTGCCGGCGCGAAGCCGAGCTTGTCCACCACCAAAAGCCCGCGATCCTTGGGCAGGATGCGGATAACGGCGGATTCGCCGTACTGGGTCGGCATGATGGCGACACGGATATCGATATCGGCACGGCCGGCGCGCAGTCGCGCGGCGCCGTCCTGCGGCAGACGGCGTTCCGCAATGTTGAGGCTGGCGACGATCTTGATGCGCGAGATGACCGCCTGCGGCAAAACGCCCACCGGCGCGGCCACCGGCCGCAACAGGCCGTCGATTCTCATGCGGACGACAAGGCCCGTGGCAAACGGTTCGATGTGAATGTCGCTGGCCCTGAGTTCAATCGCCTTTTCCAGGAGATCATTGACCGCGCGCACGACGGGCGCGCCGCTGGCAAGATCCCGCAGGCTTTCGATGTCGTCCTCGCGCAGCTGCTGGACATTGTCCGCATCGCCGCGCGCCTCGGCGCTGTCACCGGCAAGGCGCTGGTCAAGCACGGCCGTCAGATCGTCAAACGAGGCGACCTTGATCTCGATCCCGGGCCCGAGCACGATTTCCGCCGCGCGCCTCGCCGCAAGATCGGTCGGGTCCGCGATCGCAAGCGCGACGATTTTGTCGGCCCCCTGGTAGGGGAACACAAGCGTTTCGCGGAGAAAGCGCTGCGAGAAAGATGCAACCAGCGGCGTGGCCGACAGCATTTCCTGCAGCGCCACACGCTCATAATCGTAGAAGCGAGCGACCTCGTCGGCGAATTCGCTGGCCGACAAGTCGGTGACTTCCCAAAGCTTGGCGTACGAAGCGGCGTGCAAGTCACGCCCAAGTCCGCCTTGCGCCTGATCCGCCGCATCGACGTCCGCGATCTCGCCAGCGCTGGCCGACTTCAAATGGCGCGCCCGGCGCAGATGCTCGACGAACTGCGATGACTGATCACCGGTCATGGGTCTTTCCGGTCGCGTTGCTTCGAGTGAACGAATCCGCGACGTCAGGTCGGACCTTGTTCGCGGGACCCAAGGTTTATTGACCGGGAATGCGACATTTGTCGAGCCGCGCTGCTGCGAATAATTTTTTTCGAGATTCGAAACTTTTCCGGACGCGGACCGATAACTGTTACTTGTCATAATTTCGGACTACGGGCGCGGGTTTTGGGGGGTCGACTTGGTGGGCAATGGCCCGCACCCGAGTTCTAAGAGTGGGACTGGCGAAGGTATGGAGCGTCTCGGCAATCAGGGCCGGTCGCGGAGCGCTGCGCGTCGCTTATGTGCGATCGCGGCGCTCTGCGCCATGCCCCTTTTGACGTCTTGCAGCTATATCCCGCTCGGATCGCCCGCCGCCCCGGCCGACATCGACGTGCTCGACAAGGTGCGCTCCCTGGACATCCTGCCGCGGCAGGCTCAGAACGTGAGCACCACGCAGCCCAAAACCGGCGAGCGCAGCCGCGCCGCGATATTCGAAGGAACCCAGATACCCGACATGCCGGAGCCAAAGGTGCAACGGGCGGCAACCGGCGACGGCTATGACCTGAATTTTGAAAACACTCCGGTCGTGACCGTTGCCAAGGTGGTGCTCGGCGATATCCTGAACACCGGCTATGTCATCGATCCGCGCGTACAAGGTACGGTCAGCCTGGTATCGGTGCGGCCGGTGCCTAAGTCCGACATCGTATTCGTGCTTGAAAGCGCATTGCGGCTTTCGGGCGTAGTGCTGGTCCGCGACAACGCGGGTTATCGCTTGACGCCGGTTGCCGACGCTGTCGGCGCCGGCAGGGTCGATACCGCCGCTGCCGACCCTCAGCCGGGCTACGGCGTTTCGGTGGTGCCCCTGCAGTATGTATCGGCGCCGACCATCCTGAAACTATTGGACTCGTTTGCGACCAAACCAGGCAGCGTTCGCGCCGACACTTCGCGCAATCTCATCTTGATCCAAGGTTCAGGCGACGAGCGCCGCGCCGCCGTCGAAACCGTCATGAGTTTCGACGTCGACTTCATGCGCGGCCAGTCAGTCGGCATTTTCCCGATCAGCAACGGCGCGCCGGCGCCGATCATTGCCGAGCTGGAAAAGATCATGGATTCCGGCGAAAGCGGCCTCGGCCAGGGCGTCGTCAAATTCCAGACGATCAGCCGGCTCAATGCCATTCTGGTGGTAACTCGCAAGCCCGCGCTGCTGCAAACCGCGGGGACCTGGATCAAGCGGCTCGACCGCGCCGACACTACGCGCAACAGCGTCCACGTCTATCGCGTGAAATATGGCGATGCCCGCCAGATCGCGCGCGTCCTGAACGATATGTTCGGTGGAGCAGCGGCGGCGTCGGTCGACAGCGCGGACAATCAGGTGGCGCCGGGATCGGGTTCAACCTCGACCTCCAGCGCCGACCGCCTGTCATTGAACACGAACTACTCCTCATCGTCCGCAAACGGCTTCGCGTCGCGTTCGGCCGGAGCGGCCGGTGGCAGATCGGCATTTGGCCAGCCGCAGGCCCAGCTCCAGCCGGTGGCCGCAGAGCCAGCCTCCCCCGCCGCACCCGACAGCGCAAGCGGCAAGGGGCCATCACCTCTGCAGGGGGTGCGCATCACGGCCGATGTCGTCAACAATTCGCTGCTGATCTATGCCGATCAAAGCAGCTACCGGATTATCGAAGCGACCCTGCAACAGGTCGACCAGCCGCAGCTCCAGGTGGCTATCGACGCGACGATCGCAGAAGTCACGCTCAACAACACATTGAGCTACG
>Ga0081455_10000854_pt1 | contig 39254 bp, 36 predicted proteins | sample TabmetS3T2R1_FD_70207 | JGI IMG/M metagenome (GOLD analysis project Ga0081455, IMG submission 70207) | Tabebuia heterophylla rhizosphere microbial communities from the University of Puerto Rico - S3T2R1 | ecosystem: Host-associated > Plants > Roots > Rhizosphere ... | reverse complement strand
CGCTGCAGGCCGCTGGCCTGGAGGCCGGCGAGCTGCGCGACCGCCAGCGGGTGGGCCGGCGCGGCGACGGCACCGCGACCCAGACGGCCGGCGGGTGGCGTACGAACCTGGCCGGCCGGCCGCGGACCGGTCCCGGCATCCGCGCCTGGGCCGGTACGGCCGGCAACCCGTTGCGCCGCGGCCTGCCGGCCACCGGCGTCCCGCTGGCCCCACCGGGCGAGGCGCCGACCGGCGTCGTCCAGCACACCGGGCCACCGCCCCGATCCTGACCGTTGACCCTGGCGATCCGAGGGGCGAGCCTGTGCCGGCCGACGCGCCGCGTTTCGACGCAGTACCCGATCCGGCCGAGCCGGACCAGCCGGCGCCCACCGGCCATCTCGGCGTCGCCGGAACCGGCGGCGGCCCGGCCACCGAATCAGACAACATGGGGCAAGCCGACGACAGCGTCGACGCCGGGCCGGAGTGGTCGGGCGTCATCGGCGCGAACGTCGAGATGCCGGCGGCCGGCGACCCGGACGAGGAGCCGGACGAGGACGCGTTCGAGCCGGTGAACGAGCTGGAGGAGACGCTGGCACGGTGCGTGTTCACCGGCGCCCGCGGCACCCTGCTGCGCGCGCTGGCCCGCAGCAACCTGGTCGCGCTCGCCGACACCCCGGCTGAGTACGGCCTCAGCTCGGCCGAGGCCAGCGGCGTACAGGTGCCGTGCATTGCCGACAGCGAGGGCCGGCACGCGCTGCTCTACACCTCCTACGAGCAGCTCGCCGCCGCCAACCGGCTGCCCGGCGACAGCACCGCCCGCTGGTACGAGCTGGCCGTGGCCGACCTGTTCGAGCGCTGGCCCAAGGATGTGGACATCTGGCTGAACGCGGGCGGCCAGCTCGGTTTCCCGCTCGACCCGGTCGACATCGCCACCATCGGCGACATCGCGGCCGGCCTGGAAGTGGACGAGGCGTACGAGATCGGACCCGACGACGAGTTCAGCGACTTCCCCGGCCCGAGCATCCCGGACCAGGTGGACTGCGCCATCGTGCTCAGCCTGTTCGACCTGCCCGAGGTGCTGGAGGTGGTCCGCGCGTTCCGGCGGCTGGAGGAGCCGCGCGGGCGTACCTGGCGGATCGTGCTGGTGCTGGTCGACCGCGAGGTGCAGGGCGAGGCGCTGGCCCAGCAGGTGGTGGAGGCGATCAACGAGGCCTCCGACGAGTGCTGCGAGGTGCACGTCGCCGAGGTCGCCGACGACGACGTGTACGAGGCGGTCGAGCACCTGCTGCACATCGGCGTGCCGCTGTGGCGCCGCGAGGGGTTCCTCGTCCCGGACTCGCTGGACGGCCTGGACCTGGACCTCACCGCGCTGGAGACCGGCGCCGCGGTGCCGGACACGCCCGAGTCGCTGGGTCGCGATCTCGAGCGCGGCCCGCCGGAGATCGACCTGCCGGACCTGACGCTGCCCGAGGATCCGGAGTAGCCGGTCACTGCCAGGTGTGCTCGTGGCCGCAGGTGTGTGCCTCCAGGTGGTCGCTGGGATGGACGCAGAGCATGTACTCGTACCCCGGCTGGCAGTGCGGGCAGGGCAGCAGGCAGTACCCCTGGTAGTACGGGTCCACCGCCCGGCGCACGTGCATGGCCGTGTCCTCGGGGTCCACGAAGTGGTTGTGGTGGTCGGTGTACTCCTCCAGCACGTGCGCTGCCGCGTGCGCCGCCGCCTGGTCCAGCCCCCGCACCAGGTGCCCGTCCGCGTCGACCGACACGTGCTCGTAGCTGTGCGGCGCGCCCGGTGCGTACCCGCCGCCGTCGAAGGACTCCAGCGGCGCGGTCGGGTCGCCGTGCTCGGCCGCCGGCCCGCGCCGGGCGTACGGTTCGCTGTAGCTGTCCTCCAGCGCGTACACGGCCTTGCCGAGGTGGTCCATGCTCTCGTGGCGGCGGGCGTAGTGGGCGTCCTGGAGCTCGTTCTCCACGTACTCCCGGTTCACCCGCAGGGCCGACGCGCCGTCGTGCGGCAGGTGGTGCGAGCCGTGCGCGGGGTACTGCCAGCCGTCCGGGTGCCGCCGCCACTCCCGGAGCGCGTGGTAGTACTGCTCCTCGGTCATGTTGTCGATGCGACCGTGCTCGTCGGCGCGCCCGGAGGCGAACAGCTCGCGCACCGCCTCCCGCGTCACCGCGTCGTGCCGGTCCCGCTCGGCATGATCCATGTCCGTCACCCTTGCGCACCGGTGCCCGGTATGTCTGCCCCGCGGCGCCGACTCCACCCGGGCGTACGGCCTGCGCTGCCCGCACGGGCGCACCTTCAGGTTGCTCTCAGACGGCGCTGCCACGCTGGCGCGCGATGAGCGAGGAGGCGGCCACCGTCCTGGTGGTGGACGACGACCCGGCGCTGCGGCAGGCGCTGCGGCTCGCGCTGCAACTCGACGGGTACCGGGTGGAGGTCGCCCCGGACGGTGCCCGCGCCCTCGCCGCGCTGCCGGAGCTGCGGCCCGACCTGCTGGTGCTCGACCTGATGCTGCCGTACGTGGGCGGGCTGGAGGTGTGCCGGCGGATGCGGGCGGCCGGCGACCGTACGCCGATCCTGGCGCTGACGGCCCGGGACCAGGTGGACGACCGGGTGGCCGGGCTGGACGCGGGCGCCGACGACTACCTGGTCAAGCCGTTCGCGCTGGCGGAGCTGCGGGCCCGGTTGCGCGCGCTGGCCCGGCGCGCCGCCGACACCGGTACGCCCGAGCTGCGCTGCGCCGACCTCACCCTCGACCCGGCGACCCGGCAGGGCGCCCGGGCCGGCCGCGGCTTCGACCTGACCCGGACCGAGTACGCCCTGCTGGAGCTGCTGCTGCGCAACGCCGGCCGGGTGCTCACCCGGGAGGTGATCGTGGACCGCGTCTGGGGGTACGAGCTGGAGCCGGCGTCGAACTCCCTCGAGGTGTTCATCGGGTACCTGCGCCGCAAGACCGAGGCCGGCGGCGAGCCGCGCATGATCCACACCGTCCGCGGCGTCGGCTACCGGCTGGCGCCATGAGGCGGTGGCGCGACCGCCATCACCCCGCTGATCGCCACCGTCACCGCCAGCGGTGGGCGGCGCTGCACGACGCCCGGGTCTGGCTCGACAACGGGTCGACGGAGGTGTACCAGCTGCCCGCCTCCTCCGGGCTGCGGCTGCGGTTCGGCGACCAGCGTGGCTACCAGCAGTTCCTGCCTCCCACCGGGGATCCGGTCACGCCGCAGGACCAGGTACGCCTGCCGGTGACCGCCGTGGATCGGGCCATCGCCACGGGGCAGCACGGCGCGCATTACCGCGACACGGAGATCGGCGGCACCGCGGTGCGGGTGCTCACCAGCCCGGTACGTACCGGCGGGGCCATCCAGGTGGCGCTGCCCAGGGACGCCGTGGACGGGCAGCTGCGCCGGCTGACCGAGGCGTTCGCCGGGCTGGGCGTGGCCGGGCTCGCGGTGGCGGTCGGGCTGGGCTGGCTGGTGTCGCGGCGGGTGCTCGCCCCGGTCGGCCAGCTCACCGAGGCGGCCGAGCGGATCGCCGCGACCAGGGACCTCACCCACCGGATCGGCGCCGACCGGGGCGACGAGATCGGCCGGCTGTCGGCCAGCTTCGACAGCATGCTGTCCGCGCTCCAGCAGTCGGTGACCGCGCAGCGCCAACTGGTCGCGGACGCCTCGCACGAGCTGCGCACCCCGCTGGCCAGCCTGCGGACGAACGTGGAGGTGCTGCACCGCCTCGCCGAGCTGCCCGAGGAGACCCGGCACCAGGTGCTCACCTCGATCGTGGAGCAGCTGGGCGAGCTGACCACGCTGATCGGCGACGTGGTCGAGTTGGCCCGCGGCGACGAGCCCGTGCAGCAGCTCACCGAGGTGCAGTACGACCGGATCGTGGGCGCCGCGGCAGAGCGCGCGGCCCGGCACTGGCCGGCGATCCGCTTCGAGGTGGAACTGGTCGCGGTGACCGTCCGCGCCGACGCCGCCCGGCTGGACCGTGCGGTCACCAACCTGCTCGACAACGCCGCGAAGTTCGCCGGGTCCGCGGTGGAGGTCCGGCTCGCCGCGGACGGGACGCTGACCGTACGCGACGACGGGCCGGGCGTACCGGAGGAGTCGTTGCCGCACGTCTTCGACCGCTTCTACCGCGCCGACCAGGCCCGCGGGCTGCCCGGATCCGGGCTCGGGCTGGCGATCGTGGCGCAGGTCGCGGCCAGCCACGGCGGCCGGGTGGAGCTGGCGAACGCGCCCGGCGGCGGCGCGCTGGCCACCCTGCGGCTACCACCGGTTCCTGAGAACTTGCTGTGATTTCCCCGTGACAGCAGCGGATTCATAGTTCCTTCAGGTGCGCTCAGTACGAATCTGCGCATGCGTCAATGGATGATCGCGGCCGTGGTGGCCGTAGCGCTGGCCGCCGGTGGGATCTGGTGGTCGCAGCGCAGCGATGCCGCCGACCCGACCAGGTACCTGACCGCGACCGCGCAGCGCGGCACCGTGGTGCAGACCGTCGCGGCGACCGGGACGGTGGCCCCGCAGTCGGCCCTCGGGCTCACCTTCAGCGGCACCTCGGCGGGATCCGACAGCGGCGCCGGCAGCGGTGCCGGGAGCAGCACCGACTCCAGCAGCCAGACGGTGGGCAGCGGCAGTGCGGCGATCCGTACGGTCCCGGCGAAGGTGGGCCAGAGCGTCAAGGCTGGCGCGGTGCTGGCCACCCTCGACGCGACCAGCCAGCAGGCCTCGCTCACCCTGGCCAAGTCCCAGCTCACCGCGGCGCAGTCGCAGCTCACGGTCGCGCAGGACGGCCTCACCACCGCGCAGGACAAGGGCGACGAGGCCGGGATCAACCAGGCGGAGAGCTCGCTGGCGCAGGCGCAGAACCAGGTGACCCAGGCGCAGAACCAGGTCGACAACGCGACCGCCGCGGTCACCGCCACCACGCTGCGCGCCCCGGTCGCCGGGGTGGTCACCGCGGTGAACATCTCGGTCGGCCTGCCGCCACCCTCCGGCGCCGCGGTCGAGCTCAGGTCGGCCACGCTGGTGGTCACCGCGTCGGTCGCCGAGCAGGACGTACCGAAGTTGAAGGCGAACCAGGTCGCCCAGGTGACGTTCACCGCGCTCGCCGTCAGCACCACCGCGGCGCTGTCCAGCCTGCCCACGCAGGCCAACACCAGCAGCACCGGCGGGGCGGTCACGTTCCCGGTCACGCTCACCGTGAAGAGCCCGCCGCCCGGGCTGCTGCCCGGCATGTCCGCGCAGGTGTCGATCACCATCGCGCAGCGCGCCAACGTGCTGACCGTACCGACCACGGCCATCCAGGGCAGCGACACCAACGCCTCGGTGCAGGTCATGGTCGACGGCAAGCCGCAGAGCCGGCCGGTGGAGATCGGGCTGTCCACCGAGCAGCGCACCGAGGTCACCGTCGGGCTGTCTGCCGGGGACGTGGTGGTGACCGGCGTGGTGAACCAGACCAGTACGACCACCGGCACCGGCGGCGGGTTCGGCGGCGGCGGGCTGACCGGGGTGGGCGGTGGCGGCTTCGGCAACCGCGGCGCGGGTGCGGGCGGCGGTCGCGGTGGCAACTGATGTGCTGCTGGAGGTCAGCGGGCTCACCCGCAGCTACACGATGGCGCAGGCGTACGAGGTGCACGCGCTGCGCGGGGTCGACCTGACCGTGCGGGTGGGCGAGTCCCTGGCGATCATGGGCCCGTCCGGTTCGGGCAAGTCGACGCTGCTGCACCTGCTCGGGCTGCTCGACCGGCCCACCGCCGGGACGTACCACTTCGCCGGGGTGGACACCGCGCGGCTGGGCGACGACCACCTGGCCAAGCTGCGCAACCGGGCCATCGGCTTCGTGTTCCAGAGCTTCAACCTGGTCGCCGGGGAGAGCGCGCTGGAGAACGTGGCCGCGCCGCTGGTGTACGCGGGGGTGCGGCGCCGGGAGCGGCTGGATCGCGCCCGGGCCGCGCTGGACCGGGTGGGGCTGGCCGATCGGCTGCATCACGACCCGTCGCAGCTGTCCGGCGGGCAGCGGCAGCGGGTCGCGATCGCCCGCGCCCTGGTGGCCCGGCCGGCGCTGCTGCTCGCCGACGAGCCCACCGGCAACCTCGACTCCTCCTCCGGCGCCGACATCCTCGGCGTACTGGCCGAACTCCACGCGGAGGGCCTGACCACGATCACCATCACCCACGACCCGCGCATCGCCGCGCACGCGGGTCGTACGGTCCACGTCTCCGACGGGCTGCTCTCATGAGTTATCTGGAGGCGTTGCGGCTGGCGGTGCGGCGGCTGGGGACCAACCGGGTACGGACGGCGCTCACCGCGCTCGGCGTGATCATCGGCGTGGCCGCCCTGGTCGCGCTGCTGGCCGTCGGCGCCGGCACGCAGGAGCGGCTGACCAGCCGGATCGCCAGCCTCGGCACCAACCTGCTGTCGGTGCAGTCGGGCGCGACCTTCACCGGCGGCGTCCGCGGCGCGGCGGGCTCGGCGACCACGCTCACCCGCGACGACGCCACCGCGCTGGCCGCGCTGCCGGGCGTACAGGCGGTCGCCCCGGAGATGCCGGTCAGCAACGCGCTGGTCGTCGCCGGCCGGTACAACACCACCACCCAGGTCACCGGTACGACCGCGGACGAGGCGTACGTCCGGGGCTACGACGTCCAGGTCGGTACGTTCCTGTCGGCGCACGCGGTCGCCGCCGGGCTGCGCGTCGCGGTGCTCGGCCCGACCACGGTCAGCGACCTGAACTCCACCCCGGAGCGGATCGTCGGCACCGCGATCACCATCGACGGCATCCCGTTCCAGGTGGTCGGGGTGACCCAGCCCAAGGGTGGCGGGGCCAACGCCGACGATGTCGTCTTCACCCCGATCAACGCGGTGCAGCAGCGCCTGACCGGGGCCAGCACGCTGCGCACGATCGGGGTCTCGGTCGCCGACCCGGACCAGATCGGGTACGTGTCGGCGCAGGTGAGCAACCTGCTCCGGTACCGGCACAACCTGGCCGCCGACGCCAGCGACGACTTCGTGCTGATCAGCCAGAACCAGCTGCTCTCGGTGGCCGCCGACCAGGCCGACACGCTGCGCAACTTCCTCATCGGCATCGCCGCCATCGCACTGCTCATCGGCGGCATCGGCATCGCGAACACGATGCTGGTCTCGGTCCGGGAGCGCACCCGGGAGATCGGCACGCGCAAGGCGATCGGGGCGCGGCGGCGCGACATCGGCCGGCAGTTCCTGGTGGAGGCGGTGATCGTCAGCCTCGGCGGCGCGCTGGTGGGCGTACTGGTCGGGATCGTCGCCACCGGCCCGGTCGGCCGCGCCGTGGACGTACCGGCCCACCCCAGCCTCAACGCGGTCCTCTTCGCCTTCGGGTCGGCCCTGGTGGTCGGCGTCGTGGCCGGCTACTGGCCGGCCCGGCAGGCCGCCGGCCTCGACCCGGTCGAAGCCCTCAGGTACGAGTAGCCAAGGAGTCCGTACGTGTCCTCGCCTGTGAACCCCGTGAACCCGAGCGCCGACCAGCCCGGCCCGCCGGACCAGCCCAACCTGCCGAATCAGCCCAGCCTGCCGGACCTGTCCGACCTGATCGGCGAGAGCAGCCGGCCGCCCCGGCGCACGCTGCCGCCGCGGGTGCTGCTGCTCGGGCTGGCCGTGCTGGGCGCGCTCGTGCTGGCCGGCGCCGGCTTCTTCGCCGGCCGCGCCTCGGCCTCCTCCGGGCCGTCCACCCTGGCCGAGGCGGTGCAGCAGGCGTCCGCGGGCAAGCTGCCGTGCGGCTCCACCGACGGGGCCGGCGGTCAGTTCCTCACCGCGCTGTGCAGCGGCCGGGGGGCCGGCGGGCGCTTCGGCGCCGGCGGCACCGGCCAGAACGGGACCGGCCAGAACGGCGCCGGCCAGAACGGGGCCCGGCTCGGCGGCCTGTTCGGCCCCGGCTCGGTGACCGGAACGATCACCAGCGTCTCCGGCACCACCATGCAGGTGCAGACCCGCGCCGGCACCATCACGGTCACGCTGCCGGCGACCACCGAGATCACCGCCAGCGCGCCGGGCAGCAGCAAGGACCTCACCGCCGGGAAGACCGTCGTCATCAACACCACCACCGGCGACGACGGCACGCAGACGGCCCAGCGCGTGTACGTACTCCCGCAGGCCAACTGACCGCTGGACGCGGGTGGGTGCCCTGGGGCGGGGGGCACCCACCTGTCCCGCATCCTGGACAGTACTACGCAATGCGCGGTACTGTCCGTGGCGTGATTCCACCTGAGCACATGGACCCCTCGCAGTTGCTGAAGGGCGTCCTCAGCCTCGCCGTGCTCGCGGTCCTCGCCACCGGCGACGGGTACGGCTACGACGTGGCGCGCCGGCTGCGCACCGGTGGCCTGCCCGAGGTCGGCGACGCCTCCGTGTACGGCACGCTCCGCCGGCTGTACAACACCGGCCACCTCAGCTCGTACGTGGTCGCCTCCGAGGAGGGCCCGCACCGCAAGTACTACGGGCTCAACGACGCCGGCCGCGACCTGCTGGAGCACTCGGCCAAGACCTGGCGCGCCTTCGCGGACACCATGACCACCCTGCTGGACCGGGAGAACGCCGCATGAGCGACACCGCCATTCAGGACGACGTGGCCGCCTACCTGGCGGAGGTGCGCGAGGCGCTGGCAGACCTGCCCGCCGACGAGCGCGCCGAGGTGCTGGCCGAGCTCGAGGGTCACCTGCACGAGGTGGCCGCCGAGGACGGTTCGCTCACCGACCTGCTCGGTTCGCCGCAGGCGTACGCCGATGAGCTGCGCGCCTCGGCCGGGCTGCCGCCGCGCGCCCCCGCGGTCCCGCCGCGGACGCCGCTGCGGGACCGGCTGCGCGACCCGGCGCTGCGCCGCGCCGCGCTGGAGTTCGCCAACCAGTTACGGCCGGCCTGGTGGCTGATCCGCGCGTACGCCCTGGTCCGGTTGCTCGGCGCCGCCACCGGCACCCCGCTCGACTCGACGCTGGTCCCGAAGATCTACGGCGCCACCGTGCTGGGCGTACTCACCTTCGTGGTGCTGGCGGTCTGCTCGGTCCTGCTCGGCCAGCAACGCCTGCGCGGGCCGGCCCGGTGGGTGGTCTGGGCGGTGAACGCGGTCCTGGCCTGGACCTGCCTGGCCGTGCTGTGGACCGCCGCCCACCGCGTCCAGCAGATCAGCGAGCCACCACCGGAGCCGTACCCCGGCCTGACCAGCGGCTACAGCGGCCCGATCACCAACATCTACCCGTACGACAGCAAGGGCCACCTGCTGAAGGACGTCTATCTGTACGACCAGAACGGCATCCCGCTCCAGGTGGATCCCTACAACTCGGCCGAAAACCTGTACCCGCTGTCGCCCGCCCAGATCGTGGTCACCCTGAACGGCGACGGCAGGACCGGCGTCCAGTTCAAGACCGTACCGCCGCCTTCGGTGCCCATCCCCCCCGCACTAAGGCGGTCCCAGGCGTCTGACCAGCGAGGATAAGGCGGTAGGTAGGACGTTCGCCGGATGCCCGCACCCCCGGTCCGCAGGCAGGATCGGCCCCAGGATGAACGGGGGTGCGCAAGGGTGCGGGTGGCAGGTCTGGTGGACGGGTGGATCGCGCTACTGGCGGGGGTTGCCGGCAAGCTCGAACACGGGGCCACCGTTGCGGACGTCGGGTGCGGGGAGGGAGCCAGCACGCTCGTGCTGGCTCGCGCCTACCCCGAGTCGCGCTTCTGGGGTTTCGACGACGACGCGACCTCGATCAGGGTGGCCACCAAGCGCGCCATCGAGGACGGCATCGCCGACCGGATCCGGTTCGAGGTAGCCGGACCCGGCGACTTCCCCGGGACCAGCTTCGACCTGATCTGCCAGTACGACCGGCTCCGCAGCGTGGCGGACCCGGTGGCGGCAGCCCGGCACACCCTGCGCTCCCTCGCCCCGGACGGGAGTTGGCTGCTGATCGCGCACCCCAGCGGTGAGACCTGGCTACGCGACATCGCCCACGCCGCCGGCTTCACGCGGTTCCACCGCGCCGGCAGCACGGCGGGGGGTGTCGTCCTGGAGGGCAAACCCTGATCCCGGAGGCACACTGTCTACATTGGACAGTCCGGAATGGACTATTGCCCGGGCACGCGGCGCTGAGCCGTCTCCGCTGGGGGGTTGGAGACGGACCAGCGCCGACCGGCTGTTCAGGGGGCTACGCTTGCGTGACATGAGCAGGTCTGCGCTGCGGGCGGACGCGGCGCGCAACCGGCAGGCGCTCGTCCGGGCCGCCCGGGCGGTATTCGGTGAGCGCGGCCTGGACGCACCGCTGGATGAGATCGCGCGCCGCGCCGGGGTCGGCAACGCCACCCTGTACCGGCGCTTCCCGCACCGCTGCGAGCTGGTCGCGGCGGTCTTCGCCGACACCCTGCAGGACGTGGTTGACTGCGCCGACCGGGCGCTGCGGCACCCCGACCCGTGGACCGGCTTCGCCGACTACGTCGAGTTCCTGTGCGCCCAGCAGGCCGCCGACCGCGGGCTCGCCGACCTGCTGATCACCGCCATGCCGGGCGTACCGGAGCTGGAGGTGCTGCGGCAGCGTGCCGCCGAGGGGTTCGAGCAGGTCGCCGACCGGGCCAAGGGCGCCGGCGCGCTGCGTACCGACTTCGCCGTCGAGGACCTGGTCCTGGTGCTGATGGCCAACGCCGGGCTCGCGCACCGGACCGCAGCCGACGCCCAGGTGGCCAGCCGCCGGCTGCTCAGCTACCTGCTCGACGGCCTGCGGGCCAGCGCCGCCACCCCGGCCGCGCCCTCGCCAGGCCGGGCGGCGGTGGCCCGGGCCATGACCGAGCTGGGCCGCGAGTTCGGCGTCTGCCAGAGCTAACCCAGCCCGGCGCGGTGGGCGATCGCCGCCGCCTGGACGCGGCTGGTGACGCCGAGCTTGGCCAGGATGTGCGTGACGTGCACGCTTGCGGTCTTGGTGCTGATGAACAGCGTCTCGGCGATCTCCTTGTTCGAGCGGCCGGCGGCGACCAGGCCCAGCACCTCGGCCTCTCGCGCGGTCAATCCGTACTGGCCCAGCGGGTCGTCGCCGGTCTCCTCCGCACCGACCGCCAGCCGGTACCGGCCGGCCACCGCCTCGGCCTCGCGGACCAGCGGCGCCGCGTCGATCCGGGTGGCCAGCCGGTGCGCCGCCGCCAGCGCCTCGGCCGCATCGGCCCGGGGCTGGCCGCCGCGCAGCAGCGCCACCGCCAACCGCAGCCGCGCATACGCCTGCGGCCACAACTCGACCGAGCTGTCGGCAGCGCCCACCGCCGCCCGCCACAGCGCCGGGTCGTCGGCACCGCGCGCCCGCGCCGCGTCGGCCACCGCGAGCGCGCTGTGGCAGGGTGCCTCCGGCCGCGCGGTGCCGTGCAGCCGTACCTCCCGCTCGTTCAGCCGGCGTACCGCCTCCAGCAGCCAGTCCACGGCCGGACCGCTGCCCGGGTCCGCCGCGCCGCTGTCGGCCCGCTCGGCCTCGGCCGCCATCGCCCGGGACGCCACGATGAAGCCGAACTCGTTGTTGCTGACCGCGAACTGCGCCTCCAGCCCGCGCCGGGCCAGCTGGCGCGCGTCGTCCCAGCGCCCGGCCGCGGCGGCCAGCGGGACCGACAGCTGCGCCCCGGAGGCCCGCAGCGAGGCGTAGTCGATGTTGGAGACCTTGGTCAGCTCCTCGGCGGTGGCCGTGGCCAGCGCGATCCTGCCGCGCAGCACCTGGACCTGGCCGAGCCACCACAGCCGGTAGACCTCCAGCAGCACGACCGGGACGCCGGCCGGCGCGAGCATCTCCTCGGCGCGCGCCAACTCGCCCAGCACGCACAGCGACGCGGCGGCGGTGGCCCGCAGCAGGCACAGGTGGGTGGGCGGCGCGGCCAGCCGGGTCAGGTGCTCGTGCCCGTCCATGGCCAGCGCCACCGCATCGCCGAACCGGTTGAGATACCGGTACGTCTCGCATGCGCCGAACACCGCCAGCGCGTACGCCTGCACATCGCCCGAGCGGCGGATCAGCTCGATCGCGCGCATGTGCTCGGCCACGCCCTCCCCGTCGGCGCGCGCCGGGTCGTCGCTCTCGGTGTTGACCAGCGCGTACGCCAGCATGCCGCGGGCGACGCCCTCGTCGACGCTGGCGCCGACCGCGGCGGCCACCTCGATCGCGCGCCGGGCCAGCGGCAGCACCTCGGCGAAGCGGTACTGGTTCAGCCGGTCCCGGGCCTGCATGGTGAGCACGCTGGACAGGTCCGGCGAGGGTTGCTCGGTGGCCAGCATCTCGGCGGCCCGGTCGACCAGCTCGGCCGACTCCAGCGCGCGGCCCCGGTTCCGCTCGGTCCAGGCGAGCTGGGCCAGCACCCGGGCCAGCCGGCCCCGGTCGGAGCCCTCGTCGAGCAGGGCGCGCGCCGCGTACAGCAGCTCGGCCGCGTGGTCGTACCGGTCGGCGGCGATCGCGGCCGCGCCGGCCCGCTCCAGCATGCCCAGCCGGTCCAGCCCGGAGACGGCCACCGGGTCGGGCACCCGGCTCCACAGCCGCAGCACCCGCTCGTACTGGCCGTACGCCACCGCCTTGGCGGCCACCGCCTCGGCCGCGCCGGCCGCCCGCACCGCCTCGGCCAGCGCCAGCGCCGGCTCGCCGGCCGCCTCCCAGTGGTAGGCCCGCTCCGCGGCCACGCCGGCCACCGACCGTACCGGGGCCAGTTCCGGGCGCCCGGTCAGCAGCTCGGCCACCCTGCGGTGCGCACCGGCCCGCTCGGCCGGACCCAGGTCGGTGAGGACCGCCTCCTGGGCCAGCGCGTGCCGGAAGCCGTACCCGCCGTCGCCCGCCACGATCAGCGCGTTCGCCAGCAGGGCCGCCACCCCGCCGTCCACCGGGTGCGGGTCGGTCGCGGCCAGCAGCAGCTCCTGGGAGACCCGCGGGCCGGCCACCGCCAGCACCCGGGCCACCGCCCGCGCCTGCTCGCCCAGCCGGCCGAGCCGGGACAGCACCGCCGCCCGCAGCGATTCCGGTAAACGCTCGGCCACCGGGTCGGCGGCCAGCAACTCCTCGGCGAAGAACGCGTTGCCGCCGGACCGGTCGTACACGCGGTTGACCAGCTCCGCGCTCGGCTCGGTGCCGCGGATGCCGGTGAGCTGCACCTTCATCTCCTCGCGGCTGAACGGCGGCAGCTCCAGCCGGGTCAGCCACGGCGCGGCGCCGAGCTGGACCAGCAGCGCGCCCAGCGGCGTACCGGCCGTCTCCTCGGTGCGGTAGGTGCCGACCAGCACGACCTTGCCGCCGGCCAGCATCCGGGCGCAGAACAGCAGCAGGTCGCAGGTGGAGGCGTCGGCCCAGTGCAGGTCCTCCAGCAGTACGGCCAGGCCGCCGTCGCTGGCCCGGGCCGCGAGCGCGTCCGCGGCGGCGCCGAACAGCTTCAGCCGGTCCGCGGCCTGCGACCCGACGAACAGGTCCGCGCCCAGCACCTCCACGAACGGCCCGTACGGCAGCGCGGAGCCCAGCGGCAGGCAGGCGCCCTCCAGCACCGCGTACCCGGCCTCCCGCGCGCTGCTCAACGCCTCGTGCACGAACCGGGTCTTGCCGACGCCCGCCTCGGCGCCGATCAGCACCAGCCGCGCGCGGTCCTGCCCGGCCTCGCCGAGGACGGCACGCAGCTGGCCGAGCTGTTCGGCTCGACCGACCATCGTCGGGCAGGTGACGCGACGACCCACGTGCGTCAGTCTCGCCGTACCGACCGCGCGGCGTCCACGCACCCCCTCACCGGACGGTCCCGCGAACGGCAGTGGCGGCTCCCCTGCCGGGAGGAGCCGCCACTGATGGGACACGAACTACTGGGTGAACCGGCCGCTCAGCGCCAGTTCGACCATCTTGTCGACGGTGAAGATGTCCGCCTTCGCCGGCTTCCCGTTGTCTGGGTGGCGGCCCTGGGCGAGGAAGACGACTGTGCCGTCCGGTGCCCGGTAGACCACCCAGGCCGTCGGCGGCGGCGCGTAGCTGGGCCCGGTGCCCCGCGGCCTGGCCACCGCGACGTGCTGGCCGTTGACGGTCCGGACCGTGCAGTCCGGGTGGGACTGCTCCTGGAAGCGCCGCGCCAGCACGCACAGGTTGGTGTTGTCGCCCGGCTTCGGCGAGTACACGTCGAGGATGACCGAGGCGGTGCCGTTGTGGTTCGGCAGGGCCACGTCGCCGTACACCGAGTACTGCCAGACCTCGACCGTACCGACGTAGGAGTCGAACTGGCCCTGGACGAACGGGTTGACCAGGTGCGCGCCGGCGGGCAGGGACGCCTGGAGTACGGACTCGAGCGCGACCGCACGCTCGTGGTGCGGGCCGACGGTCGCCGTCCGGTCGCTCTGCCCGCTCGGCCACGGCGTCTCGGTGCCGGTCTCGCACGGGACCGGGCTGCTGGTGTCGGTCGGCAGCGGGCTGACGCTCACCGTCATGCTCGGGCCGGTCCAGCGGCTGGTGCCATTCGACGCCGAGCCGGTGGCGCCCCCGGTCGGCGTGGCGGTCGGGTTGCCCGTCGGCGTGGCGGTCGGGTTGCCGGTCGCGGTCCAGGTGCCCGTGGGGTTCGGGGTGCCGGTCGGGCATCCCGTGCCGCCGCCGCTGCCGGCCTGGGTGCGCTGGCCGCCGCCGCCGAAGGCCAGGTTTCCGGTGAGCGCGGTCGTGCCGGCGACCGCGCAGACAGCCAGCGCGGCGGCGCCGGCGGCCAGGGATGCGCGGCGGCGGGTACGGGCGCGCTGCGCGAGTGCCAGCATCTGGTGCTGGTCGACGGCCAGCGGCGGGCTGCCTGCCGCGACGGCGCCCTGCAGCGCCTGGCCGAGTTCGGATTCCTTCACTGCTTCTCCTCAGGAGTGGAGTACACGGGCACGAAGCCGGGGAGCAGGTCGCGCAAGGTCTGCAGCCCGCGCGCGGCCTGGCTTTTTACCGTCCCCGGCGCACACCGGAGCGTTTCCGCTGTCTCCTCGATCGACAGGTCCGACCAGTAGCGCAGGACGATCACCGCGCGTTGCCGCGACGGCAGGCGTTCCAGCGCCTGGAAGATCACCAACCGGTCCTCGGGGTTGATCACCGCGATGGGGTGCTCAGGCACTTCGGCGGCGGACTGTTCCCGCCGCCACCAGCCGCGCCTGCGCTGGTCCAGGTAGCCGCGGACGATGATCCGCCGCACGTACCCGTCCAAGGCCTCGCGCCGCTCGACCCGAGGCCATGCGATGTACAGCTTGGTGAACGCGCTCTGTACCAGGTCTTCCGCGCGTGCCCAGTCAGCGCAGAGCAGATACGCCGTCCCCCGCATCCGCTCCGCCCGGGCCGCGTAGTACTCGGCAAAAGCGGTGTCCCACTCGGCCAATGCCGCCTCCTGTTCAGGTGTGCGGGTGAACCACGCCCGCACCCCGCCCAAAGGTTGCACGCTCCCGGCCGCCTTTAGTGAGCCTTTACCGGGGTGAAGCAGCGTGCCCCTGTCACACGAACGACCTCGGGGGGTGGTCAGGCATGTCGCGGATCCGCGTTGACGTCGTACTGCGGAACGAGACCGACTTCGATCTCGTACTGTCCGATCAGGGGATGGACCACGGCGACTGGACCGGGGGGTGGGAGCCGCCGGGGGTGATCGCGGCGCACACCGAAGGCGCCTTCCACGGCGAGGGCAACATGATCGCCGGTGAGCCGACGACCGGGACCGAGGGGTGGGTCCGGTACGCCGTCAAGGACGGGGCCAACTCGTGGGGCGGGCACGCGCCGTTCCCGATCACCGCCGGCGGCGCGGCGCGGGTGGGCGGGCCGGTCGCGTGCGTGGCCCGTACGTCCTCGCACCTGGACGTGTTCTGGGTCGGGGCGGACGGGGCGATCGCGTCCACCTGGTGGGATTCGGGCGGCGGGATGTCGTGGGGGGACCACGCGCCGTTCCCGGTGACCGGGCCTGGCGCCGCTGGGCCTGGGTCGGGGTTGGCTGCGGTGGCGCGTACGTCCTCGCACCTGGACGTGTTCTGGGTGGGGCCCGATGGCGGGATCGGTTCCACCTGGTGGGACGCGGGTGCCGGGATGTCGTGGGGGGACCACGGGGCGTTCGGCATCGCACCGCCGGGTGCGGCGCGCCCCGGCTCCGCGGTGGCGGCTGTCGCTCGTACGGCCGAGCACCTGGACGTGTTCTGGGTGGGGCCGGACGGGGGCATTGGTTCCACCTGGTGGGACGCGGGTGCCGGGATGTCGTGGGGGGACCACGCGCCGTTCCCGATCACGCCGCCGGGCGCGGCGGGCAGCGGTGTCGGGCTGGCCGCGGTGGGGCGTACCGGCGATCACCTCGACGTCTTCTGGGTCGGCGGCGACGGCGCGGTCGGCTCGACCTGGTGGGACGCCGCGCCCGCGCACACGATCTACATCCACTTCGACAGCCCGCTGATCGAATCGCAGTACGGCAACAAGTACTGGGAGCAGGCGCCGCCCGGGTACGACCTCTCGCACACCGGCGGGCAGGGCCATGACGCGTTCCCCATCTTCACCCTGCGGACCACCGCGGTCCGCGGCGTCACCGGCTTCGCCCCGTCCCGCAACGCCTTCCGCTTCAGCAACAACGACTGGGGTTCGCTGCCCGCGATGGGCGTCGGGTACCTGCTGCACCGGCTGATCGACGAAGCGCCGAGCCCGATCGACTCGGTGCTCTCCGAATCCTTCGACCTGGTCGGCATCGACGACGACTTCCTGCCGATCACGCACGCCGACGCCGGCATGTGCGGCGGGATGTCCTTCGCCATCAGGGATTACTGGGAGGCCGGCGTGCTGCCGCCGTACCGGATGGTGCCCCCGACCTCGGCGGAGGACGCGGTGTACAAGTACATCCGGGACCGGTTGCTGGACAGCTTCGACATCCTCGGCGGCGGCTACCGGTTCCTGCTGTACCAGTTGCCCGCCTACCCCGACGGCGACGAGGGATTCGCGCAGGCGGTGGGGGTGTGGCTCGGCCGCTCGTGGACGGCGTACCGGCAGGAATGGCCGAAGATCAAGGCGGATCTGGACGCGGGCATCCTCTCGCCGGTCGGGTTGATCCAGGCAGTGTCCTACAGCCCGGGCGACCTGGGCAAGCACCACCAGGTCCTCGCGTACGCCTACGAGCAGAGCGGATCCACCGTCACGCTGCACCTGTACGACCCGAACGCGCCCACGAACGACCGGGTACGCCTGCGGTTCGACATCGCCGACACCACCGGCGCGGTGCACGTGGACCGCAGCACCGACGCGTCGATGTACGCGGGCACGAACATCGCCTGCTTCTTCCGGATGGACGGGTACACCCGGACCGCGCCGGTGGGCGGGTGGACGGCCTCGGCCGCGCGGCACAGTGACAGCGGGATGGGCGCGGTCGCGCGTACGCCCGACCACCTCGACGTGTTCTGGACCGACGTGCGGGACGCGGTCAGCAGTGCGTGGTGGGACGCGGCGCCGGGGCTGTCGTGGGGCGACCACCCGCCGTTCCCGGTGTCGCGGCGCGGTTTCGCCCGGCGGCAGTCGCCGGTGACCGCGGTCTCCCGGGCGCCCGGGCACCTGGACGTGTTCTGGATCGGTCTGGACGGTGCCGTGTGGTCCACCTGGTGGGATTCGGGTGCGGGCATGTCGTGGGGGGACCACGAGCCGTTCGTGATCGCGCCGGCGGGCGCGGCGCGGGCCGACTCGCCGATCGCGGCGGTCGCGCGCTCGCCGCAGCAGCTCGACGTGTTCTGGATCGGGCCGGACGGCGGGATCGGCTCCACGTACTGGAATCCGTCGCGGGTGGGCACGTGGGGTGGGCACGAGCCGTTCGGCATCGCGTCGGCCGGCGCGGCGGGTCCCGGCTCCGGGCTGTCGGCGGTCGCGCGTACCGCCGACCACCTGGACGTGTTCTGGGTGGGGCCGGACGGCGCGATCGGTTCCACCTGGTGGGACGCGGCGCCGGGGTGCTCGTGGGGAGATCACGCGCCGTTCGCGATCACCCCGCCCGGCGCGGCGCGGGCCGGCTCGCCGCTGGCCGCGGTCACCCGCAACCCCGAGCACGTCGACGTCTTCTGGATGGGCCCGGACAACGCCGCCGCGTCCACATGGTGGGACACGGCACCGTCCTGCTCGTGGGGCGACCACGCACCGTTCCCGATCAGCGCGCCGGAACGCGACCCCCGGGTGATCAACCCGGTGCACCCGCCGCTGCCCATCCACTGACCCCGCCGCACCGAACGTGCTCCGCCCCCCGGCGCAGTGCCCGCCGCCGGGGGCGGAGCCTTATTCAACCCATCGGTTGACAACGTCCGGCAGATGCCGCTACGGTCTTATTCAACCGAAAGGTTGAGGAGGGGATGTGCCGGCCGATCAACTGTCCCGCGTGTTCGCGGCGCTGGCCGACCCGACGCGGCGCGACATGGTGGCGCGGCTGGCGGTCCGGGACGCCACGGTCGGCGAGCTTGCCGAGCCGTACCAGGTCACCGTGCAGGCGGTGTCCAAACACCTGAAGGTGCTCGAGGACGCCGGCCTGGTCAGCCGCGGCAGGGATGCCCAGCGCCGCCCGGTGCACCTCGAGGCGGAGGTGTTCGACCTGATGACCAAGTGGATCGAGCGGTACCAGCGGCAGGCGGAGGAGCGGTACCAGCGGCTGGACGCGCTGCTCCAGGAGATGCCAGATGAAGATCCGACGACAGGAGAACGGCAATGACGCGCAAGGCTGAGGTCGTGTCCGACCCGGACGTGCCACTGGTACGGATCACCCGGGAGTTCGACGCCCCGCCGGCAAAGGTGTTCCGGGCGCACACCGACCCCGACCTGTTCGCCCAGTGGGTCGGCCCGAGCAAGCACGCCATGAAGATCGACTACTTCGACTGCCGCCCCGGCGGGTCGTACCGGTACGTGCTGGGCAGCGACGGCAACGAGTACGGCTTCCGCGGCTGCTTCCACGATGTGCGGCCGAACGAGCTGATCGTGCAGACGTTCTCCTTCGAGGGCATGCCCGACGGCGTCGCGCTGGAGAAGCTGCACTTCGAGGATCTGGGCAACGGCCGTACGCGGCTGGTGTCGACGTCCCTTGTGGACAGTTTCGAAGGCCGGGACGGCTTTGTCGCCAGCGGTGTGGAGGAAGGCGTCCAGGAGGGCTACCGCAAGCTGGACGAGCTGCTGGCCCGCTGACCGTCCACTACGGACTGTCTACTGTGGATAGTGCCAGCGCCGCGGCCAGGGTGCTGCGCCTGGTGCGGTCCGGCCCCAGTTCGGCGACCACGGCGCGCAGGTGCTCGGCGGCCAGCGGGGCGAGCAGGGTGTGCGCGTCGGCGTCCATGTCGCGGCCCGGTGCGGCCAGCAGGATCGCCACATGCCGGTGCCAGAAGCGGTACGCCCCGATGCGGTACCGGGCTCCGGGCGTACCGGTCTCGGAGACCCGTACCAGGTCCAGGTGGTCCAGGACGTAGTCGAGGTACGCCTCGACGAAGGCGGCGAGCCGGGCCGCGGGCGGGGTTGCGTCGCCGGCACCGCCGGGCCCGAGCGGCGCCGGCCCGGACAGGATCGCCTCCTGCAACTCCCGTTCCCGCGCGTCGAGCAGCGCGGTCGCGAGGCCGGCCCTGTCCCCGAACCGCCGGAACAGCGTGCCCTTCCCGACCCCGGCGGCAGCGGCTACGGCGTCCATGGACACCCCGTCCACCCCGTGCTCGCGGAACAACCGGGCCGCCGCGTCCAGGACGGCGGCCCGGTTGCGGGCAGCATCGGCCCGCTCGCGCTCCCGCTCCAGCGGCGCGGTGGTGCGCAGCACAAGCAGGTCATCAGGGCTGGCGTAACCGGACTGCGGTCCGCTATGGTCGGGAACCATAAGCGGACCATAGTCCATATACGTCTCCTGGAGGTAATCGCCATGACCGAACTCATCAGCCGCGACGACCTGCGCGCCGCGATCGAGGCTGGCACGGTGACCGTGGTCGACGCGCTCGGCGGGGAGTACTACGCCAAGGCCCACCTGCCCGGCGCGGTCCCGCTGGTCGAGGCGGATGTCGCGGTCCAGGCCAGCACGCTGCTGCCCGACCGCGCCGCCGCGATCGTCACGTACTGCTCCAACCCCGCCTGCCCGAACAGCGGCCGGGTGGCCGACCGGCTCACCGCACTCGGCTACACCCACGTCCGCAAGTACCGCGAGGGCATCGAGGACTGGGCCGCCGCCGGCCTGCCCATCGAGTCCGGGGCGCTGATCTGAGCCGCCGGATCGCCGCCCGACCGCCCGTACGTCACCGGTCGGGCAGCGCCGCCAACACCCGCTCCCGTAACAGCAGGTACGCATCCCGCGCCGGGCCGGGCTTGATGCCATCACTCGGCCGCTGCACCACCCGGGGCCCGCCGACCACCTCGTCGTCCAGGAACTGGTCCCGGGTCAGGTCCACATCCACCGCGCCGAACCGGTTCCAGTAGTGCACGCCGTCGACCACGCCGGCGACGGTGACCTCGGCGATCACCAACTCACCACCCAGCAGGTCCTGCACGACCAGCGCGGTGGGGCCGCACTGCCCGCGCCCCGCGCTCGCCTTCTCCGGCGCCCGGGAATCCTCCCGCGCGAAGGCCGTCTCCGGACTCCACGCCGACCGGACCGCCGCTTCAACCTCCGCCAACGTCACCCGCACGCGCCGGATGCTGCCACGTACCACCGACAAACCGGGGCGGCCCGCAATCCCCCTCCAGGACTGCGGGCCGCCGCCGCTACCTGGTGTCGCTGAGCCGGGCCAGCGAGGTGCACGCCTTGAAAGCGCCGTCCTCCTTCACGATCAACAGGTCGATCGGGTTGGTGACGCTGTTCGGCCCGTCCTTGAGCGTGATCGAACCGTCCACAACCGTGGCACCACCCGAGGCGTCCGGGCCGCCACCGACGTCGTGCTGACCGGTGATCTTGTAGCTCTCGACTGAGATGCTCGCCGGAATCAGCGCGTCACCCGGGTTCGTGGAGATCTTGTCCAGGTCCGCCTTGCACGAGACCTTCTTCACGGCCTCCACATCGTGCGCCTTGGACGCCTCGATGTAGCTGCGGGCCACATCCTGCTGGCTCCCGCCCGAGCCACCGCCGTTGTCCTTGTCCTTGAACACCGTCAGCCACAGCGCCGCCCCCGCCGCGACCACCACAACAAGCCCAACCGCCACAAACCAGGGCGCCCGACTACGCCGCCGCGGCTGCTGAACCACCGCCCCGTACCCCCACCCCGGCGGACCATAACCACCCGGCCCGCCAAGCCCAGGACTGCTCATCACAACAAATCCTTCCGCGCACGCGGCCCGCCACAACCCCCACGGCCAGGCACCACCGCCACGCGGCAACCTCCCACGCCCCCCTGGAACCCCACTGACCCAGCCCTGACCCCCGGGAGCACCACCGCCCCCCGCTCTCGAACGAACTCGCATTGCCACCCTGGGAAGGCTGCTGGTGCACCTACGGCAGGAGCGTCAGGGCGTTCACATGAGCCGGGCGCACGACCGTGAAATGACGCTTGTCGAGCGTCGCGACCTCAGTGATATCCAGGCGTTCAGCGATAGCGATCACGGAGGCGTCGGTCGTTCCGAGAGGTAGGTCGGCGTACTGCGTGACCAAGTCGGCCATACGGGCGAAGTCGACTGTTGTCAGCTCCACGGACTCGAACGTGCCTTCGGCCAGTGCACGGAGAAAGAATGCCTCGGAACGTGGGCCGGCCTTCCGGTTGAGTAGGTAGCCTGTCTCGGCCACGACCGTGCCAGGTACCAGGATTCGGCGGCCAGCCATGTGAAACCCGGCGAAGAGCTCATTGCACGCGTAGTTGTCTGGCTCGTCCGTTAATGCTGCGGCGACGAGTGGACCGGTGTCGCAGATGATCACGACTCGCCGAAGCCCTCAGCCAGGATCTCATCGACTCGCCGGGCAACTCCCGGCGTACCGGATCTGCCGGAGTTGAAGAAGGCGGGCGGCCACGGCGCCACCCGGCGCACGGGGCGTAGATGGCGGCGTACCTCGGCCAGGGCCGCGGGCAACTCTTCTTCGGGGAGCTCTTCGATGAGCCGGTGTAGCTCGTCGCGTTCGGCGCTCATGGGATCAGTGTAGAGATCGTGGAGCGGGCGACGAGAATCGAACTCGCACTGTCAGCTTGGGAAGCTGATGTTCTGCCATTGAACTACGCCCGCGGTGGTGCGGTGGCCACTGTACCGCAGGGGGGCGGCGGTAGGGTGCGGGGATGTTGCTCTCGGACGGGGAGATCAAGAAGGAGCTGGCCGGCGGGCGGCTGGTGTTGGCGCCGTACGACGCGGGGTTGATCCAGCCGTCGAGTGTGGACATGCGGCTGGACCGGTACTTCCGGGTGTTCAACAACAGCAAGTACACGCACATCGACCCGGCGCAGCAGCAGGACGATCTGACCACGCTGGTGGAGCCGCAGGGCGACGACCCGTTCGTGCTGCATCCGGGGGAGTTCGTGCTGGGGTCGACGCTCGAGGTGGTCACGCTGCCGGACGATCTTGCCGGCCGGCTGGAGGGGAAGTCGAGCCTGGGCCGCCTGGGCCTGCTGACGCACTCGACGGCCGGGTGGATCGACCCCGGGTTCACCGGGCACATCACGCTGGAGCTGTCCAACGTGGCCAACCTGCCGATCACGCTGTGGCCGGGCATGAAGATCGGGCAGCTGTGCCTGTTCCGCCTGGCCAGCCCCGCCGACCACCCGTACGGCTCCCAGGTGTACGGGTCGCGGTACCAGGGCCAGCGCGGACCCACGCCGTCCCGCTCCTGGCAGGGCTTCCGCCGCTGGCCAACCAGCTAGCGGATCGTCAGGGCTAGCGGATCGTCAGCGGCACCTGCGCCACCTGGACGTACTGCCCGCTGTCGTACTTGAACAGCCGCACCTGGTGCAGCCCGCTGCCGTTGGGGGCGGGGAAGCCGACGCCCGCGCCGACGCACTTGGTCGACCGGTACGGCCGCGGGGTGACCGCGGTGCCGGTGTCCACCGAGACCGCCGCACCGGGCGAACCGGTCACGGTGGTCGCATCGATCGCCAGGACGTAGTCGACGTTGTCCGGCCCGGTGGTCTTCCACTGGAGGATCGTCCCGGCGGGCACCGAGTACGACGACAGGGCGATGTTGGGCTTGGTGCAGCTGGTCTCGATGGGTACGCCGCCGAAGGTGGGCAGGATGCCCGCGGCGCCGGCCACCAGGAAGGCGATGACCGCCCACACCATCCACATGCCGCTGCGCCGGCGCCGCCGGGCCATCGGCAGCGGGTCGAAGGCCAGCGCCTTCTGGTCGTTGATGTCCCGCGCGAACGCCCGCCTGGTGCGCTCGTTCGCCTCGGCCAGTTCTTTGTCACCGCGGGGCGGGCGGGCACCGAACAGGAAGCTCACCCGGACCAGTGTGCCACCGCGGGCGCACAGAAGAGAGGAGATCGCCGGCCCACGCGCCTGAACCGGCGATCTCAGCCTCGCGCCACCACATAGCGGAACACGTTCGCCATCTGGTAGCCGCCGTCCTCGTGCAGGCTCGACCCGAGCGCCCCGGCGATCGCCTCCGCCGCCGCCTGCCTGCCCACGTACGCCACGGCCCGCTGCGCCGCCCCGGTCGACAGGTACGCCCGCAACGCCACGTCCAGCGAGCGGTACCCGAAGGTCACCGGCACCTCGGCCACCGACTCCACCGCCAGCCCCGCCTCGGTCGCCAGCTCGGCCAGCGCCCCGTCGCGGGCCAGCCCGAAGGCGCCCGGCCCGCCCGGCTGGGACGGTGGCAGCAGCGCCGCCACCGCGTCCAGGACGACGCTGCTGCGGCACCGGTCCGGCTCGGCCCAGGCCAGGACGGCCACCGGTGCGCCTGGGCGTACGACCCGGTGCAGTTCACGCAGCGCGGCGGCCGGCTCCTCGACGTACGCGAGGGAGTCGAAGGCGACGGCGGCGTCGAACACGTCGTCATCGAAGGGCAGCTCTTCCAGCTCGCCGTGCCGTACATCCGCGCGCGGCAGCCGTTCCCAGGCCACCGACAGCATGCCGGCGGCGGCGTCGATGCCGGTGGGTCGGGCGCCGCGCTTCTCAGCCAACTGCATGGCCAGCCCGGCCCCGCAGCCGGCGTCGAGCATATGCATGTCCGTACCGAGGGGGAGGGCATCGAAAACAGCGTCGTAACAGGCGGTCATCACGACCTCCTGATGGTCCGCCCAATCCCGCGCGGCACCACCCCACAGCCTGCCCTGCACCCCCGCGGATCCCATGTGTACGCAGCCCCTCCGCTCGGCTGGACAAATCCTGCTGTCCAGCCGCGTGGCCACACATCGGGCGGGATCCCTATTCTGGCCCTTAGGGGATGAGTAACACGGGGGATAGCGATGGGGAAATACGTTGACCGGTTGATCGGGCCGCGGGGTTGAGATGCCCGCCTGCCGGACGTGCAAGGTGCGGCACGCTCCGTACTCCTGCGCGCAGTACCAGGCGCTACGCAGGGCGGAGAATGCCGCCGACGACGCCCGCTCGGGGGACCGCCGCGGTGCGGCCACCAAGCGCGATGAGGAGATGGAGCGCCGCCGCCTGCGCCGCAGGCTGCGGCGAAGACCCCGGTCCCTCTGAGCTCGGACAGGATGGCGGCGGGCGGGACCGGCACCCCAGTCCCGCCCGCCGCCTGGCACGGTAGGTCGCTACACCTTGATCAGCCGGTTGAAGAACGTCCGGTACTTCTGCAGCAGCAGCCGCATGTCCTCAGTGGACACCTCCTGGCCGCTGCCCCACTGCTGCTCCATCTCGGCCCGCTCGGCCATGAAGCGGCGCTGCATCTGCTCGATCACCCGCTGTACCAGGCCATCCGCGTCGCGGACCGCCCGGGCCGGGTCGTCCACGAAACCGACCTGGACCTCCTGCCAGCGCGCCATCAGCGCCTCCGGGTCCTCGACCAGTTCGCCCGGCGAACCGGTCGACTCGGCGGCGGGGACGGCGTCGGCAACTACGGCATCGGCGGGTACGGCGTCGGCGGCGGTCACGTCCTCCGGCAGCGCCACGGTCTCGCCGGCCACCGGCATCCCGTACGGCGTGGCGCCCGGCGCCTCCTCAGCGGTCGGTTCCGCCGCGGCGTACGGCTCGGGCTGGTCGACCTCCTCGGTCAGTTCGGCATCGGAGGCCGGCTCCTCGTCCTCGACCACCTCGGCGTCGTCGACCGTACGGTCGCGGCTCCCGTACTCACCGATCCGGGACTCATCCTCAGGCGCGTCGACGGCCGGGTCGTACCCGGTGTCGCTCGGCTCGTAGTCCTCAGCCTGGTCGGGGTATCCGGCCCGCCGCTCGTGCTCGGCGTGTACCTCAGTCACCGCGACTCACCTTCCCGTACGTGCTCGCGCGCGGCCTCGCGCGGTGTGTCGTCCTCGACGCCGTCGTCCAGCAACTCGCTGAACAGCTCCCGGTAGTGCACGAACGCGACGCGCTGGTCCTCGGTGTTCGCCTCGCCCACGCGCGTACGGGTCTCCGCCGCCGCGCGGTAGTGGCTGACGATCTTCGGGTGGTCGACCGCTACCAGGTCGGCCCGCTCGGCGAAGTCGTCCACCGGGTAACCCCGGTCGCGCAGCACCTGGTCGACCAGGGCGTCCGCGGACTCCAGCGCGGCCTGCGGCTGGTCCACGAACTGCGCCTGCACCTGGTTCCAGGCGACCAGGTAGCGGTCCCGGGTCGCCGGGTCGAGCGGCCGGATCTCCAGCTTGTCCCGCTGAGCCGCCAGCTCGTGCAGCTCCCGCTCAGCCTTCTTCGGGTCGTCCGCGGACTCCAGCCGCCGGTCGTACTCCGGTCCGAATCGCTCGCGAAGCTGCCGTCGTTTCCTCTGCTGGTTCCCGACGAACAGCACAGCGGCGACCACCACGACCAGAAGCACGATCACGATGACGGCCGCAACAGCTCCGGTCATGATTCGCCTCCTTGGGGGGTCGCGGGCATCTCTACCCGGGCCCCGGGAGGCGAAAACGGCGACCCACCCGAATGCCGGCTAAACCCCCTGGTCGGCCGTAGCCGGTGCCTCCGGAGCGGCCAGCGAGCGTTGCAGGACCTGCGCCACGTCCAGCACCGCGACCTCTTCGCGCGCGGTGCCTTCCTGTTTCTTGGCCGTCACCGCGTCGGACAGCATGACCATGCAGTACGGGCAGGCGGTGGAGATCACGTCCGGGTCCAGCGCCAGCGCCTCTTCCGTACGCTCGACGTTGATCCGCTTGCCGATCTTCTCCTCCATCCACATCCGCGCACCGCCGGCGCCGCAGCAGAATCCCCGCTCGCGGCAGCGGTGCATCTCGGCCGACCTCAGGCCGGGGATGGTGGCCAGCACCTCGCGCGGCGGGCTGTAGACCTCGTTGTGCCGGCCCAGGTAGCACGGGTCGTGGTAGGTGATCTTCTGGTCCACCGGCTGCACCGGCACCAGCCTGCCGTCCGCGACCAGCTGGGCCAGCAGTTGCGTGTGGTGCACGACGGAGTAGTTGCCGCCCAGCTGCGGGTACTCCTTGGACAGCGAGTTGAAGCAGTGCGGGCAGGTCGCCACGATCCGCTTGGGCGCCACCGAGTTCAGCACCTCGACGTTCTGCTGGGCCAGCATCTGGAAGACGAACTCGTTGCCCAGCCGGCGCGCCGGGTCGCCGGAGCAGGTCTCGTTGCGGCCAAGGATCGCGAACGAGACGCCCGCGGTGTGCAGCAGCTCGGCGACCGCGCGGGTCACCTTCTTGGACCGGTCCTCCAGCGCGCCCGCGCAGCCCACCCAGAACAGGTAGTCGACGTCGTCGGGCAGCGCCTCGCCCGGCTGCACCTTCCGTACCTCGAAGCCCAGCCCGTCGGCCCATTCCTCGCGCGAGCTGGCGTTCATGCCCCACGGGTTGCCCTTGTTCTCCAGGTTGCGCAGCATCACGCCGGCCTCGGAGGGGAACGAGGACTCGATCAACACCTGGTACCGGCGCATGTCCACGATGTGGTCCACGTGCTCGATGTCGACCGGGCACTGCTCCACGCATGCGCCGCAGGTCGTGCAGGACCACAGCACGTCGGGGTCGATCAGGCCGCCCACCGCCGCCGTACCGACCAGGGGCCGCAGCGCCTGCTCCGGCCCGGACCCCGGCACCCGCCCGAACCCCGACTCCGGTACGCCGTGCGCGGGCGCCGCACCCGTCACCGGGCCGTCCGCGGGCATCTCCACCCCGCCGATCAGGTACGGAGCCTTGGCGAACAGGTGGTCGCGCAGGTCCATGATGAGCAGCTTCGGCGACAGCGGCTTGCCGGTGTTCCACGCCGGGCACTGGCTCTGGCACCGGCCGCACTCCGTACAGGTGGCGAAGTCGAGGTACCCCTTCCAGGTGAAGTCCTCGATCTTGCCGCGGCCGAAGATGTCGTCCTCGCCGGGATCCTCGAAGTTGATCGCCTTGCCGCGCGACTCCATCGGCAGCAGCGCACCCAGACCCTTGGGCAGCCGCTTGGTGGTCACGTTCAGCGGCGCCGTGCCGATGTGCAGGTGCTTGGAGTACGTCACGATGACCGCGAACGCCAGCACCACGCCGATCTGGGCGAGGATGAACACGGTCTCGAAGACATCGTTCGCGGTGCTCCCGAACGGGTGCAGCACCTTGGCGGTCAGCCACGAGGCGAAGGCCCACCTGGACTGGCCGAACGGGAAATATCCGGTGTTGACCTGCGCGCCGCGGTAGAGCAGCAGCGTGGCGATCACCAGGAAGATCATCCCGAGGATCAGCCACGCCGGCCCGGTGTGCGAGCCGTAGAACCGGGACGCGCGCTGCTTGCGCTCCGGCGCGTTGCGGATGCGCAGGACGGTGAAGACCACCAGCGCGGCCAGCACCGCGACGGCGAAGAAGTCCTCCAGGAAGCCGAGCAGCCGCCAGCGCCCGACCAGCGGGATGTGGAAGTCCCGCCACACCAGGGCGCCGTACGCCTCGATGATCGTCAGGAACAGGATCACGAAGCCCCAGAAGGTGAAGAAGTGCGCCGCGCCCGGCACCGACCACTTCAGCAGCCTGCGCTGGCCGAACACCTCGGTCGCCTGCGCCCACAACCGCCTGCCCAGGTCGTCGGTACGCCCCGACAGCGGCTGGCCGGACCGGATGAGCCGCATCAGCCACCAGACCCGGCGCCCGGCGAAGGCGAGCGCGACAACGGTCATGACCAGGCCGAGCACCAACCGGAGTACCACGGCTCCTCCTGTCATTCGCGGCGTCGCCCGGCAGCCTATCCGCTCGTACTGACAAGTAGCTCGCGCTGGTGCCGAGGGTCATAGACCCCCCAGGCCGTGCCACCTGATCTTGCGGGAGGGTGCGTACGGAACCGGACAGCGCGGACACACGTCGGGTGACGCGACGGTGACGACCGACGGAGGGGCACTTCAGTGGAGGGGTACGTGAAGCAGAACACGGGGACATATCGGACCCGGATTGCCCGGTTACGTCCGGTTGGTGTGGCTGCCGCCGCGCTGGCCGCGACCGCGTTGCTCGCGGCGTGCAGCAGCAGCGGTACGCCGACCAACCAGGCGGCCGGCAGCCAGCCCGCCACCTCGACCTCGTCGAAGGCGCCGGACGTCCTGGACTCGATCAACGGTGCCGACCTGAGCCACCCGGTCGAGGAGACGCCCGAGGAGATCAACCAGTACTGGACCGAGGACCGGCTGCGCCAGGCCGTCCCCTCCACGCCGCAGGGCGGTGGCGAGGGGCTGACAGCCAGCGACCTGGGCCTCGACGTGCAGGTGCAGCCGGACGGCGGCCCGTCCAACGTCGCCAGCGGCGTGGTCAACAGCAGCGCCGGGTACGCCTGGTCGAAGGTCGGCGCGACCGGTCGTACGGTCGGCCGGCTGTACTACAAGTTCGGCAACCAGAACTTCGTGTGCAGCGCCTCGGTGGTCACCTCCAGGTCCAAGACGCTGGTGGCCACCGCCGCGCACTGCCTGTGGAACACCGTCCGCGGCGGCTGGGCCACCAGCGTGCTGTTCATCCCCGGCGACACCGCCGGCAAGGCCCCGTACGGCCGCTGGGCCGGCGCCCGGCTGTACGTGCCGCGAGAGTTCTGGCGCGGCGCCCACGAGAACCCGACCACGAAGCGCAGCTACGGCAGCGGCTGGGCGTACGACCACGGGTTCATCCGGATGAAGCCGCTGAACGGCCGCAACATCCAGAGCGCGCTGGGCTCGCTCGGCATCAGCTTCTCCGGCCTGCACAGCCAGGTCCTCGTCCTGGGCTACCCGACCGCGGCGCCGTTCGACGGCCGGACCATGCGGTACTGCGGGATCGCCAACATGGTGCGCGACTCGCGGACCTACACCGACTGGTCGCTGGCCTGCCGGATGACGCCGGGCTCCTCGGGCGGCCCGTGGATCGCGAACTACCGCAACGGCACCGGGTACGTGACCACCACATCCTCGGTCGGCGACGGCAAGCGGCTGTGGGGCGCGTTCTGGGGGAAGGTCGCCTACGCGCTCTACCAGCGGGCCGACGCGAACGCTGCCTGATCGGTCACTCTCCGCGACGCGGGACGGCTGGTAGCCGTACAACGTAGGTCTGCGGGCCGCAAGGGTGCTACAACACGCGCAGAACCTCATTCGCCGTACGGCAGGGGAGAGACCGATGACGGAGGCGGAGCCTATCCAGGGGCCGATCCGGATCCCGATGGAGATCTCCACGCCACCGGCCGTCTTCGACCTGGTTCTCCGCGGGTACGACCGGCGCCAGGTGGACGAGCACGTGGCCCGGCTCGAACAGGAGCTGGCCGAGCTGGCCTGGCAGCGGGACGTCCTGGACGGTGAGCGCCAGCAGGTGCGGGCCGCCCGGGCGAAGCTGGATGCCGACCGCGCCACCTGGGAGGAGGAGCGTACGGTCCGACCGCCGACCCTCTCCGAGGTGGGCGAACGGGTCAAGGAGATCCTGTCCATGTCCCAGCAGGAGGCCGAGCAGCTACGTGCCCGCACGGCCCGCGAGTGTGAGCAGGAGCGTCGCAAGGTGGAGCAGGAGATCTCCAAGGCACGCGAGGACTTCGCGGCGGAGAGCGCGCAGACCAAGGCCGAACTGCGCCGTGACCTCGACCTGACCAAGCGCGAGGCCGACGCGGATGTCGCGCAGACCCTGCACAACGCCCAGGTGGAGGCCGAGGGCGTGGTGGAGGCCGCCCGGCACGAGGCCGACGGCATCAAGATCCGGGCCAACGAGATCCTGGCTGCGGCCCGGCAGGAGCGTACGAAGGTCGCCCTGTACCTCACCGAGGTGATGGAGCGGATCTCGGCGGCGCAGCAGTTCCTGTCCGAGGCCGGCGAGGGCAAGCCGGGCCGCAACGGCGAGGCACCCCCGCCGCGGGCGACGGTCCAGATCGACGCGATGGACGACTGACCGCGGGCTCGGGAGGAGGTACGGCGACCTCCTCCCGAGCCGGCGCGGGCCCCGCTACGAGGCGTACGCCTCGAATTCGGCGAGCTGACCCGCCGGCCAGCCGGTGTTGCCGGTGAACGTGAGCCGCAGGAACCGCACGCTGGCGGCGCTGACGGTCACGCTCGCGGTGTTGCCGGTGGCCGGGTTGAAGTCGTAGCCCCGGGCGCTGACCAGTGTCGTGAAGGTCGACCCGTTGGTGGAGCCCTGGACCGTCAGCGTCTCGGTGCGGGCGCCCCACGCGGTGGCCGGCGGCAGCTTCAGGACGAGGCGGCCGACCGGCTGGTTGCCGCCGAAGTCGACCTGGATCCACTGCGGGAACGCGTTGTTGGCGCTCTCCCAGTAGCTGCTGGCGTTACCGTCGTTGGCGTTCGCCGGCTGGTAGATGTCGGTGGCGCTGCTGGCCGACAGCGGATGGCCGGCGACCAGGTTCGGGTTGGTGGGCGTCGTCGGTGGCGGTGTCGGGGTGCCGCCGGTGGAGTAGACCTCCAGCTCGCCGACCTGGCCCGCGGGCCAGCCGGTGTTGGCGCTGACGGTGACCCGGACGTACCGGACCGATGTCGCGGTGAACGTGGCGGCCGCGGTGTTGCCGGACGCCGGGTCGAAGGTGTAGCCGCGGGATGCCACCAGCGTGGACCAGTTCGTACCGTCGGTGGAGCCCTGGATGAGGGCGGTCTCGGTACGGGTCGCCCAGGCGGCCGGCGGTGGCAGCTTCAGGACGATCCGGTCGATGCCGGTCGCCTGGCCCAGGTCGACCTGGATCCACTGCGGGAACGCGTTGTTCGTGCTCTCCCAGTAGGTGTTGGCGTCGCCGTCGACCGCGTTGCCGGCCGGGAAGCCCGCGTTGGTGCCGCTGGCACTGGCGGGCCGGTGCAGCGCCACGTTCGAACCGGGCGGTGGCGGGGGCGGCGGCGAGGTCGGGGTGGTGCCCGGGGTCGGGAAGTCGCAACCGGGCCAGGTGCTCGCCCAGCCCGAGTTGCCCGCGCCCTGGTTCAGGGTGAAGTTCGGCGTGCCCGGCGGGAAGGAGCAGTTGTAGATGCCGGCCACGCCGACGCCGGTGGCGACCACGCCGGAGAACGTGCCGGCGCCGCGGGTTTCCGCCTGCACCACGGTCGTACCGACGCCGGTCACGGTGACCCCGCTGACGGTGAGGTTGTTGACCGCCTGCCCGGTGCCGGCGCCGCCGACCATCTGGAACGCCGAGTACGGGCTCTCCAGGATCTTGCCGCCGGTGATGGTGACGGTCGCGTTCACCGGGAAGTCGTACGCGTCGACGCGGATCGCGCTCATCGCGTGGCCCCAGTTGGGGTTGAGCGCGCCGGTACGGATCAGCACGTTGTCCGAGACGGTCATGGTGCCGGCCAGCGGCGAGAAGTTGTCGGCGACGAACTGCTGGTTGGAGATCGCGATGCCGCTGCCGAGCGCGTTCGTGTCGGCGATGACGTTCCTGGACACGGTGATGTCCCGGCCGCCGTAGATCGCGATGCCGTTGGCCAGGTTGGGCTGCACGATCGTGTTGCCCGTGACGGTGTCGTTGGCGTCCGGGGCGTGGATCGACCACATGGCCAGCGCGTCGTCGCCGTTGTTGCGCAGGAAGTTGTTGCGTACGACCGAGTTGGTGACGGTGCCGTTGAAGTTCAGGCCGTCCGCGGTGGTGTCCAGGATGCGGTTGTTCTCGATGGTCAGGTTGTCGTTGTTGGGGCCGACCAGCCAGAAACCCACCTTCTGGTGCTGGATCCAGATGTTGGACACGCTGGACCCGTTGCCCAGGCTGCCGTTCACGAAGTTGTCCGGCGAGCCGTCGTTGCGGACGCTCACCTCACCGAAGGCGGCGAAGTCGGACAGGTGTACGGCGCCGGTCGTGCTGCCGTTGTCCATCAGGTGCGTGCCGTGCAGCACCGAATACCACGGCCCCGCACCGCGTACCGTGATCGCGTTGAACTGGATGGGGCTGGTAATCCGGTAGTCGCCGGCCGGGATCCACACCGACTGCCCTGCGGCGCGGGCGTTGTTGATGGCCTGGTTGAACGCGTTCGTCGAGTCGCCGTTGCCACTCGGGTCCGCGCCGGTGCTGACCACCGACAGCGAGCCGGCCGGCTGGGTGCCCGCCGCACCGACCTGCTCGAAGTCCGCGACGTCCACGGTGGTAGGCAGATCGCCACTGTCCACTTGGAACTTGACCTTGCCGCCGGCATCGACCGTCGTCCCCAGCATGACCCGGGAGTCGTCCATCAGGTGGTGCGTCCTGGAGCCGGGGATCCAGCCGGTGTCCACATAGGAATACCGTGCGGTGACGGCAAGTTTCGGCGTGATCCTGCTGCCGTTGACGTAGATGGACAGCGTGCCGGTCTGGCCGCGGGCGACGTTGTAGGCCACGTTCACCGCGTTCGCCGGCCTGGTGAGCGTGAACTCCACAGACTGGCCCTGCCCGAGGCTGACCGCGCGCCGGCCGGAGGCCTCGGAGGCGACCGTCCCCTGCGTGTAGTCAGGGCCGATGACCGACCCTGTGCTGCTGGCGTTCTCCGCCTCGTACTCGGTGAACGGCACGGTCGCGCCGACGCCCGGTGTGTCGAACGGCCCGGCCGCCGCCCCTGCCGGGCCGGCGCCGCCGACCAGGGCGACCGACACGAGTCCGGCGCCGGCCAGGACTGTCGCCGCGAGCGCCGCGGCGGTGCGTGTGGACATGACTCAACCACACCCTTTCTGCATAGGGGAGTCAGATCGCGTACGCCTCGAACTCGGACAGTTGCCCGGCTGGCCAGCCGGTATTGCCGGTGATGGTGAGCCGTAGGTAGCGGGTGGTGGCGCTGACGGCGATCGTCACGGTGTTGCCGGTGGCCGGGGTGAAGTCGTAGCCCCGCGCGTTGACCAGCGTCGTGAAGGTCGAGCCGTTGGTGGAGCCCTGCACCGTCAGCGTTTCGGTACGGGCACCCCACGCGGTGGCCGGCGGCAGCTTCAGGACGATCCTGCCCACCGACCGGGCGCTGCCCAGGTCCGCCTGGATCCACTGCGGGAAGGCGTTGTTCGCGCTCTCCCAGTAGGTGTTGGCGTTCCCGTCGCCGGCGTTGCCTGGTTGGTAGACGTCCACGAAGCTGCTGGCCGTCACCGCGGTCACCAGGTTGCCGGCCGGCGGCGGTGTGGTCGGCGGCGGTGTCGGCGTGCCGCCGCCGTCGGCGTACACCTCGATCTCGGCGAACTGCCCGGCCGGCCAGCCGGTGTTGCCGCTCACGGTCAGGCGTACGTGCCGGATCGTGGTGGTCGCGACGGTCGTGGTCGCGGTGTTCCCGGACGCCGGGTCGAAGGTGTAGTCGCGCGCTGCCGCCAGCGTGGACCAGGTCGTACCGTCCGTGGAGCCCTGCACCGCAACGGTTTGCGTACGCCGGGCCCACGCCGGCGCGGGCGGCAGTTTCATGACGACGCGGCCGACCGGGGTCGTGCCGCACAGGTCGACCTGGATCGACTGCGGGAAGGCGTTGTTCGTGCTCTCCCAGTAGGTGTTGGCGTCACCGTCGACGGCGTTGCCGGCGGGGAAGCCGGCGTTGGTGCCGCTGGCGCTGGCCGGGTGCCGCAGCGCGAGGTTGCCGGACCCGATCGTGCAGGGCGGCGGTGTCGTCGTCGGCGGCGTGCCGGTCGGATTCCCCGGCGTGGTAGGCGGATCGGTCGGGTTGGCACCGCCGGGGTAGGTGTAGACCGGCGCCGGCCACGGGCCGCAGTACGGTGTCGCGGTGAACCAGCCGGAGTTGCCGGCGCCCTGGTTGATGGTGAACGCGTTGCCCAGGCAGGAGTAGATCGGCACGCTGGCGCCGACGTGCGCGGCGGTCACGTTGGTGAAGGTCGCCGACCCGCCAGTCTGCAACTGCAACGCGAACGTCCCGGTCCCGTCGATGCGGACGTTGCTGAAGGACACGTTGGACACCGTCGAGCCCTCGACGGTCTGGATCGCCTCGTACGAGCTGTCCAGCAGGTCGGTGTCGCTCACCTGGATGTTCGCGTTCAGCGCCGCCTGCTGCGGGTCGAACCACAGTGCCCCGACGCCGAACTGCCAGTTGGGGTCCAGCACACCCGTACGCAGCGCGGTGTTGCGGGCCACCGTGATCGTGCCGGACATCGGTACGGACCCGAAGCGGTTGGCGAAGTGCAGCCCGCCGCCCTGGGTCTGGGTGTCGGCGACCACGTTGTCGGTGACCGCGATGTCCCGGCCGCCGTAGATGGCGATGTTGTTGGCCAGGATCGGCAACTCGACGGTGTTGAAGGAGAAGGTGTTGTCGTGGTCGGCGTTCGCCTCCGACCACATGGCCAGCCCGTCGTCGCCGGTGTTGCGGACGAAGTTGTTGGTGACGGTCACGTGGCTGATGCCGTTGTGCAGGTTCAGCCCGTCCGCGGTCTGGTCCAGGATGCGGTTGCCGGTCACGGTGAGCCCGTCGAACGGCCCGTCCAGCCACAGCCCGACCTTGTTGTGCTGCATCCAGATGTTGGACACCACCGAGCCGCCGCCGAGCGAGCCGCCGATCGCGTTCACCTGGGCACCGTCGTCGCGGTCGACCACCTCGCCGAGGATGGCGAAGTCGTACAGCTTCACCGCGCTGGACGGGTTCGGCGCGTAGTTGCCGTAGAACCCGACGCCGTTGCCGTGCACGACCGAATACCACGGCCCGGCACCGCGTACGGTCACGTTGTTCAGGACGATGTGCCGGTTCACCGTGTACGTGCCCGGCGGGATCCACAGCACCTTGCCCTGGCTGGACGCCGCCGCGACGCCGGCATCGAAGGCGGCCGCGGAATCGCCTGCACCACTGGGATCCGCGCCGAACGAGGTCACGCTCAGCGAGCCCGCCGGTGCCGCCAGCGCGGCCGGTACGTCCTCGAAGTCGGCAGTGTCCACAGTGGACGTCACTCCACTGTCCACTTGGAACCGTACCTTGGTGCCGGTGCCGAGCGTGCCGGCGAACCGGGCCCGGACGTCGTCGTAGAAGTGGTGCGGGTTGTTGGTGGGCGTGTTGGTGAACGGGTACGACCCGTAGAACCACGAGTACCTGTTCGTCAGCGTCAGGTCCTGGTTCTTGGCGCCGTTCACGTACACCGCCAGCGGAGCCGTGTACGCGCTGCCGCCGGGCGCGTCGGAGATGCTGTAGTGCAGGGTGACCGCGTTGGCCGGCGCGGTCAGGGTGAACTCGACGTACTGCCCGGTGGACAGGGTGACCGCCGACCGGCCGGACGCCTCCGAGGCGAGGGTGTCGGCGGTCCGCGACGGGGAGAGCCGGGTGCCGGTGGTGGTGGCCGCCTCCGCCTCGTACTCGACGAACGGGACGGTGGCGCCCCGGCCGGGGACGGCGAGGGCGGACTGGGCCGCCGGTGGGGGTGCGGCCGCCGAGGCGCTCTGCGGCAGGGTGAGCGCGACGGCGGCCGCGGGGGCGGCGAGAGCGGTGGCAGCGGCGCACGTCAGGAGGGCGCGCCGGGATGGCTGTGTGGGGGACATGGGGGCGGGGGTTCCCTTCTGTCTACCTTGGGCCGGGCGTGGATCAGCCCAGCCAGACCGCGGTGTCCGGAGGCAGCTCACCCCCGATCGCGTCGCTGGCGAGCAGGATCCGCCTGTCCGGTAGGGGGATCGGCCGGCCGGACAGGTTGAGCAGGAAGGTGACGTCGCCGCGGTCGAAGCCGAGTACGCCCGCGGGCAGGTCGTCCCGCCAGCGCATCGGCGTCTCGGCGAGCGCGAGGTCGCGGCGTACCCGCAGTGCCGTGCGGTACAGGGTGAGCATCGAGCCCGGGTCGCCGTCCTCGGCCTCGACGGTGTGCGTGGTCCAGGCCGCCGGCTGCGGCAGCCACGGCGTACCGCCGTCGGAGAAGCCGAACGGCGGCTCGGTGCCGCTCCACGGGATCGGGACGCGGCAGCCGTCCCGGCCGGGGTCCGCGCCGCCGGTACGCGCGAAGATCGGGTCCTGCCGCATCCCGTCCGGCAGGTCGTCGACCTCCCACAGACCCAACTCCTCGCCCTGGTACAGGTACGCCGAGCCGGGCAGCGCGAGGGTCAGCAGCACCGCCGCGCGCGCCCGCCGGGTGCCGAGGGCACGGTCGCTCGGCGCGCCCACCTGCCGGTTGGCGTGGTCGAAGGAGGTGTCCGCCCGGCCGTACCGGGTGACGTGCCGGACGACGTCGTGGTTGGACAGCACCCAGGTGGCCGGCGCGCCGACCGGGGCGTGCGCGTCCAGCGTCTGGTCGATGCAGCGGCGCAGCGCGGCGGCGTCCCAGGGGCAGGACAGGAAGTCGAAGTTGAACGCGGTGTGCAGCTCGTCCGGCCGCAGGTACAGGGCGAAGCGCTCCGGGTCGGGCAGCCAGATCTCGCCGATCAGCGCCCGGTCGCCGCCGTACTCGTCGGCCACCGCGCGCCAGCCGCGGTAGATCTCGTGGATGTCGTCCCGGTCGATGTACGGGTGCGGGTACGGCGGCTGGTCCGGCTCGAAGTCCACCAGCTCCGGGTCCTTGACGACCACGGCCACCGAGTCGACCCGTACGCCGTCCGCGCCCCGGTCGAACCAGAACCGCAGGATGTCCTCGAACTCCTCGCGCACCTTGGGGTTGGCCCAGTTGAAGTCGGGCTGCTCCGGGGCGAACAGGTGCAGGTACCACTCGCCGTCGGCGACCCGCGTCCACGCCGGCCCGCCGAAGATGCTGGTCCAGTTGTTCGGCGGCTGGTCCCCGTTGCCCGGCCGGAACCAGAACAGCTCCCGCGCCGCCGACCCCGGGCCGGCGGCGACCGCCTCCTGGAACCAGCGGTGGTCGCTGGAGCAGTGGTTCGGCACGATGTCGATGATGATCTTGAGGCCGGCTGCGTGCGCCGCGCCGATCAACTGCTCCGCCTCGGCCAGCGTGCCGAAGGTGGGGTCGATGTCACGGTAGTCGGCCACGTCGTAACCGGCGTCGACCATCGGCGAGGGGTACCAGGGGTTCAGCCAGAGGGCGTCCACACCCAGGTCGGCCAGGTACGGCAGCCGCGCGCGGATGCCGGCCAGGTCGCCGACGCCGTCGCCGTTGCCGTCGGCGAAGCTGCGGACGTACACCTGGTAGATCGCGGCGGTACGCCACCAACTGGTCATGGGCTATCCCTTCAGGCTGCCGGCGGACAGGCCGGCAAGGATGTGTCGCTGGAACACGAGGAACACCACCACCATCGGCACGCTCGCGATGACCATGCCGGCAAGCAGTTCATTGGGCGTCACGTAACTGGTGGTGGACAGCCGGGCCAGCGCCACCGAGAGGGTCTGCGCGGTCGGCTCCTGCAGGACGAGGTACGGCCAGAGGAAGTCCTTCCAGATGCCGATGATCGCGAAGATGGACACGACCGCGAGTACGGGGCGGCTGAGCGGTAGGACCACTGACCACAATGTCCGGAGCCGGCCGGCGCCGTCGATGCTGGCCGCGTCGAGCAGGTCCGCCGGCAGTTGGTCGAAGAAACGCTTGAGCAGCCAGATGTTGACCGCGTTCGCGGCGCCCGGGAGCCACAACGCCCACGGCGTGTTGAGCAGGTTGCGGTGAATGAGCGGTACGTCCGCCACGGTCAGGTAGGTGGGTACGAGCAGCGCCGCGGCCGGCAGCATGAGGCTGGCCAGGATCAACGCCAGCCACAGCCGGCCGAATGCCGGGCGCAGCCGGGACAGCGCGTACGCCGCGGCCACGTCGACCAGCAACTGGATGATCCAGCCGCCGGCCGCGTACTCGACGGTGACCAGGAAGAAGTGCGCGATCTGCAGGCTGTTCCAGGCGTCCACGTAATTGCCGGGCTGGAAGGTCCGCGGGATCAGCGACGGCGTGCTGTCGGCCAGCTCCTGCGGCGAGCGGACGGCGCCGGCGACCAGCCAGTACATCGGGAAGAGGAAGACCGCGGCAAACAGGACGACCGTCCCGGTCAGTACGGCGTAATAGGTGTTGCGGGTCCTCGGCCGGCGGAATTCGGCGGCGGAGATCAGGGTCCTGCTCATGCGCCGTCACCCTCCCTGGTGAGCCAGAGGTACAGGGCGGAGAAGATGGCGAGTACGCAGAACAGCAGCATGCTCATCGCCGCGGCCAGGCCGAAGTCGCGGTTCACGGTGAAGGCGTACCGGTAGACCAGGACGAGCACGGTGATCGTGTGCGGGTCGGTGGTTCCGGTCAGCTGGAGCGGCTCGATGAACACCTGCATCGTGGCCACGATCTGGAGCAGCAGCAGGATGAGCAGCAGGAACCGCATCTGCGGGATCGTCACGTGCCTGATGCGCTGCCACACGCCGGCGCCGTCCAGCTCGGCGGCCTCGTACAACTCGCCCGGGATGTTCTGCAACCCGGCCAGGTAGATGATGGTCGCGCTGCCGAGATTGGCCCAGGTGCTGACCAGTACGAGCGAGAGCATCGCCATTCCCGGCGACTGCGTCCACTGCGACTTCGGCAGGTGCAGGCCGCCCAGAATGGTGTTGAACAGCCCGGAGTCCGGCTCGTAGAAGTACTTCCACAGGAGCACGCTGACGATGGGCGGCAGCATCACCGGCAGGTAGACGGTGACCCGGAAGAAGCCGCGGAAGTGCCGCAACTCGTTGAGCACGATGGCCAGTACGAACGGTATGGCGTACCCGAACAGCAGCGCGATGCCGGTGAACTTGACGGTGTTGACCCAGGCGGTGACGAACAGCGGGTCCCGGAACAGCGAGTGGAAGTTGTCCAACCCCACCCAGTACGGGTCGGCGACCAGGTTGTCCTGCTGGAAGCTCAGCAGGATGCCGCGCACCAGCGGGTACCAGGAGAAGAAGAACCCGAAACACAGCAGGCCCGCGGCCAGGAACGCGTACGCGGCGACGTTGTCCCCGACGCGCCGCTTCAGCCGCGCCCACCGGACCGACCGCCGCGACGGCCGCCGTACCGGCACCTCGACCCGCCTGCCCGCCCCCGCGGCGACCACCGCCATCGCGACCCTCCTTCCCGACCCGCC
>Ga0081455_10000853_pt1 | contig 39265 bp, 33 predicted proteins | sample TabmetS3T2R1_FD_70207 | JGI IMG/M metagenome (GOLD analysis project Ga0081455, IMG submission 70207) | Tabebuia heterophylla rhizosphere microbial communities from the University of Puerto Rico - S3T2R1 | ecosystem: Host-associated > Plants > Roots > Rhizosphere ... | reverse complement strand
CGTCATTTTGGCTTTGATCTAACCGCTCTTCCCCGACGATCATGACACCATTCATTGCTCGCAGAACCCACGCTGTTATGACAAGGAAGTGCGACTGGCGGGCCGCTCCACGGCGGTGAACCACGAAAGGCCCCTTTGTGTCAGCACCGTCAGCATCGTCGGCGCCCGATGGACACGTGCCCAGGCGAGTATACGTTTCCCAATCCCAGCAATCCCGGCTTTGTGCTCGGGCAAAGCCGTCGCAATGCTCCACTTCTCAACGCACGTTCGTGCGCAAACCCGCCGGACGCCAAGGGCAGCGCAGGGGCCCGCCTCGACATCGGCGATGTGGTTGTAAATCGTGATTGGCGGTGACTTAGCGGGTGACGGGATGCGCGGCGGGCTTCTTCTGACGGCACCCGTGTTGCTTGGACAACACAGGTACGAAAATTCAGCGAGCCGGCGCGAAATTCGCCGAAATTCATTTGTGCATTAGCAGCTGCGGTGCTCAGTCTTACGGCACTCAGGCTTTGCAAGACTGCCGACTCGTCGATCGTACGGAGAGGGCAGGCTCCCGGCGGCCGCAGCGTAAATCGCGGTTTCGAGTGAGGTTCGCGCCAACGGCCGGCGAATTCGGCCCAGATATGGGTAGGGGACCAGTGGGGCAATGAAGCTTCGTAGGTGGCTTGTTCGAGGGCTTGGCCTCGCCTGCCTTGTCCTCGGGTGGAGTGTATTGAGTGGTGGCGTCGTGCCGCTCACCGCGCGCTCTGCCTATGCTCAAGCGCCAGCCGTCAGCTCCATCATTGTGCAAGGCAATCAGCGGGTCGAGGCCGACACCATCCGCTCCTATTTCCGTCCGGGGCCAAATGGGCAGCTGAGTGCCTTCGAAATCGATGAAGGCGTCAAGGCGCTGATCTCGACCGGTCTTTTCCAAGACGTCCGTTCCAGCATCCAGGGCGGCCGGCTGGTCATCACGGTCACGGAAAATCCGGTCATCAACCGCATCGCCTTCGAGGGCAACAAGAAGGTCAAGGACGAACAGCTCAAGTCTGAAATCCAGTCGAAGGAACGCGGCACGCTGTCTCGTCCGGTCGTGCAGTCCGACACCGCCCGCATCGTCGAAGTGTACCGCCGCAGCGGACGTTTCGACGTTCGGGTCGACCCCAAGATCATCGAGCTGCCGAACAACCGGGTCGACCTCGTGTTCGAGATCACTGAAGGCGTAAAGACCGGTGTCAGGGGCATCCAGTTCGTCGGCAACCGCGCCTATTCGTCCTATCGCCTCAAGGACATCATCAAGACCTCAGAAACCAGGTGGCTTCTCTCGTTCCTGCAAACCGGCGATATCTACGACCCTGACCGGATCGAGGCCGATCGCGAGCTCTTGCGTAGGTTTTACCTCAAGCACGGCTACATCGACGTGCGCATCCTCTCCGCGGTCGCGGAATTTGATCCCACCGTGAACGGTTTCGTGATCACCTTCACGATCGAGGAGGGCGACCAGTATCGCGTCGGCGCGGTCGACGTGCAGTCGACGATTGGGTCGCTCGATCCCTCATGGCTGAGGGTGAAGCTGCGGACCTATCCCGGCGATGTCTATAATGCCGAGGCGGTGGAAAAGACCGTCGAAGACATGACCATCGAAGCGGCGCGGCAGGGCTTTGCCTTCGCGACGGTGCGCCCGAGCGCGACGCGCGACGCACAAACGCGCACCGTCAATCTCCTCTTCACCGTCACGGAGGGACAACGCATCTACATCGAGCGGATGAATATCCGCGGCAACACGCGCACGCGCGATTACGTGATTCGGCGCGAATTCGACCTGGTGGAAGGGGATGCCTACAACCGCGCGCTCGTCAGTCGGGCCGAGCGGCGCCTTAAGAATCTCACCTACTTCAAGACCGTGAGGATTACGACCGAACCGGGATCAGCTCCCGATCGCGTCATTCTCAACGTGGACGTCGAGGAGCAGTCGACTGGCGAATTCTCGGTTTCGGGCGGCTATTCGACCGCGGACGGATTCATCGGCGAAGTCAGCGTCGCGGAACGCAACCTGCTCGGCCGCGGTCTGTTTGGAAAAATCGCCGTGCAATACGGGCAGTACACCAAGGGCGCCCAGCTCTCTTATGTGGATCCTTACTTCCTCGGCTATCGCGTCGCCCTGGGCATCGACCTGTTCTACAAGGAACAGCTTCCGACCAGCTACGTGTCATATCAGACGCAGACCTACGGTGCCGGTACACGGCTCGGCTTCACTCTGCGCGAAGATCTGGGTCTACAGCTGCGGTATTCGATCTATCAACAGAAGATCACGCTGGCGCCGAATTTGATGAACTGTAACAACATCAATCCGGATTTCGTGAACACCTTCCCGACCCCCGATAAAATCAACACAACGCCGGAACTTACGCCGCCTCCGGGATTTGCCGGTATTGCAAACTGCTATGCCGACGGGGAGGCGTCGCTTGCGGTCAAAAGCGGGGTGGCCAACGGCCCGGTTCTGACCTCGCTGCTGGGTTACACGCTTACCCACAACACGCTCGACAACAACCGCAATCCCACGTCGGGATTGCTGGCCGAGTTCAGGCAAGATTTTGCCGGCGTCGGCGGCGACGTGAGGTTCGTGCGCACCACGGCCGACCTCTACAACTATCGCGAGGTGTTTCCCGACATCGTCGGCGTGGTGCATCTGCAGGGCGGACAGATCGCGGGATTGGGCGGCGACCTTCGTATGCTCGATCATTTCCAGATGGGCCCCAATCTGGTGCGCGGATTTGCCCCGGCAGGCATTGGACCACGCGACCTGACGCAGTTCCCATTCACCGGCATCTTCGGCGACGCGCTCGGCGGCAGCTACTACTGGGGCGCGAGCCTCGAGCTGCAGACCCCGCTTTACTTCCTGCCCAAGGATGCAGGAATCAAGGTGGCCGCGTTCTTCGACTCCGGTTCGCTCTGGAATTACATCGGCCCGACGACCTTCCCGCTCACCGGCGAGGTCATTTCAGGCAGTACCTGCCCGACCTTTGGTCCCGGAATCGTGAACTCGGTGCCGTGCCCGATCGACAATGGAATGCATGTTCGTACCTCGGCCGGGCTAAGCGTGATTTGGGAATCGCCGTTCGGCCCGCTGCGCTTCGACTATGCATTCCCGCTCACGAAGGAACCCTACGACCGAATTCAGCAGTTCCGCTTCGGCGGCGGCACCAAATTCTGATCCCGCCTGCGAGGCCGCGATTGGCACGGGCATGACCGAGCCCTTTTTCTTCAATCGGGGAGGCGGGCTCAGCGTGCGCGAGATCGCTACCCTTACGGGCGCGAAGCCGCGTCCTGGTGCTGATCTCGGCCGCCGCATCATCGGGATTGCCGCGCTCGATCAGGCTGCCCCCAGCGATCTCGCGTTCCTGGACAAGGCCAAGTACGCGCCCCAGTTGTCGCTCAGCGCTGCCGGGGCCTGCTTGATGTCGGAGCGATACGCCGCTCGCGCTCCCGCCCATGTCAGTGTGCTCTGCGTGGCCGAGCCGTATCGCGCGTTTGTCGAGGCCGCGCGCGCGCTGTTTCCCGACGCTTTGCGTCCATCATCCTTGTTCGAGGCAAGCGGCGTGGCGGTCGGCGCTTTCGTCCATCCGAGCGCGCGCATGGAAAACGGCGTGACGGTGGATCCCGGCGCCGTGATCGGTCCGCGCGCCGAGATCGGAACGGGCACGGTGATCAACGCCGGCGCCGCGATCGGACCCAAGGTCCGCATCGGCCGCCACTGCAGCATCGGTGCCAATGCCTCGATCACCAATAGCCTCATCGGCGATCGCGTCGTAATCCATCCCGGTTGCGCCATCGGTCAAGACGGCTTCGGGTATTTGATGGGAGCAACCGGTCACCGCAAAGTCGTGCAGATAGGCCGCGTCATCATTCAGGACAACGTGGAGATCGGGGCTGGGACCACTATCGATCGCGGCGCCAATCGCGACACCGTCATCGGCGAGGGCACCAAGATCGACAACCTGGTGCAGATCGGACACAATGTGACGATCGGCCGTCACTGCATCATCGTCTCGCAGTGCGGCATTTCCGGCAGTGTTGTCATCGAGGATCGCGTCATTCTGGCTGGACAGGTGGGGCTAGCGGACAATGTGACGATCGGCGAGGGCGCGATCATCGGAGCGAGGAGCGGGGTGATGTCCGACGTGCCGGCGGGGGAGAGGTGGTTCGGCTATCCGGCCATGCGCGGCCGCGAGTTTCTTCGCAGTATGATGACATTGCGCCACTGGGTGAGCAAAACCGATGCCGCCGATAACGGGGATGATGAGAGCTCTGACGATGGCGCCTCGCAAGGGGGCCGACGAAAGCGCAAGCGGTGAGCAGGGCGGCGACCACCCTCGAGGCAGCCGATATCGCAGCGATCCTCAAAGCGCTGCCGCATCGGTATCCGTTCCTCATGATCGATCGCATCATCGACATGCGCGACGATGAAGCCGCAGTCGGAATCAAGAACGTCACGGTCAATGAGCCGCAATTCCTCGGACACTTCCCCGGTAACCCGGTGTTTCCCGGCGTGTTGCTCGTCGAGGGGATGGCGCAGACCGCAGGCGCGCTTTGCGTGCTATCGCAGATGGGCGGCGATCATCCAAAGCAGGTCTATTTTCTGACGATCGACAAGGCCAAGTTCCGCAAGCCTGTGGTGCCGGGCGACACCATCGAGTACCACGTCAAAAAGATCGCCCGAAAAAAGAACATGTGGTGGTTTCGGGGCGAGGCGAAGGTCGCTGGACAAACGGTCGCCGAGGCCGAAGTCGGTGCCATGGTTGCGTGAGGTCGGCGATGGCGACAATCGATCCAACCGCCCGGATCGACCGGGGGGCGGTGATCGGTGAGAATGTATCGATCGGGCCGTATTGCGTCATCGGGCCCCACGTCCGGATCGGCGACGGTTGCAAGCTCCTGGCCCACGTTCATGTCACCGGCCATACGACGATCGGCCCGCGCACCGTGCTTTATCCCTTCGCTTCGCTCGGCACTCCGCCGCAATCGGTCAAGTATCGCGGCGGGCCGACCCGACTGGCGATCGGCGCCGACTGCGATATCCGCGAAGGGGTCACCGTGAATACGGGGACCGAGGACGATCGCGGCGCGACCGAGGTCGGGGACCGCTGCTGGCTCATGGCCGGCTCCCATATCGGCCATGATTGCAAGGTGGGCAACGACGTAATCTTTGCCAACAACGTCGTCCTGGGTGGTCACGTGACGATCGGCGATTTCGCGGTGTTCGGCGGCCAGGCAGCCGTGCGTCAGTTCGTGCGCGTCGGCGAAGGCGCTATGGTGGTGGGGCTCAGCGGCGTGCGTGCCGACGTGATTCCCTTCGGCCTGGTCCAAGGTCCGCTTGCCGATCTGATCGGGCTTAACGTGGTCGGTATGCGGCGGCGCGGGTCCAGCAAGGCCGAAATCCATCGGCTGCGACGGGCCTATGAAGCCATGTTCTTCGGCAGCGGGACGTTTCGCGAGCGGCTCGATAAGGTCGCCGCGCAGTGTGGCGCCGATCCCCTAGTCGGCAAGGTGATCGCCTTTATTCGTTCCGGCTCACGCCCGTTGACCATGGCCATCCGCCGCGCCGCCAGTGGCGAGGACGCATGAGCGAGCCGGCGGTGGACCACACGGCGGACGGCGGTCCGCTGGCAATCATCTGCGGCGGCGGAAGCCTGCCGTTTGCCGTCGCCGACGCGGTGCGCAAGCGCGGACGCCGCGTGGTGCTTTTCGCCATTCGCGGTTGGGCGGATCCAAAACGGCTCGAGGCCTATCCGCACCACTGGGCGGCGCTCGGCCAATTCGGCACATTCTGCCGGCTGGCACACCGGGAAGGCTGTCGCGATGTCGTTTTCATCGGTTCGATCGTGCGTCCGGCGATCTGGAGGATCAGACCCGACTTCAAGACGCTTCGGCTGCTGCCGCGCGTCCTCGGCATCTTCCGCGGCGGTGACGATCACCTGCTCAAGGGCGTCACGGCGATTTTCGAAGAGCACGGGTTCCGGCTCGTTGGCGCACACGCAGTCGCCCCGGAAATCCTAATGCCGGAAGGAACGCTCGGGCGCGAGCGCCCCAGCGACCGCGATCATGCCGATATTGCCAAAGGCCTCGCGCTGCTCAACGCCTCGAGTCCGTTCGACGTCGGCCAAGCGGTGGTCGTGGCGGATGCGCGCGTGCTGGCGATCGAGGCCGCGGAAGGAACCGACTGCATGCTCGCGCGCATCGCAGAACTTCGCCAAAGCGGGCGCATTGCCGTGGCGTCGGGCCGGGGCGTGTTGGTCAAGGCGGCAAAGCGCGACCAGGATCGGCGGTTTGATCTGCCTTCGATCGGCCCGCAGACGGTCGAAGGCGCGGCGCGAGCCGGACTGGCCGGAATCGCGGTCGTCGCCGGGAGCACCATCGTTGCCGAACCCGAGCGCATCGGTGCGACCGCGGACCGCGCGCGGCTGTTCGTCCTCGGCGTGCGCGAACAGGCGGCCGAGTGATGACCGCACGGCCCGCGCGTCCGCCTGAAATCGCCGATGTTTTTCTCGTCGCCGCGGAGGAATCGGGTGATCGGCTCGGCGCCGCGCTGATGCGGGCGCTGCGCGAGCGCACCGCGGGACAAGTACGCTTTATCGGCGTTGGGGGACGCGAAATGGCGGCGGAAGGCGTTGCGAGCCTTTATCCGATCGATGACCTTCCGCTGATCGGCTTTAGCGCGATCCCGCGACGACTGCCAAAGATCCTGCGGCTCATGCGGTTCACGGCCAAGGCCGTATTGGCTCGGCGCCCGCACGTGTTCGTCATCATTGACAGTCCCGGCTTCACCCGGGGCATTGCGCGGCGGGTGCGCGCTGCCGATCCGACGATTCCAATCGTCGAATACGTCTCGCCCTCGGTCTGGGCCTGGCGGCCGGGACGCGCCAGGGTGATGCGAGCCTACATCGACCACATCCTGGCGCTGCTGCCGTTCGAGCCCGCGGTACACCAGCGGCTGGGCGGACCGCCTTGCACCTATGTCGGCCATCCACTGATCGAAGAGGTCGGAAATCTGCGTCCAAACGCCGAGGAGGCGCGTCGTCGCGTCGCCGATCCGCCGGTGTTGGTGATGCTGCCGGGAAGCCGCTCGGGCGAACTTGACCGATTGCTGGCCGTCTTTGCCGAGGCCGTGGCGCTCGTGCGCGAGCGCGTAGGATCGCTCGAACTGATTGTGGCGACCGTCCCGCATCTTGCCGGCGCGATCCGCGACGCCAGCGCGCAATGGCCGCTGCGGCCGCGGATCGTGGTCGAGAAGGCGGACAAGCAGGCGGCATTCCGTATTGCCACGGCGGCGCTCGCGAAGTCCGGCACGGTCACGCTCGAACTTGCGCTGGCCGGCGTGCCGATGATCGCCGCCTACAAGGTATCGGCGATTGAATACATCGCGGTGGGGCGGGGAGTGCTAAAGCGAATTCCTTCGATCATCCTGACCAACCTGCTGCTCGGCGAGAACGTGGTGCCGGAACTGCTGCAGCAGAATTGCACCGCAGAAAATCTCGCCGCGGCGCTGCAGCCGCTGCTCAGCGATACGCCGGAGCGTCGCCGCCAAATCGAGGCGTTTGCTCGACTTGATTCTATTATGGAGGTGGGAGCGAGCGCGCCCGCCCTGCGGGCCGCCGACATCGTGCTCGCTGAGGCCCGGCGCGCAAAAACTCCGCTCGCTCCCGCGAAAGCGGGGATCTAAGGCTAAGGGTTCGGTCCCCCTTCCGCGGTCGACGAGCGCAAGAGAGATCCCGAGGCCGGGCGAGGACCGAGGCGCTAGAGGCTATTCATTTGCGGCGCGAGATGGGTACGTAGTCGCGCTGCGTGGCGCCCGTGTAGAGCTGGCGTGGACGCCCGATCTTTTGATGCGGGTCCTCGATCATTTCCTTCCACTGCGAAATCCAGCCAACGGTGCGGGCAACCGCGAACAGAACGGTGAACATCGTGGTGGGGAAGCCCATCGCTTTGAGTGTGATGCCGGAATAGAAGTCGATGTTGGGATAGAGCTTCTTCTCGATGAAGTACTCGTCGTGCAGGGCGACCCGCTCGAGCTCGAGGGCGACGTCCAGCAGCGGGTCGTCCTTGGCGCCGATCTCGTTCAGCACCTCATGGCAGGTCTTCTGCATGATTTTCGCGCGCGGGTCATAATTTTTGTAGACTCGGTGGCCGAACCCCATCAGCCGAAAGCTGTCGTTCGGGTCTTTGGCCCGGCGGATGTATTGTGGGATGCGTTCGGGTTTTCCGATTTCGCGCAGCATGTTCAGCGCAGCTTCGTTGGCGCCGCCATGGGCGGGTCCCCACAGACAGGCGCAACCGGCCGCGATGCAGGCGAAGGGATTGGCGCCCGAGGAACCGGCGAGCCTGACCGTCGAGGTCGAGGCATTCTGCTCGTGATCGGCATGCAAGATGAAGATGCGGTCCATCGCCCGGGCGAGCACGGCATTGGGCTTGTACTCCTCGCATGGCACGGCGAAGCACATGCGCAGGAAATTCGTCGCATAGTCGAGGTCGTTCTTCGGATAGATGAAGGGCTGGCCGATCGAATACTTGTAAGCCATCGCCGCGATCGTCGGCATTTTGGCGATCATGCGGATCGAGGCAATCATCCGCTGGGTCGGATCGGAGATGTCGGTGGAGTCGTGATAGAACGCCGAGAGCGCGCCGACGCAGCCCGTCATGACCGCCATCGGGTGCGCGTCGCGCCGGAACCCCTGATAAAACCGGCTCATCTGCTCGTGCACCATGGTGTGGTGCGTGACCCGATTGTCGAAGTCGGCCTTTTGTGCGGCGGTGGGAAGCTCGCCGTAGAGCAGGAGATAGCAGGTCTCGAGAAAGTCGCCGTGCTCGGCCAGCTGTTCGATCGGATAGCCCCGATAGAGCAGGATGCCTTCATCGCCGTCGATATACGTGATCTTCGACTCGCAGCTGCCGGTCGAGGTATAGCCGGGATCGTACGTGAACATCCCGGTCTCGGCGTAGAACTTGCCGATATCGATCACCGCAGGGCCGATTGTTCCGTCGTAGATCGGGAACGTGGTCTCCTTGTCGCCGACGACGAATTTGCCGGATTTGATGTTGGCGCCGGTCTTCGCATCCATGATCGAGCCCTCGCTTGTGTCGCCCGGCGGAGCGGCACTCCCTGCAGCGGATGGCTCGCGCCAGCGCTTCCAACGCCCGCGGGGGAGGCCCCCGTTTGCGTAGCCCATCCCAGTGTGCACTGCAAGACGCCGGGCTGATGAGGCCACGCGCGTCGGATCACGCAGACTTGAAAGGCGCGTTCCCGTTCGGCCCGAGCGCTTCTGCTCCGGCCGGGAAAACGGTCTAGCCGCGGGCGATCGGCGCTGCTTGGTCTTGCAGCCGGTCAAGGCTCTCACTCTTTCCGAGCACCGCCAACACGTCGAAGATCGGAGGCGAAGTGGTGCGCCCGGTGAGCGCAGCGCGAAGCGGCTGGGCGACGCTGCCGAGCTTGATGCCCTTGCGTTCGGCGAAGGCGCGCACGGCTTGCTCGGTCGTCTCCGCACTCCAAGGCTCGATCGCCTTGAGGTTTTCCGAAAGGTCACCGAGGAGGGCGCGCGCGTCGGGTGTCAGCAGGCCCGCCGCGCTCTGGTCGAGCGCCAGCGGACGGTCGGCTACGATGAAGCGGGCGCCGTCCGCAAGCTCGACCAGGGTCTTGGCCCGCTCCTTCAGCCCGCCCATGGCCGCAAGCAGCTTCTGGCGTATTTGCGGGGTCAACTTGGCGGCAAGCTCGGGCCCGCCGGCGATGTGCGGCAACACGTGGTCGAGTTCGGCGAGAAGATCGGCGTCGCTGGTCTGCCGCAAATAGTGGCCATTGAGGCTTTCGAGCTTGGCAAAGTCGAAACGCGCCGGCGAGCGTCCGATCTGCGGCAGATCGAAGGCTGCCACCATCTCCTCGGTCGAGAAGATTTCCTGATCGCCGTGGCTCCAGCCCAGCCGCACGAGATAATTGCGCATAGCAGCCGGCAGATATCCCATCGCCCGGTACGCATCGACACCGAGCGCGCCATGCCGCTTGGACAATTTCGAGCCGTCCGGCCCATGGATGAGCGGGATGTGCGCCATCACCGGAACGCGCCAGCCCAGTGCATTATAGATCTGCGTCTGTCGCGCGGCGTTTGTGAGGTGGTCGTCGCCGCGGATGACGTGGGTTACACCCATGTCGTGGTCGTCCACGACGACAGCGAGCATGTAAGTCGGCGTACCGTCCGAACGCAGCAGCACGAGGTCGTCGAGGTTTTCGTTCTGCCAGACGACCCGCCCCTGCACCTGATCTTCGATCACGGTTTCGCCGGTCAATGGCGCCTTGAGCCGGATCACCGGTGCCACTCCGGGCGGGGCTTCCGACGCATCGCGATCGCGCCAGCGGCCGTCGTAGAGCTTGGCGCGGCCTTCGCTGCGCGCCTTCTCGCGCATCTCAGCGAGTTCCTCGGGCGTGGCATAGCAACGATAGGCGCGGCCCGCCTCCAATAGCGCGTGCGCCACCTCGCGGTGGCGCGCCGAGCGTGAGAATTGGTAGACGGTGTCGCCGTCCCAATGGAGACCGAGCCAAGTGAGGCCATCGAGAATGGCGTCGATCGCGGCCTGAGTGGAGCGTTCGCGGTCGGTATCCTCGATCCGCAGCAACATTTTTCCGCCGCGCCCGCGGGCATAGAGCCAGTTGAACAGCGCGGTTCGCGCCCCCCCGATGTGAAGAAAGCCCGTGGGCGAGGGAGCAAAGCGCGTGACGATGGTTTCGCTCATCCCGGTTGATGTTGCTACGGGTCCGCGGAGGGCGGGCCAAGATCGGAGCACACAATGCCGTCGCAGCGTGCAAGGCTACGTCCGTGTAGCACAGAATTACCGTAGGTGATCAAAGGTTTTGCGGTTCAGACGGCTTGGCGCGTGCCCGCGGATTTGGCACATAGGCCGCGGTTTTCGAGAACAGGGTTGACGCAGCATGACGGAAGCTCCTACCGCGCTGGCAGAGGCGGGGCGCGACTTCATCCGCGATATCATCGCGGCTGACCTTGCCGCGAAGCGCCACACGGGTGTGGTGACGCGCTTCCCGCCGGAGCCCAACGGATACCTGCACATCGGTCACGCCAAGGCGATCTACCTGAACTTCGGCGTGGCGCAGGAATTCGGCGGCCGCTGTCATCTGCGCTTCGATGACACAAATCCGACGAAGGAGGAGCAGGAATATATCGACGCCATCGAACGCGACGTGCGCTGGCTCGGCTTCGATTGGGGAACCCACCTCTATCACGCCTCGGACTATTTCGAGCAGCTCTACGAGTGGGCCGAGCACCTGATCCGCACCGGAAAGGCTTATGTCGACGACCAGTCGCAGGAAGAGATGCGGGCCAACCGCGGGACGCTGACCGAGCCAGGACGCAACAGTCCGTGGCGTGAACGGACGACGGAAGAAAACCTTGATCTGTTGCGCCGCATGCGCGCAGGCGAGTTCCCGAACGGAGCGCGGGTGCTGCGGGCGAAAATCGATATGGCCTCAGGCAATATCAATCTGCGCGACCCCGTGCTCTATCGCATTCTGCACGCGAGCCATCCGCGCACCGGCACGGCCTGGTGTATCTATCCGAGCTATGACTTTGCCCATGGTCAATCCGATGCCATCGAGCACATCACCCATTCCCTCTGCACCCTCGAATTCGAGGACCACCGGCCCTTGTACGACTGGTTTCTCGAACATCTCCCGGTTCCGTCTCGACCGCGGCAGTACGAATTCGCGCGTCTCAATCTCACACATACGGTGCTGTCCAAGCGGGTGCTGACCGAATTGGTGCGTGGCGGGCACGTCCGCGGCTGGGACGATCCGCGCATGCCGACGCTGGCCGGGCTTCGCCGCCGCGGCGTCCCGGCGGAGGCAGTGCGCGATTTCGTCAAACGGGTCGGGGTCGCCAAGGCCAACAGCGTGGTCGACATCGCCATGTTCGATTTTTCGATCCGCGAGGTCCTCAACCGCACGGCCTTGCGCCGGATGGCTGTCCTGCGTCCGCTGAAGATCATCATCGAGAATTATCCGGACGGCCGTTCCGAGGAGATCGAGGCGGTCAACCATCCCGACAATCCGGGTGCGGGGACGCGCCGTCTGCGTTTCGGCCGCGAACTCTATGTCGAGCGCGACGATTTCATGGAGAACCCGCCGAAGAAGTTCTATCGGCTCTCGCCCGGACGCGAGGTTCGGCTGCGCTACGCCTATTTCCTGACCTGCCGGGAAGTGGTGAAAAACCGGGCCGGCGAAGTGGTTGAGCTTCGCTGCAGCTACGACCCCAGCACTCGCGGCGGAAATGCCCCGGACGGACGAAAGGTGCAGGCCACACTGCATTGGGTCTCGGCCGCCGATGCAGTAACGGCGGAGGTTCGGCTCTACAACCAGCTGTTCACGCGTCCCGACCCGAACCCCTCCGACTTCGACGCCGATCTCAACCCGGATTCGGTCGAAGTGCTAAGGGACTGCAAGCTCGAGCCTGGGCTTGCGGCAACGAATTCCCCCGACCCTGTGCAGTTCGAGCGGCAGGGCTATTTCTGCCGCGATCCGGACTCGACGCCCGGCCATCTCGTGTTCAACCGCACGGTCGGCTTGCGCGATACCTGGGCGAAGGTGAGCGCCGGAACGTAGGCGAAGTACGGTCCGCGGAGGCTGCAGCGGTTATCGGCGCAATACGCTCTGCCCTTGCGGCGTACGGCAAGCTCACCCTGTAGACGGCTCAGCGCGGTGCGTAGTAGCGAAGCTCGTTCCGCAGAAAATTGCCGATCCGTTTGCCGCGATTGCGCAGCACGCGCAATAGTCCGGCATCGACGAAATAGGTGTGCAGGATGCTGTCGCGGGTCGTTACTTGAGACCCCACCTGATCGGCGGAATGCCAGGTGTCCTCGCCCACTGCAAACGCGTAGCCGGAATTGGGCACGAATTTCATCTGGATACGTTTCGGCAAACTTCCATCGGGAAGCTTCTCGTGGAATATCGTGCCGATGTCGGGATGCAATGCGTCGCGCGGCAGGAAGAGTTGCACTGTAATTCCCTTCCAGCGCGAATCGGTGTGCGGGTCGATCTTGTAACCGGGCACATCCCTGGTGAGGATGGGGATTGGATACATGCCGACTTTGGCATGGTCAGGTCCGAAGCGGCCCGCCAGCGCGGGCGCGAGCCGGCGCATGAACGCGGCTTTCACGGCTTCCGAGCACAGCGCGCGACCAACGATATCCCAGACCACGCGCTTCTCCGCCCGCAGATGCCGAATGTATTCGGGAAAGAGATCAATCTTCACCCGGGTATGAGTGCCGTCCTCGAGCACGTTGCATTGGTTTTGGCCGTAGAGCGGCCGATAATCCGATGCTTGCGGCATCGCGGCCAACATGGATGCGTACACGTCGTCCGGAAAGACCCGCTCGAGCTGAAGATGATAGAACGGCGCCTCGACGGCGCGGGCACCATCGATGGATCGCACGATGAAATCGCACAAGCGGTCGACCGCGCGAGCGCGATCCGCGCGGCTGAGTTCAACGCTTTGATCCATGTTAGCCTCGGAGGGTCATCTCGTTGTGCGGACAGAGAGCAGATGCCGTTTCCACAGTGTGCCATGCTCGGCGTTGCGCCGCCTACCATAACCTAGCGCTTACGATCAACCTGGAACCTGGCTTGCATACCGGCCTGGCCGTGCGCTGTTTGGGATTGCGCCGCAATTCAAGGAGCGTGAGCGCTGGTCGGACCAACCCCATCCCATGGCCGCCGGCAGCGTGTACTATGCGCCGGTAAGACGAGCAGGGGTGGACCGCGCGGTGATCGAGCAGGGCAGGTCGCGCGGGCGAGCCGAGGCATGGCGGCCTTGGATCACGGCGGGGCGCAGGCCGACCCTCGCGTGGCCGCAGCCGCTTGCCGACTTCGCGCAGCAGGCCCTGCAACGGCTGCGCGAATGGGCGGCCGCCGAAGTTGCTCCTGGCCGGCTGGTGCCGTGGCTCGCGATCGCATTTGGCTCCGGGATCATCATCTATTTCGCGGTCGAGCGGGAGCCCACCCTGTGGGCGGCAGCCGCGCTGGTCACCGCAATGGTCACACTGGCCATCCTGTGCCGGCGTCGACCATTTGCATTTTCGGCCATGGTGGGCGTTGCCGCCCTGGCGGCCGGATTTGCGACCGCCACGGCGAAGCGCGAAATCATCGCCCATCCGGTGCTGTCCGCACCGGCGTGGAACATCGAGCTTGCAGGCTTCGTCGAAGTGCGGGAAGAGCGCGAGCGTTCCGACCGTATTGTCGTGCGCCTCGAGCGCATCGTGGAGCCGCGATTTAGCGAGAAGCTCGAGCGGGTGCGAGTATCGGTGCGCAAAGGCACGGCGCCGCCGGTCGGCAGTTTCATCGAGTTCAGGGCGCGGTTGTCTCCCCCGCTCGAACCGCTGCGACCCGGAGGTTACGACTTCGCACGCGATATGTATTTCCAGCGGATTGGCGCCTCGGGTTTCGTGCTGGGCCCCATCCGCTCGGTCGACGCGCCGCATCCACCTGGGCTGCGGCTGCGCTACGCCGTACTCGTCGACGGCATGCGCGAAACCATCGACAAGCGCATCCGCGCGGTCTTGCCGGGCGACAAGGGGGCGATCGCCTCGGCGCTCATCACGGGCAAGCGAGACACGATCTCGACGCCAGTGAACGAAGCCATGTACGTGTCGGGCCTCGCCCATGTGCTCTCGATCTTGGCTACCACATGGCAGTCGTCGCCGGCGTCGTGTTCTTTGCGCTGCGAGCCTTATTTGCGCTCATGCCGGCCTTCAGCAACCGCCATCCGATCAAGAAATGGGCGGCGCTCGCCGCCTTGGGCGCGGCGGCATTCTATCTTGCGCTGTCCGGAGCCGAGGTTGCGACGCAACGCGCGTTCATCATGATCGCCATCGTGCTCATCGGAGTGATGGTCGATCGCCCGACATTGACCTTTCGCACACTCACGGTGGCGGCGTTTGGCGTGCTGCTGCTCGCGCCCGAAGCCATCGTTCATCCGAGCTTCCAGATGTCGTTCGCAGCGACGCTGGCGCTCGTCGCCGGATACCAGCAAGGCCTTCCGTGGATGAGTCAAGGCGGCGACACGCCACTGGCGGCGAAGATCGCGCTCTGGGGCGGCCGCGAGATCGTCGGCCTGCTCATCGTCTCTTTGCTCGCGGGCACCGCAACCATTCCCTACATCGCCTATCATTTTCATCGCGTCTCCCCGTATGGCGTGGTCGCGAATCTGATCGCGATGCCCATCGTGTCCGCCTGGATCATGCCGATCGGAATCCTCGGCTTGCTGAGTATGCCGTTCGGCCTCGATGGCTTGTGCTGGCGGCTGATGGGCGAGGGCATCGGTTGGATGACGTCCATCGCACTCTGGGTGACGAGCTTTCCCGGCGCGCTGGGGCGCGTTGCGGCATTCGGTGCCGGACCACTGCTGGTGTGCACGGCCGGACTGGTTGTGCTCTGTCTATTCAGGACGCCGTTGCGGCTCATCGGGGCGGTGTTGATCGGCGGCGCCATTCTCCTGATGCTTCGAGCACCCAAACCTGATGTGCTGATCGCCGCTGGCGGCAGTGCCGTTGCACTGCGGGGAGAAAGCGGTCGCCTTTCCATGGTCAAGCAGGGCAGCGATATCTTTGCATTCCGCGAGTGGCTTGCAGCCGACGCCGACGCACGCACGCCGACGGACAGTACGCTTGGCGAGGGGATCAGGTGCGATGCTGCAGGCTGTATCGGCAAGCTCAAGGACCGCTCGTTGGTCGCCATCGCCAAGACGCTCGAAGCCTTCGAGGAGGACTGCCGCCGGGCCGTGCTGGTGGTGAGCACGCGCGATGCGCCGCCCGGCTGCGCCGCCCTGGTGATCGACAGGGGCGTCTGGCGACGCTCCGGTGCCATGGCTTTGCGCCGCGACGGCGAGCGGTTTGAGATCACCGCCGCCCGGCCGCCAGGCTACGACCGTCCGTGGGCACGCGCTGCCGCACCGGCCGCCGAGGCGCTTGAGCCGAGCCGCGCGATGGCGGCGCGGCCGCGCGATGCCACGCCACGCCAAGACGATTTGGAGGCGGGAGATTGAGAAGTCGCGGATCGTTTCGAGGGAGGAACGCCGCGATCAATATCGCCGGAACAAGCCGACCAGCTTGCCCTGGATGCGCACCCGGTTGGGGGGAAGGATTTTGACCTCGTAGGCGGGGTTCGCTGGCTCGAGCGCAATCGAGGCGCCGCGGCGGCGGAACCGCTTGAGAGTGGCCTCTTCCTCGTCGACCAGCGCCACGACGATATCGCCGGTGTCAGCCGCTTCCGTCTTTTTGAGCAGCGCAATATCGCCGTCGAGAATGCCGGCCTCGATCATGCTGTCGCCCTTCACCTCGAGTGCGAAATGTTCTCCGCTCGAGAGCACGTCGGGTGGCATGTTGATGACGTGGCTTTTGGTCTGGATTGCTTCGATCGGCGTGCCGGCGGCAATGCGTCCCATCACCGGTACCGCGACCGGGCGCCCGCCGTCGTCCTCTGACGCAGTCCGCGTCCGCCCGAGATTGCCCTCGATCACGCTCGGTGTGAATCCGCGGGCGCGGCCAGCGCCGATCCCATGCGCCACCGAGTCGGGTAGCTTGATCACCTCGATGGCGCGGGCCCGATTGGGAAGTCGGCGGATGAAGCCGCGTTCTTCCAGTGCGGTAATGAGGCGATGGATGCCGGATTTCGAACGCAGGTCGAGCGCATCCTTCATCTCATCGAAGGACGGCGGTACGCCAGCTTCCTTCAGGCGCTCGTGGATGAAGCGCAGCAGTTCGAACTGTTTTCGAGTCAGCATCTCTGCATCCCCCATTGCGGCGGCCTGAAGCGACTCGCCGAAACAAATCATGAACAGACACTATATGTTCGATATGTGTTCCGCAACTATTTAATTTGAGGTGAACAGCGGCTCGAAAGCTGCGGGAACTTGCGATTTATCCGCCGACCTCGCGTAGCACGGCGGCGGTCGGCACATATAGGCCTCTGAACGAGTCGATCGCGATAATGCGTTGCGCTTTTGCGCCAAGATCGCGCGGGTATGCGCTACGCGAAACGCCTGGCGCAGCATCGGAACGAACTTCAGCGGGACCGCCAAATGTCTCGATCGGCCGGGACTGTGACGGATGAAAGCATCCTCCACATACTCGAACGCGCCGAAGGTTCGGCGAAGGATCTCCGCGATCTGCCTGCCCGACAAGTAGTTCACGCCATGCGTCGTGAACAGCCGGTTGAGCTCGAGGACGTCATCGACCGTGCACGTCTCCTGGTTCAGGCCGCGAATGCCGAGGAGAGCCCAAAATTTGAGATAGGGTCGCCAAGTGACGGCGCCGCCGAAAGGAATATTGATGTGCGCTTCGATCGGGCGCCATTTCGACGGAAAGATATTGAGGAACACGCCGCCAAGTTTGAGCACCCGATGTATCTCGGCGTACGCCAGTTCCTGGTCCATGACGTGCTCGAAGACGGAGGTCGCAAAGACGAAATCGAAGGTACCGTCGGGCCACGGGACCTTGCTCATGGTGGGATAGCCGCCGACATTGCCGGGCAGCGGATCGAAACGAAAGCGCTCGCGATCAGCCGGCGAGCGCAGTGCGACGTAGTTTTGCACGTCGTATCCGAATGCATTGCGGAATCCGGCATCGACATATTCGTAGGTGTGCCGGCCCGAGCCGCATCCGTAATCGAGAATCATGCTGTCGGGCGCGAGCCGAATGCCCCTGGATTTCAGGATCGCGTCGTAGAACGAAACGACCTCTTGCGCAGCCTCGTCTTCAATCATCGGTTTTGAACGGTTTTGCGTCGCCGTTGGCGTTAGGGCGACAGCCTGATGATCGAGCACTTGTCGCCCGCCTTGGCGGCCGGCGCAAAGGGCTCGCGAATGAGAAGGCAGTCGGCGCGCGCGAGCGGCATGAGCATGGAACTGTCCTGGACCGGAGCCGGGGTGGCGACCGCAATGCCGTCGGGGCCGGTCGTCAGCACGGCGCGCAGGTAGTCTGCCCGCTCATCGTTTGCTGGTAGATCGCGGCCGAGTCGCGCCGTGTCGGGCGCCGGCGCGACATCGCTGCGACCCGCAAGCTGCCGAATGAGCGGAAGCAGAAACAGCACCGCGCACACATAGGCCGAGACCGGATTGCCCGGCAGGCCGAGAACATGCATGGGACCTAATCGGCCATGCATCATTGGCCGCCCAGGGCGCAGTGCCACCTTCCAGAACGACAGCGCGAGCCCTTCCGCCGCGAGCGCCTCGCGCACGAGGTCGTAATCACCGACTGAGGCGCCGCCGGAGGTTACCAGGATATCCGCCCCGACCTCGCGCGCGCGGCGCACCCCGGCGGCGGTCTCAGCGAGGCGATCGGGCGCGATGCCGAGATCGATCACCTCGCAACCCTCGCGGCGCACGAGTGCCATAGTGGCATAGCCGTTAGAGTAGACGATTTGGCCGAAGCCGGGGGTACCGCCGGGCATGACCAATTCATCTCCGGTTGCGAGCAGTGCGACTTTCGGACAGCGATGCACCGGCACGGTGGGATGATTCATCGCCGCGGCAAGTGCGAGGTCGCGGTCGCTGAGGCGGCGACCCTTGGTGAGCAGCACCGCGCCGCGTTTGAAGTCGAGCCCCTCGACGCGGACATGTTTGCCTTTTCCCGAAGCCACAGTGACGACCACGGCTTCGCCCTCGCGCACTGTGTTCTCCTGGATCACGATCGTGTCGGTGCCGGGCGGCAGAACGCCCCCCGTGAAAATGCGCGCGGCTTCGCCGGCGCCGACCGCGCCGCGAAATGGATGTCCGGCTGCAACTTCGCCGACGAGCTTGAGCTTGACCGGCGCCTTGGCCACGTCCGCCGAGCGCACCGCATAGCCGTCCATCGCCGAAACGTCGGCCGGCGGCTGGGTGCGCAACGCCGCGACATCGGCGGCAAGCACGCGGCCGTGAGCCTGCGCGAGCGGCGCAGCCTCGGCGGCTAGCGGCCTGGCATCCGCGAGCACGCGGGCAAGCGCCTCTGCGACCGGCATCAGCGCCACGGGCTACTCCTTTGCTCGATAATGCCCTGACCTGCCGCCGCGCTTCTCAAGGAGGCGGATGCCCTCGATGCGCATGCCGCGCTCGACCGCCTTCACCATGTCGTAGATGGTGAGGCAGGCGACCGCGACGGCGGTGAGCGCCTCCATCTCCACCCCGGTGCGGCCGGTCACCTTGACGCGTGCGCGCACTTTGAGCCCGGGCGACTTGCGCTCGGGCTCGATGTCCACGGCAATGTTCGAGACGGGGAGGGGATGGCAGAGCGGGATCAACTCGTGCGTTCGCTTGGCCGCCATTGTGCCAGCGATGCGGGCAGCACCGAGCACGTCACCCTTCTTGGCGTTACCCGCGAGCACGAGATCGAGGGTCTTGGCCGCCATCACCACGAGCCCCTCGGCAACGGCCTCGCGCTCGGTTGCGGGCTTGGCCGACACATCGACCATGCGCGCTTCCCCGCCACGATTGAGATGACTGAGCTTGGGCGCGCGCGCCACCGCTCACTCCGCGGCGCCGAGACGGCGCTCCTTGCGGATGAGCGCACGGGTCGCGGCCTCCACGTCGCGCTCGCGCATGAGGCTTTCGCCGACAAGGAAAGTCGAAATGCCGACGGTCGCGAGGTCATCGAGATCGGCAGGCGAAAAAATTCCACTCTCGCCGACCACGACGTGCCCGGCAGGAATCCTCGGCGCCAGGCGTTTGCTGACAGCCAGTGTCGTCTCGAAGGTTTTCAGGTCGCGATTGTTGATTCCGATCAGCCGCGAGCGCATCCGCAGGGCTCGTTCGAGCTCGTGCTCGTCGTGCACCTCCAGCAGGACATCCATGCCAAAGGTCTGCGCGGCCGCCTCGAGCTCCTCTACCCTGCGGTCCTCGACCGCCGCCATGATGATCAAGATGCAGTCCGCCCCCCATGCCCGCGCCTCGGCCACTTGATAGACGTCGTACATGAAATCCTTGCGCAGCACCGGAAGCTTGGTTGCCGCGCGGGCAGCGGTGAGGTGTTCCGGACGGCCTTGGAAGGAGGGCGTATCGGTGAGGACCGAGAGGCAAGTCGCGCCGCCCCGTTCGTAAGCGCGTGCCAGGGTCGTTACGTCGAAATCGGCGCGGATCAGCCCTTTCGATGGGCTCGCTTTCTTGATCTCCGCGATCAGAGCATAGTTTCCCGCGGCAAGCTCGCGCTTGATGGCGGCGAGGAAGCCGCGAGGAGCAGGGGCTGACCTAGCATCCGCCTCGATCGCGGCGAAGGAACGCGCACGCTTGGCGGTGGCAATCTCTTCGCGCTTGTAGGCCTCGATTTTGGTGAGAATGTCGGACATCGAGGACCTACTGGGCCTGTGCGCTCGCGCGCTTCGCGGGGAAAGTCGTCATGCGTGCGATCCTCATGCGTTGGAAATCGCGACCAGACGCTGGAGCCGGCCCGCGGCTTCGCCGGAATCGATCGAGGTCTGCGCGAGGGCAAGCCCCTGTTTGAGGTCCTTGGCACGGCCCGCCACCATCAGCGCCGCGGCCGCGTTGAGGGTGGCGACGTCGCGCAACGCGCCGGCCTTGCCCTTGAGCACATCGACGAGCGCTTGCGCGTTCTCCTTCGCGGTTCCGCCGCGCAATGCCTCGGGCTTGACCCGCTCCAATCCCAGCTCCTCCGGCGTGATCTCGAACGTGCGCACCGAGCCGTTCTCGAGCGCGGCAACATAGGTTGGCCCGGCCGTCGTAATCTCATCGAGGCCGTCCGAGCCGTGCACGACCCAGACCGACTCGGAGCCGAGATTTTTGAGCACCAGGGCGAGCGGCTCGATCCATTGGCGCGAGAACACGCCGACCATCTGTCGTTTGACGCCGGCAGGATTGGAGAGCGGACCCAAGAGGTTGAAGATCGTGCGTGTCCCGAGTTCCACCCGCGTGGGGCCGACGTTCTTCATCGCCGGATGGTGCGCGGGTGCGAACATGAACCCGATGCCGGCTTGCTTGATGCAGCGGCTTATGCCTTGCGGACTCAGGTCGATATTCACCCCCAGCGCCGCGAGCACATCGGCAGCGCCTGAGCGCGATGAGAGCGCTCGGTTGCCGTGCTTGGCGACCGGAATGCCCGCACCCGCCACGATCAAGGCGGCACAAGTCGAGATGTTGAACGAGCCCGAGGCATCGCCGCCGGTGCCGACGACATCGATCGCGTCGGGTGGCGCCGCGACGCGGAGCATCTTGTCGCGCATCGCCGTCACTGCGCCAGTGATCTCGTCAACCGTCTCACCGCGCACACGCAACGCCATCAGCAGGGCCCCCATTTGCGAGGGCGTCGCTTCGCCCGACATCATGGTATCGAAACCACGCGCGGCCTCCTCGCGGCTCAGCGCCGCGCCGGTCGCGGCCTTGGCGATCAATCCCTTGAGCTCGTCGGTCACCTTGGCGTCTCACAAAACGCGGCGGGTCGCCCGAACGCCGGCCGAACGCCGGCCCGTCGCAGCACTCCAGGCCGCGGCGATCTCCAGAAAGTTTCGCAGGATGAGATGGCCGTACTCGGAGGCGATGCTCTCGGGATGGAACTGGACGCCATGTACCGCAAGCGTGCGATGCGCCAGGCCCATGATCAGATGGTCATCGGTCTCCGCCGTCACAATGAGTTCATGCGGCAAGCTCGCCCGATCCACCACAAGAGAGTGGTAGCGTGTCGCCTTGAAGGGCGCATTGATGCCCCGGAATATGCCCGTGCCCTGATGCCTGATCTCGGAGAGCTTGCCATGGACGGGCACCGGAGTGCGCACCACCGCGCCGCCAAAGGCCTGCCCGATCGCCTGGTGGCCGAGGCACACGCCCAGCACGGGAAAGCTCGGCGCGGCCTTGGTGATCAGCTCGAGGCAGATGCCGGCATCGCGCGGCGTGCGCGGGCCAGGGGAGAGCACGAGGGCCTCCGGGTCCATGGCCAGGACTTGATCGACTGCGACTTTGTCGTTGCGATAGACAACCACATCCGCCCCTAGTCCGCCCAGATAGTGGAACAGGTTGAACGTGAAGCTGTCGTAATTGTCGATCAGGACGATCATGCTTTCCGTGCCCGCTCAGGGTCTTAGACGCGGGTCTTGAGGGAATCAAGGCGGCGGGGCTCGCCTCGCCGCCGCCTCTGAGGTAATGCGCAGGGCCAAGACGAAAAGCCCGCCGTTCTCGGTGCCATTCCCGCACAAGGAGGGAGACGGTCTCATGACGATCAGGCGCATTTGGCTCGCTCTGGGCCGGCCAGCGATTTTTTGGGCGGTAGCGGGGGCGTTTCTCGTGACTGCCGCGGCGCTCGGCAATGCCGCGCGGGCAGAATCGGCCGCGCCACCCGAGCCGCCTTCGCTCGAGTCGCTCAAATCCTCGTTGGACGAGATCGAGACCGGCGTCGACCGCGAGGATGTGACCGCCGAGATGCTCGCGGGCTTTCGCCAAACCCTCAACGCCACGACGGATTCTCTGCGAGGCATGATCGAGGAACTCGAGCCCCGTACTAACGAGCTGCGCCAACGCTTGGACCAACTTGGTCCCCCACCAGCCAAGGATGCCCCCCCTGAAAACGCCGACGTCGCCAGCGAGCGCGCGGACCTAACGAAGCAGTTCAGCGAAGTTGACGGTGACTTAAAGCAGGCGAGGGTGCTCTCGCTCAGAGCGGCGCAGCTGAGCGATCGCGTGGCGCAGCGACGTCACGCTTTGTACGCCCAAGAGTTATTCGCGCGCAGCCCGAGTGTGCTCAATCCATCCTTTTGGATGGATACTCTTCGCGCCTTTCCGATCGAGCTGCGCGCTGAACAAGCGGTGGTGCACACTTGGCTCAGCGAACGCGGCGATAGGCTGCGCTGGACTGCAGGCCTATTGATCCTCGCGGCCATCATTGCTCTTGCCATCGGATTGTCTCGGTGGTGGTTCCCCCGACTTATCGCCCGCCCGACGGATACCCGTTCCGCCAAAGCATGGGTGGCGCTATGGGTGTTCATTTGGTACGCCGTCCGCACGCCGTTGGCGGCCGCCGCGGCGCTGCTGGCATTTGCTGCGCTCGATTTGTTAACGAGTCGCGTTCAAGAGATCGCCGAGGGACTTGTTGCCGGCATAGCGGCCGCGAGCTTCAGTTACGGCGTGGCGCGCGGGCTGTTTGCACCGAGGGAGCCGCAGCGCCGCCTCTTGCAAGAAGACGACCGCACCGCGCTGTGTTTCCATAATCACTTGGTGTGGTCCGCGCGCGCGCTCGGGGTCCTGGTCGTTTCGCAGGTCGTCCACAAGACATTGTTTGCGCCGCTCATTGTCACGGTTGCAACGAATGCGCTGTTCGCAGCGATCACGGCCGGTTTCCTGACGCACCTCGTCATCCGGCTAAGGCAAATCAAGAAGGATCGAGGCGAGGCGCTCGTTGCCGCGGCCTGGGCTCACCCCATAGGCTTGCTGGTCGCGGTGTTCATCGCGCTTGCGCTCATCGCCGGCTATGCAGGCCTCGCTGCATTCGTGGCCTTGCGAGCCATCGTCGCGGCAGCAACGATCGGGGCCCTTTATCTGCTGCTGGTGATCACCCACACACTGTTTTCCACAATCGGTGAACAAACCGCCAAAGGGCAGACGCTGGCTGCGGACCTTGGCATCAGCGCTGGCACGCTCGGTTTCGGGGGAGCGGTGCTGTCGGCAGTTATTCGCGTGATTCTGATCCTTGCTTCGTTCCTCGTGATCATCGGTCCCTGGGAGGTCTCCACCGCCGATCTGTTCGACACCGTCCGCAATATCCCGTTCGGCTTCAAGATCGGGGAGATCCATGTCTCGTTTGAAGCGGTGTTCACAGCCGTTCTGGTACTTTTTCTGCTGCTGATCGTGACCCGGATTGTCCAACGCTGGTTGGAAACGGAGTTGCTCCCCCGCACCAAGTTGGAACCGAGTCTTCAGCTCTCGATCGTCACGATCTTTGGATATGTCGGCGCGATCACAGCGATAAGTTTGGCGCTCAGCGGGCTCGGCTTCGATCTGCAGAAGGTCGCGCTCATTGCCGGTGCGCTTTCGGTCGGCATTGGGTTTGGCCTGCAGTCAGTCGTGTCCAACTTCGTCTGCGGCCTTATCTTGCTCACGGAACGGCCGATCCGCGTCGGCGACTCGATCGTGGTCAAGGGCGAGGAAGGATGGGTCCGGCGGGTTCGTGTCCGCGCAACCGAGATCGAGACGTTCGATCGCGCGAGCGTGATCATTCCGAATTCGGAGTTCATCACCGGTGTGGTTAAGAACTGGACGCGCGCCAATACGTTGGGCCGCATCGTCATCAAGGTCGGCGTCACTTACGATAGCGATCCGGTGCAAGTGCGCGAGATCTTGCTCGACATCGCCCGCATGCATCCGCAAATCGCGCAGTCCCCCCCTCCGGGGGTGTTTCTGTTGGCGTTCGGTGATACCGCCCTCGAGTTCGAGTTGCGGTGCGTTGTCACCGACGTTGAAGAGGCCCTATCGGTGCGCAGTGACCTCAATTACGCGATCATCAAGCGGTTTCGGGAAGCGGGCATCGAGATCTCCCACCAGCAGCGGGAGCGAGCCGAGCAGCCCGACAAAGATCGTGCCGGCCCTTTCAGTTGGTCGTTCCGGCCCAGCAGCGACGGCGGCGAGAGCCGCAAGCTATAGCCGTGACACGGGCCTAGCGTTTCGAAGGGTGCGACGATGCGCCAGATGACCTTGGTCGCTTTCCTGCAAGCACAGAATTGCACAAACCTTCCAAGCTCCTGGCGTCATCCGCAGTCGCGTACGGATAGTTGGTCCGCGGACTTCTACCGGCACATCGGCCGTGTGCTCGAGGCCGGCAAATTCCACCTCGGCTTCTTCGATGACCGGCTGTCGATGCCCGACATCTACGGGCATGATCACGCACACACCGTACGGCACGGCATCCGCTGCGTGAAGATGGACGCGGTGACGGTATTAACGGTGATGGGCATGGCGACCGAGCGGCTCGGTCTCGGCGCGACCTATTCGACGAGCTACTACGAGCCGTTCCACGTGGCGCGCCTGTTCGCAACGCTCGATCTGATGACCGACGGGCGCGCGGCCTGGAATGTGGTCACCTCGCTCAACGACGGCGAGGCTCAGAACATGGGCCGCGAGCAGGTGATCGAGCACGACCTGCGCTACGATCGGGCCGACGAGTTCATGGAGATCGTGTTCGGGCATTGGGATAGCTGGGAGGACGATGCGATCGTGCAGGACAAGGCGAGCGGGCTGTTCGCCCACGCGGAAAAGGTCCATCGCCTCGACCATGAGGGTCGGTTTTTCCGCTCGCGCGGGCCGTTCACCGTGCCGCGTTCCGCGCAGGGACGTCCGGTCATCATCCAGGCAGGGCAAAGCGGACGGGGCAAGCGGTTCGGCGCGCAATGGGGCGAGTTGATCTTCGTGGTCTACCCGAACATTGCGGTGGGCAAGCGGGACTATGCGGGATTCAAGGCGGAAGTGGCCGACTGCGGCCGCGATCCCGAAGACGTCAAGATCACGCACCTCGTCAACACCGTGGCCGCTGCCACCAAGATGGAGGCCGAGGACAAACGGGCCCTCATCGACAAGCTGCCGCTCGAGATCGATGCGCTATCGCTCTTGTCGGAAGCGCTCAACTTCGACTTCTCGAGCAAAGGCATGGACGAGGCATTCACCGACGACGAAATGGCATCGATGTCCGGTCTGCAGGCCATCCGCGACCGTGTCGTGCGTGCGAGCGGCAAGAAGAACCCGACCGCGCGCGAGTTCATGCACTACAGCGGCCGCGGCCGCGTGCACGACCCCATCGTCGGCGGTCCGAAGGAGGTTTGTGATGAACTCGAACGGTGGTTCGTTGAGCGCGCTTGCGACGGCTTCGTGCTCTCCGCAACGCACGTGCCTGGAGCTTACGAAGATTTCGTTCGTTTCGTGGTGCCCGAGCTGCAGCGGCGCGGCTTGTTCCGCACGGATTATGCCGGCACGACCTTGCGCGAGAATTTGGGCCTGCCCATCCCGCCGGTGGCTGCGTGGCGCGGGACCCGCGCAAAATTGCAGGGGCGGAGTTAATTGACCGGCGGTATCGTTTCCGGATTTGCGCGTGCTATCCCCGCTTAGGCGCTAATCCGAAGATTCCGGCAGCTTTGCGAACGCATCCCTGAGATCGACCTTGACCGGAACTTTATCGTCTAAGGCTCCAGGCGCTTTCCACGTACTGGCGACGAGCGTGTGCGGTCCGACCAAGTGAAAATCCGCCGAAATCGTCGGCTTTCCCTCGATCATGTCGCTGAATTCGACGATGCGCTTGCTCTGGCGGCTGTACACCATCATCGGAAATGACCAGGGCGAGTGACCACCCGACGACGCCATGCTGTAGACGAAGAATTGCGAATCAGGCGACCATTTTGCATTGACGACATAGTACCCGTTGGTGCCGCGCGGCGACGAATAATCCTTCGATGTCACTGTGTCACCCTTGCTGGTGCGTATCACGACGCGGCTTTCCATATCCGGGGTGGCATAGAGGCTGATGTCGACGGGAAACACCAGAGCTCGCAGTGCGCCGTCGGGCGATGCGTAAATCATGGGCTTCACATTGCTGCAGCTCGATTCCGGTCGCGGCGTCGGCAGCAATTTGTGTCCGCTGCAGACGACCTCGCCCAGCGCGGGTGCCGGAACAAGCGTCATCGGCGACACGGTTGCGATTGAGAGCGAAAACAACATCGAAATTGGTTTTTGGGATCGCATGATCTTGCTCCGGGAGTAGCAACACCAAGCCGGCGGCGGAAAGATGCCTTCGGCGCTCGCACGTGCTATCTAGACCGTTGACGTCGCCACGCGCTGAAAGAATTGCCATATCGCCGACCCTCTTGCCATCATGACCTGGTTCGCGAGCGATACGAGGACCATCCGCGTCGATGGGCATCGCTGACTTCTCGCGCCGCCTTCGCCTCGGCGATGTCGAGCTTGCCTGCCGCATCACCGGCCAGGGCAAGCCGCTGATCCTCGTGCACGGGTTGGCGTGCGGACAGCGCATGTGGTTTCACCAGCGGCGAAAATTGTCCGATCGCCACACGGTCATCACCTACGACCAACGCGGCCATGGTGAGAGCGATGCGCCCGACGACGCCACGCGATATTCGGGCGGCCATCTTGCCCGTGACCTCACGGGCATCATCCATGCGCTCAACTACGACAAGGTTGCGGTGGTCGGTTTTTCCATGGGAGGAGGCCCGGCACTTGCGCTTGCGGCCGCCAGACCGGATCGGATCACACATCTCATCCTCGCCGACGTCGGAGCGGGTGCGGATGATGCTTGGCGCCTCGACTGGCTGGCGCGCCGTTGGGTCGATTTTGCAGAACGAACAGGTTGGGACGAGCTGCTTCCGGACATGCTGCGAAGCGAGCTTTTCAAGTTCTATGCGAATCGCCGCCCATTATTTCGCCGCCATATGGCAGCTCTGATTCGCGCAACACCGCTCGTGGGATTGCGACATACGCTCACGCAAGTGTTGGGCCGGCGGAGATCGTTTTTCCGCATGCGCCACGCGCTGCAAGCGGTGAAGGTCCCCACGCTCATTATGCTAGGTCAACACGATTACATCTGCCGGAACGCCGCCAGACTCCTGTCGGAGAATATCCCCGGCGCCGTCCTTCATCGAATCGAAGGAGCCGGACATATGTCCCCTTTGGAGCGGCCGGATCAATTCAGCGACACGCTGACAGCGTTCCTGGCCCGCACTTGAACGAAGTCTCCTCATGCACTGCGCCGGTGCGCAGGCCTGCATCAAGGAACGCGCGTCATGGACCATCCATCCCTTGCCGTCTTTACAGCGCCGGAGCGGCGCCTGATCCGACGGCTGCGCAGTCCGATCCTGGTGCAGCGGTTTCTCAACCGCCTGCCCTACAACACCGAGCCCGACCGCGAAACGCTCAGGAGCTTTCGTCAGGTTCTGCGACACGGTACTGCGCACTGCCTCGAGGCAACGCTGGCGGCTGCCTGCATCCTGGAGCAGCACGGATTTCCGCCGCTGGTCGTGAGTCTCAAATCGATCGACTACCTCGATCACGTCATTTTCGTTTACCGCGAACGCGGACGCTGGGGCGCTGTGGCGCGCTCGCGCGATCCGGGCTTGCACGGACGAAAGCCGGTATTCCCTTCGATACGCGCGCTCGCCATGAGCTATTTCGATCCGTACATCGACTTCACCGGATGTATCACGGGCTATGCGGTGTTCGATTTGCGCCGGTTGGGAGCCTACGATTGGAGGCTTGCGCGCAGGAACGTGTGGGCGGTCGAGCGCGCGCTTCTGCGTTACCGGCACAAGCCGCTCAGGGGAGGGCGCGAGCGCATTCGGCGATTCCGCGTGCGCTATCGCGCCTATCGGGCGAAATACAACAAAAAGCCGCTGTTCTACCGCGGGCGTGAAAAGTGGACGGAAATTCCCAAGGAGTTTTTGTAACCTGCCCGATCGCCAAAGCCCGCCCAGGCCGCGAGCCCGGAATCACCGATCCTCATCCCTTATGGATCGGATCGATCCAGAGAACTTCTTCCACCTTCTCCGCAGGCTCGATGTCGAGATTGACCACGACCGCTTCGTTGTCGCTGCGCACCACCACGCATTCGAGCGATTCGCTCGGGCTGGCGTTGATCTCCTGGTGCGGCACGAACGGCGGCACATAGATGAAATCGCCGGGACCGGCCTCTGCCATGAATTCCAGCTGGTCGCCCCAGCGCATGCGCGCCTTGCCACGCACCACATAGATGATGCTTTCCAGCTCGCCGTGGTGATGTGCGCCGGTCTTGGCGTTGGGGTGAATGCTCACCGTGCCCGCCCAAATCTTCTGGGCGCCGACGCGGGCATAATTGATCGCGGCCTTGCGATCCATGCCCGGCGTCTGCGGCGTGTTGGGATCGAGCGCGTTCCCCGGAATTACGCGGACGCCGTCATGCTTCCATCGGGGCGCCTGCTCGGTTTTGGTGTCCATGTCGTCACCTCGTCAGGGGCATCATTGATGTAGTAAGGCCATGCTCTTTGTCCACGGCAGACCCCGATAAGTCACGAGCGTCGCTGCAGGGTGGTCGCGACCGAAGCGGTTGCGGCGCAAGCTAAAGTCCGCGCCGCGCGGCGCTCGCAAATCGTTTAGCCTCTTCTGCCGCACGGAACAGCGCTTTCGCCTTGTCCACGCATTCCTGCTGCTCGGACTTGGGGTTCGAATCGGCAACGATGCCGGCGCCGGCCTGGACATACATCATGCCGTCCTTGACCAACGCGGTGCGCAGCACGATGCAGCTATCGAGCTCGCCCGCAGCGGAGAAATAGCCGACCGACCCGGCATAGAGGCCGCGCTTTTGCGGTTCGAGCTCGTCGATGATCTCCATCGCCCGCACTTTGGGCGCGCCCGACACGGTGCCGGCCGGGAACGCTGCCGCCAGTGCATCGAGCGCATCGTATTTGCTGTCGAGCTGGCCTTCGACGTTGGAAACGATGTGCATCACCTGGCTGAAACGCTCGATGAAGAATTGATCCGTGACCTTCACCGTCGCCGGCCGTGCAACGCGTCCGACGTCGTTGCGGCCGAGATCGAGCAGCATCAGGTGCTCGGCGCGTTCCTTTCCATCCGCCAACAACTCGGCTTCGAGTGCCTTGTCGTGCTGCGGCGTCGTGCCTCGTGGTCGCGTGCCGGCGAGCGGCCGAATGGTCACCGTGCCTTCGCGCACTCGGACCAGGATTTCCGGACTCGAGCCGGCGATCGAAAACCCGCCGAAGTCGAGGAAATAGAGAAAGGGCGCCGGATTGACCCGCCGCAACGCGCGGTAGAGCGCAAAGGGCGGCAGTTCGAACGGCGCTTCGAAACGTTGCGACAGCACCACCTGAAAGATGTCGCCGGCGGCAATGTATTCCTTGGCGACCTTGACCATGCGCTCGTATTCGGCGGGCGTAACGTTCGAAGACGGCCACACCGTGAGCGGGCCCGGCTGGATGTCGGGCGGGGCATGCGCCAACGGGGCATCGAGCGCACCGACGATTACCCTGAGGCGTTCCCTTGCTCGCGCGAAAGCGGCCTCGGCGGCAACGCCGCTTTCCGGTCGCACCGGCGTGACCACAGTGATCAGGTCTTTTACGGTATCGAACACCACCACCACGGTGGGGCGCACCAGGACTGCATCGGGAATTCCGATCGGGTCGGGTCTCGGCGACGGCAAATCCTCCATCAGCCGCACCATGTCATAGCCGAGATAGCCGAAAATCCCGGCAGCCATGGGAGGAAGCGCGTCCGGCAGCTCGATCCGGCTTTCCGCAACGAGCGCACGCAGCGCCGCCAGCGGCGGCCGGCCGCAGGGCGTAAAATTGTCCGCGTTCTGCTGCACGCTACGATTGATCTCGGCTCGCCCGGCCACGGTCCTCCAGACGAGATCGGGATTCAGCCCGATGATCGAATAGCGGCCGCGCAACGCGCCGCCTTCGACCGACTCCAGCAGAAAACTCGGCGGCCCCGCGCCGGCGATTTTGAGGAACGCCGATACCGGAGTTTCCAGATCCGAAACTAGTGTGGTCCACACGACCTGCGCCTCGCCTCGCGCGTAGCGCTTGGCGAATGCCATGGCTTGCGGCTCGATCTGCATTGTGAGCCAGGGGTTAGTTTGTGCCGTCGCCGGCTCCACCGCTGACCACTTGGTTCAGCGCGCTTTGATTGATCGTCACGCCGATGTCGCTTTCGAGCCAAGCCATGTATTCGGTTAGAATGTCCTCCGAGAGACCCCGATTGAGGGTCTCGAGAGCCCGTTTGGCGTCTTCAGAAGCCATATCGAGGCTCGGCACCACGATATCGGTGACACGGAACACCACCTCGGCGGGCGGCTGCGCACCTTCCGTCTTGCCGGCGGCGTCCTTTGCCGTGCGGAAGACGGCATCGACCCCCGCCGCCGAGAGGGGGCCGGACGCTTCGCCACGCTTGAGCCCGGTCAGCGCTTCGACTTTGAGACGATCAGCCGCGGCGGCCTGGAGAAGCGTCTCGCCCGCCTTGAGTTTCTCCAGGATGGCGGTTGCCTTGGCATCGAGCCGCGCCGCAATTTCCTGCTCGCGCCAGCGTGCCTCGACCTGGTCTTTGACCTCGTCGAGCGAACGTTCGCGCGAGGGAGAGATGCCGGTGACGTCGTACCAGATATAGCCGTCTTGGAACTGCAACGGATCGCGTTCGACGCCGACGTCGGTGGTGAATGCCGCGGTGAGAAGGCGCTGCGCATCGGGTAGTTTCACGGGCGTGCCTGCAGGGTCGCGGCCGGAACGATCGACCTCGACGGTGCGCGCCTCCACCTTGAGATTGGCCGCGGCTTCCTCGAGCGACTTTCCCTCTGCGCGCGCGTCCTCGATCTTGTTGTAGAGCTCGAAAATCTCGGATTTGACGCGGGCGGTAGCGAGCTCCTGCTTGAGCTCGCCTGCCACTTGTTCGAAGGGCCGAACCTGTTCCGGCTCGATCTTGAGGACCTGCACGAGCACCGTGCCGAAGCGGCCTTGCACCGGCGCGCTCACTTCGCCTTCCTTGAGCGCGAACGCCGCATCGGCCACCGGGCGATCGATCATCGCGGATTTCGGTACGGTCCCGATGTCGATGTCCTTTTCGCTCTTGCCAAGCTCCTTGGCGATCTCCGCAAAGCTCGTGCCCTTCGCGATGCGCTCTGCGGCCGCGCTCGCCGCCTCGGCATTGGGGAAGTCGATCTGCAGGATATGGCGCCGCTCGGGCGTGATGTAGCGTGCACGGCGCTCTTCATAAGCGCGCTTGAGATCCGCATCGGAAATTTCGATCCAACGGGCCTGCTCGCTCGGGATCAGCGACACGACGACGAGCTTGCGATATTCGGGCGTGCGGAACAGGATCTTGCGGTCGTCAAAATATTTCGCCAGCGCTTCCGGCGCCGGCGAGGCGATCTCGCCGGCGAGCGCGCGGTCGAGCAGCACATATTCGATCGAGCGCTGCTCGTTCTGATAGCGGTTTAGCGCCTCGACCAGCGCCTTGGGTGCAGTCAATCCGGACGCGATGGTGCCGGCGAGTTCGCGGCGCAGCATTTGGCGGCGCTGTTCGGCCACGAAGCGAGCCTCCGTGTAACCGGCATTACGGATGGTCTGCTCGAAGCGGAAGCGGTCGAACTGGCCGTTTGGGCCGCGGAACGCCGGATCGTTGGTGATCAGCTTGGCGACTTCGGAATCGGAAAGCGCGAGACCCAATGCGCGTGCGCGTTCATCGAGCAAAACCTCCGAGAAGATCTGGCCGATCACCAGTCGGTCGAGACCGGTCGCGCGTGCTTGTTCGGCGCCGATTGGGCGCCCCAGCTGGCGTGAATACTGCTGCAGCCGATCATTATAGAGCGTCCGGAACTGCTCGATCGTAATCTCGGTCCGGCCGATCTTGGCGACCGTCGAGCGGCCGAAACCCCGAAAAATGTCGCCGATACCCCAAATTGCAAAGCTGATCACCAAAAAGCCGACGACCGCGGCCATCACCGCTTTGCCCAGCCAGTTGGAAGAGGCTTTTCGCAGCCCTCGAAGCATGCGTCATCCGTGATTGAGAGAACCCGCGGCGAGCCGACGGCTCTTGCATCATAGGGGAGGGCGCCTCCGCACCGCAACATTGCGAAACGGCGCACCTCTGGCGTGGGCGCAAGCGCTCTGCTAACCGCTTGGCTGGATGCGGAAAAAGCTCAGGATCGACCATGGTTCGCACGCCGCGCCCGCTGGTGGCGGGGAACTGGAAGATGAACGGCCTGCGCGCCTCGGCGGCGGAGCTCCGCCGGATCGTCCAAGGTGCAAGGGAGCTCTCTGCGGTGGACGTGATGGTATGTCCGCCCGCCACGTTGCTCACTCTGTTTGCAACCGCGGTCGAGGGGTCTTCCGTCCGTATTGGTGCACAGGATTGTCACGCCGAGGCTAGCGGAGCGTTCACCGGCGACCTTTCGGCCGAAATGCTCAGGGACGCGGGCGCCAGCGCCGTCATCGTCGGGCACTCCGAGCGGCGAAGTTATCACCATGAAACCGATGCAGATGTGCGGGCGAAGGCGCTCGCTGCGCGGCGCGCCGGACTTTGCGCCATCATATGCGTAGGCGAGACCCGCACTGAGCGCGAGAACGGACGCGCACTCACGGTGGTAGGTACGCAGCTCGACGGTTCAGTACCAGACGGCGTCACGGCCGAAAATCTGATCGTTGCCTACGAGCCGGTCTGGGCGATCGGCACCGGGCTCACGCCGACTCCGCCCGACGTTGCCGAGATGCACGGATTCATCCGTCAACGCCTGCAATCGCGGTTCGCAGAGGAGGGGCAAGCCACGCGCATCCTGTACGGTGGATCGGTCAAGCCGTCGAATGCCAAGGAGCTGATGAGCGTTGCTGACGTTAATGGGGCGCTGGTGGGCGGCGCGAGTCTCAAAGCGGACGAGTTTCTGGCCATTGCGGGCGTCTACCGCTGACATCAACAAAAATTGTTGGACTCCGGTGGCTCGCCACCACGCTGGGGGTGGTTACCCCCTCGGATCGCGCATGGAAATGGCGCGGGGGATCGTGTAGACACGCGCACGCCATCCTATATGACAGACCGGGGCGACAGCGGCCGAGCTAAGCGCGGCAAAAGGTGGGGAACGCATGCAGACCGTCATAATCGTGATTCATCTGATGGTGGTTGCCGCCATGATCGGTGTCGTGCTGCTGCAGAAGTCGGAAGGAGGCGGGCTCGGTATCGGCGCAACCGGCGGATTTCTGTCGAGCCGGGGGACAGCCAACGTGCTGACCCGGACCACCGCGATTCTGGCCGCCACCTTCTTCACCACCAGCCTGATTCTCTCAGTCCTCGCAGGCTGGGGCCGCAAGCCCACTTCCATCATCCAGAACACGAGCAGCCCGACGCAGCAGACGCCTGCAGGGCCGCTGGGACAGGGCGGGGGCGTGCTCGATACGTTGCGCCAGCAGGAGCAGTCGCAGCCCCCTGCGCCGGGTCCGCAAGTTCCGCGCTCGCAATGAGCAGACGACCAGGGGCCGGGTAACCGGCCCCTTCGCTTGAGGAGCCATGCAGCCGGCGAATGGTAAATTGAGAACTCACATGAAGAGAGCGGCCGATATCTTGATCAGATCGCGAGGATTTTCCGGTATGCGAGTTGCGCATGAATGTCGTAGGGAGGGCCGTCTTAGGCTCTCGTCGAATCGGCTCCGCGGCGCTAAACGTTAGGTCCCATGGCGCGGTACATCTTCATTACCGGCGGCGTGGTTTCCTCCCTCGGCAAGGGCCTTGCATCGGCAGCGCTCGGCGCGCTGCTGCAGGCGCGCGGCTACAAGGTACGGCTGCGCAAGCTCGATCCGTATCTCAACGTCGATCCCGGGACGATGTCGCCTTATCAGCACGGCGAGGTCTTCGTCACCGATGACGGCGCAGAAACCGATCTCGATCTCGGCCATTACGAGCGGTTTACCGGCCGGCCGGCGACGCGTCAGGACAACATCACCACCGGCCGGATCTATCAGGAAATTCTCGCCAAGGAGCGCCGCGGCGACTACCTCGGTGCCACCATCCAGGTCGTTCCCCACGTCACCAATGCCATCAAGGATTTCATCCGCGAAGACAACGAGGGCTACGACTTCGTCCTGTGCGAGATCGGCGGCACGGTAGGCGATATCGAAGGGTTGCCGTTCTTCGAGGCGATCCGCCAACTCGGCAATGACTTGCCCCGTCACCACGCCGTCTACATCCATCTGACGCTCTTGCCCTTCGTCGCCGGCGCAGGCGAGCTCAAGACCAAGCCGACCCAGCACTCGGTCAAGGAGCTGCGCTCGATCGGCATTCAACCCGACATTTTGCTGTGCCGCACCGACCGAGCGATTCCCGACGGCGAGCGCGCCAAGCTCGCGCTGTTCTGCAACGTCCGTCCGAGCGCCGTCATCGAGGCGCGGGACGTGGACAACATCTATGCGGTGCCCGAAGCCTATCATGACGCCGGGCTCGACCGCGAAGTGCTGATGGCCTTCGGCATCGAGCCCAAAGGCGAACCCGATCTGGCGCGCTGGCGGCTCATCGACGAGCGGATTCGTAATCCGGAAGGCAATGTGACCATTGCCATCGTCGGCAAATATACCGGCCTCAAGGACGCCTATAAGTCGCTGATCGAGGCGCTCTCGCACGGCGGAATTGCCAACAAGGTCCGGGTCAATCTCGATTGGATCGAATCCGAAGTGTTCGAGCGCGGGGATCCTGCGCCGTTTCTCGAGAACGTGAACGGCATTTTGGTGCCGGGCGGCTTCGGCCAGCGCGGCAGCGAGGGAAAAATCAGAGCGGTGAAATTCGCCCGCGAGCGTCAGGTGCCGTATTTCGGGATTTGCTTCGGAATGCAGATGGCCGTCATCGAAGCGGCACGAAACCTCTGCGGCATCGAGGGGGCTAACTCGACCGAGTTCGGTACCACGTCTGAGCCGGTGGTCGGATTAATGACCGAGTGGATGAAAGGCAACGAGCTGCAGACCCGCGGCGTTAACGCCGATCTTGGCGGCACCATGCGGCTTGGCGCGTATCCGGCGATCCTCCAGCGCGGCAGCCGTGTGTCGCAGATCTACCATGGCGCAACCGAGATTTCCGAGCGCCACCGCCACCGCTATGAGGTCAATACCCGCTATAGGGGGCGCCTCGAGCAGCACGGCATGCGCTTTTCCGGCATGTCGCCCGATGGGCTTTTGCCGGAGATGATCGAGTACGAAGACCATCCCTGGTTCGTCGGCGTGCAGTTCCATCCCGAACTGAAGTCGCGGCCGTTCGACCCGCATCCGCTGTTTGCGTCGTTCGTCGGCGCGGCGGTGGACCAAAGCCGACTCGTGTAGCCAGCCGAGTTCGCTGACGGCCGAGTTCGAGCGGCGCCGTGTGCGTACGGCGCGACCTCCCGATCGCCGATTGCCTTTCCTGTCCCTGCCGTTAACGTCGGCCGCCTCGACGTGCATCAGTCAAGAGGCGACGATGATCTATGAATTGAGGATTTATCACTGCGTGAGCGGACGGCTGCCGGCGTTGTTGAAGCGGTTCGAAACCACCACCCTCGAGCTCTGGAAGCGGCACGACATCCGGCAGGCTGGATTCTGGACGGTGCTGGTCGGAAACGGCGGAAACCAGGACCTCCATTACCTGCTCGCCTGGGAATCGCTCGCCGAGCGTGAGGCGAAGTGGAACAAATTCATGACCGATCCGGAGTGGGTATCCAAGCGCGCCGAAAGCGAACGCGATGGACCGATCATTGCGTCGATCACGAACATGTTCCTGCAGCCGACGGCGTTCTCCGCGGTGAAGTGACGGCGTTCGATGCCTGGTGGCCTCGACCACGTCGTTCATGCGGTGCGCGATCTCGACGCGGCGGCCGAGCTTTATCGGCGGCTCGGCTTCACTGTCGGCGCGCGCAACCGGCATGCATGGGGCACCCACAATCATCTGGTCCAGCTTCCCGGCTTTTTCGTCGAGCTGCTGGCGGTGGCGGAGCCGGAGAAGCTCGGAAGCGACGGCTTCTCGGCGCTGTTCGGCACGTTCAACCGGATGTTTCTCAAGGACCAGGAGGGATTTTCAATGCTGATCCTCGAAAGCGAGGACGCCACAGCGGATGCCGCACGCTTTCGCTCGGCCGGGATCGGCGTCTCGAATGCCATGCGTTTCGAGCGCGAGGGCAAACGACCGGACGGCTCGACGGTCAAGGTCGGTTTCTCGCTTGCGTTTGCGCGCGATGGCAAAGCGCCGGCCATCGGCTTTTTTGCTTGTCAGCAGCACTTCCCGGAAAATTTCTGGAATCCGGCGTTCCAGCAGCATGCTAACACGGCAAGCGGCATCGAGGCCGCGGTGCTGGTCGCCGAAAATCCGAGCGAGCATCGCGCGTTCCTGTCGGCTTTCGCTGGCGCACGCGATGTCTCCGTCACCTCGAGCAGCATCACGGCGTCGACGCCGCGCGGCGAAATCGGCGTGACGGAGTCGGACGCCTTTCGCCGTCGGTTCGGGACCGAGCCGCCCGATGTGTCCCGTGGCGCGCGGCTCGCGGCCATCCAATTTCGCGTGCGCGACCGCGCCGCGCTGAATGCAGCGTTGGCAGCAGGCGGGATCGCCGCTTTCTCGCGCATGGATTCAACCATCGTCGGGCCGCAGAGCGCCCTTGGTGCAACGCTCGTCTTCAACTAGCTCAGGCAATGAAGTGCGCTGACGATGTTCGGCCGATATCCGTTCGGTTGACCGCTAAATTCGACCGGCGCATGGTCGAGCTATGAGTATTGAGCCCGCCCCCAATGCGATTGTCGCCATCGGCGCGGCGCGCTTCGGCAACACCCTCCCGCTTGCGCTGATCGCGGGGCCATGCGCGCTCGAGAGCCGAGACCACGCCCTGGAAATGGCTTCGGCCCTTAAGGACCTCACTGCGAAGGTCGGGATCGGCTTCATCTACAAGACGTCGTTCGACAAGGCCAACCGCACTAGCGCAAAAAGCCAGCGCGGTTTGGGGCTCGATCGCGCTTTGCCGATCTTTGCTGAAATCCGCCAGAAACTCGCGGTGCCCGTTCTCACCGACGTCCACGAGGCGCAGCAATGCGCAGCGGTGGCCGAAGTCGTCGACGTGCTGCAGATCCCCGCATTCCTGTGCCGGCAGACCGATCTTCTCGTCGCAGCGGCGGCGACCGGACGCGTGATCAACATCAAGAAGGGCCAGTTCTTGGCGCCGTGGGACATGGCGAATGTCGTTGCCAAGGTGACCGGCGCCGGCAACCGCAACGTCCTGGTGACCGAGCGCGGCGCATCGTTCGGCTACAATACGCTCGTCTCTGACATGCGTGCGCTGCCGATCCTCGCACGCACCACCGGGGCCCCGGTGATCTTCGATGCCACCCATTCCGTGCAGCAGCCGGGCGGGCAGGGCACGTCCTCCGGTGGCGAGCGGGAATTCGTCCCGGTGCTGGCGCGCGCCGCCGTTGCCGTTGGCGTCGCCGGAATCTTCATCGAAACCCACGACGATCCCGATCAAGCGCCGTCGGACGGCCCCACCATGGTCCCCCTCAAGCAGATGGGCGGGCTCCTGGACCGGCTTATCGAGTTCGATAGACTCGCGAAGAATTCAAGATAAGCCGCTGGAAATCATCGAGTTCACCATCCCGTCCGTCCTAAAAATCGTCGCTCTCGTGGTTTTTGCGCAAACCGTGTTCACGCGCGCGGTCGATCCCGTCATTCCCATGATCGCGGAAGATCTCGCCATCGATGTGAAAACGGCCGCGCTGCTGTCGAGCGCCTACACGTTCCCCTATGCGCTCGTGCAACCCGCACTGGGCGTCACCGGTGATTTCTTGGGCAAGACGCGGCTGATGAACTTCTGCGTGCTCGTCGTCGCGTTATCGGGGCTCGTCTGTGCGATCGCGACGACTTTCTCGCTGCTCGTCGTCATGCGGATCGTTGCGGGGCTGGTGGCGGGGGGCGTGTTTCCCATAGCGCTGGCGCTCGTCGGCGACCTTGTCCCTATCAATCAGCGTCAGGTCGCGATCGGCCGGTTGCTTGCCGTGGGGCTGACAGGCAACCTCGTGGGCGCCTCGATCGCGGGCGTGATCGGTGACGTGTTCGGCTGGCGCGGCGTCTTCGCAATTCTCGGCGCGTTCGGATTTATCGTGGCGATCGTGGCATTCTTTGCTTTCCGCGGCGTTGCGACGCCGGCAGCGGCGCCTTTCAATCGCGCGGCAGTGCTGGCCAATTTCCGCAGCATCTTTGCCGATCCGCGCGCCAAGGTCTGCTTCACGTCCGTGTTCTTCGAAGCAGTCTTCATCCACGGGCTCTTTCCTTACGTGGCTCTCCTGCTGCTCGCCATTGGCGAGACCCGCGCCTCGGTGGCTGGACTTCTGATCGCCACTTTCGCCGTCGGTGGCGTCCTCTATTCGCTCTCCGTTCCAGCCCTTCTCGCCCGAGTGCGCGAGCAGCATCTCATGATCGCCGGCGGCGCGCTGGCCGCCGCCGGTCTCGTTCTTATCGCGCTCCATTTCCCATGGGTTTGGCAGATCGCCATCTATGCCATGTTCGGATTCGGCTTCTACCTCCTGCACGGCTGTATCCAGGTTCACGTCACCGAACTGTCGCAGACAGCGCGCGGCGCGGCCGCGTCGTTACATTCGTCCTCCTTTTACCTGGGCCAAGCCGTCGGACCGGTGATCTATGGTTATGGGTTTGCCCATGGCGGACCGGAGCCAAGCATTTTCGTCGGCGCGGCCGTGGTGGTGGCGGTGGGCATTGCCTGCTCGCGGCTGCTGCGCCACCGG
>Ga0081455_10000852_pt1 | contig 39298 bp, 35 predicted proteins | sample TabmetS3T2R1_FD_70207 | JGI IMG/M metagenome (GOLD analysis project Ga0081455, IMG submission 70207) | Tabebuia heterophylla rhizosphere microbial communities from the University of Puerto Rico - S3T2R1 | ecosystem: Host-associated > Plants > Roots > Rhizosphere ... | reverse complement strand
GCGGAGCTACTTGCCGAGCTCGATGCCCTGATAGGACTCACCGAGGTCAAAGCCGAGATCCACCGGCAAGTGGCAGTGCTGCGAGTCGAAACTTTGCGAAGCAAAGCAGGCTTGAAGTCTCCGACGATCACCAGGCACCTGGTCTTCGTCGGCAATCCGGGCACCGGCAAGACAACCGTGGCTCGGCTGGTCGGCGGAATCTATCGAGCGCTCGGCCTGCTGTCGAAGGGCCAGCTGGTTGAGGTCGACCGCTCCGAACTCGTCGCCGGCTATCTCGGCCAGACCGCAATCAAGACCGCCGAGGTCGTGGCCTCCGCGGCCGGCGGAGTTCTCTTCATCGATGAGGCCTATAGCCTCGCCGGTGATCAGTACGGCCAAGAGTCGGTGGACACGTTGGTCAAAGAGATGGAGGACCGTCGCGACGACCTGGTGCTGATCGTTGCCGGCTATCCCGATCCGATGGCGATCTTCATCGCCCAGAATCCAGGTCTGGCGAGCCGGTTCCGTACCACGATCGAATTTGCCGACTACACCGACGAGGAACTGGTGCGCATCCTGACAGAGATGGCACGAGCAGCGGACTATGACCTCGACGATGCATGCGTGGAGCGCTTTTCCGTCATGCTTGCCATGACGCCGCGTGGTCCGATGTTCGGCAACGGGCGATTTGCACGAAACATGTTGGAGGCGGCGATCGGCAGGCATGCTTGGCGTCTGCGCGATGTCGCCGAGCCGACCCTCGAACAGCTGCGAAAGCTGATCCCTGAGGACTTCGAGGAGGCGGCTGGGGAGGACGAGCCGTCACCTGACATCCCAGAGCAGCAGGCCAGCTCGCCACCCGCGAGCGATACAGACGTCGAGCACCAGCCCGAGACCCAAGGAGCACAGCAGTGAGCCAGGCCAGTCATCCGGGGGTTGCAACCGGAGTTGCCGCGCCACCCGTTGCCGGCCCAACGACAACTGCGCCACCGGTAGCGCGTCCGGACACGGCGCCCGCGCCGCCCGTCCCGACGCAGAGCGCCGCCACTCCGGCTACTGCGGTCGGAACCATGGATACGCCGCAGCGGCTTCGACTGCTCAGCCTGGGTGTCGTCGTGGTCGGAATTCTGGTCGCGTTGGTGGGCGTCCTGACCTTCTCCTACCTCGCCGTCTCGCTGAGCCGAGCCAAAGCGGACACCGCACAACTCATTCGCGTTCAGAAAATCCAATCCAACCTGCTTAGTGCAGACGCGATCGCTACCAACGCGTTCCTGGTCGGAGGCCTGGAACCGCCAGCACAGCGTGCGGTGTACGACCAGGCGATGAGCAGCACCAGCTCACTGATCGTCGAGGCGTCTCAGGCACAACCAGCTGACGCCGAAACCTTATCCGCTCTCAATCAGCAGGTCGTCAGTTATGCGGCCACGATCGAGCAAGCGCGTGCCAACAACCGCCAGGGACTACCCGTCGGTGCTCAATACCTCCGCAACGCGAGCGCTGAGCTGCGGAGCACCGCACTGCCGATTCTTGACAACCTGGTCAGCTCGAATGCGGAGCGGGCGGCAGACGAAATGGACGCGCGGGCGGGATACGTCTTCCCGATCATTGCCCTACTCGCTCTGGCCGGCGTCATCATTGGCCAGGTTTGGCTGGCTCGCCGGTTCAAGCGCAAGATCAATGTCGGGATGCTGACAAGTGCAGCCGTACTTCTCGTCATCACCATCGCCAGCCTTGTCGCCGCGATACAGCTGAGCAGCACGCTCAGCTCGATCACCAACGGCAGTTTCGCCGCTGTCAACACAGCCGCCGACACGCGGATCGACGCCAACAATGCGAAGTCGAACGAAAGCTTGACGCTGATCGCACGAGGTTCCGGACAGGCATTCGAGGCCGCCTGGAAATCCTCTGCTGACTCGGTAGCCGCAAACCTGCAGCGCCTCACCGATCGGCCCGAGCTAGTAAACCAGTGGCAGGCATATACCGATGTCCACGGCGAGATTCGTGCCCTCGACGACGGCGGCAGGTGGGACAGAGCAGTCGCCCAGGCCACTGGATCCGATCCAGAGTCGTCCAACACCGTTTTTGGCACCTTCGACACCAATCTCGCCGGCTACCTCGATGGGGTGAGCCAGGAAACCTCCAGCTCGTTGGCCGGCATTCAGCCGATAGCGGTCGTTTTCGCCATCCTCGCGCTCCTCAGTGGAGTAGCGGTCGCGCTCCTGGGACGTTGGGGCATCGCCGCTCGGCTCAAGGAATACCGATGAGGCACCGGTGGCGCGCGCCGCTACTGGCGGTTGCCAGCGTCCTGTCCGCGGGTGTGCTTTCGGCCTGCACGTTCAGCTACACCCCGACGCCGTTGCCACCGGCGCCTCCTGCGCCGCAACCGACCACCAGCGCTCCGGCGCCGCAACCTGCGAAATGCGGCAATCCGCTTGCGTCCTACGACCCCAGCAACCCACTGCCTCCCCCCGATGCCCTGCCCAGCGGATCCACCATGGCCAAGATCAAAAAGCGTGGCCGGCTGGTGGCCGGGGTATCGGCTGATACCTACCTGCTCGGGTCACGGAACCCCTTCAACGGCGAGATCGAGGGGTTTGACATCGACATGGTCAAGGCTGTTGCCAAGGCAATCTTCGGCAATGAGGACCGCTACCAACTGAAGGTGATCACCGCAGCGCAACGGATTCCTGCGCTCGAGAAGGGCGACGTCGACATCGTGGCTCGCAATATGACCATCAACTGTGATCGCTGGAAGCAGATCGCGTTCTCGGGCGAGTACTACCGGTCGGGCCAGAAGATCTTGGTCCGCAAAGGGTCCAAGATCAACTCGATCGCTGAGCTTGGCGGACAGAAGGTCTGCGCACCGATAGGCACGTCCAGCATGGACAACCTGATCAAGAAGGCGCCTAAAGCCATTCCGGTCGGCGCCGACACCCACACGGGCTGCCTGGTCCTGTTCCAGGAGGGCCAAGTTGCAGCTATCACCGGGGACGACACGGTCCTAGCAGGTCTCGCCGCGCAGGATCCGTACGCGGTGGTGCCAAAGCAGCAGGCGTTCACCGCAGAGCCGTACGGCCTGGGCTTCAACAAGAAGGATGTGGACTTCGTTCGCTTCGTCAATGCTCGGCTCGACCAAATGCGCGCCGACGGTGAGTGGGACAAGCTCTACAACCGCTGGCTCAGGGAGTCACTCGGAGCAGCACCGGCTCCACCCACACCGGTCTACGGCAGGACGTGATGAGCGTGGTCGCGCCTGCTGGACAGGTGACAGCTCCGGTTGCACCAGGGCAGATGGGCTCAGCTGTGGAGGCCCAGGCGGCGCAGGTCTATCTGGACCAGCTTGGCCAATGGCGGGAAGGCCGACGTCATGAACTGGATGAACTGGACAAGGCGGCTTTGCACGCGGCCACCGGCTCGGCGGTGACCGGCGACATTTTGCTGTCAATGGCGTTGTGGAAGGCGGTCTCAGATCGCTACGAGTTACTACTGGCGACGTGGAACGCAGGGCGAGTCGGCGCCACCGAGCTGATGCGCATCTCAACTTTGATTTGGGGGCGGCTGGATGCCGGCACCGCGTCGGGACTCTCGGTCTCGCTGCCGGAGGCGTGCCGGCTGTCCGACGCCCTGCTGTCACAACTCCGCGTCAAGCTCGGCCTTGATCCGTCAGGCGCGGAGATCACCGAACGTGTCCGGCAGCTCCGCGCCCAGATGGAGCGCATCCGGGACCAGATCGACCTGGAGCCCGCCGGCGCTCCACAGCAGCAAGCCGCACTCGAGCAATCACGGCTGGCGCGCCGGCTCAAGGAGCTCGCGGACAAGGCCAGTCGGGGCGGCGATGTGGGGGGACTGCTCGGCCCGCTGGAGATTGATGCAGCCACCTTCGAGCGCGATCTGATCGTCAACGGGGCGAGGCGACGCGACGCCGCAGCTCTCCTGACGCGAGCCCGGGAACAACGTGCCGACCTGGAGGCGCGGGAGGCCACGCTGCGCGGCATCGTCGAAGAATGTGTACGACGCGTCGATCCCGCGCCTCGCTATGCGGTGCCCGACACTGCAGCCCTCGGACCAGTCCCCAACACCCGTGACGAGTTGGAGAACTACGTGCGCCGCCTCGACCAAGTCTCCCGGGCGATGACCATTGCGCAGACGGCTTACGCGAAGGCACTACAAGATCACGACGAACTCGCAAGCCGGCTCGAGGCGTACCATGCAAAGGCGATGGCAACCGGCCAGGCTGAAATTCCAGACATCGCCCAGGCTTACGGGCTCGCCCGTAACGCACTGGACCAGCGACCGAGCCGGCTGGTGCTTGCCGAACAACTCGTCACCGTTTACCAGACCTACCTGCAAACCACCCCTGCGCCGCATACGGTGCATCCAGCCACATCGTCGGAAAGTAAATGAACAGGGGGCGTTTGAATGACACGATGCACCCAGCCGGGCTGCCCCGGCACCATCGTCGACGGCTACTGCGACGTATGCGGCAGTCCCGCGCCCGTCAGCACTACCCCAGCTTCGCTTCCTGAAGACAGGGCCCAGACGCCGATGGCACCCGACTCCTCCGGTACGCACTGCACCCAACCCGGCTGTACCGGCACCATTGTCGACGGCTACTGCGATGTTTGCGGCAGTCCTGGGGGTCCGGCCAACGAGTCCGCGGCGGATGATCAGACACCACTGTCCGGCGGGGCAGCGTCGGCGATCACAACGGGCTCCAGCCGGCTACAGTCAACTGCCCTCGGCTCGCAGCGGGTTTCCGGGAATGGTTCCAAGATCACCAAGCGGGTGCGTTCGGGCTCCCAACGACTCCGATCGGCTCGGCTTGGTGCTGGGCTCACTCGGGTTCCGCCGGCGCCGGTGATCGATGCCGCCCAGGCGATCATGAAGAACCCGCAGGTTCCCGAAGAGAAACGGAACTGCCCGAACTGCGGGGCGCCGGTCGGCCGGTCACGAGATGGACAGCGGGGCCGCACAGAGGGGTTTTGCCCGAAGTGCGGCACCCCATTCTCGTTCACGCCAAAACTGCAGCCCGGTGATCTTGTGGCGAATCAGTACGAGGTGGCGGGCTGCCTGGCGCATGGCGGGCTTGGCTGGATCTATCTCGCAAAGGACCACAATGTCTCCGACCGCTGGGTGGTGCTGAAGGGCCTGCTCAACACCGGCGACAAAGACGCGCTCGCCGTTGCCATCGTGGAGAAGCAGTTCCTTGCCCAGGTGGAGCACCCGCTGATCGTCGAGATCTACAACTTCGTCACCCACGAGGACGCCGGCTACATCGTGATGGAGTACGTCGGCGGGACCTCGCTCAAGCAGATCCTGAAGGATCGGATGCGGGCCAACAACGGAAAGTTCGATCCGCTACCGGTCGACCAGGCGCTGGCCTACATCCTGGAGATCCTGCCGGCCTTCAGCTACTTGCATGATCTTGGTCTGATCTATTGCGATTTCAAGCCAGACAACCTGATCCAGGTCGGTGATGCGGTGAAGCTCATCGATCTTGGTGGGGTGCGTAGGGCCGATGATCAAGAATCGGCGATTTACGGCACTATCGGCTACCAGGCACCTGAGGTGGCTCAGGTCGGACCCACCGTGGCATCCGACATCTACACCATAGGGCGGACCTGTGTGGTGCTGATGACCGAATTCCGGGGGTACCAGACCAAGTACGTCGACAGCCTGCCGCCGGTCGGCGAGACGCCGCTGTTCGCCACCCATGACTCCCTCTACCGGCTGCTCTCGAAGGCCTGCGCAGCTGACCCGGCGGACCGGTTCGCATCGGTCGACGAGTTTCGGGTGCAATTGCTCGGCGTGCTGCGCGAGGTGGTCGCCTACAAGACACCTGGGACGGCGCTGACCTCGGCGGCATCGGTGCTCTTCGAAGCGCCTGCCATCACCAGCGAAGCACTGGAATGGAACGAGCTGCCGGCGCTGCGCGTCGACACCAGCGACCCGCAGTACGCCTGGCTTAGCAACATCTCCGTCGACGACCCTGCAAAGCGCCTCGACCAGCTTCGGCAGGCACCCGAAGCAACCGCTGAGGTTCGGCTGGCCCAGGCCCATGCCGCGCTAGAGCTACGACGTCGGGACCTCGTGGACCAGGCCGTTAATGAGATGCTGGTCGAGGATCCGTGGGAATGGCGTGCCGTCTGGGTTGCCGGTCTTTCCGCGCTGGATGCCGGCGACTTCGCTTCGGCGCAATCTTCTTTCAACGCCGTCTACGGCCAGGTGCCCGGCGAGTTGGCTCCAAAACTTGCGCTGGCTCTGGCTTGCGAGCATGGCGGCGAAGGTGACATCGCGGAAGGGCTCTACCGGACCTGCGCGACTACCGACGCCAACTATGTGGCAGCTGCCGCATTCGGGATGGCGCGGATTCGTGCCGCCCGAGACGACGTGCCTGGCGCCGTCCAGGCACTGGATCTGGTGCCCTCGACAAGCCGGAGCTACCCCGAGGCGCGGCGCCTGCGGGCGATGCGGCTTTACGAGTCCGGCGATGGGCTGCGGGCGTTGGCCCAGGCGATGGACAGCATCAGCGGAGTTCGACTGGATCCGCGTGAGCAGTCTGAGCTCACCGCCGAGATCTTGGAGCGGGCGCTCACAGAGGTCGACAAGAATGAGACGAAGAGCGATATCAAGATCGGCCCCTACGAGGCGAGTGACGAGACTTTGCGCGATGGGCTGGAGGCCACCTATCGACACCTGGCCGGTATCGAGACCGACGAGCAACGCCGCTATGCATTGGTCGACAAAGCCAACGCCGTGCGAAGGTGGACCCTGCGATGACAGATCACCTGACGCAGTCCACAGCTGCTGCGCCGCCTGCTGCGCTTCCCCAGCCGGACGGAGGTCTTCGCTGCCCACACTGTGGCGCGGAGGTTGCAGCCCAGGAGGCATTCTGCGAGGCCTGCGGTGGTGCACTTACGCCGAGGGCCGCTGGTCCAGTCGAGCAAACCGACGAGCTGGCCGCACCCATTGAGATCACACGCTCCATCCAGACCGAAGCCGAGCACGACACAGTTGTGGTTGCCCGACCCTGCGCCAACTGTGGCGGTGTCATCGGAGCGGATGGTTACTGCGAGACCTGCGGCACCAAGGCGCCGACGGAGCGAGACCACTACACCGAGCACCCAGCATCATGGGTTGCCGCGTGCTGCGACCGTGGCGTACGGCATCACCGCAACGAGGACGCCACAGCGGTCGCAGCCGAGGCGGCACCCCGCTCTCGCGCGGTGCTCGTAGTGTGCGATGGAGTGTCCACCTCCCTAGACTCCGATGTCGCCAGCCTGGCGGCCGCTCGCGCCGCCCGCGACGTCCTGGTAGCGCACCGGCCGGCTGGTCTCGGCACCCCGGCCAGTCGAAGCGCCGCGGTCGCAGGTGCCGTTGTCAAGGCGGCCACCGCAGCTAACTCTGCAGTGATCGACAGTACGGCGCCAGGCAGCGACAACGCCGCATCCTGCACTTTCGCCGCGGCCGTTGTCGAAGCCGACCTGGTGGTGTTCGGCAACGTCGGCGACAGCCGGATCTACTGGATTCCGGATCATGATTCGGGCAGCGATCCTGCAGAGCTCAGTGTCGACGACTCGGTCGCCCAGGCGCGAATCGCCATGGGCACGCCCCGTGAGGAGGCTGAGAACGGCCCGCAAGCTCATGCCATCACCAAGTGGCTGGGACGTGACAGCCCTGATTTCACCCCGCGTACCGGATCTATTGTCGTCAAGTCACCCGGCTGGGTTGTGGTGTGTTCAGATGGCTTGTGGAACTACGCTTCGGAGGCCACCGCGCTCCAGTCGCTGATCGCGGAACTCAGCACTCCGGACCCTGAGCCACTCACGTTGGCGGTCGCCCTCGTGAACTGGGCAAACGGCCGGGGCGGCAAGGACAACGTCTCCGTAGCCCTCGCACGTGTTTGATTGCTCCGCTCGCTGCGCTCGGTCCGCGCGGATCGCACGTTGGAAGCCGCCTACTTCGTCGTCGCTCGGGAACGAGGAAGCATGTCTCCTCGCTCCTCCTCATCACGGCGGCGCGCGCGACCCGGTCGCAACTCCGGGCATACTGAACCGACCAGCCAGGATGTGAAAGGAAGTCGATCATGGCCGAGTTCACCGCAGAGGTGTACCAGAACGAGTTCCTGCCAGAAGGTGGAACCGACGTCAACGCCATCGTCACCATGACCTGCAGCGGGGCAGGGTCGGCCGGTCAGACCGGCTCCGGTGATGCCGGCGAGATCATCATTGTCGACACCTCGGGTTCCATGGGCCGGATGAAGCTGGAGGCGGCGAAGATCGCAGCTGCGGCGGCTGTCGATCAGATCCTTGACGGGACCTGGTTTGCGGTGGTCGCCGGAACCCATCAGGCCTACTTGGCATTCCCGCTCGTGCGGTCGGGCCAGGGGATGGTGCAGATGGACAGCAACGCGAGGTACGCCGCGCATCAGGCCATCAGCCAGTTCCGCTCCGACGGCGGAACGGCGATGGGGACCTGGCTTACGCTCGCTGGCCGGCTTTTCGACTCCGTGCCCATGCTGGCCCAGCGACACGCGATCTTGCTCACCGACGGTGAGAACCACAATGAGACACCGGACCAGCTAACGAACGCGATTCGCGGGGTGACAGGCAAATTCCAATGCGATTGCCGGGGCGTCGGCGTCGACTGGCAGGTTGCCGAGGTACGCCGGATTGCCCAAGCCCTGTTGGGCACCGTCGACATCATTCCTGAGCCGGACCAGATGAGCCAGGTCTTCGCCGACCTCATGCAACAGTCGATGAGTCGTGGCGTGGCCGACGCCCAGCTACGGGTCTGGGCGCCGCAGGGCGCGGAGGTGCTCTTCGTCCGCCAGGTCTCACCAACGGTGGAGGATCTGACGTCGCGCCGTGTCGAAGTCAATCCGCTGACCGGCGGCTATCCGACAGGATCGTGGGGCGACGAGTCCCGCGACTATCACGTGAGTGTGAGGCTGGCCGCCAAGGCCATTGGGCAAGAGCAGCTCGCGGCCCGGGTGCAACTGGCCGTCAACGATCAGGTGGTCGCGCAGAGCTTGGTAAAAGCGAAGTGGTCCGACGATGAGGGCCTGACCACCCGGATCAACCCCGAGGTTGCTCACTACACCGGTCAGACCGAGCTTGCGGAGGCTATCCAAGAGGGCTTGGCCGCCAAGGCTGGCGGGGATGAGGAGACCGCCACAAAGAAGCTGGGCCGTGCGGTACAGCTCGCCGCTGAAACCGGCAATGAGGAAGCCACCACCCGACTGCGCAAGGTGGTCGATATCGACGATTCCGAAACCGGTACGGTGCGTCTGAAGCGAGCAGTGGACAAGGTTGACGAGATGGCCTTGGACACTGCCTCCACCAAGACGACCAGAATCAGGGGATGAACGCTCCCCTCGACCGGAAGGCGCGACTGTGATCTCCACGTCCCGATCGGCTGGGATTTCGACCTCTGGCGCTCGCCGATGATCGCCATCTGTCCGGTAGGCCACTCATCCTTGGCGCAGGACTACTGCGATGTGTGCGGGCTGCCCATCGACTCCAACCCAGCCCCGCAACCGGCCACCTCACCGACCAGCGTCGCAAGCAGCGCGCCAGATCGCCAACCTTGTCCGAATTGCGGGGCCGAGAATTCCGTCGACGCTCTCTTTTGTGAGAACTGCGGCTATGACTTCACCACCGGAACCATGCCGCGATCCCTCGTTACCCCGCAGTCGCCAGATGCCAACTATGGGGATCATGTGCAACCGGCACCCACCATTCCGGCATCGACCAGTCCGGCACCGACCACTGGTAACGGCAGCGCGGTTTCCCCGCCGGCGACCTTCGACTGGGTGGCAGAAGTCTGGATTGATCCGGCCTGGTACCAGGCCCAGCAGAGCCCGGATCCGATGCCCTCCCCTGGTCTGCCGGTGGTCGTCCCGCTGCACTCGAAGTCGATCTTGATAGGTCGTACCTCCAGAAGTCGGAACATCCACCCACAGATCGATTGTGAGTCCGATTCCGGCGTCAGCCGCCGCCAGACCCAGCTGACAACTGACGGCACCCGCTGGTGGGTGGAGGACCTGGACTCGGCCAATGGGACGTTCGTGGCGCCGGCCACGGGCCCCGTCCCATCCGACCCGATTCCGGTAGGTGTCAAACATGAGCTCGCCGCTGATGATCGCATCTATGTCGGTGCGTGGACCCGTATCGTGATCCGGCAGGCGACCGAGGACGAGAAGGCAAATTCGGCGTAGTCGCCGCGGACCAGCTTGCGCAACGCTCTGCGCGAACACTGCGCGGCTTCGGGCCCGAAGTGTGGCACCGTTGCTTCAGTGTCACCCGCGAGAAGCTCTCACCAGGAGGAACAGTGGAGGTCAAGGTCGGCATTCAGCATGTCAATCGGGAAATCGTGGTGGAGAGCGCCGAGTCGGCTAAGGACGTCGAGCAGGAGCTGCTGAGCTCAATCGCAGTCGGCGGCGACGGAGTCTTCACGCTCACTGACGAGCGCGGCCGCAAAGTGCTAATCCCTGCGTCCAAGATCGCTTACGTGGATCTGGGTGAGGAAAACGCCCGCCACGTAGGTTTCGGGGCTGTCTAGTTTGGGATTGTTCGCTCGCGCAATCGCTAGCGAACTCACCTACTCTCGTATTAAGGCTGGAGGCCGAGCTTGGCCATGCGGCGGGTGTGGTTTTCCACCAGCCGGGAGAACATCCGGCTCATGGCGGCGAGATCCATGCCGGGACGGTCGACGGTCCCGGTCAAGAGGTGGGTTAAAGCATCCCTGTCCGCAGCCACCCGCTGAGCCTGGCTCAGCGCCTCACCAACCAGTCGACGGCCCCAGAGCGCCAACCGACCCGCCACCCGAGGATCCGCGGCGATGGCCGCGCGTACCTTCTCGATTACGAAGTCTGCGTGGCCCTCGTCGGCCAGCACCTCGTGCACTAGACCGCGCGTGTTCGCGTCGACGAACGCCGCAACCTCGCGGTAGAAGTCGGCGGCAAAGCCATTTCCGACATAGGCCAACACCAGGCCCTCCAGCCAATCCTTCGGCTTGGTGTGCGCGTGGAATTCATTGAACGGCTCATAGAACGGTTTCATGGCCACCATGACGTCGGTGTCGAACTCCGCCAGTCGCACCCGAACGGTCTCGAAATGCTTGATCTGCAGCGCCGCCATCGATGCCATGTGAACCTTGTCGGAAAGGGTGGGCGCATGCCGTGCGTCCTCTGCCAGCCGGTCGAAGGCTGCCAGGGCACCGTACGCCAAGATCCCGAGCAGGTCGACAGCACCTAGCCGATACTCAGGATCGGAAACCCACGACTCAACCGCAGCACGGGGTGCCACGTCGGATGGCTGCGGCGCATCACTCATGGCCGCAGGATAGTGCTGCAGTGAACCTGTGTTGTGTTACCAGCGGACCGGCAAGGCACGAATGCCGTTGACTGGACCGTCCGCTCGAAATGTCAGATCCTCCTCCAACGCCGCCAGAGCCAAGGTGGGGAACCGCTGCAGCAGGGCCGGTAATGCCACCGACAGCTCAAGCCGGGCGAGCTGCTGACCGAGGCATTGATGAATGCCGTGGCCAAACGCCAGGTGAGCCTGCGGCTGCCGGGTCACGTCCAAGACATCCGCGTCCGCCATGAATTCCGGATCCCGGTTGACCGATGGCAGCGACACCATGATCACATCGCCGGCCTGCAATTGCTGGCCGCCGAGTGTCATGTCCTTCAAGAGGATCCGCGGATTTCCGGTGTCCACGATGGTGAGGTAGCGCACGATCTCCTCTACCGCGCTATTGATCACCTCAGGGTCGTCGCGAATCAGAGCAAACTGCTCCCGATGCCGCAGCAGCAGCAAGGTGCCCAATCCGAGGGTGTTCGCGGTTGTCTCATGGCCGGCAACAAGCAGGATGTTTCCAATCCCGACCAGCTCGTCATCGGTCAGATCGTTCGCGTGGTCGCGAATCAGCATGCCGAGGATGTCCTCGCCCGGACGCTTTCGGTGGCGCTGCACGAGCGAGTGCATGTAAGTGTTCATCTCGCGGGTGTTCTGTGCTTGCTGCTCCGGCGTGACGGAAATGTCGAGCATGGTGTCGCTGCGCCGCTGGAATTCGGCCTGATCCTCGAACGGCACGCCGAGCAGCTCGCAGATCACCAAAGACGGCAACGGCAGCGCAAACGCCTTCATCAGATCGGCCGGTGGCCCGGTTGCCTCCATCTGGTCCAGGAACCCCGTCGCGATCTCCTCGATGTGCGGCCGCATCGCGGTCAGCCGACGCATCGAGAACTGACCGGTCAGCATCCGGCGGATCCGAGTGTGATCGGGCGGATCGAGCGACAGCAGAAAACCAGGCTGGGCGGCTGCCGATTCTGAATGGCCGAGCGAGTTGCTCGTGTCCCGGCTGGACAGCAGCTCGCGCGCGTCGGCGTACTTGGTGATCAACCACATCGTGAGGAAGCCGCCGGTCGGATGCGGCACCTGCATCCCGAAGACCGGCTGCTCGGCACGGATCCGCGCCAGCCCGGGCGCCGGGTTGAGTGGATCGTCCGGATTTCGATGTGAACGTGGCCAGGACAGTGGCTCAGACGAGCTCGTCATATGCACAGACAACACCCTGGAACCAAAGCTGGGTTTCGTCCCAAGCATGGGAATGACGTGAACGGAGCCTTCCGCGACGGCCCTGGCAGTCGAAGCGCCGAGTTTGCGGCCGACCAGGGTCCTCTCCCACACCGAGTTGTCAGAATCTGAGCACCATATTTGGTGCTCAGATTCTGACAAGTCGGTGGGAGTGAGGGGCGGCCTGGCTACCGCACCTTGAACCCGGGCACGGACAGTGCTGGCCGGGCAACCAAGGTTTTCGGTACCTGCCAGTAGACTGCTCAAGTTCGAGCGATGATGGTCATCTGCCGACCACCGTGCGCGTACGACGCGTTGACCGCGCGAACCATCCACTTCAACGAGTAAGGCAAATTCTGAGTACAGTCACACATGAGGCCCGACCGCGGCCGATTGCTCCCATGACGCAGCTCCCACCGACAACTTTCGCCAATCTCGGAGTGATCGACCCCATCGTGCGGGCCCTCGATCACGTCGGCATCAGCACACCATTCCCGATCCAGGCCATGGCGATTCCCCTTGCCCTAACCGGTGCCGACATGATCGGCCAAGCGCGTACGGGCACGGGAAAGACTCTGGCATTCGGGATCGCTCTGCTACAGCGGACCGTGGTGCCGGGTGAGCGCGATTACGCTCAGCTCTCCAAGCCGGGTGCTCCTCAAGCGCTTGTGGTGACGCCCACCCGCGAGTTGGCAAGTCAGGTGGCTTCGGACCTGGCGGCCGCGTCGACTCGCCGACAGGCCAGGGTGCTCACGGTTTACGGTGGCGTCGGCTACGAGCATCAGCTCAGCACGCTGAGCCGTGGCGTTGAAGTGGTGGTGGGTACCCCGGGTCGTCTGCTTGATCTTGTCGACCGTGGCGCGCTCGATCTTGGTCACATCAAGGTGCTGGTACTCGACGAAGCCGACAAGATGTTGGATCTGGGATTCCTGCCCGATGTGGAGCGAATTTTGGCCGGCACCCCTGAGCTGCGCCAGACGATGCTGTTCTCAGCAACCATGCCAGCAGAGATTGTCTCGCTGGCACGTCGCCACATGCGCCATCCGGTCAACATCCGTGCCGAGTCCCCTGGTGACACCAGCACAGTGCCGGCCACGGCTCAGTTCGTCTATCAAGCTCATGAGCTGGACAAGCCTGAGATCGTAGCCCGCATCCTGCAGGCCGAGAACTGTACCCGCGCGATGATCTTCTGCCGAACCAAGAGGTTGGCCCAGCGGTTGTCCGATGATCTTGTCGACCGAGGTTTCGGGGCGACGTCGATCCACGGCGATCTGAACCAGTTCGCGCGCGAGAAGGCGCTACGCCGCTTCCGGGAAGGCCGCATCGCGGTCCTGGTGGCAACTGATGTTGCCGCACGCGGGATCGACGTCGAGGGTGTCAGCCACGTGATCAACTACGAGTGCCCCGAGGACGAGAAGGTCTACGTGCATCGGATCGGCCGTACCGGCCGTGCGGGTGCATCCGGAGTCGCGATCACTTTCGTCGACTGGGCGGACCAGACGCGGTGGAAGGTGATCAACAACCTCTTGGGACTGCCGTTCTCCGAACCTGAGGAGACCTACTCCACCTCACCGCACCTCTACCACGATCTGGGGATCGATCCGGCGGCCAAGGGCAGAATCGCCCCCAGCAATACGCGCGGCTCGGATCGGTCGGATGAATCGGGCGCCTCGAAATCAGCAAGCAGTCGGGCCCGGAAAGGTTCACCCCGAACTCGCACCCGCACCCGGCAGCGGCTGCGCAATGGCGTTCCGGTCCAGCGGAAGAGGGTCGTTACCCAGTCAGATGATCAAGGAACTTCCGGCGACTGAACCGCCACGATCCGCCTAGCGGACGGTCGTCGAACTAGCGGGCCAGCCCCAGAGGTTTACCGACGACCACGAGATTGCTGTCGTAGCCGCCCCGGTCCCGGTGAAAGTTACCGGTGCAGGTGATCAATACCAGCCGATGCGGGCCGGTCTGCTTGAACGCCTGGCTCTGCGTCGCCAGCGCCTTCCTGGCCACCTTCTTGACAGCGATCACTCGATATTTGAGCCGATGTGAATCCGCGCGCAGTGTGACCGTGTCACCGACCTTGACCCTGCGCAGCCGAGCGAAGAATCCGATGCCTTCAGTGGCCGAGTCCACATGTCCGGCGATCACCGTCGAGCCGAACGGCTCGCCCGCCCGTGCGCTGCCATCCCACCAGCCCACGTGCTGGACGTTTTCCGGCACCTTGAGTACATCGTCGACCGTCTCAGCGGGCATTACTGCCGCGGTCGCGTGACCAGGAAGCGTGAGTTGCTTCGGGACGAACTGGATCCGCTGGCTCTCGGCCGTCCGGCCCTGGCGTGCCGGGGCCACAGACGACTGACCGTGTGGCGCATCCCCTCCGGACGTCGAGTTACCGGGTGCTGCCTGGGCCGCGCATCCACACAGGCAACTCAGCAGGCAGACAACGCTTGCGATCCAGGGACGCAGTCCCGGTCGGCGCCGCCCGACGCGGCACCGTGACCGTAAGGCTCGTGTTGTCAATTCACCAAGTTCGATACCAGCGACGGGCTCTCGCCAACGGCTTGACCGCCGGTTCCAGTGTTGACCTCGGATGGCTTTCCAGAGCCGGTCGTGCCGGCGGTGATCACGTGCACTGCGACGTTCATGGTCTTCTTCTCCGGGTCGCCTACGGCGTAGACGCGGTTGATCGCCCCGCCCTTGACGGTCAGACTGACTGGGCCGAAGAAGACTGGCTTCGTCTCACCGCTAGGCACGATCGACACCTTGTACGTGGCAACTGGCACCGTCAGCTGAAGTGACTCTCCGTTGGCGATATTGGCGAAAAGCACCTGATCATTGACGCGGATGTCGGCCGGCGGCACAGCCGCGACGTGCGAGACTACGAGCAAGGCCTTGCCCTTGGCCACCTTCACTGTGTCGTACTTGTAGACCGTCACCAAAGGATCGCCGGATGACGAGGCCGGCAAATGCGCGACGACGTCGGCTTTGGAACCTTCCTTGATCGAGAAGGTGTTCTCGAGAACCTTCGTACCGTTCTCGCTAAAGGTCACCATTCGGCTACCTGGCTTGACCTTGAATGGACCGGCCACCGCCGCAGTCTTGACTCCCTCGGCAACGGACTCTCCGTCAATCTCGACGTCGAGATTCTTGCCCGGCAGACCTTGCACAATGTAGATCTCGGTGTCATTGGCCGCATAGCTGGGGCTGATGGTCAGCCCTGCCAGCGCCAAAACACCTGCGGCTACCAGAGCCAGTTTTGACCATCGCGCCCCACGCTTGGATGTCACCTTCCCCCACTCCGCCCTTTACTTGGTTCTTCCCCAAAAGAAATTCCCGACCCAGGGCGTAATATATTGCCCCAGAACGCTCCGCCGCCGAGTATCCAGCAAAGCGTTAGCCAATCGCCACGGGGGGTGCGGCCTTGGGCAAATTGACCGTGGTGGGTCACTCACGGATGGCTGGGTTACGTCGCGCGATGGGCGCGGTGTTCGTGGCGGCCCTGTGTGTCTTAGCCGTCACCTTCTATCGGGACGCTCCGGAGCTGCCACGATCGGCGCGCGCAAATGCCGATGCGCCACCATCACTGACTAGCCAGGTGCCGACCGCCCAGGCGCCTTCGGCCTCGCCGTCGCCGACGAGATCATCTACGGCAAATCGCACCACAACCTCCACCAAAGCAAAGCTTCCGAAGGGTCCCGGCACGACCCAGCCCGGAATCCTGTTGATGGCCAGTCCCCTTCCTGACGGCAGTTTCGATGTCGCCGAGATCGTGCTGTTCAGCACTCCCACCTCTGCACTTCGGGTAGCACCACCGCGGCTGGCGCACGCCGGTAGTCGCTTCTCCCGGGCCAAGCCGGTTGCCTCTCAGGTGCAGGTGAGCGCTGGTGATCAGCCGGTATTGGTGCCTGGGGGTCGGGTCAAGCAGCAACTTGACCTGGCTCTGAGCGCCCCCACGAAGCGTATTGAGCTGCGCTACCACCTGAGCGGGGTCACAGTACGCAGCGTCCCGTCACGGGCCGGCCGGGCGCTTACCGCTATCAGCCCGCTGGTGGACGGTGTTCCCAAGGCTTTCCCAGTTGCCATGCTGGTCAGCGGCAGCACCGTACTCAACATCGAGTGTCCGATCGTGAAGCGTGTGCTGGACCAGGCATGCTCCTCCGGTCGACCGCCGAATCTCCGGGTCCGGCACAAGCTGCCACGGAGCGGCGCAGTGATCGTCGTCCAGTTCGACCTCCCGAGACCGCAATAGTTGTGAAACAAGATCTTTTGGATCTGGCGCTCGGGGCCAATCGGGTGCTGACCTATGCCGGATACGTGCTACTCGCGGGAACCTTGACGTTCTTGAGTGTGGTATGGCCGGACGGTCGCCGAAATCGCCGCCTTGTCGTGCTCGCAGTGGCAGGGATCGCGGCGATGATCATCGGAACAGTTGCCGGACCCGCGATTCAACTGGTCTTCGGAGGGAAACTGCTCGGCGACATCGTCAGCCCACTGGGCGGTGCCGCCCAGCTGGTGAGGCTTGCGGCGCTCGTGGCCGCAGTCTTCTTCCTGCCCGACATCATCAACGGTTCGGTGGTCGGATGGCGTAGAGCCTTCGCACTCACTCTGGTGATCGTCATCGCCGGCACCATGGTGGCCCAGTCGAATGCCATCGGCGGTCACTGGGAGATAGCCAAGATCACCGCTACCGGACTGCACGTGCTGGCGACCTGCGCTTGGCTGGGTGGACTGGTCGCCTTGGCCGCCGTCTTGATTCCTGGAGACAAGGTTCAGGAACTCGACCAGCTCATTCCGCGATTCTCCAGGGTCGCCCAGTTGAGCGTGATCACGCTCGTCGTGACCGGGACTGTTCATGCGCTTGCGGTCGCTGGAGGGCTTTCAGAGCTGGCCAGCTCACGATACGGCCTAGTCCTGATGATCAAGGTCTCGATCTTCAGCTTGATGCTGCTGATGGGCAACCACGGTCGCAAATATGCAATCCGGGCGGCGTTCCGACAGCTCCATCAGCCACCGGATGCGCCCGCGAGAAGCGGTGGCATCTCGGCGCTGGCGGTGGCGATGGGCGCGGAACTCAGCATCGCCTTTGTGATCTTGTCGACGACGGCGTTGCTGGTGATGGTGGCGCCCGAGCCGTAGCTCGGGTACGCCAACTGGTGCAGGAATCGGCGGCCTGCCCCTCGGGATGCCGAGAGATTTGCGGCCCTGCCGCATCTGGCTGGCGGAGTAAGGTCGGCACATGCGCGGCTTTCGACGCCGCAAGCCGGCACCGGCGACGGGAGCCGAGCAGCTTGGAGTGACGGGACGGGCCCCGGCCGAGCACACCGGTCGGCCAGCCGACCCGCGTGCGGCTCTGCGCCGGATTGCCGCCGAGGCGGTGATCCTGCAAGACCAGGCTGAGGAGGTCATTCGCGGCGCACGGGCTCGGGAGGGCCTCGGTTTTCTGGCTCCACGTGGCGGGCCGCTGGTACGCCGATTCTTCAGCCTCCGAGAGTCGCTTCCCAACTCCTGCGACGACCCTGTCGAGGAGGATTGCCGCCGCCGGTTGGATGCGATCCTGCACCATCATGCCCTGGCGGTGTGGGTCGCCATGGACCTGCTTGCTTGTGAATGGCGGTCTGAGCGGATTGCTTCCCAGCTGGATGCGCTGGACGGACTTGGAACTCCCGCCGTTCAGCTTGACCAGCTCTATGCCGAGCTGGCGGGCCGGTCCCCCGCTCACGCTGCGGAGGCGATGAGAGCCACCTCACGTTGAGCCGCGACGCGTTCGCTACCGGCTTGCTAGGCGCCGCTGCATCTCGTTGAAGACCTCTGGGTCAGTCGTGTTGCACCCCAGGTCATGATCAAGCTTCCCGACACCGTGGTAATCACTGGCCCCGGTGGCGAGCAACCCTAAACTTTCCGCCAGAGCCCGTAGCCGCTGCCGAGTCTCGGCATCATGATCTTGATGGTCGACTTCGATGCCATCCAACCCGTGATCACGCGCCAGTGCCTCCAGCACGCTCGACGGGAGTACGTACTCGCGGCCGCGTCCCCACGGGTGGGCGATCACAGCCAGGCCGCCCGCCTCATGCACCAGGTCGATGCCGCGATCCACCTCGATCGTGTAACGGTGCACATGCGCCGGACCCCCATCGGCCAAGAAGCGGTCGAATGCCTCTTGGCGATCGCGAACATGGCCCGCCTTGATCAGCGCGTCAGCGATATGCGGTCGCCCAACCGAGGGACTCTCACCGACCTGCGCCATGACGTCCGCCTCGCTCACCGGGACACCAAGCTCCGCCAGCTTGGCCAGCACGCCGGCCAGTCGGCCCAGCCGGCCATCGCGCACCCGGACCATCTCAGCGGCCAGGACAGGGTTCGCCGGATCCGCGCCGTACGCCAGGACGTGCACGCTCTCGCCACCACGCGAACAGGAGAGCTCCATGCCGCGTACCAGGAGTATCCCCAGCCGTTCGCCCTCCGCCGCTGCTTCGTCGAGGCCGTCGAAGGTGTCGTGATCAGTGAGTGCAACGACGTCCAGCCCTACTGCATGAGCCTTGCGCACCAGCTCAGCGGGCGTGTCCGTCCCGTCAGAGATCAAGGAGTGGGTGTGCAGGTCGATCCGCATGCCCCAGACCTATCACGCTGCCAGAAATCGCGCCCGAAGTAGCGGGTGCGGAGGTTGAGCACCGTCACTGGCGTGCGCTGAGCCTGTCGAAGCGCGCCTTCGACGGGCTCAGGGCGCATTGCCGCCGATCGCCGACATGCGCAGAGCGGTGGGAGACCGGGAGTCCTACAGCCGCGAAAGCAGCCGGCGTACCACTCGGAGACCTACTGACATCCGCGCCAGGTCGGCGCGGCTACTCGTGATGGAGCGAAGCGTCTTCACGGACTCGTGCACGGCAGGATTTGACTTCTCCCAGCCCAGGACCACGTCCCGGGCGCTCTTGGTCGCTGCTCCGTTCCAACTGAGGACCTCGGCCGTCAACTCGGCGTGTACCGCATGCAGATCGTCACGCAGGGCCGCGCGGGCCATCGTCTGCCACCGGTCGTCGCGCGGCAAGTCGACGATCCGTGCGAGCAGGCGATCCAGACCAAGCCGCTGACCAAGCGTGAAATGCAACTCGGCGACCTTCAATACATCAATCCCGGACTGTGATGCGGTCTGCTCGATGGTCAGTGCCGAGTACGACGGGTGCAGTCCTGCGATTGACGTGGCCAACTCATCTGGTACGCCCGCAGCCTGATAGCTCTTGAGCCGCTGCTCGAGTGCCTCCTTGTCGCGTCCGGTCAGGATCTCGGGCAGTGCCTGCTCAACTGCTTGCACTCCATCGGAAAACTGCCTAACAGCGGCTCCAATGTCGATTGGGTGATGCCGGTTATTGATCAACCACCGCGTGGCCCGCTCCACCAGAGTGCGTACTTCCATACGCAGGGCGGTTTGCATCTGGGCATCGATCTGGTGATCAAGTGCAGCGATGGCCTTGTCAAGATCAGTAGCGCCAAAGATCACGCGTGCGGCGATCTGCGCGCGGATCACATCCGACGCCCCTGCCCCGGTCTCACTCGACAATCGGTGGAAGCAGGTGATGCCCGATTCATTCACGAACTCATTGACCTCAACCGTCGCGATGATCTCCCGGTAGAGCCGATGCCTCGGCATCTGGTCTGCATAACGCTCCCGCATTGCAGTTGGGAAGTAGGTGATCAACCGATCCAACAGGTAGGGGTCATCTGGCAGATCCGACGCCAAGATCTCATCCTCGAGAACGATCTTGGTGTAGGCCAGCAGGGTGGCAAGCTCTGGTGAGGTCAACCCTTTGTGATTACTACGCCGGATCTCCATTGCCTCCGAGGACGGCAGGAACTCGATGTCACGATCGAGCAGCCCCTGGCTCTCCAGGCGCTCCATCCAGTCTTCGTGAACGCCGGCCATCGACGCCGAGTGGTACACGGCATTGGCCAACGCAAGATTTTGATCGTAGTTGTCCTTGAGCACTAGGTAGGCGACCTCGTCGGTCATCGACGCCAGCAGCTCGTCACGGGCTTCCAGTGATAGCCGGCCGGCAGCCACCTCTCCGATCAACAGAATCTTGATATTGACCTCATGATCGGATGTGTCGACACCGGCAGAGTTGTCGATGAAGTCTGTGTTGATGCGGCCGCCCCGCTCCGCGTACTCGACCCGGCCGAGCTGGGTGAGGCCCAGATTTCCGCCCTCGGCCACGCACTTGGCGCGCAGCTCACAACCGTCTACCCGCAGCCCGTCATTGGTCTTGTCGCCGACATCGTCATTGGTCTCGGTGATCGCCTTCACATAGGTGCCGATGCCGCCGTTCCAGAGCAGATCGACCGGAGCTCTCAGGCACGCCTTGATCAAATCTGCGGGTGTCAGCTCCTCGACCGACTTGTCGAGCCCGAGAGCACTACGCATCTGTTCGGTGATCACGACCGACTTCAGGGTGCGTGGAAACACTCCGCCGCCTTCGGAGATCAAGTCGGCGTCATAATCTGCCCAGCTCGAGCGTGGCAGTGCGAAGAGCCTGGCGCGCTCCTCCCAACTGCGCGCCGGATCGGGCTGCGGATCGATGAAGACGTGCCGATGGTCGAAGGCCGCTACTAGCTTGATGTGCTTGCTCAGCAGCATCCCGTTGCCGAACACGTCGCCGCTCATGTCACCGATACCGACGCAGCTGAAGTCTGTACTTTGGGGGTCGACGCCCATCTCACGGAAATGCCGCCGCACTGACTCCCAGGCACCGCGAGCGGTGATGCCCATCGCCTTGTGGTCGTACCCGGCCGAGCCGCCGGAGGCAAAGGCGTCGCCCAGCCAGAACCCAGCGTCCATCGAGATCTTGTTGGCGACGTCAGAGAAGGTGGCAGTGCCCTTGTCCGCTGCTACCACCAGGTAGGGATCATCGCCGTCGTACCGAACGACGTCATCTGGGGGTACGACCACGCCGCCGACAATGTTGTCGGTCACGTCAAGCAGGCTGGTCACGAAGAGCTGGTAGCACGCCAGCCCCTCGGCCAGCCAGGCTTCGCGCTCCCGGGGATCCGGCAGCCGCTTGCAGTAGAAGCCACCCTTGGCACCGACTGGAACGATCACGGTGTTCTTCACCATTTGGGCTTTGACGAGGCCAAGCACCTCGGTACGGAAATCCTCGGCACGGTCGGACCAACGCAGCCCACCCCGCGCCACCCGCCCGTAGCGCAGATGAACACCTTCAGTCCGCGGCGAATAGACGAAGATCTCGAACTCCGGGCGAGGCTCAGGTAGATCGGGGATCTGGCGTGGCAGCAGCTTCAGAGAAATTGCCTGCCGCTCAGGAAGGTAGAAGTTGGTTCGAATCACCGCCTGGATGACCGTCAGGAACGACCTCAAGATTCGATCATGATCAAGGCTGGCAACGTCGTTGAGCGCCTTCTTGATCTTGTCGACGAGCTCGGTCGCCGCCGCTGTCCGAGCCTTGATGTCGAGACCAGTCTTGGGATCGAACCGCGTCCGGAAGAGCAGCAGCAACTGCCGAGCAATGTCGACGTTGCTGGTCAGCGCCTGGGCGAAATAGCTCTGGCTGTAGGTGATCCCAACCTGCCGGAGATAGCGGCCGATAGAGCGCAGAGCGCTGACATCACGCCAGTTGAGATCGGCGCCCATCACCAGCGCATTGAAACCGTCGGACTCACTGTCGCCGACATAGGAGGCTGCGAACGCGTCCATGAACCGGCGCCGCGCCTCAAGTGTCCAGCGGCTCCGGACGGCCTCCGCACCGCCCGGCACCCGTATCCCGAAGTCGTAGATGAATCCACGTTGGCCGTCGCCCATGACAGGCTCGTACGGCCGCTCGTCGATCACATCAACGCCGAGCAGGGAGAGGTGCGGCAGTATTTTCGACAGTGACAGTGAAGCCTCCCGCCGGAAGATCTTCAGTCGCAGTTCAGCTTCGTCATCGGGGCGGTCCGGGACAAACATCGCCATCGACATGTCGTGGACATCCTCCAGCGCCAGCAGCGCTGTCAAATCTTTGACTGCCTGGTGTGGGGTGTAATCCTCCTTGTAGCCTTCGGGCAGCGCGCCAACCAGCGCGGCAAGCCGATCTGCGTTCTGCAAACCAACCATCTGCTCCGCGAACTCGTCGTCCCACGAGCGGGTGGCCAAGGTCAGTTCGCGCTCCAGGGAGCGAACGTCGACCTCGCCCATGGTTTCGCCGACTGGCAGCCGGACCACGAACTGAAGCCTGGCGAGCACCGACTCACTGACGCGGGCCGAGTACTCGATCGAGGATCCGCCGAGACCACGCACCAGGATGTCCTCCATCCGCTTGCGAACCGAGGTGGTGTAGCGGTCCCGCGGCAGAAAGACCAGACAGGAGAGAAAGCGTCCGTACGGGTCTCGTCGAACGAACATCCGGACCTGGCGACGCTCCTTGAGGTGGGCAATTTTCTCCACGACGGAGGCCAACTCGGCGAGTGGGGTCTGGAACAGCTCGTCGCGTGGATAGCTTTCCAGCACGTCCATGATCGCCTTGCCGCCATGGCTGTCTTCGCCATAGCCCGAGCGGGCGATCACGGCCGCCGCCTTCTGCCGGAGCACCGGTACTCGTGCCACGCTTTCCGAGTACGCCGAGGAGGAGAACAACCCGAGGAAGCGCCGTTCACCGATCACCTGATTATCGGCGTCGAAGATGCGGAAGCCGATGTAGTCAAGGTGGGCCGGTCGGTGCACGCGGGACTTCTGGTTGTCCTTGGTGATGATCATCAACTCGGGTTCGACATCAGGCAACGGTGCCGCATGAAAGGTGCCTGGAGGGTCCTGGTCAGCCCGCAATATGCCGAGGCCTGTGACAGGACGAACTTTGAAGTGGAAACCGGATTGATCCCTTTGCACCTCGTACTCGCGGTAGCCGAGGAAGGTGAAGTGGTTGGCGTTCAGCCAGCTGAGCAGCTCGCATGCCAGGTCGGCCTGATCTTCATGGCCCCCGATGAATGCGGGATCCTTCAGCATCTCGATGGTCTCTTCGGACCTCGTGATCATCTTCTGCCAGTCCTCAACCGCCTCCTCAACGAGTCGCAAGACCTCCAGCAGGCCCTGTTCCAGATTGGACACCAGCGACTCGCGTCCATCGGGTCGTGGCGGCGGAAGGATCTCCAAGTGCATCCATGACTCGGGCATGACGGTTGGGTCCTGGTCAGCCTCTCGAGCGGGCACGATGCCACGTAGCGTTCCGTCGAGATCACGCCGGACCAGGAACTGCGGATGGAAGACCTCGCGAATGCTCCATCCCTGCCGCAACACCTCCATAGTCACCGAGTCGACGAGGAAGGGTCGATCGTCGGTGACGATCTGGACGACGGTGGCACCGCCGGCAGCCCAGCCGTCCTCGCCCTGGCTTGGCGTGCGGATGCTGATCACAGCCCGCGCGGCGGGCCGGTGCATCGCTGCCCGGTAATGACTCTCGACAAGCCCGAGGAGGTTCGCGACGCTGCGCTCGTCTACGTCCATCGCATCGACGTGTCGGAAGTAGTGCTGAAGATACGGCTCGACGGCGTCCGGGTTCTGACCCAGCTCGTCGGCTATCTTTGCGGCCCGGGCGGCTACCTGAGCGATTTTCTCTGTCTTCTCATGCTCCAGCTCGACCTCGAAAGTGGTCACTTCTACCATCCGATCATCGCCGCCCCACCCCGCTGTGTGGCTACCTCCGACATTAGTCCTCGTCGCTCGGCCAATCCGAGGTCCCGCAAGGCGATCGTCGTGGCTGCTCGGGGCGGGCGTAGCAAACCAAGATGCTTGAAACCCAGGCACTGACTCCGGCCGCCGCCCTGCCGCCCAGCCCGCGGGCAGGTTTGCCTAGCCCGCCCCGAGCAGCCACGACGATCGCCACGGTGGTGACATCATGAGCGCCATGGATATCTCGAGCCACCTCGACTTTGCTGCCCAGCCCGCTGACGTCTTCGCGATGATGACCGATCCGAGATACCTGGAGGAAGTCTGCAGAGCGAGCGAATCGCTCAGTTTCAACGTCTCGGTAGAAGGTTCGACTACCAGGACTTCGCGGACGTTGCCGGCCCCTGAGTCGGCGGCACGGTTCACCGGACCCGAGCTGACGGTCAACGATGAGATCGTCTGGGGTGAGCCGTCCTCCGACGGCTCCCGGAGCGCCACCGTGTCGATGACCGTGCTCGGTCAGCCGGTCACCTTCAGGGGCAGCCAGCATCTTGCGGCCGGAGGTCGCGGGAGCGTCGTCGATGTCAGCGGCGAGTTGAAGGTGGCGATCCCGCTACTGGGTCGGAGGCTGGAGGAGTCCGCGTCGCCGGCGGTCATGGCGGGATATCGGAAGCAGCAGGAGGTCGGCGATCGCTGGCTCGCCACTTGAGTCGTGTCGGGTTGAGGAGGCTGGCAGGCAGCCGGCCCAGGATTGTGGTTGGGCTTGGCGATGGCGCGTGAGTTCGATTCGTGATCGATTCAAACGTCTTAGCCTGGGCCGCCTGCCTGCCAGCCACCTCAACCCTCATGACGAGCTGCGAGCAGGCGATCGCCGGTCTCCTGCTGCTCGCTCGGTTAGGCCATATGGGTTAGATGTGGTCAGTCGGGGCCGCTGGACAAGCAAGCGATCGCCGGTCTCCTGCTGCTCGCTCGGTTAGGCCATGTGGGGGTAGATGTGGTCAGTTGGGGCCGCTGGACAAGCAAGCGATCGCCGGTCTCGTGCTGCTCGCTCGGTTAGGCCATGTGGGGGTAGATGTGGTCAGTTGGGGGCGCGAAGGTCTCTTTGATCGAACGGGGACTCGTCCAGCGGATCAGGTTCCACATGGAGCCTGCCTTGTCGTTGGTGCCCGAGGCGCGGGAGCCGCCGAACGGCTGCTGGCCGACGACGGCGCCGGTCGGCTTGTCGTTCAGATAGAAGTTTCCAGCCGCGTGCCGCAGCCGGCGGCTGGCATGCTCAAGAGCTGCGCGATCGTCGCCGATGATCGCGCCGGTCAGCCCGTACGGCGCCGCGTGATCAACTTCATCCAGCATGGTCTCGAACTCTGCGTCGTCGAACACATGGATACCAAGAATCGGTCCGAAATACTCAGTCCGGAATATGTCGTTCCTGGGATTGTCAGAGATGATCACTGTTGGCCGGATGTACCAGCCTTCCCGATCATCGGTCACGCCTCCGGCGATGATCTTGGCATCCGCCGCGTCGCGAGCCCGCTCGATGGCCTCGACGTGCTTGCTGAAGGCGCGCCTGTCGATCACCGCCGAGGTGAAGTTGGACAGGTCGCGTACGTCGCCGACGCTCAGGGACTCGGTCACGTCGACGAGTTCGTCACCCATCTGGTCCCAGACACTGCGAGCAACGTACGCGCGCGAGGCAGCTGAGCATTTCTGACCCGAGTACTCGAAGGCTCCTCTGACCAATGCCGTACGCAGTACGTCGGGATTCGCACTCGAGTGAGCGACCACGAAGTCCTTGCCGCCGGTTTCCCCCACCAGCCGCGGATAGGTCCGATAACGGCCGATGTTGGCACCAACTGTCTGCCACAGGTGCTGGAAGGTCTTGGTAGAACCGGTGAAGTGGATGCCGGCGAAATCGGCGTGAGCCAGCGCGACGTCGGAGACCGCGATCCCATCACCCGGCAGCATGTTGATCACGCCAGGCGGCAGGCCCCCCGCCTGAAGGAGCTGCATGATGAAGTGCGCGGAAAATTGCTGGGTTGGGCTGGGCTTCCAGATCACGACGTTTCCCAGCAAGGCCGGCGCGGTCGGCAGATTGCCCGCAATCGAGGTGAAGTTGAACGGCGTGACGGCATACACGAAACCCTCGAGGGGGCGGTAGTCAGTCCTGTTCCAAACGCCGCGCGATGAGATCGGTTGATCTTGGAGGATCTGGCGCGCGAAAGCGACATTGAACCGCCAGAAGTCGATCAGCTCGCAGGCTGCGTCGATCTCGGCCTGCTGCACCGTCTTTCCCTGGCCCAGCATGGTGGCGGCATTGATGGTGTCCCGCCACGGTCCAGCGAGCAGGTCTGCGGCTCTCAGGAAAACCGCTGCCCGTTGCTCGAAGCCCAGCTCAGCCCATGCGGGGGCGGCCGCCAGCGCGGCATCAATGGCTTCCGTCGCATCAGCCTGGGTCGCGTTGGCCGCGCGACCCAGGATGTGTGAGTGGTCAGATGGCATTGTGACGTCGAAGGCTTCTCCGGAGGCCGGCTTGCCCACTCCGTCAATGGTTGCGGTCAGCTCGACGGGATCAGCGTTGGACAACTCAGCGAGAGCTGACTCGATGCCTGCGCGCTCCTTCGAGCCCGGAGCGTATCCGAGCACAGTTTCGTTGACTGGCTCCGGCACCTGTGCCACGGCATCCACAAAGCCACGCTACCCGCGCCGCTGCGGTTGCTATTCGGGCAGACTGCCGCGAACCTGGCTGTCGCGGGAGTGCTCAGGGTTTCCGTCATAGGGCTCGATCGAGACGTCAACGATCGTGAAGCCCTCCAGCCCATTCCCGAGCAGTGCCGGCAGCGGGTAGGTACCGGACCCGCTTGGAGGTAGTACACCCAGGGAGTACATGCGCTTCCCATCGCTGTTGATCAACCACACTTCGCGATAGCGATCCTGCGGTAGCGGCGCCTCAACGCTCACTCTGAGCTCGGGATCGTCACGGCCCTGTAGCAGCTCCGCTGTGCCGTGACCCGTGTGGCCCGGCAGCGCGCTGAGCGGAACGCTGGCTGCGACCTCGACCCGGTTGCGATTGATGATCACCGTGGCACCGGCACCAACAACGAGCCCAAGTGCGGCCGCTGCCGCAACCACGGCCCACCACTTCCTGCGGCGGTCAGTGATCGGCTTTTCGCCGCTCCCGATGTTTGCGGCATCCTCGGCTTCCACCCGCAGCGGCACCGAATCGGCACTGAGCGTTTGGACAGGCTGTTCGCGCTCCACGGACGGAGGGGTCGAGACCTCAGCTTGGATGGACCGCCAGATCCGATCCATAGCTGGAACCGGAGTTGTGGGAGCCTCCGTCTCTTGGCTCAGTGTGACAACGCGCAGGTATTCGTCGAGTTCGGCCCGACATTGAGCGCAGCCAGTCAGGTGATCGCGCTGTTCGGCGTCCAAGGCATCGTCCTGACCCAATGCATGACCGGCCAGTAATTCGCTATTCAGGTGGACCATGACGTCACCTCCTCGAGCCGCGCGCGCAGCTGGCGGAGAGCCCGCCGAGAGTGACTCTTGACCGTGCCCAACGGCAGTTCGAGCTGCTCGGCGATCTGGGAATAGCTCTGTCCCTCCCAGAACGCCATTCGGAGGATGACGCCACGCGGATCGGGTAGCCGTTGGATCTCATCAGCGAGCACCAGCCGGTCGATGAGCGTGGCGAGTGGCTCTTGTTTGACCTGGACGTTCGCCTCGCTGGTTACGGCCCGGACGAGGCGTAGATCTCGACCGCGGGCTCGTTGCCGATCGGCGATGCGGTGCCGAGCGATGCCGAGGAGCCAGCCAGGGAGACTGCCCTTGGACTCTTGGTAGTTGGCACGTGCCTGCCAGGCGCCAACGAACACTTGCTGCGTGACGTCCTCGGCCTCGCTCGAGCTGTCGAGGGCGCGGTAGGCGATGCTATAGATCAAAGAGCCCCACCGCTGGAAGCTTTCCTCAAGGCACGCGTCGTCGCCGTCGGCGAAGCCTGCCGCGAGGTCAGCATCGGTGGCGTTGCGCCAATCGACTCGTGGGCGCTTCATCTCGGTGTCCGCTGGATCCCCCTCGGTCACCCCTGAACCTTACCGGCCGGAGACCGGGGCATCGATCGATCCGGCGGCGGCGTTGTCCGCTCGGGGATCGCCGTCACGACAAGGTTGTTCTGATATCCGCCTTGAGAGCGGATGTAGGGACCTCCGCAGGTGATGATGCGCAGGCGTTGCTCGCCATCTCTATCGAAGAGAGTGCGGAGTGGCAGCGCCTGCTTGCGAATGAGTCGTACTGAGACGACACGAAACGTGTGGCGAGTCGACACCGTTCGAACCACGACCTCGTCACCCTTGTGCAGGCGGCGCAGAGCGGCCAGTGGTCCGCTGCCGTATTGCCGGCTGTCGATGTGACCGCCCAGGACCGCCGATCCTCCCCGCTCACCAGGTCTGGGGCCATAGGCGTACCAGCCGATTTCGGTCGGCTTCTCCGGAAGTGCCATGGCTCCGTCGCGGTCCACCTTTACCGGCACAATCGGCATCTCTAGGGACAACCGAGGGATCGCCAGCAGTCGCGGCACACCTGAGCGGCCGGCATCGCGCGGCAGCCCCGAGGGTCTGTCAACCGGGGAGAGTTGAGTCGTCGATGGTGATTGCTCCGCTGGAGCGGGAGCCGTCTGCTCGGTCACCATCTGACTGGAGCCACCGCCGGTGAGGCGCCACGAGGCGACACCGGCAAGCAGCACCGAAACGGCAAGGACGGCCAGCCAAAGCCGGCCGCCTTTCCGTGTCATTCGAGAAATCACCGGGTGATGGTTACCCGGCGCTTGGCCAAGCGACTCCCCGAGATTGCGATTCCAACGATGGCCAGGCCGAGCACTGCTGCCTCTGCCGCCACCGGACTCCCAGCCTGGGCGGTTGCCTGACCTCCCGAGCCACCCGGAACTCCATTCGGGGTGCCGTGCATCCCGCTAATGGTCTGGACAGCGAGCTTGAGATTGTCATCCTCCGCCGAACCCCAGGCATACACGATGGTGGTGGTCCCTTCAGCCAGCTTCAGCGAAGCCGGCCCGATCGCCACTTTGTCCGTACCGGCAAGCACGACATCAGCCTTGATCGTTCCCGCGTCGACCTCAGCAGATTGCTGCTTCGGATTGGTGAGGTCGGTGAAGACCGGCTCCTTATTAGCCCGTACGTCGACCGCCGGCGCCGCCGCGTCATGACGGACGATGACTCGCGCCTTCCCGGCGGGAATCGTGGAGACATCGTTCACGTACGGCGTCAGTGCAGGCTTCGCTTTCGCGGTCAGATGTGCAACGACGGTGATGTTCGCACCAACCGGAACCTTGACGTTGTTGGCCTCGACGACTGCATCACCGTCAGCGCCGTCGCCCGCCTTGACCACTTTCAGGTCGTAGCTGCCGGCTGGCAGCATCTGCGGATCGGTGAGTGTGCCGGGCTTGAAGTTCTTCAGCAGTGCCTTGCCGTTGGCGTACACGTCAACCGTCGCGCCCGGGATGCCGTGCAGGATCGACACGGTGGCCTGATCTGCAGCGTGTGCCGGGCCTGTGCCGATGACAATAAAGCCGATTGTTAACGCCGCGGACCCACCGAGGGCAAGTAACCGGCGGAGTGTTCTCATGTGCCAAACCTTCCGATCGAACGGTGCGATGTGCCCCTTTTGCGTTAGTTCGGCACCGCTTGGATGCACGGTGACAGGCATGGCGAGCGGAAAAGCTCGAATCCGCGATTATCGCAAAACGCCCGCGATCAGTTCCTCTGGGTCGGACTGATCGCGGGCGCCGCTGAGCTCGAGATCACATTGCCTTGGCTGTCTCGGCCTCTTCCCTTCGCTTCTTCGCGGCCTCGACTGAAGCTCGGAGCGCAGCCACCAGGTCGACGACCTCGGCCTCCTTTGGTGGTTCCGGCTCCTCAGCAAGGGGCACGCCTTCGGCCTTGCTCTGTACCAGGGCCTCCAGTGCCTCACGGTAGGAGTCGGTAAAGTCCTCCGGATTGAAGTCACCCGCCAGCGCGTCAATAAAGGACTGCGCCATGGTGACTTCCGCGTCCGACACCGTGACGTCCTCCGGCGGCGCCGCGAAGGAACCGTCGCGAAGCTCGTCGGGCCACAACATCGTGTGCATCAGCAGAACACCATCTTTGGGACGGATCAGCGCCAATGCTTCACGGGACCGAAGAGCGACCTTTACCACAGCACTCTGGCCACTCTTGATCAAGGCATCGCGGAGCAGCACATACGGTTTGACGCCTGGGCCGTCGGCCTGGAGGAAATAGGTCTTGTTGAAGTAGGTCGGATCGACATCTTCCTCAGCCACGAACTGCACGACCTCGACTGCCTTGGTGGTGGCCAGCGGGAGCGACTCGAAGTCCTCCGCTTCCAAGATCACCATCCGGCCGTCCGGCATCTCATAGCCTTTGGCTATCTCGGTATAGGGGATTTCCTTCCCATCTATCTCACAGACGCGTTTGTACTTGATCCGGCCGCCATCTTCTGGGTGGACCTGGCGAAAACTGATGTCCTTCTCCTCGGTCGCCGAGAAGAGCTTCACAGGAATCGTGACCAGTCCGAAGGAGATTGCGCCTTTCCAGATTGAGCGTGGCATGTTCCTAGTCTGCCCGATCCGTTCGGGCGTTCCCTCTTCTGCCTCGGGCACGCCGCGCCTGTGGCCTCATCAGCGCTGGAGCTGGTCGAGCTCCTCGGGCGCGAACCACAACAGGTCGTACTCATCGAGTACTGCTCCGACCTCGGGCGCAGCGAGTGCAGCCGCCAGGCTCTCCCCGGCTACCACTTCGCTCACCGCCCTCGTGGCGTCGACCGCCGCCGACTCGTCACCAAACAACGCCCGCACCTGATGCCAGCTCAGGCCTCCGACCTCAACCTCGCCTAATGGCCCGCCAATATCGGTGAGCTGGTTCGGCTGTATCTCCGCTGCTGCGACCAACCGGGACGAGCCTGGCTTGAGAATCAGCGACAGCACGCCGGCGTAACTGAGAGCGGCGTACTCGGCTTCCTCGATGAGCGTGTCCGCCTCCATCGACGCAACCAGTCTCGGCGTAGCGGCGCACGCCGGATAGCGGACCGCCCCACTACCCGATCGCAGCGCAATCGCCTCGTCCCAGGTCATCGGAACGAACACCATCCGAGACATCAGTGCTCGGCGGTGGGTGAAGTCTGCGGCGGCTCCGGAGCAGCAACTTTCTTACCTGTAGCAGCCTTCGGCGGCGATTTCTTGGCTGTGCTCTTCTGAGGTGCACGCTTGCGCGGCTTGTCGGCCTTCGCTGGGCTCGGCGAGATCGGAGAGGCGGCGGCACCGGCGCCGACCTCCGCAGCACGGGATACCAGATCTCGTACGGCGGCACGCTTCTGTCCGGCCGCTTTGCGCGCTGCTTCCTGTCGAGCTGCAGCCTTCTTTGCTGCTGCGCGACGGGCAGCTGCGGGAGCTTTCCGTGTGGGCTGACGCGCATCGGTCGCGCGGATGGTTGTGTCCAAGAGCTCTTCGAGGGCGTCGAGCAGGCATTGGGCAAGGACATCGAGGTCGCTGATGGCGTCCCGATCGGCGGTGAGGCCGAAGAAGACGTCACCGTCGTACGAGGTAACTCCAATGGCGAGCAGGTGGCCCGTCGAGAGGGGAAGGACCGGGTAACTCGCCACTAGCTGTGCACCGGCTGCGTACAACGGCACCTGGGGGCCCGGCACATTGGTGATCACCAGGTCGTGTTGCTTGCGGACCACCTCGGTGGATGTGCGGACGCCGAGCGCATGCAGGGTTGTCGGGGCAAAGCCGGCGATGTCGGCAAGCGAGCGAGCACCTACCGCTCGGCCGGAGTCCTTGTGTTCCTGGGTGTCGTAGGCAACCTGGTGCAGGCGCATCAGCGGGTTGGGCTCTCCGATCGGCAAGTGCTGCAGGTGTGGCGCGACCTGACTGCCGAGAGAGGTCGGCTCGCCGTCATCCTCGGTGACACTCATCGGCACCAGCGCGGTCAACGAGCTCCCGGCGCTGATCGACTCGCCGCGAGTCAGCAACCAAGAGCGCAGGCCTCCAGAGATCATGGCCAATACCACGTCGTTGATCGTGTGATGGTGCTCCTGGCGGACCGCCTTGAAATCGCTGAGAGGGGCGACAACAGTCGCAAATCGCCGCTGCTCGGACACCAGGCCTGCCAATGGCGAACGCGCCGACGGACGCTGGCCGCGCAGCGCGTCAGCCGCCAGTTCGCCAAGTGTCCCGCCGATGCCTCCCACTATCTCGCCGACCGCGACCGCGACCCCAAGCGCGCTGGTCAAGGCGCCACGCAAGTTCTCGATGGCAGTTGCCGGATCTTGCGCGCTCTCCAACAGCGCCCCCGCGAGTAACTCCAGTGACGACGGCTCAGGCACGGGATGCCAGGAATCTTCATAGGCTCCCCCACCCGGAACCACATGCTCCCGGGCGGTCGAGTCGAGCAGCACCTGGCCGATTTCGACCGTGTCGATTCCGTCGACCAGGCACAAGTGAGACTTGGCGACCAGCGCGAACCGGTCCTCTTCTAGGCCCTCAACCAGGTACATCTCCCACAGCGGCCGCGACCAATCGAGCCGGCGTGCCATGACGCGACCGACGAACTCTCGGAGCTGGACCAGCGTGCCCGGTCGCGGCAATGCCGAGCGTCGTATGTGGAAGGTCAGATCAAAGTTCTCATCATCCACCCAGACCGGTGGAGCAAGCCGCGCCGGAATCCCGCGCACCCGTTGCCGATACCGCGGCACGAATGCGATTCGCTCGCGGATGAGCCCAATCAAGCGCTCGTACTCGAAGCCCTCAGGACCCGAGTCGAAAATGTCGACCGTGCCCACGTGGCCTGGAGTATGCGGCGTATCCAGGGCTAGCAAGGAAACCTCGAGCGGTGTGAGCCGCTGCGGCATGGAAGCCCTCCTGCTGGTGTGAGTCCCTGGAGCCATCACGCTACTACCGCACAGAGGTCGAACCGATCAGCAATCAGGGCGAGGAGTCTTGAATGGCTGGGAACCTGGCCGCAACCAGCTTCGTGCAGGATTGGTGGAATCGTGGGCGCCGTCATCAACGTATTCGGCACACCCGCTGGGGTCAGAGATACGGAAAGGCTGTCACATCGATGAGCGCAAGGGCTGCGACCAGCGCATTGATCTGCGGCACCATCACAGTGGCTCTGCTCTTGAGTGGATGTACGAGCAGCCCGGAACCGCAAGTATCGGCGAGCCCGCCGTCGCCGGGCAGCAGTCCTTCCGGACCGTCCTCGCCTGCTACTTCCCCACCCTCACCTCCCGCCAGCTCCCCCTCGCTCAATCCTGACTACGACCTGACCATCAACATCGAGATCGCTCGTGGCAAGACCGTGCCCAGTGGGGAAAAGATCAACGTACGAGTGGGCCAGAGAGTGATCTTGAACGTGATCAGTGACACCGATGACGAGATCCATGCCCATACTGGTGGAGAGGGTTATGAGCTGCCGGTGCGGGCAGGCACCCCGGCCAGAGGGTCGTTCACGCTCGATAACCCTGGCAGTTTCGACGTAGAGTCTCACCATCTCGAGAAGACCATCGTGATCTTGAACGCACGCTAGCCCAGGCGTCGCCCTTCATGCTCGTACCGCTGCATGGGATCGCGTCACGGCACGACCTTCCGCTGCCGTTCTCCTTCGTCGTAGTCGGTGCCGTGCTGGCGTTGACGATCTCCTTCGTCATCTTGATCTTCGCCTGGCGCCGGCCGCGTTTCGAACGCGTCGGTGGACACCCGATGCCAGGACTGACCGCCGTCGTCGACAACCCGATCGTCCGGCTGATCGCCCGGGTGCTGGTCCTGGCAACGTACGCGTGGGCCGGGCTGGCGATGATGGCCGGCCAGGACTTGCTCACCAATCCGATCTTCGGCTTCGTCTATGTCTGGATGTGGGTGGGCTTGGTTCCGATCTCGCTGCTGCTCGGCCAGTTCTGGCGAGCCACCAATCCGCTACGGAGCATCCACCGCGGACTCTGCGCCCTGGCTCGTGTCGACCCGGAGCAGGGTCTTGCAACCCTGCCGAGCCGGGTTGGCGTGTGGCCGGCCGCAGTCGGCCTGTTCGGATTCGGTTGGCTCGAACTGGTGCAGCCGGACCGGACCACACTCGCTGTGTTGCGGTTGTGGGTGCTGGTCTGGTTGGTGATCTTGGTGCTAGGGGCGATCGTGTTCGGGCAGCGCTGGATCGGTGCCGCGGATCCCTTCGAGGTCTACGCCAGCACGCTCGCACAGATGTCGATCTGGCGGCGGGTTGGTGATGAGGTGCGCCTCGTCAACCCGTTGGCCGGCCTGAACGCCTGGCACGCTCCCCCAGGAGCGACCGCCGTCGTCGCTGCACTGCTCGGCGGTACCGCATTCGACAGCTTTACCAATACCAGCTGGTGGATCCAAGGCGTGCAGAACTCCGATCTGCCGGCAGCCGTGTGGGGCACCGCCGGCCTTATGGCGATGATCATTATCGTGTTCGTCAGCTTCAGCCTCGGAGCGGCCTGGATGGGCCGCTACGGGGATCGGCCGGCCGCGGAGTATCCGCGGCTGATGGCGGGCTCTCTGCTGCCTATCGTGCTTGGCTACGTGGTGGCCCACTACGCGACCCTGCTCATCGTCGAAGGACAGCGGACGGCGATCAACTTCTCCGACCCGCTGGGCCGCGGCTGGAATGTCTTCGGATCGGCTGAGATGGGAGTGAATTCGGCGATCTTCAACCATCCCACCGCGATCGCCCTGGTCCAGCTCTGTGCCATTGTCGGCGGACACGTATTCGGCATCGTCTGCGCCCACGAGAAGGCAGTTGCCTTGCTGCCGCCGAATCGCGCCGTACGTGGTCAGCTGCCTCTGCTGCTGGTCATGGTTGGCTATACCTGCGCCGGACTGCTGCTGTTGTTCTCGCCTTGAGGCGCTTGTCGAGCCCGTGGCGATCCCAAAGTCGAATTTCCGACCAATGCGGAGCTTTGGACCTCACATCCAGCGTTCACCGCTCAAATTTCCGACCAATGCGGAGTTCCGGCAGAGCCATGCCATGCTCAAATTTGTACTAACAAAATAACGTCTGGCTCTACAGACTTGGAGTCAAATACCTCTATGCTTCGTCCATGACAGAAGCACCACCCCCGGTGCGCGAGCTCGACATCACTCTGGAACGGAACTCGCCGGTCCCCCTTTACTACCAGCTGGCGCAATCCATCGAGCATGCCATTAACACTGGGGCGCTTGCCCCTGGTGATCGCCTTGAGAACGAGCTCTCGCTCACCAGCCGCCTTGGCCTCTCCCGACCCACCGCTCGCCAGGCTATTCAGGAGCTCGTCAAGAAGGGTTTGCTGGTACGCAAGCGGGGTGTTGGCACTCAAGTCGTACGGTCACAGTTCCGGCGTACCGAAGCACTCAGCAGCCTCAATGATGACATCGCCAAGGCAGGCAAGGTGCCAACTACGCGGCTGCTTGAGTACTCGATCGGCGCTCTCAATCAGGACATCCGAGATGCCATCGATGCAGCGGGCGTTTCTGACACCGAGTTCATCAAGATCAGAAGGCTGCGGCTGGCCGATGACGTGCCGCTTGCGATCCTCACCAACTATTTGCCGGCACGTTACGAGATCACCGAGGCTGATATGCAGAGCAAGAGCCTTTATGCCTGCCTGCGGGCGCTCGGTGTCAATCTCAAGATTGCTCATCAGCAGATCTCGGCGCGGCTGACGAGCGAGGAGGAGGCCGAGCTTTTGGATGAGGAGACACCGGCAGCGTGCCTGGCCGTCGACCGCCTCGCCTACGACGATGTTGGCCAGTTCGTCGAATTCGGTCGCCACATTTACCACGCGGCGCATTACTCAATCCAGTCTTCGGTCGTTGGTTAGCCGGAGTTCTGCACACGACTTTTGGGCACATAACCGTGCTCCATCCGAGTGCCAAGCTCCAGGGCAGTGCACAGCCAGCGGTCGCCCAGGGCCTCCAAGCGGAACGCCATTGCAGCTGACCGTCTGCCGATGACCGCGTGCGCCGAGACCTCGGCCACCTCCGGATCGGGATGCTGAACACGAACCGAGCGCAGTGCGGTCGGGATGGCGAGCCGTCCGTGCAGCGACAGGCTGCGGCGCTGGTAGGCACTGATCGCCACCAGCACCTCGTCAGCCACCCAGCGGTTAAGTTGAGCGATTGGGCGCTGGCCCAGTAATGTCTGGATCACCGCCAGCGCAAGCGCGGTGCTCCACTCCTGAGCATCCGGTAGCTCAGGTCGCTGTCGTGCTGCCCAGCGCGCCTTCACGATGGTGACCCGCACGCCTCGATGAGCAGGTACAGCACCAGCCTCCGCCTGATCAGGTTCGTGACTGGTGAAGTCGAGTGCTGGCTGGTTCGACTGCGGAGGCGATGGCCGGGACCAGCTCACGCTGGGCGGCCGGCTTTCGATGAGCCGCTGAACGGTGTAGGCACCCCTTGGTGCGGCGGTCGTTGACATGCGAGCCTCCACAACAATGACACTGAGCTTGTCGGAACGCCTCGTCCTCCTGTCGACAGGCGCTCGGCACATCTGTTCGGCTCACCAGAGTGACCGATGCAGCCCGCACCGCGTAACCACCGGCCGGCAATCTGTGGACAGCTGCCGCCAATTCGCCTTCCCATGGTGATCAGAGCAGGCGAGGCGACACGCAACATGGCGCAGGCTGAGTCGTGCCACGAGTCGGCAGACTGACCCTGACAATCAAGCAATCACGGAAAGCGGTGGCATGAGCGAGGCAATGGGGAGAGGCGTGCCACTCCCTCGGGCGGTCGTCATCATCGGTCTCGTGCCACCCGCGCTGCTGGCTTTGCTTGGCGGCGGCTGGCGCCTGATGATCATCGTCATCATCGCGTACATCCTGCTGAACTCGCTGTTCACCTCGTTGCTGCCGCCGTACTTCGTTGGAGCCGCGGTCGGGATGTCGATCACCGTAACCCTGATTTCGGTGGTGTTCTGGGCTTGGGTGCTCGGTCCTCTCGGCGCAGTGCTGGCAATCCCACTCACGTTGCTGATGAAGTCGGTGTTCATAGACGCCGACCCGCGCGCTGCTTGGGCCGCCACCCCGATCGGCTCTACCCGATCCGGCGCCCGGCGACCACTACGCAGAAACCGCACGACCAAGGACAGCTCCCGTGTCCACGCATGATGGTGACGACCGCCAACCGGCACCCACCATCGGTGACGTCGTCGAGCAACTGCAACACCGCATTGACGCACTTTCGGCTGATCAGGTGCACCGCCGTAGCTTCATCACGACGTATCAGCGGACCACACAGGCGGTCGGCGATGCGGTTGATGCGGCCTTCTTCGAGGATCCCGATTGGGTCGTGCGCTGGGATATCGCTTTCGCGGACCTCTTCATCGTCGCGCATGACGCAGATCAGCTGGGCGGTCACGTGCCGCGACCGTGGCGGCTGGCATTCCGAGCCGATCCAGAGCTGCCCACTATCGTCCATCTGCTCTTGGGCATGAATGCGCATATCAACTATGACCTGCCGCCGGCGACCCTTTCAGTGATTACCGATCATGATTTCGAAGACCCTACGCTGATCGACCGGCGCCGTCGTGATCATGAGCGCATCGACCAGATCTTGGCTAGCCGCGTCACGGCGGAAGATCACGCGATGGGCGGCACCCGTAGTTTGCTCGACCGGATCCTTACGCCGGCAAATCGGCTGAGCTCGCGGCGTTTCCTGCGCGAGGCTCGTCACAAGGTCTGGCTGAATGTCGCCGAGCTGCAGCGGGCTCGGCTACAGGGCACCAGTACCTACAACGAGCGGCTGGCTGAACTAGAGGTGCTCGCCGCTGCCAAGATCGCCGACTTGTTGCGACCTGGCCAGGTGCTCCTCCGGCTTGCCATGACCGGGTTCGGGGTCACACTGCCGCCGCCTTAGTCTCCGGCATAGTTCAACCGGCGAGCACAACCCACGTTTGTCCTGGCTTGAGGGCAATCGGTGTGCCGGACCTGTCAGTGAAGTGGAGGGGCCCGGAAGCTTTCGCTCGTCTCCACCGGCCGTCGATCTTCTTGCCGTCCCGGTAGATCGTTACTACACCCTTGCCTACCGTGTCGGACTGGACCGAAGGCGCACCTCGGACATCGCGATTGCCGTCTGGATGATTGCGCACCTTCATGATCACGACATTGTCGGCCTTGGTGATCGCACGGCTGTCACCGTCGGCATATCGAGAACCATTCCAGCGCACGACATATCGACCTGAGGTAAATCCGAAGGCGAAGATGTCATGTCCGACCCGCACCTTGATCGTTTTGGCGGTTGCAGCTCGGGGCGCCTCATTGCTGAACGTCCAGCCTATTGAGCTGGCCTTGGGCAGCTTCGTCGACATCGCGATGTTGGCGAGGTCGACGAAGACGTTGTGTGGCGCTACCCGCCGCCTGTCGCGGGTTGAGCGGGCGATCGGCACGATCGAGCTGTTGTTGATCTTGCTCTGCACGGACGCGTTGGCGCCGGAATAGACCAACCCGGGTCTGCCGAACAGCGGCAGCAACTGGACGTCGGTACTGCGGGCACTACGGATCGGTCCCAGGCGCTTCGGAAACCTCGAGTGATAGACCGCAACAAGGCGTGTTTGCGCGCCCTCGACTTCTTGAACGAAGGTGATATCAGCTTGGCTCAGACCCACCTGCGGTCTGGCTGCGGCGATGTTCTCCACCTTGGCAGCGATCACCTCGTGGCCGCTGAGCTCACCGCCCGTCAGAGGGTCAGTCGGTGGCTGGTTCGGCATAGTGGTGCTGGTCGGTGAGGGCGTCGGCACCGGGGACTCCACTGCGACCGGGCTGGTCGCTCCTGGCTCGGACCCCTGACCGCTGATCACAGCCCCGAGGCTGACGCCGCCGGCTACCAGGACGGTGGCCGTGGCCGCGCTGATGAGCGCGACGCGGGAGCGCCTCATGAACGAATGGGCATACAGGTGACCTCAGCGATCTTGCAGTGTGGTCCAGTCGCTTGCGCTGGAAACTAAACGGCGCCCGGCCGCCCGTGACACATCTTGAACTTCTTGCCGGAGCCGCACGGGCAGGGCGCGTTGCGGCCCACATTCGCGTACGGATCGTCGGCTTTGCT
>Ga0081455_10000851_pt1 | contig 39316 bp, 33 predicted proteins | sample TabmetS3T2R1_FD_70207 | JGI IMG/M metagenome (GOLD analysis project Ga0081455, IMG submission 70207) | Tabebuia heterophylla rhizosphere microbial communities from the University of Puerto Rico - S3T2R1 | ecosystem: Host-associated > Plants > Roots > Rhizosphere ... | reverse complement strand
CCCCGGCCCCCCGCCCACGGCGGAACTACCGTCTCCGATCGGGCGTCGCGCTTCCTGCCTCGCGTGCTGCGCGCTAACGATGTTTGCTGATTCGTTGTTGGCATCGTGGCCGGCGCTGCTCGCTGCGCGGGCCGTCGGCCGATCCTGGATCGACCTCTGCTGGTCCGATGGCCTTGACGGAAAGGGTGGGGGAGCGGGGGACACCCTCCCGGGAACCGTGTCTTCTGCGCGTGAGCGAAGCGCTACCCGGTCTGTCTCGTGGCCCGTACTGAAGCCCGAGCGGGCAGCGAGTCAGCGTGTTCCCGGGAGGGTGTCCCCCGCTCCCCCGCCCGACGGTTGACCGCCGTGGGGTGCGCGCCTGTCGTCAGCGAGCGGCGGCGGTGGTCGCGATCTCGGGCGGGCGCGTGGAGAGAGCGTCGAGCGTGGGCATCAGGAGGCCCACGATGCGGACCGGCAGCCCGCTGGTGAAGTGGAAGCGGCCGGCCTCGGCGCCGGGCACGTACGCGGTGACGGTGCCAAAATAGCGCTCGTCGAGCATGAACACGAACGTGGCGGCCCGGCTCACCACCCGCGATTCGACGACCGCCCCGTTCTTCGCGTAAACGAAATAGCGGTGGTCGCCGGTGCCGGTCTTGCCGCCCATGACGTGGGGCCCTCCGCCCGGCCGCGCCAGCGTCTGGCGCAGCACGCGCGCGGTGCCCACGTCCACCACCTGCGTCAGCACGCCGCGCACCACCGCCGCGATCTCGGGGGCGAGCACCTGGCTGGTCGGCTGCTCGGCGCGGCCCACGCGCGTCTCGTAGGGCGTGCCCACCGCGAACTCCAGGCCGTCCACCAGCACGGTGGGCTGGCGCACTCCGTCGTTCACGATGATGCCCATCAGCTCGGCGAGGGCGGCGGGTCGGTCGCCGGAGCTGCCGATCGCGGTGGCCAATGACGGGGTGAGCGACGCGAACGGATAGCCGAGCCGTTCCCAGCCGCGGTGCAGCTCGAGGAAGGCCTCGATCTCGAGCAGGGTCACGATGCGATGATCCTGCGCATTGCGGTGGCGCGTGAGGAAGAGCCAGTTGTACACCGCCTGGCGCTCCGCGCCGCTGGCCCGTACTACCTGGCCCATCCCCGCGCCCGGATGCCGGCGCAGGTAGCTCACCACCCACAGCTCGAGCGGGTGCACGCGCGCCACGTAGCCGCGATCGGCGAGGGGCATCGCCTCGGGGGCGCTACGCTCGTACAGCTCGTCCATCGCCCGGTCGGAGAGGCCGGGCGGGGGCAGCCGCGAGGCGATCAGCGCACGGAAGACCTCGGGGCTCGCCTCCGGATACACCGAGCGCAGCGCGGTGCCGAGCCCCTGCGGGGTCGTGCGCGCGCCGCTCAACAACAGATCCAGCGCGTCCGCGGCGGGCATGCCGTGGTACTTGCGATAGAAGCGGCGGACGAACTCGCTGCCCTCCCGATCGGCGAAGCGGCTCAAGTAGCGGTCTCGCCGCGGATCGCCCGGATTGTCCATCAGCAGCGCGAGCGAGCCGGGCGAGCCGTAGAGGTGCGTCCACACCAGGTCGCGCATGAGCCGGATGAACACCAGGTTCACCGACTGCTGGAACGCCCCGCGCACGGTCATGATGCGATGGTCGTCCTCGCGGTCGAAGTTGCCGAAGGTGTGCAGCCCGCCGCCGGTGAAGAACGCCTCGCCCGGGCTCGCCGAGTAGCGGCGCTCGAGCGATGCCGCGAGCATCGCCTGGAGGCTGCGGTCCGTCCCGCGCGCGCCCCGGAGGTACTCGATCGCCCACGCGCCGAGGCGGTTGCGCGGATGGATCGACACCGCGGCCAGCTCGGAGGGGGACAGCCGCTGGTAGCGGTCGTGGAGCGCGGCGATCGCCTCCAGATACGAGATCAGCGTGCGCAGCTTGGCCGTCGATCCCAGATCGATGCGCGCGCCGCCATTGATGTCGAGCGGCTGGTCCAGGCTGTCGGTCTGGATACGGACGCGGTTGCCGCCCGGGGTGCGCTCGTACACGGTGACGCTGTAGATCACGTGAGCCGGATCGCCGCCGCCGAGGAGCTTCTCGCCCACCAGCCCGAGGCGCTCCACCGCGGCCGGGTCGCGCAGGGAGCGGAGCAGCCGCGCGGTCGCATCTTGGGCCGGCGCGTCGAGCGTGCTGCGCGCGGTGAGATCCACCCGGTCCAGATCGTAGAGGGCGGGTATACCCAGCATGCCCGAGATGCGTGTCCGCACCAGATTGGCGCCCTTGCGCTCCACGAAGGCGGCGAGCGGCCCCGCGTTGCTTGGCCGGAGCCCCAGGCGCTCGGCGAGCGCGGCGTCGCGCAGGCCGGGATCGATCACCCCCGCACGGGCCATCACGCGCAGGTAGCTGTCGGTGAACTCTTCGAGCGCGGCCGGGCTCTCGACCAGGTAGAAGTAGGGGCGTCGCGCGGCGAGGATGAGGCTCAGCGCGCGCTTGAACGTGCGCGCCCGCTGAGCGTCCGGCCTCGCCGGCCTGGCCCTGAGCCGGGCGTTGGCCTCCGCGAAGTCGAGGCCGTACCAGATCTCGAGCCCGTCGCCCAGACCGTGCACCTCGCCGTGGCCCGGTGCGGCCGCGAGCGGCAGCGAGTCGAGGTAGTCCACCACCATTTGACGGCGGACGGCCTGAGTGGCCGCGCCGCCCTGATAGGCGCGCAGGCTCGCCGAGATCATCTGCCGCAGCTTGTCGGCGGGGACCCGGGTGCGGCCGTCCGGAGAGTGACGCATCTTCTCCAGCTGGGTGGGCAGCGTACTGGCGCCGATGGAGTGGCGTTCGCTCCCGAGGCGTCCGATCGTCTCCACGCCGATCGCCTTCGCGAGCCGCCGCCAGTCGACCGCCGGGTTGTGATACGGCTGCTGCGAATCCAGCAGCTCGCGGTTCTCGATGAAGAGCAGCGCGTTGATCAGGAGCGGGGGCACCGCCTGGAACCGCCCGTAGATCTCCTCGGGGTAGCGGGTGACGTAGAGCGGCCGACCCTCCCGGTCGAGGATCTCGAGGCCGGCGCGGCTCTTCTCGCGATACGGCGGGTACAAGCCCCACGCGGTGAAGTGTTCGAGGGTCGGCGACATCCGGGCCTGCTGCTCCACTCGATAGCCGGCCGCGTCGAGGCGATCCACGAAGCGGGTGAGACGCGTGTAGCCGAGCCGCTCGTCGTACGGGCCCGAGCGAGGCAGCTGCGCCGACGGATTCGGCCCCGGCTCGACGCGGTAGGTGAGCAGCCGCGTCACGCTCGACAGCAGCAGCGCCTGCATCGTGGAGGTGCGCGCCTCGACCAGGGCGGCCAGGACGATGATCAGTGTCAGCACCGGGATCAGCACCGGAGGCCGATGCAGCTGCTCGCGGAGCCGGCTCATCCACGGCACCGCGCGGGCGCGGCGCGCGAGCACGTCGGCGGTCAGGACGCCGGTGGCGAGCGCGGTGTGGCCAGTCGGGCGGGGACCGGACAGACGCCTCATCGAGAACCGACCATTCGAATCTGCCACTACGTGATCAACCGTCCGTCTACGCCGGACGTTCCTCTGAACCGCCGTCGCATACCGGGCACCGCAATGTCATCGCCATCCGATCGATGGTGAGCCAGAAAAGTCTAGCACGCGCTCGCACCATGCCGCCACCGCGAGCAGGGACGCGTCATGACCGTGCGCGGACACCAGCTGCACCGCGTGCGGCAACCCCGACGACGACACCGCGCTCGGCAGCGAGCACGCGGGAACGCCCGCGAAGCTCCACGGCGCGCAGAACCACGGATCGCCGGTGGCGCCGAGCCCCTCCGGCGCGGTCGACGGCGCGGTCGGCGATAGCAGCGCGTCGTACTCGGCGAGCAGCGGCGCCACGTCCGCGCGGAAGGCGAGGCGCTCGCGCTGTGCCCGAACGTAGTCCACCGCGGGCCGCGCGAGGCCGGCCGCGATCAGCTCGCGCGTGCGCGGCCGGTACTCCTCGGCGTGGGCGCGGTGGAGCGCCTCGTGATACGCCGCCGCTTCCACCTCGAGGACGATCCGGCCCGCCGCGTGGAGCGCGCTGAACGAGGCGGGCAGCTTCACCTCGTGCACCGTCGCGCCCGCGCGCGTGAAGCTCGCGGCGGCCGCGCGCACCTGCGCCGCGACGTCGGGCGTCGCGCGCTCCAGCAGCTCGGGGACCAGGGCCAGGCGCGGCGCGGCCGCGGCGGGCGCCTCGAGCGGGCGCTGGGCCAGCACGCTCGCGGTGACCGTCACGTCGCCGACGCGACGAGCGAAGATCCCCACGTGATCGAAGCTCCACGCCAGCGGCACCACGCCGGCGGTCGGGACGAGTCCGTACGTCCCCTTGAAGCCGACCACCCCGCAGTAGGCGGCCGGGCGCAGCACCGAGCCCACCGTCTGAGTGCCCAACGCGAGCGGCACCATCCGGGCCGCCACCGCCGCCGCGGACCCGGAAGAGGATCCGCCCGGGGTGTGGGCCACGTTCCATGGATTGCCCGTGGGCCCCGGCTCGAAATAGGCGAACTCGGTGGTGTGGGTCTTGCCGACCACGACCGCGCCCGCCGCGCGCAGCCGCGCCACCGCGGGTGCGTCTTCGACGGGCCGCAGGTGGAACGCGGGCGCGGCGCCGCACGTCGTGATCATGGAGGCGACGTGGAGCACGTCCTTGATCCCGACCGGCACGCCGTGGAGCGGCCCGCGGCGACGGCCGGCGCGCGCTTCGCTCTCGCGCTCGCGGGCGGTCGCCCGCGCGCCCGTTTCGTCCACGTGCTGCCACGCGTGCACCGAGGTATCCAGCGCGGCGGTGCGGGCGAGATACGCGTCGAGCAGGGCCACCGGGGACAGCGTGCCGTCCGCGATGAGCGTCGCGGCCGCGGTGGCGGGGAGCGAGGGGAGATCGTCCTGATCCATGGGCGCCGATCATGACGGCGCGGCGCGACGGCTGTCAAGGCGGATCCGGGGCCGAGCGCTCCGCAGAAAGTGCAGGTGGAGCGAGCTACCGTGCCGGAGGGCATTCCGTTGCCCAGCCAAGGAAGGGCGAGGGGTGTCACCCCCGCGTCGTTGCCGCGAAGCGCTCGATTCTGCGCCGCATTTTTCTTGGTACAGGACTTGCCGCCGGTAGTCCGGTACGGATCAGGCAGGTCGAGCGGCGAGTGCACGGAACGGGGTTTCGGTCCCTTCTCCACCGACGCGTCGGCCCGGGCACTCCCGCCCGGCCTGCCTGGTCACCGAACGATGGACGATGTACGAGGCTCAGAGGAGGATGCGATGAAGGTCGAGAGCAACACGTTCCGCATCGAGCTGCGCTCCGCGAAGCTCTGCATGGAGCTCGATTGCAACACCGTCTTCGACGCGCGCATGTACCGGCAGTGCCCGACCTGCGCCAGCGTCGAGTCCTATCCGCTCGAAGCGTGGCTCAATCGGGTGCGTTCCCGTCGGCCGGTGCGCGCGGCTTGCCGCGCGGATGGCGCGTTGAAGCCGGCGCCCCGCTCGCACTGGCTCGATCGGCTCCGCAACACGCTGCCCGAGCCGGTCGGGCCCGCGCTGCCGGCGGCGCTCTCGCTTCGGACCCAGGGCCGCGCGGTCTGATCCCTCGGCGGACACCGGAGACCGACCGTGCGAACGATCCTGGTGGTAGACGACGACCCGTGGGTGCGGATCCTGGCTCGTGACATGCTCGCCGACGAAGGCTATCGAGTACTGGAGGCGTCCGATGGTCACGACGCCATCCGGGTCGCGGCCCAGCATCCAGGGCCGATCCATCTGCTACTGACCGACGTGGTGATGCCCGGGATGGACGGCTGCGAGCTGGGCGCGGGCCTCACCGCGCTCTTGCCCGGCATCAAGATCATGTTCATGTCCGCCTATGACCGCGACTTCCTGGTGGCGCGCGGCCTCGACCCGTCCGGCCCCGTCATCACCAAGCCGTTCACCGTAGAGTACCTGTCGCGGCGCGTTCGCATGGTCCTCGCGGACCGGCCCACGCCGGCGCCCGCTCCGGTCATCGGGCGCACCCGGTAGGCCCGCGTCGCCCCGATTGACGTGCGGGCCGGCTCGGTGTAAGAGCCGGGCCATGATGGCAATGCGTGCGCCCGCGCGTGGGCTTGCGCTCGCGCTGCTGATCGTCGCGCTCGGCGCCGGATCCGCGGCGGCCGCGTCATCGTGCGGGCCATCGACGCGCCCGCTCGCCACCCCGACCACGCTCGTGCTGTCCGGCGGTGGCGCCAAGGGCGCCTACGAGGCCGGCGTGGCCGCGCTCTTCGTGGAGCGTGGGGTCCCCATCCGGCTCGCGGCTGGCTCTTCGGCCGGCGCGCTGAACGCGGCCATGATCGCCGACGGCCGCCTGGACCGTCTGGAATCCCTCTGGCGGGGGCTCACGCGCGATCGCGTCTACTCGCTGCGGGCGCAGGTGCTCTTCGGCGGGCTGCTTCCGGGCTGGCTCACCCTGCTGATCCTCGACCACGCGGGCTCGCTGTTCGATCCCGCCCCACTGCGCGAGTTGATTGACGAACGCGTCGACCTCGAGCGCATCCGCGCCTCGCCGGTTCGCCTGCTGGTGGTCACCTCGGACCTGGCGCGGCGCGAGCAGCGGCTCTTCGACAACCGGACGGTGACGCGGGAAGCGCTGATGGCGGCGGCTGCGGTGCCGGGCGCGTTCCCCGCGGTGGACGTGGACGGCACCCTGCTGGTGGACGGCGGCCTCACCGGCCGCGCGCCGGTGCTGGAGGCCCTCGCGGCCGCGCCCGAGGCCGAGCGCGCGGTGGTGGTGATGAGCTACGCGCCGGACGAGCGCGGAGCGCCCCCGACCACCATGCGCCGCGCGCTGGAGGAAGCCTTCGAGATGGGGATGATTCACCAGATCCGGCGGGACGTGGAGCTGGCCCGCCTGAAGTTTCCCGCCGCGGAAGTGCACCTGCTGACGCCGTCGGCGCCGCTGTCGCTGCGGCCGCTCGACTTCGATCCGGATGGGATGGCCCGCGCGCTGGAGCGCGGGCGCGAGGACGCGCGGGCCTGCCTCAGCGGCTGGGCGCCGCGCTGATCTCCACCGTCTCGCTCTCGCGCACCAGGAAGCGCACGCGCCGGTTGCGGCCCTGACAGGCTGCGCTGCGGTCCGCGCAGAGCGTGCCTTCCTCACCGCGCGACACCACGGTGATGCGACTCGCCGCGATTCCGTGGGCTACCAGGTACTGCATCACCCACCTGGCGCGGCGCTGGGCGAGATTCAAATTGGCCGCGCGTGGACCGGCCGCGTCGGTGTGGCCTTCGAGGATCACGAGCTGGCTCGGATTGGTCTTGAGCCAGGCGACCGCCGCGTCGAGCGCCGCCCGCTCGCCGCGCTCCACCTGGGTGCGACCGGAGCCGAAATGGACGTCCTTCAGCTCTTCGCGCGGCGCGAACTCGGCGACGCGCTGGGGATCGGGGGCGGGGCCGGCCGCGTCCGGCGCGGGTGCCGCCGGCACCGGCGCCGCGTCCGGCCAGGCCGGCGCGGGAGCGGGAGCGGACGGCGCGGCGGTTACGTTGGGAGCCGGTGCGGGAGGGGTGGCGCAGCCGACCGCCAGCAGCGTCACCGCGGTGGCGCCGAGCACGAACGAGATACGGCCGAGCAACGGCATGGTCGACGCCTCAGGCCAGCTCGTGGCGCTCGGTGAGGCGATCGTGCACCATGCCGAGGCCGAATTCGAGCTCGCTCGCCAGCGACTGCAGCGGCGCGAGCCGGTTCGCGTCGGGCTCCAGATACCCGTCCTGCAGTCGCCCGTGTCCCAGCACCGCCAGGCTCAGGAGACTCGCCTTCTCGAAGAGCCGCTCCACGTATTCGGTCAGCACGTCCTCGGTCGGGGCCATGCTCTGCTCCTTTGCGTTCGATGGAGGGATCAGCGTGCGGTGATTGGCCCGTTGTCGGCATAGGACATGCCACGAGGGCGGAGGCAGAACCGGCTGGAATGGCGCTCGTTTCGCGTGCGCTCGCGCTGGCCGGCTCGTCAGCGCCGCGACAGGCCCGTCAGAGGCCGGACAGGCCGGTCATCGCCTGCGCAGGTAGGCGCGCAGGGCGCGCCGGATCGAGCGAAACCCGATTCGTCGCCACGGGATCTCGTCGCGCGGGAACCAGCGCGCCTCGCTCACGTCGCTGCGGGCGCGAACGCGTCCCCGCAGTCGCACTTCGAACACGAGCCCGAGCACCGGCGCGCCGTCGACGCCGTAGCGGTCGATCTCGAATCCCACGAAGCGCGCGCGGCGCACCCGCGCGCCGAGCTCCTCGCGCACCTCGCGGCGCAGGCCGCGCTCCGGCCGCTCGCCGGCCTCGAGGAAGCCGCCGGCGAGATCCCACGTGCCGGCGAACGGATCCGCGGCGCGGCGGCAGAGCAGCACGCCGCGCGGGCCGACCACGATGGCCACCGTCGCGGGCACCGGATTGTCGTAGAAGGTCCATCCGCAGCGCGGGCAGCGCCACCGCCGGAAGCGGTGCTCGCGCGTCGCGCGGAGCCGGGCGCCACAGACCAGGCAATGGCGCGGCGTCACCGCGGCGGCGCTATCCAGCGCCGAGCCGGGTGGCCGCCCGCGCGTAGTCACGGGGCGCCACCCACAGGATGGCGCCGTAGCGTCCGCCGCCCGCGCAGATCGCGTCGATCGCGGTGACGTTGATCCGCGCTTCGGCCAGCCGCGCGTGCATCTCGGCGACGACCCCGACGCGGTCTTCGCCCGCGATGAGGAACGCCCGCTTCGGGCCGGTGATCTTCCATTTCGACCGCCGAGCGAAGGCGCGGAAGGCGCCGGGATCACTCGGCACGAAGTCGAGCTGGGATGAGCGCCCCTCCGGGAAGCCGGTGAAGGCGAGCAGGTTGATTCCCGCCTCGCCGAGCGCGTTCAGATAGCGGGCGCCCTCGCCCGCCTTGTTCGGCACCCGGACGTAGAAGTACTGGACGCGCTGGACGGTGTCAGCCATGACGGGCCTCCTCGAACTCGAGCTCGGTGCCGAGCGCCTCGTTGAACCGGTTCGTGAAGTTGGCGGCGGCGACGGTGAGGGTCAGCTGCACCAGCGCCTCCGGCGTCAGGTGGGCGCGGAGCTGCTCCACCAGCGCCGGATCGACCTGCACGCGCGTGGTCATCTCCTCCGCGTACTGCAGCGCGAGCCGCTCGACGTCCGAGAACAGCGGGCTCGTCCGGTACTGGGCGAGGGCATCCAGCTGCTCCTTCGAGGCGCCCGCCCGCCAGGCCGCCGCCCCGTTGTGGGTGACGCAGTAGTGGCAGCGGTTGAGCTGCGACGCCCGCACGTAGGCGAGGTAGCGCAGGCGCAGGTCGAGCGGGCCCTCGCGCAATCGCGGATACCAGCCCAGGAACGCGGGCAGGGAGCGCGCGTGATGGGCCATCAGCCGGTAGATGTTCAGCACCCGGCCGGACGTCTGCTGGAGCCCGTCGTAGATCGCCTGGATCTCCGGTCCCACCTGCGTCCGATCGACATACGGCAGCCTCGCCGCCATCGCGCGCTCCCTTCCGGGCGCCGCTCGCGGCGGGCCGGGCCCGCCCGCGGGTCGCCGCGTGGCCGCATGATACGCGGGCGCCTCCGATGGTCAAGCGCGCGAGCGGCGGTCACAGGATCGCGAGGTGAACGAGCGCGCCCTCGAACACGAGCGCCGCGCCGCGGCTCCGCTCGACGCCGAACTCGAAGAGCTGTCCCACCCCCGCGTTGCCGCGCCGGCTGCCCTGCGCCCGGGCCGCGCCGCCGAGCAGGCCGTCGACCCGCTTGCGCGCGGCGGTCTCGTCCCAGCCGGCGCCGGCGCCGTAGGCGTCGAGCGCGTAGGCGCGCAGCAGCTTCGGCCACTCGCGCGCGAAGAGGGCGGGGGACTCGAAGCAGTCGACGCCGGCCAGCCGCGCGCCGGCGAACACCGCGGCGCCGCTCGCGCGCGGCGTCCCGCTCGGATCCATCCGGCGGGTGGCGGTGTCGAGGTGCGCCTTCACCTCGGGTTTGTCGTAGATGGCCTGGTAGCTCCCGGTGGGCGACGGTGCCCGCAGGTCGCGCGACGCGGCGGCGATGCCCGACCAGATGCGCGACTGGGATGCCTTCCCGAGCACCTCCGAGCGCACCCTCGGCTGGACCACGCTGCTCCGGCTCTCGAAATCCTTGCGCGACTCGTTCCAGCGGCCCTGCTCGACGCAGTACACCGCGACGTTGCGCGGGCCGCTCAGCGGCGGCAGCAGCAGATCCTCGCGCAGCACGCGGTTCTGCTTGCCCCCGATCAGGATCTCGCCGGCCAGCAGCAGCACGTAGGCCTTGCCGCGATTCTCCGCGATCAGCTCGGGGACACTCGCCTGAGGGCGCTCGGTCACCGTGAGCGCGGAGGCGGCCCGGGCCTCGTCGAGGGTCGCGATCCGAAGCGGCGCGCGGCTCGGCGCCTCGCGGGCCTCGAGCCAGATCACCGAGAGCGCGCCCTGGGTCATGGCCGGCCCCGGCGCGATCCCGGCAAGCGCGTGCTGCAGCTCGGAGCTGGTCTGTTCCCCCGTCGGCGTGGACCCAGGGCCGTCACCGTCGGACAGGATGCGGAAGGGCTGAGCGAAGGCCCGCGCGGACACGGACAGCGCGGCGCCGCCCACGAGCTTCAGCCCCACGAGCGTCAGAAGCGAGCGTCGAAGTCGGTTCATGACGTCCTCCTTGCCCGCTTAGACCGGACGCGTGCGAGAAAGTTCCGGCGATCGCGTATACTGTCGGCGGTCCCCGGCATGAGCAGTGACGCACCGACAACCGTGAGGAGAGACGCCGTGAAGCGAACCGTGGCGATGGCCGTGTTGATGGCGCTGGTGGTGTCTCCGGTCCTGCTGGCGAGCGAGGCGTGGGCGCGCGCGGGTAGTGGGGGCTCGGGCGGGAGCCGCGGATCGCGCAGCTACTCGTCGCCGGCCAAGCCGCCGTCGAGCCCCGTCATGCCGAGCCAGCCGTCGTCGCCGCCCGCGTATCAGTCACCGGCCCCGGCGCGGCCGGGCTGGGGCGGCATGATGGGCGGGATGCTCGGCGGGCTCCTCCTGGGTGGCCTGCTCGGCAGCCTGTTCCTCGGTGGCGGGTTCGGCGGCGGCATCGGGCTGCTGGAGATCCTGATCATCGCGGGGCTGGCGTGGCTCGCGATCTCGTACATGCGCCGCCGGCAGCCCACGGAGCCCACCGGCTATGCCATGGCCGGCGGCGGCAGCTACGGCGGCTATGCAGCGCCCCCCGCGTCGCGCTACGAAGCCCGGCCCGGCGGCGGCGCCACGGTCCTGGAGCCCCCGACCGGTCCGTCGGATCTAGAGCGCGGCCTGGCTCACCTGCGCCAGATGGACCCCGGCTTCGATGCGCGCCGGTTCACGGAGGCCGCATCGGACATCTTCTTCCGGGTGCAGGGCGCGTGGACGACGCGCGACATGGCCGTCGTCTCGCCGGTGCTGACCGCCGAGATGCAGGGCGTGCTGCAGCGCGACTGCGATCGGCTGCGGGCGGAGGGCAAGATCAACCGGCTCGAGAACGTCGCGGTGCGCTCGGCCGAGATCACCGAGGTCTGGCAGGAGAGCGGCCAGGACTTCGTCACCGTCCACTTCCTGGCCAGCCTCCTCGACTACACCACCGACGAGAGCGGGGCGCGCGTGCTCGACGGCAGCCGCAGCGAGCCCGTGAAGTTCGAGGAGTACTGGACGTTCGTGCGTCCGGTCGGCCCCAACGCCTTCCGGCTCAGCGCAATCCAGCAGCCGTAGCCGGGGTCAGAACGGCGTCTTCGAGCGCGGGCTTCGCCCGCGCCAGCCTGCTCTGGGGAAGGTTCGGAGGGGGCCCCCTCCAAGACTTCAGAAGGGGCCTGCTCCGACTCCTAGAACGCGGCCGACATCCCGCCGTCGAAGTTGATCGCGGTGCCGGTGATGTAGGCGGCGCGGGCCGAGCAGAGGAACGCGGCCAGGTCCGCGAACTCCTCGGCCTCGCCCACGCGCCCCACCGGCACCCGCTTCGCCACCTCGCGGTAGTAGCCCTCGAGATCGCCCTTGGCGCGGCGCTCCCACTGCGCGCTCTTCACCAGCCCGAGGCAGATCGTGTTCACCAGGATGCGGTCGGGTGCGTACTCATTGGCCAGCGACTTGGTCAGGTTGATGCCGGCCGCGCGGGTCACGCTGGTGGGCAGCGCCCGGGCCGTGGGCGCCTTGCCGCCCACGGTGGTCACGTTGACGATGCGGCCGCCGCCGCGCTTCTTCATGTGCGGGATGACGAGCCGGCAGAGGCGCACCGCGGCCATCAGCTTCACCTGGATGTCGGCCTCCCACGTGGCGTCGTCCATCTGCTCGAACGGCCCCGCGGACGAGGTGCCCGCGTTGTTGATCAGGATGTCGATACCGCGGTGGGCCGCCACCGTCGCGTTCACCACCGCCTCCACGTCGGCGGGGCGGGTGACGTCGGCGGGATGCGCGAGGACCTGAACGCCGGTCTCCGTGCGGATCAGCTCCGCGGCACGCTCCAGCACGTCCTTGCGGCGCGCGCAGATCACGACGCGCGCGCCCTCCGCGGCCAGCCGAAGCGCGGTGGCGCGGCCGAGCCCCTCGCTGCCTCCGGTGACGATGGCGACCTTGCCGGTGAGACCGAGATCGAGCATGGCGGTGTCCTCCCGGTCGCGGATACTAGCGGGGGCCCGACGCGCGGTCAAGACGCCGGGCGCTCGTGATATGGTCGGCGCGATGCGACGGGTGCTGATCACCGGGATGAGCGGCCTCATCGGGCAGGCAGCGCGCCGCCGCCTCGAGGGGCGATTTACTCTGCGGGCCCTCAACCGGCGGCCGGTGCCTGGCGTGGAGTGTCACCAGGCCGACATCGGAGACCTGGACGCGATCGCGCCCGCGTTCCGCGACGTGGATGCGGTGGTGCACCTGGCCGCCCACGTGGCGAATGCGGACAACCGCGGCGAGTGGGACGCGGTGCTGCGCGACAACGTGATCGGCACCTACCACGTCTTCGAGGCGGCCCGCCGGGCGGGCGTCAAGCGCGTGATCTACGCGAGCAGCGGCGCCACCGTGTCCAACGTCGAGCGCGACGCGCCCTACGCGGCGCTGGCCGCGGGCCGCTACGACGAGGTCGCGGAGTGGCCGATGCTCACCCACGAGTCGCCGATCCGCCCGAACGGCCTCTACGGCTGCAGCAAGGTGTGGGGCGAGGCGCTGGCGCGGCACTACGCCGACACCACCGGCATGTCGATGATCTGCCTGCGCATCGGCCACGTGAGCGAGGCGGACCGCCCGCAGCGGCCGCGGGAGTTCTCGGTGTGGTGCAGCCGGCGCGACATCGCCCAGATGATCGAGCGCTGCATCCTCGCCTCGGACCGCGTGCGCTTCGACGTGTTCTTCGTCACCTCCGACAACCGGTGGGGATACCGCGACATCGAGCACGCGCGCGCGGTGGTCGGCTTCGTCCCCGAGGACCGCGCGGAGGATCACCGGAGCTCCCCGCGGGGCGGACGGTGATGGTATTCTGGCCGCCGTGACCCAGCCCGCCGACCTCGCGATCATCGGTGGCGGCATCGTGGGCCTCGCCACCGCGCTGGCCCTCACCGAGGCGCATCCGCGCGCTCGCGTGATCATGCTGGAGAAGGAGCCGCAGATCGCGGGCCACCAGACCGGGCACAACAGCGGGGTCATCCACTCCGGCATCTACTACAAGCCCGGCTCGCTCAAGGCGCGGACCTGCGTGGACGGCGCCCGCCGCATGAAGCAGTTCTGCGACACCCACGGCATCAAGTGGGAGAGCTGCGGCAAGGTCATCGTGGCCACCGACGAGGCCGAGCTGCCGCGGCTCCAGAACATCTACGAGCGCGGGCAGGCCAACGGCCTGAGCGGGCTCAAGCTGCTCTCCGCGGCGGAGGTGCGCGAGTACGAGCCCAACTGCCGCGCGGTGCGCGCGATTCACGTGCCCGAGACCGGCATCGTGGACTACGTGCAGGTCGCCGGCAAGATGGCGGAGCTGATCCAGCAGCGCGGCGCCGAGATCCTCACCGGCGCCGCGGTGACCCGCATCCGGCCGCAGGGAGCTGGCCTGGTGCTCGAGACCGCCCGCGGCCCGGTCGAGGCCCGCTACCTGGTCAACTGCGGGGGGCTGCATTCCGACCGGGTCGCCGCCCTCACCGGCGCGACGCCCGAGGTGCGCATCGTCCCGTTCCGCGGCGAGTACTACATGCTCCGCCCGGAGCGCCGCTCGATCGTGCGCGGCCTGATCTACCCGGTGCCGGATCCGGAGTTCCCGTTCCTCGGCGTTCACTTCACCCGCACCATCCACGGCGACGTGGAGGCCGGACCCAACGCGGTGCTCGCCTTCGCGCGCGAGGGCTACACGCTCGGCACTGTCAAGCCGGAGGAATTCCTCGGCACGCTGGGCTACGCGGGCTTCTGGCACATGGCGCGCAAGTACTGGCGCGTCGGCGCCTACGAGATGTACCGCTCGGCGAGCAAGGCGGCCTTCGTGCGGTCGCTGCAGAAACTGGTGCCCGACATCACCAGCGCCGATCTCGCGCGCGGCGGGGCGGGGGTGCGCGCGCAGGCGGTGGCGCCCGACGGCGCGCTGGTGGACGACTTCAAGATCAGCGTGACGCCGGGCGCAGTGCACGTGGTCAACGCGCCCTCGCCGGCGGCCACCGCGTCGCTGGCCATCGGCCGGCACGTGGCCGGCCTCGCGGCCGAGACCTTCGGGCTGGCGCGGGCCTGATCGGCGGCTACGTCCCGTCCTTCTTCGCCACCCGGCCTTCCGCCTCGCGTAGCCGGTCCTCGGCGGAGAGCAGCATCGAGGCGAGATCGCGGATCAGGGCCACCGCGAGCGCCGGATTCGCCCGCACCAGGTGATCGAGGCGGTTCGCCGAGATGACCATGAGGGTGACCGCGTCGGCGGCGATCGCCGAGGCCGAGCGCGGCGCGTTGCGGAACAGCGCGAGGTGTCCGAACAGCTCGCCCTTGGCGAGCGTGCGCAGCACCCGGTCCTCGCCGGCGATCTGCTTGCGAAACTCGACCCGGCCCACGTGGATCATGAACGCCTCGCCCTTGGCGTCGTCGCCCTCGCGGAAGATGACGGTGCCCGGCTCGAACGTCCGGGTGGGGATTTCGCCGATCTGCCGGCTCATGTGTCCTGCCTTCAGTGTAAAATGGCTCGCGGTGGGGCAATGATACTGCGTCTGGCGCTGCTGGTGTCGGCCGTTCTGATGGCGACGGCCCCGATCGCCTCTGCGGCCGAGCGACCCATGTCGGTGCAGGAAGCCATGCTCCGCTCCAAGCCCGCCGTCGTGCTCGTGGTGTCCGAAGTGGCCTCCGAGGTCACCCTCGACTGCGGCTCCGGCCCGCAGAAGATCACCCCACCCGTCTTCCGCGAGACCGGCACCGGCTGGCTGGTCGCTCACGACGGCTGGCTGATGACCAACGGGCACGTGGTGCAGCCCGCCTACGAGCCGCCCCGGTGGCTCGCCAATCAGCAGGCGCAGCGCGCGGTGACCACCGCCTGCCTGCCCGATGTGCTGAAGAAGAAGCGATTGGAGCCGGGCGACAACCCCGAGGCCGAGGAGGCGGTCAAGCGCAAGCTGCTGGACACCGTGCTCCCGACCGCCAAGGTCAACCTGCAGCCGCAGGTCTTCGTGGTGACCGCCAAGGGCCGGCTGAAGGCCGAAGTCAAGAAGTACAGCCCACCGGTGAACGAGATGTCCGGACGGGACCTGGCCCTGCTGAAGATCCCGGGCGAGAACTACCCGGTGCTCGGCCTCAAGGACATCCGGATGGTGCAGATCGGCGATCCCGTCCACATCATCGGCTTCCCGGGCGTGGTGCTCTCCCACGAGCTGCTGAACGAATCGGCGATGGTGGAGGCGTCGGTCACCAACGGAGCGGTGTCGGGCTTCAAACAGGACCGCAACGGCAACACCGTCATCCAGACCGACGCGCCCGCCGCGTGGGGCAACTCGGGCGGCCCCGCGGTGGACGATCGGGGCAACGTGGTCGGCCTGCTCACCTTCGTGTCGCTCGCCCCGGGGCCCGAGGGCTCGATCGTGCAGGGCTTCAACTTCGTCATTCCCTCGTCCGCGGTCACCGACTTCGTGAAGGACACGCCGGTCAAGCTGAACGGCGGCAGCAAGTTCAACGACGTCTGGTACGCCGGCCTCGCCGCCTTCTTCACCGACGAGCCCGAGACCGCGCTGCGGCGCTTCGAGGAGGCGGATCGCGTGCACCCGAACCTCCCCGACGTGCGCCGGATGGTGACGGAGGCGAAGGAGGAGCTGAAGAATCCGCGCCCGAAGCCCTTCCCGTGGTTCTGGGTCGCGGTGGCGGTGACCGTGCTGAGCGCAGGCGGGTTCGGGGGCCAGTGGCTGCACCGGTGGAACAAGAACCGCTATCGCATCCACCCCTCCGACGTCATCCGGCTCTCCGAGGGCGGTAACCCGCCGATCATCCTGGACGCCCGCCGATCCGACCTGTACGAGGCGCTGCCGCTCAAGATCAAGGACTCGATCCGGGTCGCGCCCGAGGACCTGGCCAACAGCCTGGCCGGGCTCGATCTCGACCAGACTCGTCCGGTCGTCGCATACTGCAGCTGTCCGGACGAGGAGACGAGCGCCCGGGTGGCCCGCGATCTCCGCAAGATGGGCTTCAAGGACGTGCGCATCTTGAAGGGCGGGCTGGGGGCGTGGACCAATGCGGGGCTGCCCATCGAGACCCGCTCCGATCTGTCGCAGGTCGGCGTCGAGCTCTACAAGGCGCTCGCCGGCGGCAACGTATAGATCGTCGGAGAGGGCCTCACGGCCGGACGCCCTTCTGAACTCACCGCGCCGCGCTAGAAGCCCAGCGCGCCGCCGTCGGCTCGGGGGTCGGATGCGCCGACGAAGCCACCCTCGGGGGCGATCCAGATCCCGTGGGCGTGCCCGAACAGGTCGTCCCACTCCTTCCCCATCGTCACCTCGTGGCCTCGGGCTTCGAGGTTGCGCGCTAGCTCCGTCGAGTAGCGGCCTTCCAGGCTGAGCGCGCGTGACGCGGCTCCCCACGTCCGGCCGTAGAGCCATCGCGGCGCCTCGATCGCGGCCTGTGGCCCGAAGCGCCGGAAGAGCCGGCGGGTGAGGATCGCGGCCTGCGTCTGCGGCTGACCCTCGCCGCCCATGGTGCCGTAGACGAACCGCGGCCGGCCGCCTTCGAGGTACATCGATGGGATCAGCGTGTGCATGGTCCGCTTGCCGGGGGCCAGTGCGTTGACGTGCCCCGGGTCCAGCGAGAAGAACGAGCCACGGTTCTGCAGCACCACGCCGGTGTCGCCGGCCATCAGCCCCGATCCGAAGGTGAAGTAGAGCGACTGGATCAGCGAGACCGCGTTGCCCTCGCCGTCCGCGGTCACCAGGGCGATGGTATCGCCGCCGGCGGGAGCGGCGGGCTGGGCGCGCCGCACGCGATCGCGGGAGATCAGGCCGGCGCGCGAACGCAGGCGGTCGGGCGCCAGCAGGTCGGCCGCGGCCACGCGCATGAACGCGGGGTCGGTGAGATGCCGGTCGCGGTCCTCGAAGGCGAGCTTGGTCGCCTCGACCATGAGATGGATGTAGTCGGCCTCGAGCAGCGAGGCCACATCGAAGCCCTCCGTCATGCCGAGCACTGCGAGGGCCGAGAGGCCCTGGGTGGGGGGCGGGGTGCTGGCCACCTCGCCTTCCGCGTAGGCGATCCGCAGCGGCTCCGTCCACTCCGAGCGATGCTCGGCCAGGTCCTCGACGGCCAGTGGGCTACCCGCCGCCGCCGCGGCGGCCACCAGCCGGCGGGCGAGATCGCCCCGATAGAACGCGTCGGCGCCGCCGTCGCGCACCATCTCCAGGGTCCGGGCGAGGTCGCGCTGACGGAGCGGCCCGCGCCGGAGGGCGTCGGGATGGTAGAGCGGCCAGAGGCTGCGGCGCACCACGTCCGGAGCGCGATCACCGAACAGATCGGGCTCGCGGGGAGGCGGCGTCCGCTGTCCGTCGGAGGCGGCGAACCCTTCGCGGGCGTAGTGGATCGCGTCGGCCAGCAGCGCGGCCCAGCCGACCGGCGAGCCCATGCGCGTGCGGCTGTACTCGTGCGCCTGCCACCAGCCGTCGACCACGGCCGGCGCCGTCAGGGCGGCGGGCCCACCGCGCGTCGGCACCGCGCCGTTGATCCCGCGCTCCGCATACCACGCGATGCTGGCCGCGCGGGCGGCGCGGCCCACCGCCATCAGCGCGCGCAGGCGCTGGCTGCGCGCGTCGTAGATCAGCCAGAGGTTGTCGCCGCCGAGGCCGTTCATGTGCGGGTACACGATGGCGATGGTGGCGGCGGCCGCGATGGCCGCGTCCAGGGCATTGCCCCCGGCGCGAAGCGCGGCGACGCCGGACTGGGTGGCGAGGAGATGGGGCGTGGCCACCATGCCGCGTGGGGCGCGCGCCTCGGGCCAGCGGGTCGGGGTCATGGGCGAGACATCATACCCTCAGGAGGGAGCGGACGGGATCAGCGAGGCGAGCGGGCCGAGGCCCCGAGCGGGTGACGCCGCCCGGGCCCCGGCCGTAGGTCACCTCTCGCAAAGCGAAGGTCGGCTATGGAAGCGGACGCTTCGGACGTCAAGCATCGCTACTGGTCGCCTGCGCAGCTCCGGCACACGTTCGTGAGCGCCCTTCTTCAGCGCGGCGCGACGACGCCCCTTGATTCGCCTACCGTGTGGCGGTATCGACCACGGCGAACGGGCCGTCGAAGAATGCCACGTTGTGGAATGCTTCGTTGATCAGCGCCTGAGCCAAGCGACGCGCCTGCTCCCGAAATACATAACCAGCCCTGGGACTATAATTGCTGGTTATGGACCTAGAAGCTCGACTGCGGGCGTTTACCGCCTTCGCGCGCCGCTCGTTCTCGGCCGCTGCGCAGGAGCTCCGCATCAGTCAGCCGGCCGTCTCCAAACACATCGCCGACGTGGAGCGCGAGGTCGGCGTGAAGCTGGTACTGCGTCATCCCAAGGGCGGCAAGTTGACTCCCGCCGGGGAATTTCTCGCCAACCACGTGCTCCGCGCCCAGGCACTATTGACTCAAGCGGCTCGCGGCGTCGCCGAATTCCGTGAGCCCACGACCGGTGTGCTCACGATCGTCGCGTCGGGCATCCCCGGCACCTATCTCTTGCCCCCGGTCGTGACGACCTTCTCGCGGGCGCATCCGGGCGTGCGCGTCAGCATCGAGCTGGCGACGTCGGCGCGAGCGGTGGAACTGCTGCGCTCGCATCGCGCCGAGCTTGGGGTGGTCGGCGGGTTCGTGGCGGCACCGGAAATTGAGGCGGAGCCGCTCGTTGAGGATGAGATCGTCGTGGTGGGCCCGCGGCAGCTCGTCGGACGGAAGGTGTCGCGTCAGGATCTGGAAGCGGCCACCTGGATCTCGAGGGAAGATCGGCATCTCGAGCGGCGGTCGAGGCCGCCTGGGCCGATGCCGGCATCACACCGAGCCGCCGCCTCGAGCTACCGTCGTGGGAAGCGGTGAAGTTGGCGGTCGCCCGCGGTGACGGCGTGGCGGGCTGCAGCCGATTCGCGGTCGAGGCTGAGCTCGAAACCCGCTCCCTGGCTCTCCTGAGGCTTCGCGGGTGGAACGTTCGCCGCACCATTTCGATCATCCGCGTCCGCGAGGCCGCGCTGACGCCCTCGGGTCGCGAGTTCGTAACGATGCTGCGTGCGCGGTGGGCTCGCCCACCGCGGCGGCATGGGGACGTGGCTATCTCCCGCGGCTAACACGCGATGGCACTGTTCCTCGGCGGCGTCCTCCTTGGCCTCGTAATCCTTCTGGCCCTCGTCGTGTGGTCGATCCGCCGTCACCGGGACCCCGATTTGCGCATCGAGTGCGACGCAGGCATCGATCAGCTGATCCCCACCCTCGCGGGCCTGACCCTGGGGACGGCGATCGCCGGCAACGCGGCGGCGGTGCTCGAGAACGGGGCCTTCTTCGATGTGCTGATCGGCCGTATTGAGGCGGCGCGCAAATCTGTGCACTTCGAAACCTTCCTGTGGAAGGAAGGGATCCTGGGCCGACGTGTCGCGGATGCACTCATCGACCGCGCGCGGGCACGAGTGCGTGTGCGCGTCCTGCTGGACGCCGAGGGCTCCAAAGCCGCCGGCGCGGGTGTCGTGCAGCAGATGCGCGACGCGGGCTGCCGCGTGGTGTTCTTCCACGATCGGAGGATTCGAAACATCGGCGTGTTCAACGACCGCGACCACCGCAAGCTCGTGGTCATCGACGGGCGTGAGGCGTTCGTGGGGGGGCACTGCATCGTGGACGAGTGGCTGGGCAATGCCGAAGACGGCAAGCACTACGCCGACATCACTCTCCACCTGCATGGGCCGATCGTGCAGACCGTGCAAAGTGCCTTCAGCGAGAACTGGGCCGGCGAGACGGGCGAGCTCTTCGTGGGGGACGACGTGTTTCCGGCGCTGGCGCCGGCGGGCGACATCGTGATGCACGCGGTGTTCGCCAAGCCCGAGAACTCGGCGCCCGCGGTGAAGATCCTGCACCACACCGCGATCTGCCTGGCGCGCCGCCGCATCTGGATCCAAAACCCCTACTTCATCCCGGAGCCCGACGCCATCGAGGCCTTCGGCCGGGCGGTGGCCCGGGGGGTGGACGTGCGCGTGCTGATGCCTTCGACCAGTGGCTCGGACAACCCCATGGTGCAGCACGCCGGCCACCGCAACTTCGAAAAGCTCCTGCGTTGCGGCGTTCGCCTCTTCGAATATCCGCACACCCTTCTGCACCAGAAGGTCATGACCGTCGACGGCGTCTGGAGCGCCGTCGGCTCGAGCAACTTCGACGACCGCTCCTTCGAGACGAACGACGAACTCACCCTCTCCATCCGGGACGACGAACTCGCGCGACGGTTCGAGGCGATCTTCGAAAAGTACGTCGCGCGGGCGAGCGAGATCGAGCTCGAACGCTGGCGCAAGCGGGCGCTGTCGCACAAGCTCACGGACCACTTCTTCTATACGCTGAACGAGCTTCTCTAGAACCGGGTGATCAAACAGAAGGCGGCCATCATGAGCAGACCGCCGACGATCGGTCCGATGCCGGACGGGTGCTCAGTGGAGCGGACCCAGCCGAAATGGTCGAGCACGACCGAACACCGAGCTGGCCCGTGGGCGGGCGAGCGCCGCACAGGGCAACTTCGCACCCACGTTCTTCCTGTATTTCCGACACGGACAAAAGGCGGACAATCGGTGGGTTCGTGCTCGGTCTGTGGCCGTCATATCACGAGCACCCGGTGGTGGTGCCGCAGGTGATGCACTTCAGACACGTGCCGTTGCGGACCATGGTGAACTGCCCGCAGTCCCCGCACGGGTCGCCTTCATAGCCCTTGAGCCGGGCCATCTCGGAGGCGGAGAGCGTCCGCAGCTCGGCCACCGGGCCGCTGCCGCCGCTCATCGGGGCGGCCACGCGCGTGGTCACCGGTGGGGAGATCGGCCGCGCGGTCTGAGGCGTGACCGGCGCCGTCGGGGCGGCGGCCACCGGCCCCTGGCCCGGCTTGCTGCCGATGGCGTCGGCGCGCAGGTCCTCCTCGGGCACGTGCGAGAGATCGGTGCGCCCGAGATAGGTGATGGCCAGCTCCCGGAACACGTAGTCGATCACCGAGGTCGACATCCGGATGCGGTCGTTGCCCTTCACCATCCCGTTCGGCTCGAAGCGCGTGAACACGAAGGCGTCGACGAACTCCTCGAGCGGGACCCCGTGCTGCAGCCCGAGCGAGATCGCGATCGCGAAGCAGTTCATCAGCGAGCGGAACGCGGCCCCTTCCTTGTGCATGTCGAGGAAGATCTCGCCGACCGACCCGTCCTCGTACTCGCCGGTGCGGAGGTAGACCTTGTGGCCGCCGACCACCGCCTTCTGGGTGTAGCCCTTGCGCCGATCGGGCAGGCGATGCCGCTCTCTCAGGTATTGGGTCACCACCCGCTCGGTCATTCTCTCGGCCACCGCCTCCACGTCGGCCGCCGCCGCCTTCTCGTCGTCGTCGTCCGCGGTGGCGTTGAGCGGCTGCGAGAGCTTGGAGCCGTCGCGGTAGAGGGCGACCGCCTTGAGCATGCCGCGCCAGGACAGGTCGTAGGCCCACTTCACGTCCTCGATGGTGGCGTCCTGCGGCATGTTGATGGTCTTGCTGATCGCCCCCGAGATGAACGGCTGGGCCGCCGCCATCATCCGGATGTGGGCCTCGGTGGGAATGAAGCGGGTGCCCCGCTTGCCACAGCGGTTGGCGCAGTCGAAGATGGCGAGGTGCTCGCGCCGCAGGTGCGGGGCGCCCTCCACCGTCATGGTGCCGCAGCAGTAGTCGTTGGCCGCCTCGATGTCGGCGGGGGTGAAGCCGAGCGCGCGCAGCAGGTTGCCGTTCCACTCGCCGAGCTGCGCCTCGTTGACCTCGAGCTGGGAGGCGAGGTAGCCCTCGCCGAGCGTCCACGCGTTGAACGCGAAGGAGATGTCGAAGGCGGTCTCCAGCGCGGCCTCGATGCGCTCGAGCCCGGCGTCGTCGAAGCCCCGGGCCCGCAGCGTCTCGTGGTTGATGGCGGGGGCGCCCCGCAGCGTCTTGCGCCCCACGCAGTACGCGACGATGTCCTCGATCTCGGCCGGGGAGTAGCCCGCCGTCTGGAGCGCGATCGGCAGACTCTGGTTGATGATCTTGAAGTAGCCGCCGCCGGCCAGCTTCTTGAACTTCACCAGCGAGAAGTCCGGCTCGATGCCGGTGGTGTCGCAGTCCATGACCAGCCCGATGGTGCCGGTGGGGGCCAGCACCGTGACCTGCGCGTTGCGATAGCCGAATTGCTCGCCGAGGGCGACCGCGCGGTCCCACGTCTCGCGGGCCGCCTGGAGCAGGGCGGCCGGGCAGTGGGCGGGCTCGATCCCGGTGGGGGGGATGCTGAGGCCCTCGTATTCGGAAGCGGGCACGTTGTAGGCCGCGCGCCGATGATTGCGCATGACCCGCAGCATGTGCGCCTGGTTCTTGCCGTAGCCGGGGAAGGGACCCAGGTCGCGGGCCATCTCCGCGGACGTCGCGTAGGCCTCGCCGCACATGATCGCGGTGACCGCGCCGCAGATGGCGGCCGCCTCCGGCGAGTCGTACGGAATGCTCCGGCGCATCAGCACCGTGCCCATGTTGGCGTAGCCCAGGCCGAGGGTGCGGAAGTCCCAGCTCCGCTGGGCGATGGGCGCGCTCGGATAGGCGGCCATCAGCACGCTGATCTCCAGCACCGTGGTCCACAGCCGACACGCGTGCCGGAAACCCTCCACGTCGAAGCTGCCGTTCTCGCGCAAGAACTTGACCAGGTTGATCGAGGCGAGATTGCAGGCGGTGTCGTCGAGGAACAGGTACTCCGAGCACGGGTTGCTGCCGTTGATGCGGCCGTCCTCGGGGCAGGTATGCCACTCGTTGATGGTGGTGTCGTACTGCACGCCGGGATCGGCGCAGGCCCACGCCGCGTGCGCGATCTCGTCCCAGATCTGCTCGGCGGGCAGGGTGCCCGCGCTCTTGCCGTCGGTGCGGCGCCGCAGCTCCCACTGACCCCGCCGCGCCAGCACGTCGAAGAACGCGTTCGGCACCCGCACGCTGTTGTTGGAGTTCTGCCCGGAGACGGTGTAGTAGGCCTCGCTGTCCCAGTCGGTGTCGTACTCCGGGAAGTCCAGCTCGCGCACGCCCTGGCTGGCCAGCTGGAGCACGCGCTGGATGTAGCCGTCGGGCACCATCGCCGCCCTCGCCTCGCGCACCGCCGCGCGCAGCATCGGGTTCTTGCGAGGATCCGCCTCGAGTCCGGCGGGCGTGCGCGCGGCGCCGAGCACCGCCTGCAGGCGCCGCTTGGTCAGGCGCGAGCCGGCCACCAGCGCGGCCACCTTCTGCTCCTCCACCACCTTCCAGCGGATGAAGTTCAGGATGTCGGGGTGGTCCAGGTTGAGGATCACCATCTTGGCCGCCCGGCGGGTGGTGCCGCCCGACTTGATCGCGCCGGCGGCCCGGTCGCCGATGCGGAGGAAGGACATGAGACCGGAGGACTTGCCGCCGCCCGAGAGGGGCTCGTTCTCGCCGCGCAGGCTCGAGAAGTTGGTCCCGCTGCCCGAGCCGTACTTGAAGATGCGGGCCTCGCGGGTCCACAGGTCCATGATGCCGCCGTCGTTGACCAGATCGTCGGACACCGACTGGATGAAGCAGTTGTGGACGATGACGTTGTTGGAGAGGTACTGTCCGCTCTCGGTCTGGATGTCGAACACCGGCTGCACGCCCACGCACTCCACCCGCACCACCGTCTCGTCCTTCAGCGCGGGCAGGCTCCGGCCCGCGAACTGGGGCGAGCACGCGATGTCGAGCTTGCCGCGCTTGTCGTCGGAGACGAAGCCGATCAGCTCGCGGAAGCGGGCGCGCGACTCGGCGTGGGCGATGGACACCACGTAGGGCGTGCGCCGGCTCTCGCGGGTCTCCGCGCCCCGCCGGACCCGGGCGTAGATGCCGAGGTTCAGCAGGAGGGCCTGCACGCCGTGGGCGAGGCCGGCCGAGGTGGACGAGAACGTGACGTCGGCCAGCCGCGCCCAGTAGGAGCGCAGCCGCACCGCGCCCTGCGCCTGGAACAGCGCGCGCAGGTAGGCGGCCTGGGCCGGGCGTCCCGCGCGCAGGACCGCGGGCGGCACCACGTGGTCTCCGCTCGAGCGGAGCAGGCCGTACTTGTCGACGAAGGGGCGCAGTGGCTCGCCGTAGAGCCGGACGCGGTGGATGTCGAGACCCGGGGTGCGCGTCTCGACGGAGCGCACGTGGTAGTGGACGGAGTCGAAGATGCGGTGGATGCGCTCGACCACGAAGTCCAGCTCGTCCTTGTCGATGGTGGTGAACTCCAGGGCGAGGCTGTGCTCGGCTCCGAGCCCGTCCTGCCCCACGAAGCCGTCGGCCTGCAGCCAGCCGACCAGCGCGGCCTCGTCGACGCCGGGCTCCGACGAGCCGGTGCGGACCTCGGTGCGGGTGGACAGGCGCAGCGCCGAGCCCGGCTCCACCTCGTCGATCCGGCGCCAGGCCGCCACCCCATTGGTGATCGCGTAGACGAGGTGATCGCCGGTGGCCTCGACCGCCACCCCGCTCTTGAGCTCGAGGCGGAACACCGCTTTCTCGCCGTTGTCCTTGACCGCGATCACCCGCGTGGTGCCGGCGCCCTCGTCGCGGCCGTCGTAGACCTCGAGCCCGACCAGGCCGCGGGTCACGATCTGCCCGATGGGCATCGGCCCGTCGGGAGTCGACACGAGCGCGTGGTACGGCTGGCAGGCGTGCGGCTGCGGGCGCTCGTAGGCCGAGCTGGCCCGGGTCAGGACGCCGGTGTCGGGATCGACGTAGTGATGCCCCTGGGCCGGTCCGGTGAGGCCGTAGGCGTAGTGCAGGCCGGTGTTGAACCACTGCGGCGAGTTGGGCGCCGCGATCTGGGCGGCCAGCATGTAGCAGAGCTCGTCGTAGAAGGCGCGGGCGTCCGACGGCGTGTCGAAGTAGCCGTACTTCTCGCCCCAGTGCATCCAGCACCCGGCCAGCCGATGGAAGATCTGGCGGGCGTCCCGCTCGCCTCCCAGGACCGGACGGCCCTCCCGATCCAGCAGGGGCTTGCCGTCGGCCGCATACTGCGGGACGCCCGACTTGCGGAAGTACTTCTGGGCCAGGATGTCCGTGGCCACCGCGGACCACCCGGACGGCACCGAGATCCCTTCCTGGCGGAAGACCGTGGAGCCGTCGGGGTTCTTGATCTCCGAGGCTCGCTGGTCGAACTGGATTCCCGCGTAGGGACTCTGGCCTTCCTTGGTGAACCGGCGGGTGACTCTCATGGACACCTCCTGAGCGCGCTTCGGCGACGAAGCGCAAACCAAACCACGACCACTGCACAATCCATGGACACGGACGACTTCAGATCGGAAAGGCGGGTTGTCGCGACGCCGTGGCGTCAGGTCTCGAAGCTGGCCGCTGTGAATACTTGTGCATATGTAGTGTGTCGTGCGAAGCGGAGCCCAACATATTGCGGTGGCCGGAGGGTGTCAACAAAAAAAGACTCCGACTGCACTGCGGTGCGTCAGCGGGGAACGGCGGGGACGGGCCGCGCGATCGAGCGCGAGCCGGGTGCGGCCGGACGTGCGCTCAGTAGGGTGGCGGCGACTTGATCAGGTTCTCGCGGCGCTGCAGATAGCCGTTCCGCACCGCGCTGTAGAGATCGACCGTGGTCTCCTCGAAGCCCTGGTAGAGATCCAGATTGAGCGCGCGGTCGTTGATGGTGTTGCCGATCTTCATGCCGAGCCGGGTCCAGATGAACGGCAGCACGTAGCTGAGCGGATCCATGGCCCCGTCCACCGCGGTGCCGATACCGTCCCGCACGGTGAGCGGCGGCATGAACGGCAGCACCAGGAACGGCCCCGGGCTCACGCCCCAGATCCCGAGGGTCTGGCCGAAGTCCACCCGCGTCTTCTGCAGCCCGAACTCCTGCTTGGCGATGTCGAACAGGCCGCCGATGCCGAACGTGCTGTTGATGAGGAATCGGCCGAGCTCGGCGCCCGCGCCCTTGGGCCGCCACTGCAGCAGGTTGTTGACCACCCGCGGGACGACGAGCAGGTTGTCGAAGCCGCTGTCGATCATCTGCTGCAGCCGGTCCGGCATCACGACGTTGTAGGCCTTCGCGACCGGCTTCAGGACGTACCGGTCCATGTTGTAGTTGAACGTGAACATCTTCTCGTTGAACGGCTCCCACGGGTCGTACTCCTCGAGCACGCCCTCGGTGGGCGGGGCCGGCTCGGCGGCGCGCGTTTGCGCCAGCCGCGGTCCCGAGGCCTGACTCACCATCAGCGGAGCGAGGGAGGCGACCATGAGCGACGGCGGCGCGTCCTCCGGGATCGTGGCGAACGAGGCGGGCGAGAAGGCGACGGTGGACGCGAGCAGCTGCTCGCCCGCGTGGGGCTCCGCCAGCGCGCCGGTCGGCTGCGATTCGGGCGCGAGCGCGTTGGCGACCGGCTCGGTCGCGCCGGTCGCGTCGCTCGGGTCGGCCGCCGCGGCGGTCGCGGCCAGCATCGACTCGCTGGTGAGCCCGCCCGACATCGTGCCGCAGCCGCCGAGCACGAGCCCGAGCACTCCCAGCAGCAGCGCGGCCCCTCGCATCCCGAATCCCGAACGCACCGTCGTCGTTCCTCCTGAAGTTGGGCTGGCGTGGCTCATGGGCTGCCGGTGGCGGGCCGACGTCGCCCCGGCACCCTGGGAGCAAGCCAAGTGCCAGAGCGCATCAGGCGCCAGCATAGGGTATCGAGTGCCGACGATACAAGCCCTTTCCCTGCGGCCGCCGTGCGTGGCGAGCCCCACCTATTGATGGGCGCGCGAGTTTTCGTCACTCGATCGGACCTGCCGTGTCGTCCGGCCCGCCGTGCGGCGCCGGCGCGGTTGACAGGTCGGGTTGCGCGGGATTCAATGCGGGCGCGGTCGCACGAATCCGAGCGGCGAGACGAGAAAGGTGGCCGGCGATGATCGAGCTGACGCTACAGATGGCGGAGCGGGCGACGCGCGCCGCCCGCGAGAAGGCCAATGCCCTCGGCACTCCGATGACGATCACGGTGGTGGACGAGGCGGGACGGCTGGTGCTGTGCTCGCGCGGCGACGGCACTGGATTCTTCACACCGGAGACCTCGCGGGCCAAGGCGATGGCGGCCGCCAGCTTCCGCATGTCCACCGCGGATCTGGCCGAGCGTGTGGCCAAGGGCTCACCGTTCTGGACACACGTCACCAGCGTGCTGCCGGGCCAGGTGCTGCCGACCCACGGCGCGGTGCCGATCGTGGTGAAGGGCCGGGTCATCGGCGCGATTGGCTGCGGCGGCGGCACCGGCGAGCAGGATCAGGAGTGCGCGGCCGCGGGTGCCGCGGTCCTCGCCTGAGCTTCCGGCGGTCGGCCGCGCGCCGATGACTCCGTGCCGGTAGCGACCAGATCGGGGCCTGCAACGACCACGTCGGGGAGGCAGCCCACGGCCCGCTGGGATCCCCGCTTCTCGTTCCTCGTGGCGGCCAGCGCGTCGCTCCTCTTCGGGCTGCTGCTCGGTCTGGCCGCCGATGCGGGCCGTCCGTATCCGGGATTCTTTGTCGCCCCCGATCATCGGCTCTTCCCGGTGGAGCCCGCCGCCCGCGCGGCCGGCCTGCGGCCCGGCGATCGCCTGGTGGCCGTCGACGACGGCTCCCCGCTCACTCTCGCCGCGCGCGTCCGGGAGGCCACCGGGCCCATCCGCTACCAGATCGAGCGCGACGGGCAGCGCGCGACCGTCTCGATCGCCCCCCGGTCGCTCGGTTGGAGCCGCCTCGTCGACCGCTTCGGTGTCTACTTCCTCGTCTCGATCGTGATGCTGGCGGTCGGCGCCGCGGTCTACGTGCAGAACCCGGCCGCTGCGCCCAACCGCCGCTTCCTCCTCTATATGTGCCTCTGGGCGGTGTGCAACGTGGCCGTCCCCGAGGCGGTGATGGGCGCGCGCACCTACGCGGCGGCGCTGGTCGGGCTGCTCGCCCCCCTGCTCTCGATCCACGGCTGGGTCTTCTTCCTGACCTATCCGGCCAACCCGGACCGCGAGCGCTGGCTCGAGCGCCACCGGGTGATCCCATGGCTCTACCGGCTGGCCGCGGCGCTCGGGATGGCCGGCGCCACGTCGTTCCTGCTGATCTCGTGGCTGGCCCCGGCGCTGCTGGTCGACGGCTGGGTCTATCCGGCCTCGGCCGCGGTGCTGTCGTTGCTGAGCGCGCTGTCGTTCCCCATCAAGATCGGTGCGCTGCTGGACACCAAGCGGCGCGCCGCCTCGCCGCTCATCGACCAGCAGACCACCGTGCTGCTGCTCGGCATCTCACTCGGGCTCGGAAGCTGGCTCACCCTGATGCTGTGGCCGCTCCAGCATCTGTACCGGTCTCCGCTCGATCCCCAGATCGGCTCCGCGCTGGTGCTGCTGTATCCGGCCGCGATCGGCTACGCCACGGTGCGCTATCGCCTGTTCGATGCCACCGTGGTGATCCGGCGCTCGATGATCTACACCGGGCTCGCCGGCCTCATCACCGGCGCCTATGCCCTGCTGCTGGCGGGCGCCAATGCCCTCCTCGCCCAGGCCGACCTCACCCGGTCGCCGTGGTTCTCGGCCGCGTTCATGTTCCTGGTCGCGCTGCTGTTCAACCCGCTGCGCGAGCGGGTGCGCCGGGCGGTGGACCGCACGTTCTTTCGCGAGCGCTACGACTACGTGCAGGCCATGCGCTCGCTGGCCCGCTCGATGTCGAGCCTGCTCGATCTGGACGAGATCACCCGCCGGCTCACCACCACCATCGAGTCGTCGATGCACGTGCGCACCGCGCGCCTGCTGGTCGACCTGCTGCCCCACGACGTGCTGGCCGCGCTCGAGGTCGCGCCGGGGGCGCTGTCGCGCTACCAGCTGGCCGCCGATCCGCGCTACGAGACCGCCGGGGCGCCCGCGATCGCGGCCTACCAGGCCCTGGGCGCCGAGGTCGTCGTGCCGCTCCGCTTCCAGACGCGGCTCTGCGGGCTGCTGGTGCTCGGGGCCAAGCGGTCGGAGGCCGCCTACACCGGCGAGGACCTCGAGATGCTCGAAGCCCTGGCCGACCAGGCCGCGGTGGCGGTGGCCAACGCGGAGGCGCACCGCCAGGTGCTGGACTACGCCCAGCAGCTCGAGCGCAGCCTGCTGATCCGCGGCAGCCTCGCCAAGTTCGTGCCGCGTCGCGTGCGCCAGCTCATCGAGGAGTCGCCGGAGGCGCCGTCGCTGGACAAGCGCGAGACCGACGTCACGGTGGTCTTCACCGACATCAGCGGCTACACGCGGCTCTCCGCGCGACTGGCCCCGGACGACCTGGCCGCCCTCGTCGAGCGGTACTTCGGGGCGTTCCTCGACGAGATCGTCAAGCACGGCGGCGACGTCAATGAGACCGCGGGCGACGGGCTCATGGTGATCTTCCACGAGGGCGAGCACGCCCGCGCGGCCGTCGACGCGGCGCGGGCCATCCACCGGCGCGCCGCCGAGATCGGCGCCGAGCTGGCCGACCGCTTCGACCCGCTCACCATGCACGTGGGCGTCAACACCGGCCCCGCGCTGCTGGGCGCGACGAAGATCGAGGGCAGCGCGGGGACGCGATGGACCTACACCGCCTCCGGCATGACCACCAACATCGCGGCCCGCCTGGCCGCGCAGGCCGGCGACGGGGAGGTGGTGATCAGTGACTCGACCCGGGAGCGGCTCGCCGCCGACGTGCCGATGGAGGACCTGGGCGTGCGCGCGCTGAAGAACGTCGACGCTCCGCTGCGCCTGTACCGCCTGCGGTAGCTGACGCGCTCGCGGGGACGAAGAGGCCGATCAACGCGAGATGGTCAGCCGCTCGCGGCCGTAGTTGTCCTCGTCGACCCAGGGCCGCCCCTCGGCGAAGCGCGTGGAGCGGAACGGGGTGAGGTCGGCGGTGCGCGGCTTGCCCTCGAGGATCCACTCCGCGAGACACCGGCCGATGGCGGGCGAGGTCTTGAACGAGGTGCCGGAGTCGCCCAGCATCACGTAGAGTCCCTCGATCGAGGGAATGCGGTCGATGATCGGCCGCCCGTCCGGGCTCATCATGATCATCCCGGCCCAGCCGCCTCGCATGGTCGAGTCCGCGAAGAGTGGCAGCCGGTGGGCGAGCCGCTCGCGGCAGAGCGCCACGTAGCCTTCGTCGACGCCCTCGTGCAGCTTGTCGGGATCGCCGCCGTACGCCGCGCCCAGCTCGACCCCGATCAGGGTGAGTGCGCCGTCCACCGGGCGGATCCACGCCTTCTGTCCCGCGTCGATCACCACCGGGTGCTTGCGCGTGAGGACGGGCGGCCAGCGGAACAGCGACACCTGGATGCGGAAGGGCTGCAGGCCGAAGTCGAGGCCGAGCGGGTCGAGGAGCGGCTGGCCCCACGCGCCCGGCAGGAGCACCACCACCGGCGCCTGCACCGGACCGCGTGCCGTCTCGACGCCGGTGACGCGCCCGCGCTCGGTGAGGATGCGGGTGACCTCGCAGCCGGTGTCCACCGTGACGCCGAGTCGCCGGGCGGCCGCCGCGAAGGCGAACGCGGTCGCGTTGGGATCGGCGTAGCCCGAGCCCGGCTCGTAGGCGGCCGCGCCGATATCATCGGTGCGGAGCTCCGGGAAGATCGCGCGCGCCTCCTCCCGCGAGACTTCTCGCGTGTCGACGCCCAGTCGCTGTTGCCGAGCCAGATTGCGTCGCAGGGCGGCCTCGTAGCCGGGCGGGACCAGCTGCAGGAAGCCGGGGGCCTCGAAGCCGCACTCGCCACCCACGATGGCCTCGAAGTCGCGGAAGATGCGGAGGCTCTCGAGCGCCAGGCGCGACTCGTGCTCGTTGGTGTAGTGCATCCGCACCAGCGCGCCCGACTTGCCGGTGGCGCCCGCGGCCAGGTGACGGCGCTCCAGCAGACGGACGCTCCGCGCCCCCATGCTCGCGAGGTGAAACGCGGTGCTGGTGCCGTTGGCGCCGCCGCCGATGATGACGATGTCCGCGGTGGAGGTCATGGCGAAGAATTCTGGCACGTTTGCCGGGCCTTGACCAGTCCGGGACCCGGCTTGTAGAATGGCGCACCGCGCGTGGCGCTCGTCGTCCGACGCGGCATCCAGACGAAGACCTGAAGGCAACCACACTGAGGAGGAGTCATCACATGGAGCTGACTCGACGCGACCTGCTCAAGGGCGCGGCCGCCCTCGGCGCCGCCGCCGCGGCGCCCGCAACCACCGGGCGACCGGCCCTGGCGCAGACCACCCAGAAGAAGGAGCTCGTGGTCGGGCAGGGAGGCGACGTGGCGTTCTTCGACCCCCACATGAGCACGTCGTCGAACGAGATCCGGTGGTCGTTCAACATCTTCGACAACCTGGTGAGCCGCCATCCGGACGGCAAGCTCTACCCCGGGCTCGCGACCGAGTGGAAGCTCCAGGGGCAGACCACCTGGGTGTTCAAGTTGCGGCAGGGCGTCAAGTACCACAACGGCGATCCCTTCTCCTCCGCGGACGCCAAGGCGAGCATCGAGCGGACCTACGATCCCAAGAACAAGCTGCGGGTCTCCACCGTCTTCCTCACCGTCGACCGCATCGAGGCCCCGGACCCGGCGACCCTCGTGGTCCACACCAAGAAGCCCGACCCCCTGCTGCCCGCGCGCCTGGCGTTCTACGGCGGTCAGATCGTGCCGAAGAAGCACCTCGAGTCGGTCGGGCCCGAGACCTTCGATCGCAAGCCGGTGGGGACCGGTCCGCTCCGCTTCGTCTCGTGGACCAAGGACGACAGGCTGGTCCTGGAAGCCAACCCGACCTACTGGGGCGGCAAGCCGGACTTCGACCGGCTGGTGGTGCGGCCGATCCCCGAGCTGGCCGCGCGGGTGGCGGCGGTGCTCAAGGGCGAGGTCGACGTCGTCACCCAGGTCCCGCCCGACCAGCTCGATCGCATCAACGCCAACGCCTCCACGCGCGCGGTGGGCGCGCTCTACGCCGGCCTGTACGTGCTGGCGGTCAACAGCAAGAACCCGCCGCTCGACAATCCGCTGGTCAAGCAGGCGCTGGCCCTGGCCATCGATCGCGACGCCATCGTGAAGGAGCTGTGGCGCGGGCGCGGCATCGTGCCGAGCGGCCCCATCGCGAAGGGCGACAACCACTTCGACGCGGGCCTGCCCCCGCTGCCCTACAACCCGAAGGAGGCGCGGGAGCGCCTGAAGAAGGCCGGCTACAAGGGCGAGGAGGTCGTCATCGAGACCACCTCCGGCTACACCGCCAACGACAAGCCGATGTCGGAGGCGATCGCGGCGATGTGGAAGGACGCCGGGATCAACGCCAAGGTGGAGGTCCTCGAGTACTCGGTGCGCGCGCAGAAGAACGCGCAGAAGACCTTCAAGGGCCTGTGGTGGTCGGATCCCACCTCGACCCTGTCCGATCCGGACGGCATGATGTGGCGGCTGCTCTCGCCGGGCGGGCCGCAAGACTACTGGCGCCATCCGCGGTTCGACGAGCTGGGGGAGGCGGCCCGCTTCTCGGTCGACGAGAAGTTCCGGGAGCAGGCCTACCGGGAGATGACCAAGATCTTCCTCGAGCACTTCCCGTGGATCCCGATCATCCAGCCGTACGAGGACTACGGGCTCCAGAAGTACGTCGAGTGGACGCCGAACTCCAATCAGCAGTTCGAGATCCGGCGCTTCAACTTCAAGTTCCGCCGGGCGTAAACTGGCCCCTCACCCCGCCCTCTCCCCGTCGGGGAGAGGGTGAGGGGAGGGATCGACATTGCGCGGGTTCGTTCCGTTCCTCGGCCACCGCGTCTTCCGCGCCGTCATCGCGCTGTGGCTCGTCTCGACCGTCGTCTTCGTGGTCATGCGGCTTTCCGGCGACCCGGTGCCGCTCCTGCTGCCCCCAGACGCCCCGCGCAGCGAGTTCGCGCGCGTGCGGACCGAGCTGGGGCTCGACCGGCCCCTCATCGTGCAGTACGGGGTCTTCATGCGCAGCCTGGCGCACGGCGACTTCGGCCGCTCGATCCACTTCCGTGAGTCGGCGCTGGCCGTGGTCGGCGGCTACGTGGCCGCCACGCTCGAGCTCGGGCTGACGTCCTTCTTCCTGGCCGCCCTGGTGGCGGTGCCCATCGGGCTCTTCTCCGCGATGCGGCGGAACACGATGATCGATCACGCGGCGATGGCGGTGGCGCTGGTCGGACAATCCGCGCCCACGTTCTTCCTGGGCATCCTGTTCATCCTGCTGCTCTCGCTGAAGGCCGATCTGTTCCCGACCTCCGGCCGCGGTGGCTGGCAGCACCTCGTCCTGCCCGCCCTCACCCTGGGCGCCTTCACCATGGCCTCCATCGCCCGCCTGACCCGGTCGGCGGTGCTCGAGGTCCTGAATGCCGACTACATCCGCACCGCCCGCGCCAAGGGCCTGTCCGAAGCGTGGGTGGTGGCGAAGCACACGCTGAAGAACGCGGCGATCCCGATCGTGACCATCACCGGGCTGCAGTTCGGCACGCTGCTGGGGGGCGCCGTGGTGACCGAGACCGTCTTCGCCTGGCCTGGGATCGGCCGGCTCGCCATTCAGTCCATCTACAACCGGGACTACCCGGTGGTCCAGTGCACCGTGTTCCTCGCCGCGGTGATGTTCATCGTGATCAACTTCTGCATCGACCTCATCTATGGCCTCCTCGATCCCCGCATCCGCGCCCGCTGAGGCCGCCCTGCCGGTCGCGGCGTCGCCGGCACCCGCCCGGCGTCGCTCCGTGCCGTGGCTGGTGGTGGGCGGGGTCGGCTTCGTCATGCTCCTGATCCTGCTCTCCGCTGCCGCGCCTCTGCTCGCGCCCCAGGATCCGGTCCGTCAGAGCCTGCGCGGGCGGCTCCACCCGCCCACCTGGAACGGCGCGGACGGCCGCCCGCACCTGCTCGGCACCGACCACCTCGGCCGCGACGTGCTCTCGCGGCTGATCTACGGCTCGCGCGTCTCGCTGGTGATCGGCTTCGCGGCGGTGGTGGTGGGCGGGGTGATCGGCTCGGCGGCCGGCCTCACCGCCGGCTTCAGCCGCGGCCGGCTCGACGGCATCATCATGACCCTGGCCGACGCGCAGCTGGCCTTTCCGTTCATCCTGCTCGCCATCGGCATCATCGCGGTGCTGGGGCCGAGCTTCCTCACCCTGGTCGTGGTGATCGGGCTCTCGGGGTGGGTCTCCTATGCGCGGATCCTGCGCTCGCAGGTCTTGGTGGTGCGCTCGCGCGAGTTCGTGGAGTCGATCCACGCCCTCGGCGGCTCGCTCGCCCGCATCGTGCTGCGTCACGTGCTGCCGAACGTGCTCTCCTCCATCGTGGTCATCGCCACCCTCGAGCTGGCCCGGGCGATCGTGCTCGAAGCCACCCTGTCCTTCCTCGGCCTCGGGATCCAGCCGCCCACCCCGTCCTGGGGCGGCATGGTGCAGGAGGGGCGCGAGTACCTCGACTCGGCCTGGTGGATCTCGACGTTCCCGGGCCTCGTGCTCATGATCACCTCGATCGTGGTCAGCCGCACCGGCGACTGGCTGCGCGACGTGCTGGACCCGACTCTCCGCGGAGAGTAGGAGAACAAGGAGCCGCTCCGATGGCCCTCACCACCCTCATCGAGTACAACGCGGCCAGTCCCGAGGTGCGCGCGGTCTACGACGACATCATGGCGACCCGCCAGACGGACTGGATCAACAACTTCTGGAAGGCCCTGGCCAACCATCCGCCGACGCTGCGGCGCACGTGGGAGTCCATCAAGCAGGTGATGGCGCCGGGCGTCCTCGACCCGCTCACCAAGGAGATGCTCTACCTGGCGGTCAGCGCGGCCAACGGCTGCGAGTACTGCATCGCCTCCCACACCGCGGCGGCTCGGAAGGCCGGCATGAGCGAGGCCATGCGGGGCGAGCTGCTGTCCGTGGTCGGCATGGCGTGCGAGACCAACTCGCTGGCCGACGCCTATCAGGTGCCGGTCGACGAGCGGTTCTCCAGGCCGGCCTGAGGGCTGACCCCGCGGCGCTCGAGCCGCAGGTCGGCCGCGGTGTGGCCGGCCAGCGCGGCCAGCACGATGACCCCGCCCACGATGGACGGCAGCCCGGGGTTCTCGCCCAGCAGCAGCCAGACCCACAGCGGCCCCAGCACGCTCTCCAGCACCGCGATCAGCGAGGCCTCCGCGACCGGAATGCGCCGCGCGCCCGCGGTGAAGAGGATCATGCCGAGGCCGAGCTGGCCGGCCCCGAACACGGCCAGCAGGATCAGATCGCGCGCGTCCGCCGAGCCGGGCCGAGCCGCCATCGAGGCGAAGAGGCTCGTGAGCAGGGCGGCCAGCCCGGCCGCGGGCAGCATCTGCAACTGGCGGCCCCGCCGCAGCAGCACGATCGCGGTCGCGAAGGACAGCGCCACCGTGAACGCGAGCAGGTCACCACCGAGCGAGCCGGTCGCGTCGGCGGCGTGGAAGTAGCGCGACAGCATGATGCCGCTGCCCAAGAGGGCCACGCTCATCGCGATCCAGGTGCGGCCGGCGACCCGCTCGCCCATCCAGGCCCAGCCGAGCAGGCCGGCCATGAACGGGCTCAGGCTCTGGATGATCAGCACGTTGGCCACCGCGGTGCGGTGCAACGCCATGATGAAGCACGTCGAGGCGATCGCGAGGCACACCGCCACCGCGAGCCCGGTAGAGCCCATCGCGGCCAGCACGCGTCCGGTTTCGCGGCGCTCGCGCAGCGCGGTCACCGCAGTGAGGAAGCTCGCGCAGAACACCCCGCGCCAGAACACGGTCGTCCACGGGTCGGTGTCGACGAGCCGCACCATCAGCCCGCCGGCGCTCCAGCACACCGCCGCGGCCGCGACCAGCAAGCGACCACGCCGCCGGTCCGCGCCCGCGTCGAGCGCGCTCATCGGGCGAGCGCGACGCACACCACGCCGGCCAGCACGACCCCCGCGCCGGCCAGGCGGCGGCCGAGCGCACCCTCCTTCATCCACACGCTCCCGATGATCGCGGACAGCACGATCGACATCTCGCGCGCCGCCACCACGTAGCCGGTCTTGGAGAGCTGGAAGGCGAAGAGCACCAGCAGGTACGCGGTTGGGCTCATCACCGCGGCAGCCGCGATGGTCGCGCGGTTCACCCGCCACTCGCGGCGCATCACATCGCGCTTGGCGAGCGCGACCGGGGTGAGGAGCACGCACGAGCCCACCTCCATCAGCCAGATGTAGGCGAGGGGGCTGATCCGGGCCACTCCCGCCTTGTCGAGCAGCGAGTAGGCCGCGATGAGCACCCCGGTGGCCAGCGCCCATCCGGTGCCCGAGCCGCCGACGGCGGCGCGGCTCCAGGCCCCCGGCCGCCAGTGCAGGAAGAAGATGCCGGCCGCGACCAGCACGACCCCGAAGCTGCCGAGCGGCGACAGGCGCTCGTCGAACAGCGCGAGCGCGGCCAGCGGCACCAGCGCGACGCCGAGGCCGCGCGCGATCGGATACACGAGCGAGAGATCGCCGGCGCCGTAGGCGCGGCCGAGCGTGAAGAAGTAGGCCGCGTGCAGGACGACGGTGCCGAGCACGAACGGGACCGCGGCCAACCGCACCCCATCGGGCCAGAGGACGGCGAGCGCGATCGGCGCGTAGAGCAGGGAGGCGACCACGCCGACGCACCACAGGAACACGACCGGATCACCGCCGCGCTTGGCGAGCGCGTTCCAGCCTGCGTGCAGCACGGCCGCACCCACGACCAGGAGGAGGGCCGCGGCGGTCACCCGGACAGGGTAGGGGTTTCGTGCGGCCAGGCCAAGCGATTACTATGGAGAGCCCCATGGCCTACTCGCTGCGTCTCATCGAGGATCGCGTCGCGCCGTGCGCGGCGCTGCCCGTCCCCCGACCCGGCGCGCCCCGCGTGTTCTATGCGCTCTCGGGCACGCTCGAGGACAGCGCCGCGGGTGCGGCGGTCCCCGCGGTGGGCCCCGACCATCTCACCGCGCGCGCCGGCGCGGACGGCGCGCGGCTCTATCGCGCCGAACTGGTGCGGCAGCCGCCGCCGTCCGCCGGAGGTCGCGTCCTGCTCGAGCACCCGCTGGACCTCGCGCACGCCGGGGCGTGGCTCATGCGCTGCGATCGCGTCGACTTCGAGCCGGGCGGCGTGGCGCCGCGGCATCGCCACCGCGGCGGCGGCATCCGCTGCCTGCTCCGTGGCCGCCTCGAGGTGACAGTGGGAGAGGGGGCGCCACGCGTGATCACGGCCGGCGAGTGCTGGTTCGAGAGCGGCCGCGAGCCGGTGCTGGCGGTCGCCTCGTCCGAATCGGAGACCAGCTTCATCCGCTTCTCGGTCCTGCCCGCGGAGATCCGCGGCCAGAGCTCGATCCGGTACGTAGATCCGGCGGACGCCGGCCGCGGCCGCCCGCGGCGCTACACCGTCCTCGTCGACGAGCCGATCGCGGTGTAGATCGTGCGCGTCCTCATCCTGAGCGCCAGCTACGGATCGGGTCACGCCGAGGCCGCACGCAGCCTGGCCGCCGCGTTCGCGGCGCGGGGCGCCGAGCCGGTGGTGATCGACCACTTCCACGACCTCGTGCATCCGGCCTTCGCGAGCGCCAGCCGCGCGCTGTACTACTGGCTGCTGCGCCGGGCGCCCGCGCTGTGGGCCCTCGGCTACTCGATCGGCGACCGCCTCGGCCCCGAGTCCCCGCTGGCGCTCGGTATGACGCGGGTGGGGACGACGCGCCTGGCGCTGCTCCTGGATCGCATGCGCCCCGACGCGGTGGTCACCGTCCACGCGACCCCCGCGGCGGCCATGGCGGCCCTGGCCGCGGCGGGACGCCGCGTGCCGCCGCACACCACGGCGGTGACCGACTTCGTGGCCCACAGCCAGTGGATGCCGCGTCCGGTCGACCGCTACTGCGTCGCGGCCGAGGAGGTTCGCAACGAGTTCGTGGCGCGCTGCATCCCGCCGGAGCGTGTGGTGGTCACCGGGGTGCCGGTGCGGCCCGGGTTCTCGCGCTCACTCGAGTCCGCCGCGGCCCGACGCGCGCTGGGCCTGGCCCCGGAGCGCCCCACCGTGGTGGCGATGGCCGGCTCCCAGGGCGCCCTCGGCCGGCTCTCGGACGTGGTCCAGGCACTCCTCGCGCTGGAGCGTCCGCTGCAAGCGGTGGTGGTGGCGGGCCGCGACGAGCGGCTGCGCGATCGACTCACCGGCCTCGCCGCGGGCAGCGCGCTGCGCGTGGTCGGCTACGTCGACGACGTGCCAACGCTGCTGGCCGCCGCGGACCTGCTCGTCACCAAGGCGGGTGGGATGACGCTCGCGGAGGCGACCGCGGCGGGCGTGCCGCTCGTGCTCTACGGCTCGCTGGCCGGCCAGGAGCGCGGCAACGAGCGCTTCGCATCACGCGCCGGCATCGCGCTGGTGGCCCGGTCCCGCGGTGAGCTGCGGCGGCTGCTCGATCGCGTGCTCGGCGATCCGGACACCCTCGACCGCATGCAGGGCTCCATCCGCCGGCTCGGCCGCCCCGACGCGGCCCAGCGCGTGGTGGATCTGGTGCTCGAGCAGATCACCATCCGCGGGGACTCGTGAGCGAGTTCGCGTTCTGCCTCGAGAGCGGCGACCGCGCGCTCCGGGAGGGGCGCTATTCGGACGCCGAGCAGGCCCTCACCGCCGCGCTCGCGCTCGAGCCGCGCAGCGTGAAGGCCCTCTTCAAGCTCGGCCTGGCCCTCGAGCGGCAGCGCAACTGGCCGGGGGCGGAAGCCGCCTTCCGGGCCGCGGTGCGCTGGAAGCGCGATCACGCGGTGGCGTGGCTGCGGCTGGCCGCGGCGTGCCGGCGACAAGGCAAGGACGCCGAGGAGGAGACGGCGGTGCGCGAGGCGGTGCGGCTCC
>Ga0081455_10000850_pt1 | contig 39335 bp, 28 predicted proteins | sample TabmetS3T2R1_FD_70207 | JGI IMG/M metagenome (GOLD analysis project Ga0081455, IMG submission 70207) | Tabebuia heterophylla rhizosphere microbial communities from the University of Puerto Rico - S3T2R1 | ecosystem: Host-associated > Plants > Roots > Rhizosphere ... | reverse complement strand
ACGCGCAGCACTTGCCCAGTGATATAGGCCGCCTCGTCAGAGGCTAAAAACGTCATGGCTGCCGCAACTTCTGCGGGGGTGCCATAGCGCCCAGCTGGGATCAGGCGCTTGACGGCCTCACGACCGGCCTCATCGATCTCGTGCATCATGTCGGTCGCGATATAGCCTGGGGAGACCGCATTAACGGTAATGCCATAGGGCGCGGCCTCCACGGCGAGTGGCTTCACCATGGCCACAATGCCACCTTTCGAGGCCGTGCAGACCGCGTACTTGTTGCGGCCAAAATTCCCCGTATCGACGATGATCGAGCCCGTGGCAATGATGCGGCCGGAGCGCCGCTCCATCATGTGTGGCAAGACCACACGACAGCAGTTAAAAAAGCCGTGCAGGTTCGTTTCGATCGCCGCGTGCCAATCGTCGTCGGTCGATTCCACAAAGGGTTTGTCGATAATGATGCCGGCGTTGCTCACCAGAATATCGATCTTGCCGAAGGTCTGCAGGACCTGCGTGAGCATGGCCTCGACTTGGGTGCGCTGGCTGACGTCGGCCTGAACCACGAGCGCTTGCCGCCCCAGGGTCTGGACCTCGGCTGCCACGTTTTGGGCCTGATCGACCGAGCGCACGTAATTGATCACCACGTCGGCGCCGGCCGCAGCAAAACGCTGGACAATGGCTCGCCCAATGCCGCGGGCGCTGCCGGTCACAATGGCAGTCTTGCCGGACAGATCCATGCTTGTCCTCCCCATCAGGTACTGTCGGCCTCCCCCTCTGTGTTTCCGCTACTGCCTTTGTATCACACGCGCTGATAAGCGGTCAAGCACAGGCGCTGCGCGATCACTCTGGCGCCTAGACTACCTCTCAGATGCAAACCTATGTAATGTGGTATCATTTCTCCAGACATAGTTGAAGCGAGCTCTTGGTTATTCCAGCAAATTGCTCCACAGCGGAGGTGCGAGTACATGGCCATGGCAACAGCATTATCTCTGCCCGGCACGACACGGCAGGAGTTTGGCCCCCACGCCGAGGTCCACACCCTGAGCAACGGTTTACAGGTGGTCTTGATGGAGGATCACAGTGCCCCTGTAGTGGCGTTGCAAACCTGGGTGCGTTATGGCAGCGCCGACGAGGACCTCGACGTTGCAGGCATTGCCCATGTGTTCGAGCACATGCTGTTCAAAGGCACAGAGCGCTTTCCGCACGGGGAAATTGCGGCGCTGATTGAAGGCGCCGGAGGCACGGTGAATGCCTGGACGAGCTACGACGAGACGGTCTACCACGTCACCATTGCCAGTCGCTTCTGGGAAACCGGCTTTGATGTGCTCAGTGATGCCATTCTGCATTCACTGTTCACGCCCACGGATCTCGACCATGAGAAGGAAGTGGTGTACGAAGAGTTTCGACGTGGCAAGGACAATCCAGATCGTGAAATCGGTGAGCGCCTGTTTGAACTGACCTTTACCACGCACCCTTACCGCCGCCCGGTTATCGGGTTTGAAGAGACGTTTACACGTATCACCTCCGAGGATATGCGACGCGTCTTCCACACCTGGTATGTCCCCAATAATATGGTCGTAGTCGCGGTGGGCGATTTTGATACAGAGGTGCTCTGGCGAGCTGTAGAGGAGCGTTTTGGGGCCATAGAGACACGCCCGCTGCCGCCTCGACCGCGCCCGGATGAACCTCCCCAGGCGGCACCGCGTGTGGTGGTGGTGCCCTTCCAGGCTGAACTGGCGCGTATCGAGATCGGGTTGCCATCAGTGGAGGCCACTGACCCACGGGTGCCGGCCCTCGATCTGCTCAGCGATCTCTTGGGGAGTGGCTACAACTCCGCCCTCTACACGGCGCTCAAGCGTCGGCGCGACCTGGCGCATGATGTCTATGCCTTTAACTATACGCCGCGCGATAAGGGCGTGTTTCTGCTCGGGGCCAGTTGCGAGCCGGAACGGGTGCCCGACGTCCTGCGGGGGCTGATGCATCAGGTGTATGAACCGGCTTTGAGCCTCACCGATCACGAGCTGGCCGTGGCCAAGACGCGCATTATCAGCCATTTTGTGCACGCCCGCGAAACCTACCAGGGTATTGCGGATCAACTCGGGCGTTCGGCCCTGGTGTATGGCGATCCCAACTACGGGGCCCATTACATTGCCGCTATCGAGGCGCTGACGCCTGATGACCTGCGCCAGGCGGCTGCCGCATGCCTTGATCCGCAGCGCGCCAATATCGCCTTACTCTTACCAACCGGGACGCCGCTGCCCGACAGCGCTACGGTCCTTGCCTGGTCCCAGCCGGAGCCGCGGCACAGCACACGCCATATACCCCAGACCACGACTCCTATCCCGGTGATTGACCTGCCAGGTGGTAGCAAGCTGATCGTGCAGACCGACCGTAAAGCCCCGCTGGTATCGATTCGCACCGTCATCGACGGCGGACAGCGCGCTGAGCCGCAGGGAAAGGAAGGGTTGGTGAGACTCCTCACCTCAGTCTGGGACATGGGTACGTCGTTACATAGTGCTGCCGAGATCGAGCGCGCTCTCGACCGTTTAGGAGCCTCCCTGCATGCCGGCAGCGACCGTGATTCCGTACAGCTTGGTGCCCGCTTTCTGAAGGAGACCTTTGCAGCCGGCCTCGAACTGTATTTCGAAATTTTAGCTGAGCCGACGTTCCCTGAGGCAGAAGTGGAACGCGAACGCGGTGATCAATTGCGTGACCTCGAGACGCTGAAAGAAAACCGCTTCCAGTTCGCCTTCAAGCATTTCCTCCAGACGTTCTACGGAGCGCATCCTTATAACCACCTGGCACTCGGACTGCGAGATAGTCTCGCATCTGTAACGCGTGCCGACCTGCTCGCGTTCCACAACATGCTCCTACGTCCGGACCGCACCGTGTACGCCGTGGTGGGCGATATTGCAGTCGATGAGGTCCTGACGCTCTTTCATCGCACTGCGCCCTCGGCGCTTTTTGCCGCTGACCCCCTCCCGCTCGGCACCACTCCGACTATGCCGATGCGGTCAGATATCAGCACACAAGTGCTCACCACCGAAGGCAAGCAGACGCATATTATCTGGGGCTTTCCGACGGTCACGATGTATGATCACGACCGCTATGCCCTACGCATCCTCGATACGATTTTAGGTGGGATGGGCGGGCGGCTGTTCACCGAGTTGCGCGACCAAAAGAGCCTGGCATATACCGTCACGAGCTTTGACGCATATCCAGTGGAGCCAGGATTTTTTGCCCTCTACATCGGCTGCAGCCCTGACAAGGAAGCGGAAGCCCTGAGCGAATTTGCGCGTGTGGTCCGTGAGGTACAGGAGGTAGGGGTGACTTCAGAGGAATTGGAGCGCGCCAGGACCTACCTGGAAGGTGCCCTCGATATTGGCATGCAGGGTACCAGTCAGCGCACCACAGTCTATGGACTCGGGCAGTTGCATCACGGGAAGTGGAATGCCTTTCAAGCTTATATCGAGAGTATGCGCCAGGTCAGTGGTGCGGACGTCCAGCGCGTCGCCCAGACCTACCTCAACCCTGCACAGTCGGTGCGTGTAATCTTACGCGCGCAGCTCTAGGAGGTGAGGCGGGGCAGGGGGAGAGCTTAGAAGCGCCCAGAGAAGTTTAGGAAGAAGCTCACGTCAGCCGCACAGCATACAGAATTAAACTGGTCTTCGGCGACACCGGCTTGCAGTACAAGATGGCGACTGATCTCCCAGTTTACTCCCAGATGGATTTCAATGATACGTCTGTCGAGGATAGGGATCGTGTCATGAAAAGGGCGAGTATCACCGCGCAACTGTAAGACGAGGCTGACCGGGCGCGACACGCGGAATTCTATAGCAAATAGACCCATGAAGAAAGGGTGCAAAGAGACGTCTACATCCTCAAATGCCTGTCCGGGAAACGTCACGTCAGCATTCACATAGAAGGTGAAACGCCGCCAGGTCTTTTGCAGTAAGACACCGACGCTGCCATCAAACTCGCCACTGCCAAACGCCCGGTCTGAGTCACCGCTCGGGAACTTGACCGCGGCGCGCAGGCTCACTGCCGGAAGCCATTCTTGCTCATGGAGAAGCTGGGCCTTGGCTTGGAGCACAATATCCCCGATGCCCAAGGCATCGTCCTGACCCTGAATGAACACGCGATTGCCCCGCGACACTTGATAGGTAAATGCTCCGTTGACCTGGTTCTTCCGCAGGGTGCGTTCCTTTCCTGGAGTGAGGTGGCGCTCGACCCCAAGGATGAAACCATCCAGGACACCACCGTAGGTATAGATAATCGGGAGGTCCACCCCCACGTCGAAATTTGGATGCACGCCATAGCGCAGCGCGATGACTGTACGGAACATTTCAAGGTCGAGGTTTGCCGTAAAATCCTGCTGATCTCCAACCAGGGTATTGGTTAAGGCCATATTGAGGTCCACATCAACATGCCGGAATGGTGTCACGTCTGCTCGATCGGGAAAAGGCTGGAGAAAGAGCAACTGTAACGGTTGCTGGTTCACGAGGCGCAGAGGACCATACGGCGCAGGGAACGTATTAGTTGCCGCTTCCACTTGCCTCACGGCACTACAGCACACCATCCATAGAGCAACGAGCGTTACGGTGAGGCAGCACAAGATTGTTTTCCTCACGGGCATTTCGCCTTTCTTTTCATCGCAATGGGGCGCACACGACCTCAGTTTGGCAATAGCCAGGCACAGTAACATTACGAGTATAGAGCGTCAAGCTGCGTGCTGGTCATACTTCTCGCTCACTTGACAGCGTTGACGAAACGCGCTACAACGCGCTCGAACAGCGCTAGGAGTTGCACATAGGCCCTCCCGTGCGTCGGGCGCAGGGTTCCCGTGGCCGGGGGCAGGATATGAGGTTATCATGGTTACCTATGCCGATGTGATTGCGAAACTACTGGCCGATACCGGTATCGAATACATTTTTGGCATGCCTGGCTCGCGTGCCTCGGTAGAGTTGATTGAGGCAGCCCGCAAGCAGGGTATCCACTATGTCCTGAGTAACAACGAATCAGCAGCGGCAGTCATGGCCGCCACGTATGGTGTGTTGCAGCGGCGTCCGGGGGTGTGTTCTGTCGGCGTAGGACCAGGGGCCACTAACGTGGTCAATGGGGTGGCGCATGCTTTACTCGAACGTGCTCCGCTACTGCTGTTTACGGACCGGTATCCGGACGACCTGTATCGCCATCTGCCGCGCCAACGTGTCGATCAGGAACAGCTCTTCCGCCCCATCACCAAAGGCACGTTCCCCATTGCCGACGACAGTGCCGCACGCTCGGTGCAACGCGCCTTGCACCTCGCCATGGAAGGCCGGCCTGGCCCTGTGCATCTCGATCTCCCCGATGATATCATGCAACATGAGGCCGCCGGGCTTCCAGAGCCGCAGCCAGCACAGCGCTGGTATGGTGCTGTCAGTGCTGACCATCCTGCAGTTCAGAGCCTGGCAGCCACCATTAGCAGTGCGACGCGTCCCATTATCATTGCTGGCCTTGGCGTGAACCGCAGTGCCTGTGAAGCCCGACTGCAAACCCTGGTGGAGACGTTGCAGGCCCCGGTCGTCTGCGCTGTCTCCGCGAAAGGCTCTATCGCTGACGATCATCCCTGGTGTGGCGGCACCTTCATGGGCTCAGAGGCCAGTCATGAGCTGGTCGCCCAGAGTGACCTGATTCTCACGCTTGGCCTCGATGTGGTCGAGCTGTTTGAGCCTGGGCGTTGGCCATATCACCAGCGTCTACTGAATATCGACAGCGTGCCGCACCAGGATGGGCTGTTTCACCCAACCCAGGAACTCATTGGGGATATTGGTGCTGCTCTGCAAGCCTTGACGCCCTTGCTGACACCGTGTGGGGGCTGGCACTCTGCCGATCTGGCCGCCTTCCGACGACGCCAACAGCCGGCAGTGAGTGCCAGTGGGATACGGCTGTCCCCAGCCGCTGCCTTGCACAGCATGCGTCAAGTGTTGCCGCGTGACACCATCCTGACGACCGACGCTGGACAACACAAAGTGTATGCCAGTCGCCTCTGGGAATGTTATCAACCCCTGGACTACCTCACCTCCTCTGGCCTCGGGACTATGGGGGTGGCGCTGCCTATCGCGATTGCGACAAAGTTGGTACGACGTCACCGTCCCGTGGTTGCCTTGACAGGAGATGGGGGGTTTCTGATGCGGGTCTCAGAACTGGAAACCGCTCAGCGCGAGGGATTACCGATCATCATTGTCATTTTTAACGACGGCTATCTCAACCTTATCAAGATCAAACAGGAGCGGCAGGGCTATGCAGTGTTAGGGTCGCAGTTTGCCCCGGTGGATTACGCCCAGGTATCGACCGGGTTTGGTTTTCAAGCAGTGCGTGTCGACAGTGAGGCAGCCCTGCATGACGCCCTGCAACAGGCCATTGCCTCGGGTGAGCCCTGGGTCATCGACGCCCTGATCGATCCGGAGGGGTACGTCTAACAGTGGTTTCGTGAGCGTCATGGAGGGTAGGGTGATGCGGGTAGGTATTGTTGGCGTGGGTACGATTGGGCAGGCCTTGGCCAAAGCCATTGACCGCGGAGAGGTAGCAGTGCAACTGACCGCACTGCACAGCCGCAATCTGGCGAAAGCCCGGGGCTTTGCGCGCACACTGGGCTGTATGCCAGAGGTGGTGGACCTGGCTGGAGTGATTGCCCGTTGTGACTTAGTGCTTGAAGCCGCCACCCAGGCGGCCCTGGCTGCCATGGCTCCTGACATTCTTAGCGCCGGCAAAGACCTGATGGCCCTCAGCGTCGGTGCCTTACTAGACCACCCGGAGTGGCCGGCTCTTGCGGCCCGTCACGGATGCCGGCTCTACGTGCCGTCAGGAGCTATTGTTGGGCTGGATGGCCTCAAGGGGGCCTGTGTGGGACGTGTCGATACTGTGACCATCACCACACGTAAACCCCCACAGGGCCTTGCTGGAGCGCCATATGTAGAGGCCCACGGCATCGACGTCTACGCGTGCACCACAGAAACCGTGATTTTCGAAGGGAGCGCGCGGGAAGCCTGCCAGGGCTTCCCGGCCAATGTCAATGTCGCTGCGGCCCTAAGCCTGGCTGGCATCGGTCCTGATCGCACACGCATCCGTATTTTGGTGGTGCCAAACAGTACACGCAACATGCATGACGTTGAGGTTGAAGGAGAGTTTGGTCGTCTGACGACGCATATCGAAAACGTCCCGACAGAAAACCCGCGCACCGGCAAGCTGTCCTATCTCTCTGCCATTGGCATGCTCAGACAAATTATCAGTTCCTTCCACTGTGGGACCTGATAATTTACTTCCTCTTACTCGCTGCTTTAGGCGCCGCACTCTCACCAGCCTTGCGGCCCTGAGCTTTAATATACGTTGGAGCTTTTTCCCAGGGACGGCTCTGTTGGACAATCTTTTTACGCATCGTCGTGGTGTCTTTAGCAGAGAGCGGCTGCGTACGCGGAATGCCAAAGCGTACCCGGTATGAACGCGCATCGAGCCCATGCTCTTTTAGATGCCGCACCGATAGCTGCTTAAACGCTGCACCACATACAAGGCACTCAATGGTGTACTTCTTAATGCTTTTCTTCCAATGCGATGCAGTGGGTACTCCGTCCCCCTCTAGCGACAGGTCTTCTCCTCCACGTGCAGCGAGCCCGCTGCCGTTTTCCCCTAGTTCTTCTTTGATCCGTAGATCTGCCAGACTTGCATACGTCTTCTGCAATTCCTTATGCATCTCGTCTGGTGGTAAAGCACCTGCCTGAATCTGCGCCATCACCAGGTCTTTAGCCATCTCAAGAATCGTCTGTGGCATCACGTCCACCCTCTGTAAAAGTTTTCTTACCACAAGGGCAATTGCACTACTTTTATGCCAAAGTTTAATAACACATGCTAACAAAAGTCAAGGGATAGGCAGAAGGTACTGTTGAATTTCTGCTTGTCTGTTCCAATAATTCCCTAGGAATAGCTGAGCGGTCCTCAATCTCGTCATCATACCGCATATATGGAAGTAGGCACACAGCCAGTCTCTTGTTGTCTTCTCCCCAAGAGACAAATAGGTGTCTTGATCATGTGTGGTTTGATCTAGACAACAAGAAACTCAAGAAGCTGTGAGGCAGGGCGACTCGTGGGGCAGGATATCACCTCTTACCCTCTCTGATAAAAAGGGCAGGACATGGCAAGAGGCACGAACAACACGTCACGGACTGCAACGCTGGCTGCCGAGGCAGGGGTCTTATTCCTCCTCATCATACAGGATAGTTCTGCGGGGGCTTTTTGATCGTCTCGCTCTCGCCTTTTCCTGGCGTTGCGCGGCAACTGTCCGGACGCCAAATGAGAACGCCGGTACCTGCTGCAGCAGGGTGTTAAAGTTCTGGCGACTCATGAACATAATTTCAGCATCGGCTGATGCGACGCGCACTGTTGCCATCCGCTCTCGTGCTTCGAGGAGTCCCAATTCCCCAAAGACATCAGCTTCCGTCAACTCGCCGATAGGTTTGCCGCCCGCAGCCACATGCAAATGGCCAGAGAGGAGGATATACAGGCCGTCCGCTTCCTCTCCCTCGACCACCACAGTGTCCCAGCGCTGATACCGTTTAACCTCACTGAACACTGCAAACGCCGACAGCTGTCCAGAATGCATCTCCTCGATCACACTGCGCGTCCGTGTCGGATCATGGGCCGATTTCTGACGCGCTCGGGTACGTACTGCCTGTAACTTCGGCAACAGTTCGCGGATTTTCCCGATGCGTGGCTGAATGATAGGATGTTTGTCGACGAGCCAACGATAGGTCTCCTCATCAAACTCCATGACCTGGGTGGGGCGACGGGCAATGACATCGGCGACCCGGAAACCCCGCTGGTGGCTGATACCCCATTCCCCAAAACTATCGCCCTTGAGCAGCCTGGAGGTCACTCGACCATCCTCGACAACCTCGACTTGCCCATCCGCGATCACATAAAAAGCCAGCGGCTCAGTGTACTGGGCTTGGCCAGCCTGAATGATGACCTCCTCTGGCTCGAACACACGCAGGGTACATCGGCGCAGCAGTTCCTCCATGACTTCCACGGGTGCATCATACAGATAGCTCACCAAACTCAAGGTATGTATTAAGGTCCGGTTGCGTGACCGCGCTGTAGCGGGAAACAACACATATGTGGTAAAGAGTAACGGTTTGGAGGGCACGAATCCGGGAGGCACATCCCGATCAGCCACATGGACAAGAAATGTCCTGGAGCGCATCGCCTCAGACAGCGTCGTCAGGGTATGCTTGTCGGTGTGAATCGGGGGAATACCTGCTTCATGGTACAACAGGTCGACCTTCGGAGTCCCGTCTTCGGTCCACAAGAAATACATCAGGTCATGGTACTGTGCCGGCGTCAGTTGCTGCGCCTCCAATAATTGCTGCAGCATGGTGGGTTCATATTGGGTGTCTCCGGCATAGCCAAATGTTTTGTTCTCGAGCGTTATCGTGAAGCCATTGGTCGGAATGGTGTGCAGGTTCCAGCGCGTCTGCAAAATGACGCGTTCACCAGCCACATCGAGTGCCACAGGCTGTCCTGGATTGGCCGCAATGTGTTCCACCAGCCTGGCCTGTTGGAAATCCTGTCCCGTCACCAACTTGGCCTTTTCGACAAACAGGCGAAAGACCACGTCGGAGGCGATGATGGTCGTCCGACGTCCGCTGAGGAGTTTGCTAATCAGCCCACCATCGTGATCCGAATGGATATGGGTGAGAAATACATAGGGCAAATCAGCGGCTGTGACGCCAATATACTCCAGATATTCGAGGCCTTCGGGGGACGGATCCACCAGAAGGCCCAGGCCATTGATCCAGATCACAAAGCAGGTGAGGTCACCGGAGGGATCGAAGCCGTGACTTGTACCAAGCGGCGTCACCCCGAAGCGCGGTCGATCTTGGGCAAAGCGAATGGCGCGACAGAGGTCTTCTGGGATGCTTTTCTGCCTCTTGACGGGGCGATGGACCTCAAGCGTTTTCGTGGCGACGCGTCCGTCTGTCTGGGCGATGGAGACCTCGAATGACCCATGCGACAACGGTGCAATCTGCACACTATACAGCACGGGAACAGCCTGGTGTGGGGCTGTCCCCTGCTGAGATGAGGTAATAAGCAATGGACGTGCCGTATTATCGAGCGTCACAAAATCGATATAGGCGTCTAGATCGAGAATTGCCCCTGTAGCACAACAATTTTGGCGGACGCCATATTTTTCATAGAGCATGCGAAACAGCGCATACGTCTCACGATCGGGGACATTATAGAGGGCGTGCAACGCCTCAAAGGACGGTTGTTCATGGGCACGGGGATCAAATAACCCAAAGATCGTCAGCCGCAGCAGATGCTCGAGCACATCGCGCTGTCGGGCGGTACCCACAATACGCGTGCGCGTGCCATAGCGCACAAAAAAGTTGAGATAGACGAGAAATTCCACATCCGCATAGTTTGTCCTACTCTCAAAGAGATATTTCGGCAGGATAAACAGATATTCGCCGGTAATCCCTTCACGCAGCAAATTTTTCGTGGTCTGCGACAGGCTCCCTAATTCGACACGCAAACCACCATCTGGACTAAAGAGGACCGACGGATCAAGAATCTGCACACGCCGGCGGGCGTCTCGGAGCACCGTCAACGCGTGGCCGTTTTGGGCGATGTCGTGGTTGAGCGTCGCCAGAATTTTGTTGTGGCTGCTCCCATGCCTAGTCAAGGCAGCATAACGTCGGATCAGGGCCTGTTGCTCCTGGGGCAACTCATAAAACACCTCGTGCACGAGGACAATCTTGCCATGATCATACGTATTAACGACAAAACCGATGGGGCAGTCCCCGCCAGGTGTGAGTAAGGCCTCATGCCACGGATGCTGCATTGCCTGATCCAGTGTCACAATCCATAGGGGACAGTCCCCCTCCTGGTCGACGCTGCGCTCCTGCAAACCCAGCGCTCGGAGTACTACATCTTTGAACTTGGTGCGACGCTGCAACTCCTCCAGCACCGCCTCACGCAACACTGGATCAGGATGGGTGCGTTCCAGCATATGGAGTAAGAGCGGCTTGATAGAGGTCCTGACCGGCTCTGGATTCAGCCACAGCCCTCTGATCTCTGTGGCTGCCCGTAAACCTCTCGTCTGCATAGCGACGTTCCCCTTCTACCCCTGCTGCGCGCCTTATACGTCAGCCGGACGCACCTCATACATGGAGCGCTCTTCTAGTGGCTATGGTATGCTCAATGGTGCCTGGGGCGATATCAAGGACGAGATGCTGCACACGAAGCCTCGGGTCTTGCTGACTCGTCATGTGGATCGAAAATATTCACAATTATACATAACCCTGGAGGTGCAAGACAGTCCCAATCGTTCTGCTACTGCAAGGTCTTATGCCAGCGCCATCACCCCTGCGATGAAGAGCGCTGCCGCCCACAGGATATCAAGGTTGAACCAGGCGTGGCGGAGAAACGCCACCCCCAGTTTTTCATACACCAGCAAGGCGACGGCACTGGTCACCAGAAATAGGCTGAGGGTATGCACACTCACCGCGGCAAGTACGAGCACCGGGGAGGTCGCCGCTGCCTGCGGCCACAACGCCGCCATCAGGCGGGCGTGCGACGCGTCTGGCGCCGGCCACTGTAACAGGAGAGGCACCAGCATCAAGCCAGCCCCATGTGCGGAGGCCATCAGAAACGACCACAGCATGAGATCCCGAAAGCCCACCCGCATCCCAACCCAGCGCGGATGCCGCGCCCGCACCAGGCGCCACAGACCAAACACCCCTAACATTGCGGCACAGAGATACCGCATGACCTGCTCCGGGAGCACAGCCTGGAGCAAACCTACGACGAGAACGACCGCACCAATCGACGCCGCATGCCCCAGAGCTATAGGGAGCAGCGCCCGTCTGACGGCCTGCTGACTCTTCTCCTGGAGTCCCAGGGCAACGGCGAATAACCATCCCATGCCCGGATTGATGCCATGGAACGCGCCCAAACCCACCAGTACGAGCCATGGCCACAGCACTTTCATGGATAGCAGAACGAATCCGACGAACTATCCCCACCCTCGAGTCGGACTTGATGCGCCCGCAGCTCCCCAAAATCCACAAAAAAGTCCGCAGCCAAGGCCATACCGCCGGCCGGGTTGGCGTCCACCCGCACCATCCAGCCACGCATGTCGGGGTAGAACTGGTCATCCCAGCTACTGTAGAGCGAGTTGGTAAAGTAAATACGCCGTCCATCGCGGCTCACCTCGACCATCTGCGGTCCCCCTTGCACGGTTCCGCCTTTCGGATGTGGCGTGGAATTGACCAGACCGCCGATACGTACGGAGCCCGTGAGTCTCGCGTGCAAGGGATCGGAGACGTCATACTGGCGTAACTCACCAGTCCCCCAGCAGGACACGTATAGAAAACGGTCGTCTAGCGACAGATTGATGTCCGTCACCAGAGGTGGCACGCATCCCAGGTCCTTCAGCATAGGCGGTAAGACCGCCGGGTCCGCGGGCTCGGCTGGCACCTCGATCACCTTACGGATGGCCCACTGCTCGCCCTCTTTGTGCCACCACCATATAGCGCTAGAGAGATTTTGCAGGTTCACCACTACCCCGACGAAACCGTACGTTTTTGTGGGATCATGGGCTGGCCGCAGTTCGAGCACCATCTGGTTATCGTCCCCCAGGTCAAGTTGCTGCAGATGCGTGCGGCGGCGCAGATCCCACAGATGAATGGAGTGCCCAAAACGGCGGTTGACCACGTCTGCGAGGTTCAGGCCATTTTCGAACAGCTCCGGCGGCCCCCACTCGCTGGTAATGGCGACATCGTGTCCGAGATGCCACCAGAAGTCATACCCCAAAAACTGCGGGCCACGATCAACTTCCCAGCGGCCCAGAATCTGGAAGTCGTAATGGTCCAGGACAAACACCCCGCCTGGTCCGCCGCCATTCTGTGCCCCTAAAGCGCTAATGTAAATGCCAGACGGTCCACAGTGTACCGTATGGAGGCGAGTATAGCCGGCACGCGCCTTGACTTCCTCGGGCTCAATGATTTTGACGAGGCGTGGCTCGCGAGGATTCGGCTTCGTATCGACAATGTACAGGCGTGACGAGCGCAGCCCTGGGATGATGAGATAGCGCCGTTCGAGATACGGGTGTGGCGCATAGGGACACAACGCTGAGCTGCAGGCATTCCAGCCGAAATGGTGCAATTCATCCCCAACATAGGGTAACTCCAAGGTATGCACGAACTGTCCATATGTGGGAGAATTAGCATCCAGGTCTACCACTCGGAGGGCATCAGGCTTCCCATTGCGCTGTACTGTCGCAACGTAGGCCAAGCTCTCGGCAGGGGCCTGCATCGCCAGCTTGGCAGAGGGATAAAACGTTGGATCGGGCTTCAACAGTAACATAGGTCATCCTCCTGGGATGGAGCATAAGTCTGGTGAGATGCGGCAAAGATAGGTGCTCTTTTCTCACGGGCAGACCACTCATTTTACTGTGAGGAACCCGTAAGCTCAACGAAGATCGTCATCAGCTTCGGGCCACCCGGACCATGGCACTACCAGACGTGGTGGGTACAGGAAGTATGGTTTCTGGTCGAAGTCATGCATGGTTGTATCATCCTGGCGCAAAAGATACTCCATATCTGTTTACCAGAAGGACCTATTGCATGCCCAACGTCTCTGTCACGTCAGTACTTCTCGCCCTGAATGTGGCGATCTTTGGCCTCATGCTGGCATGGGGCCTTGATCCCATGCAGCCGGCGATTGACAGCCTGATCCAATGGGGGGCCAACTACGGGCCAAAGACCACGCAGGGTGAATGGTGGCGCATGTTTACCTGCATGTTCCTGCACATCGGCGTGCTGCATCTGCTGTTCAACATGATAGCGCTCTGGAACGTCGGGGGCTTCATGGAGCGCTGGCTGGGCAGCACGAGTTTTCTCGTGCTCTATCTCCTTGCCGGCTTGCTGGGGAGCGTGGCGAGTGTAGCCTGGAATCCCTTCGTGGTCAGCGCCGGCGCCTCTGGCGCCATTTTTGGTCTGTATGGGGGCTTGCTGGCCTTCCTGGTGCGACATCGTGCCATGCAGCAGCATGCCTCTCTGGCTGCTTTGCGTACCAATACTCTAGCATTCCTTGGTTACAACCTGGTCTTTGGCTTCATCATACAGGGCATCGACATGGCGGCCCACCTTGGTGGGCTGGTCGGTGGGTTTGTCTGTGGATTCGTGTTGACGCCTTCGCTCACTTTTACCAGTCGCAGCCAGCGTCAGAAGCTGAATGTGCTGGTAGGAGTCCTGGGGCTCGTGCTCATTATTGGGCTGAGCGATCTCCTACCGCGTGCTGAGGATGTTGAGGCTAGGCTGCAGCAATTTGCCTCCCTGGATACTACCATCTTGGCGACGTTCAACCGCGCCATTACGCAATTGCAGCAGAGCAAGCTCAGCGAGGCGGAGATGGTACGGATTTTGGAGCAGGAGGTGCTACCGCCATGGCGGGCGCAGCGTGAAGCCTTGCACCAGCTCACCACGCTGTCCAGACTCCCTGCGCGGCAGAAGCGGCTGGTAGCAACACTTGTCGAGTACATGACGGCACGCCAGGAGGGATGGGAACTGCTGCGAGAAGGGCTGCAGCGGCATGACCCGCGCGCCCTCAAGAGGGCCAACGAGAAACAGCAGCAGGCCGACGAGGTCATTAGTCAAAGAGGCGCTGCGGGAAAGAGACCAGGGACCTAGGCGTAGTGTCGATTATGTGATATCCGGGATGACCCTGGCCATGCGGTCGAGAAACGGCAGCGCGTCTGCCAGACGTCGCGGCGCGACCAGCACGACGCGCGCGACCCCCAGGTCACAGTAGCGCTTGAGTGTGTCGCTCTGGGCCCCCTCGAACGCGAACACAGAGACAGAGAGGCTTGCCGGGTTGCGGCCGGCGGTTACCGCTTTACGGCGGAGGTCGGCCAGAGCCTCGGGGAGGTCGGCCAGAAGGACATCAATAGGTATCCAGCCGTCGCAGTAGCGCACGGCGCGGGTTCGCCCCTGGGCTGTCGCACCGCCGAACAGGATCGGCGGATGGGGTTGTTGCACGGGCTTCGGGTAAGAGATAATGCGCTCAAAGGTGACGAACTCCCCGGCGTACGATGCCTCTTCCTGGGTCCAGATCGCCTTCATCGCCTCGACGCGTTCGCGCAGCACCTGCCAGCGCCGCTGGAACGGTGTGCCATGATGTTCCATTTCCTCGCGATTCCACCCGCCGCCAATGCCGAGCAGGACGCGGCCATGTGAGAGCCAGTCCAGGGTGGCGACCGTCTTTGCCAGCACGATGGGGTCATGCTCGACGACCAGGCAGACACCGGTGCCCAGCTTGATCCTCGTGGTCGCCGCGGCTGCCGCCATGAGCGATACAAAGGGCTCTGCCATGTGGTAATAGGGCCTGGGCAGTGGATCGCCACCTGGATATGGGGTCTGGCGGCTCGCCGGGATGTGCGTGTGCTCCCCCACCCAGAACGACTCGAAGTCGCGCTCTTCGCAAGCGCGTGCCAGTGCATCAGGTCGCGCCCCGTATTCCACGTTATAGCTGAAGATACCAAGATGCATGAGCCAAGGCTTTCGGCTGGAGGTAAAACACTGACTCCCCACTGGCGAAGACCCGTTTTGCAAGTATACCAGACGTCTCAAGTTCCTGTCTGCAGAGGCCGATAACTAACATGGGCGGACAAGCATTGAAACCTCTGCGAGCAACGTGTACAGCTCTACCATAGCATACACCGTCCACCTCGATCATGTTCAGCGAAGACGTATAGGGCTCATGTCTAATATGCTCGGCTATGAGTAAGGAGAAAATGTACGTGCAGGTTTGCCGCCGCCCAACCCCCCTGAGCAGACTGTGCCGGCTTGCGGTGATGGGCATTCCGAGTTTTGCACTCGTCATACTCCTGGGCCACATGATAGCAGGGGTCGAAGTGCCGTATGTGCCTTTGATCGGCAGTCTCACGCTCTGTCTCGGCTTCCTGGTGCGCCTGTATATGCACACCAAATGGCTTGAGCAGGCCATCGCACAGCAGAGCCAGGGTCTGGCTGCGGCTGGCGGCGAGAACACGCCAGCGCAAGAGACACAACCATCTTCGGAAGCCAGTTACCGCCTATTGTTCGACAACAACCCCCAGTCCATGTGGGTCTACGACCGTGATACCCTCGCGTTTCTTGCGGTCAATGACGCCGCCGTATACCACTATGGCTACACCCGAGCAGAATTTCTGAGTATGACCCTCAAGGACATTCGTCCTCCCGAAGACGTCGCGGCTTTACTCGACAATGTCGCACACACGACAGCCGACCTCGACCATGCTGCCATGTGGCGGCACCGCAAGCGCGATGGAACTATCATCGAGGTCGACATTACCTCGCATTCCCTGACATTTGCTGGCCGACCAGCACGCCTCGTCCTGGCACACGACGTCACCGAGCGTCGGCGGGCTATCGCCGCTCTGGCCGAGCGCACCAGAAGCCTGGAGGCAGTCAGGGGTGTCGCGGCGGAGGTCGCCCGGGAGTTGGACCTGAATATGCTGTTACACCTCATCCTCGAGCGTGCCGTCGATCTCCTGGAAGCCATAGGGGGCGTCATCTGGCTCTGGGACGAGGCACAGCAGGCTCTCACGCCGCGTGCCCGTCGCGGGCGTGAGGAGTACATAATCGAAACGCCCCTGAAGCTGGGAGAGGGCATTGTGGGGACGGTGGCGCAGCGCCGCGAGCCATTGGTGGTCAACGACTATGCGATGTCGCCATATGCACATCCCGCCTGGGTGGAACGCCTCAAAACTTATGCCGTCGTCGCTGCACCCCTGGTATACAGGGAGCGACTCATCGGCGTCATCTGGGTCGACAAAGACAAGACCACAGGGGCCTTCACGATGGCGGACTGCGAACTGCTTGGCTTGTTCGCAGACCAGGCGGCCATCGCTATCGAAAACGCCCGGCTCTACGAGGCCCTCGAAGCCCGGCTAAGCCGCCTCCAGATCCTCACCCACCTGAATCAGGTCGTCTCATCGTCGCTCGACATGGACAAGGTATTAAGTGAAATTGCCCGGGCTGCCGCCAAACTCATGGAAGTACCGTTTGTGACGTTTTGGATTGCTGATGAAAGCACCCAAACCCTGGAACGTCGTGCCGTTTCGGACGAGTACCTGGGTACAGACTTCTCTCTAAAGCAGATGCCTTTCGGTCAGGGCGGGGTAGGCTGGGTGGCGGTGCAGCGCCGCTCCCTCCACATCCCCAACATTTATGTCGATGCGTCGATCACGCAGCAGGACTGGTGGCGCAGCCATGCACTCAGCAGTATGTTTGCCATCCCTATCCTTTTCGAAGAGACACTGGTTGGCGTGCTGACGTTGTGTGGACAGCAACCTTTTCACTTCGGTCCGGATGACCGTGATCTCCTCGATAGTTTTGTCGCCCAGGCGGCGGTGGCCGTGCGTAATGCCCGGCTCTATCAGGAAGCCGAGAAGCGACAGCAGCGGCTGGAGACCCTCGTCACAGTGGCGCAGCGACTGACCCGTGGTCTGGACTTGCCGACCGTGCTCAATGCCATTGCCGAAGCCACTGCGCTAGTCTTCGAGGGGGAGGCTGGCTTCCGCGTGCTGGAAGGGGGAGAGCTCGTACGCGTCGGCGCTACTCCAGGAGCTCTCAGAGCCATGCGACGAGAGCGCATACCCATGGGGGAATCCATCAGTGGGCGCGTGGCTGCGAGTGGTGAAGCCATCATCACCGCGGATACCGCGGCTGATGTGCGGGCCTTCTCCGAACACCGGGCGGGGATCGAGAGGGAGCGGACCGGGGCTCTCATGTGTTTGCCAGTACAGGTAGGGGCGTGCGTGCTTGGAACACTCAACATCTACCGCGAATGCGGCTACCACTTTGATCAGGATACCGTCAAGCTGGCCATGAGCCTGGCGGATCAGGCTGGTATCGCTATTGAAAACGCCCGTCTCTACGAGACACTGGAAGCGCGCGCCGACCGTCTCCGCACCCTGGCCCGCCTGAACCAGCTCATCTCCTCATCGCTGGACATGGACGCCGTGCTGCGCGAAATCGCCAGGGCCGCGGCTATGCTCACAGGCGCACCAGTCGTGCGCTTCTACATTGCCAATGAGGCCACCCAAACCCTGCACGCACATGCCACTGAGCATGAACCTGCCGATTTCCCAGTGCAGAAGCTGTCCTTCGGTCAGGGTGGTGTAGGGTGGGTAGCGACGCACCGGCGCCCCCTGAACGTCCCCAACACTTTCGACGACGAACGCTTCACAGAGCGCGACTGGTGGCAGGCACGAGGCCTCAGCAGTTTTCTAGGGATTCCGATCCTCTTTGAGGACTCGCTCCTCGCCGTGCTCGCGATGCGTGGCCGACAGCCCTTTGACTTGACATCCGAGGATCAGGCCCTCCTCGACAGCTTCGTGGCTCAGGCCGCGGTTGCTCTGCGCAACGCTTCGCTGTATGCCGCTGAAGCCACAGCACGCAACGCGGCAGAAGCAGCAGCGCGGGTCAAAAGCGAATTTCTCGCCAACATGAGTCATGAGATCCGCACTCCTATGAATGGCATTATTGGTATGACCGAACTTGCGCTCGAGACCGATCTCGCCCCTGAACAGCGCGATTACCTATCAACCGTCAAGACGTCAGCCGAGTCGCTCCTCAGCGTCCTGAATGATATTCTCGACTTCTCCAAAATCGAGGCCGGCAAGCTCATCGTCGAGACGATAGATTTCCATCTACGGGACAGCCTGGGTGCAACGCTCAAGACCCTGGCCCTGCGTGCGCACGATAAAAGCCTGGAACTCACCTATGGCGTGCAACCAGACGTCCCGGATGCCTTGCAAGGCGATCCTGGGCGCCTGCGTCAGATCCTGGTGAACCTCGTGGGCAATGCGATCAAATTCACCGCGCACGGGGAGGTGGTGGTTGAGGTCGCGATGGCGCGACCCCCAGAAGGCGACACTGAGGGACAGCACGAGGAAGGGAAAGCCAGCTGCCTCTTGCACTTTGCCATCCGTGATACGGGGATTGGTATCCCTCTTGACAAGCAACACCTGATTTTCGAGCCCTTTACGCAGGCTGATGGCTCCGCGACTCGGCAATATGGTGGTACCGGGCTCGGCCTGGCAATTGTGAAACAATTGGTCGAGATGATGCAGGGAGAGCTGTGGCTGGAGAGTACTGTCAACCAGGGTAGTACCTTCCATTTCACTATCCGCTTCGGCCGTCCCACTCTGTCAGAAGACCCGCCAACGTTGCCTAATCGGGAGCAGGTGCGCGACCTGCCCGTGTTGACCGTCGATGACAATGCCACCAATCGCCGTATCCTCTATGACGTGCTCAGCCACGGGGGTATGCGACCAACGATAGTCGAGAGCGGCCAGGCTGCACTGGCCGCTCTCACGCACGCACGGGACATGGGGACACCGTTTCCGCTGGTGCTCCTCGATGCCATGATGCCCGACATGGACGGCTTTACCCTGGCAGCACACATCCAACATGATCCAACACTGGCGAACGCTACCATCATGATGCTGACCTCGCGCGGCCATCGCCACGCCGCCGCACGCTGCCAGGAACTCGGTATTGCGGCGTACCTGACGAAACCCATCACCCAGGCGGAACTCTGGCAAGCGATCGGGCATGTGCTGAACCCTGCCACACCCGCCGTTACACTACCTCATGCTGCCGCCAGCCGCGCACCACAGGAGACACACCGATCTTTACGTGTCCTGTTGGCAGAAGATAACGTCGTGAATCAGCGGCTGGCGGCCCGGCTCATGGAAAAACGAGGCCACACCGTGGTAGGGGTGAGTACCGGGAGAGAAGCGCTGGCGGCCCTGGCCCAGGAGCCCTTTGATCTGGTACTTATGGACGTGCAAATGCCCGATATGGATGGTCTGGAAGCCACCACGGCCATTCGCAGGTGGGAACAGGAGACCAGTAGACACGTGCCGATCATTGCCATGACGGCCCACACTATGCAGGGCGATGAAGAGCGTTGTCGCGCCGCAGGTATGGATGGCTATGTATCCAAACCCATGAAACCTGAGGACCTCTACGCAGCCATCGACAGCGTCCTGCACGACTGACGGGCAGACACCTGCGGATTCATGTATACTGTGTACGCGTCCGCGTCGTCACGTACGACGCGGGGCGTAGGGAGCGACCATATCTTGCGGAGGACCCAGAACGTGATTACACCTGCTGTCGGGCAGACGATACGTATGGCGGCTATTTCCCTGACCGGCATTTCTCCTCCTGGAGGCTCCCTGCGGCTGTAAAGCACTATTGTTCTCACATTCCCCCATGGTTTTTCTTGCCTACGGCCCTGGAGTGCCTCCGGCGGGTTGAACGGGACAACCCAGGAGCGTCACTTATAGGTCGGCTGTGTGTCCAGTGTCAGCCAGTTTTTAAGCCCCTGTAGCAAATCGTATAGCAGCACGTTATGTGCTGATGTGCTACATGCTTGACCGCATGTCTCTATGGTGCCGCTGCCATAGTTGGCGCACCCTTGGGTTTGGTGCAATCAATACATCCATGAGGAATCGCACCATGACACACGCCGCCCCGCGCGTGCGTACGCCAGGTGGCTATCGTGAGGTGGTATGCCTGGCCTTGCCTGTAGTTGTGAGTATGTTGACGCAAACCCTGACGTCAGCGCTCGAGTCGGCCTTCCTCGGACGCTTCGGGACGGTGGAACAGGGAGCCGCCGGCCTCGGCGGGGCGTTGCTCTGGCCTATTCTGATCGCCTGTAACTGTAGCGGCATGGGGGTACAAATTTGTGTCGCGCAAGCTATGGGGGCGCAGCGCCGTCCGGACTGTGGTGCGATCACCTGGCAGGGGGTGTATATCACGGGGCTCGCCTGGCTGCCCATGCTGGCCCTGGGGTTGTACACCCTCCCGCTCGTGCGGCTCATTGCCCCCAGCCCAGAACTGATCGAGCCCACGGCATTGTACCTGCGTATCGAGCTACTCGGGGGACTGCCAGCGCTGCTCAACATGACGATGGTTGGTTTCTTTCGTGGGATTGGAGACACCAGAACACCTCTTGTGGTAGTGCTGATGGTCGAGCTCCTGAGTGTCATCCTCGATGTGTTGCTCATTTTTGGTGTGGCTGGCTGCCCGCGTCTGGGCATTGCTGGAGCGGCCCTGGCTACCGTCATCTGCAGAACTGTGGGGACGGTGATCTATCTGGGGCTGTTCCTACGCCGTGGTCGACGTGAGGGGTTTTTGGGGCAACTACGCCTGCCCTTTGATCGTCACGCCTGCTGGCACCTGATCCGGGTGAGTTGGCCAATTGGGGCACAAGGAGCCCTGGAAATGGGGGCCTGGACACTATTTACAGCCTTTATTGCCCGTCTAGGAACGGCGGATGCTGCAGCGCACGCGATTGCCATGCGGGTGACGTCCCTGTCCTACATGGCCGGCTATGGTCTCTGTGTCGCCGTGACGACCCTCGTCGGGCAGTACCTGGGCGCACACAACCGCGCCGCCGCACGGCGCAGTATGGTGTCGTGCCTGGTCCTGGTGATCGGACTAATGGGTAGCCTGGGGCTTGGATTTTTCGTTGGGCGTTATCCCCTCGTGCGCTTATTTACGCACGATGATGCCGTCATAGCCCTGGGTGTCCATGTGCTCCTCTGCGTGGCCCTGCTGCAGGTCTTTGATGGCATCAATCTGATTGCCATGGGAGTCTTGCGCGGTGCCGGGCACACCCGCTGGCCTATGCTGATTGGTTTGCTACTGAACTGGGGGATATTCGTCCCTAGTGCAGCGCTGGCCATCTTTGTCTGGCCTGGCGGGATCGTGGCCGGGTGGGCTGCCGCCGTCGTTACTGTGGTGGTGCTGGCACTCATGATGCTGTTCCGGGTGCTGCGTGGCGCCTGGTAACGCTGGCGCACGACAAATGCTGCGTTGCAGCATATAATAATCGGGGCAGAAAACGTGTTATGAAGAAAGGGAGGAGCATGCGGATAGCTATCCCTAGACAGTTGAACCTCTCCACAGCGAGTCTTGTTCTCACCGCGGTCCTTGCTGTGGTCACGCCGCTGCTCGCCTCTGAGAGCGTTACCTTCCCAAGCGCCCTGCGCCAGGCGGGCTCGGCGGTCCAGCTCTCAGGCTATCTCTACCGGCCGGATGGTCCCGGACCATTTCCAGCCGTCGTGATGCTCCATGGCTGCAGCGGTCTGCTGACGCCTGGTGGGAAGATCAGGTCCAATGCCAGGTTCTGGGCTCAGCACCTCCGGGACCATGGCTATGTCGCGTTACTCGTGGATAGCTTTACGCCCCGTGGCATCGACGAGGTCTGCACGGGACGCCACAATCTCTCCGCGGTGCGCGACCGTGCCGCCGATGCCCGCGGCGCCCTGCAGTTTGTCCGTCAGCGCGCCGAGGTCCAGGCGGACCGGATTGGCCTTGTCGGTTGGTCTAACGGCGGGGCGGCGGTCTTAAGTGTGATGTTCGACAAAGGCGAGTCGCAGCGCGACTTCCGTGCTGCCATTGCGTTCTACCCGAGTTGTCTGCGGACCTATCCTGGCGGACCAGACTACCGACCCTACGCGCCGCTGCTCGTGCTCATCGGTGCCAAGGATGACTGGACCCCAGCAGCACCATGTGTGCAACAGACCGAGCGTGCCCAGACGCTCGGTGCTCTGATGCGCCTCAAAGTCTATCCCGAAGCTTACCATGGCTTTGATGCCCCGAATAATCCGGTACACTATCGCCCTGAGGTGCGCAACCGCAACAAACCCGGTGGGTGCTGTGGTGCCACTGTCGGCACCGAGCCAGTAGCGCGTGCCGATGCCATCCGTGAAGTGACGCAGTTTTTCGCCCGTGCGCTTGGGGGACGTGGCGTATCTCCGTGACTGATGCATGCCAAGGAAGGGGTGCGATGCAACTCGATATGATGCTGCTCACGATGGATGACCTGACCATGGCAGGAGTCTATGCCAGGACCATAGAAGCGATGGGCTTCGCCGCCCTGTGGACGGCGGAAACGCAGCACAATCCCTTTTTGCCACTGGCTGTCGCTGCCACCACAACCCAGCAGTTACAGCTGGGCACAGCCATTGCGGTGGCGTTTCCGCGCAGCCCGACGGTGTTGGCGCACATCGCCTGGGACCTGCAAGCGAACTCGCACGGTCGGTTTATTTTGGGGCTCGGGACCCAAGTCAAAGGTCACAATGAGCGACGCTTTGGGGTCAAGTGGGAGGCCCCGGCGAAGAAGCTGCGCGAGATGATTGTAGCGATGCGGGCCATCTGGGACTGCTGGCAAAACGGCACGCCGCTTAATTTTACCGGCGAATTTTATCGCCTGACCCTGATGACACCGTTTTTCAGCCCCAAGCCGATGGCCTACCCCAGGCCCCCCATCTACATTGCTGGCGTCAACCCGCTCATGTGTCGCCTGGCGGGGGAACTGTGTGAGGGGTTTCACGTGCATCCGTTGCATTCAGTTAAGTACTTACAAGAGCACGTCCTCCCGAACATCATGCAGGGAGCAGCGAAAACGGGCCGCAGTCGGCACGACATCGTGCTCGTCAGCGCGATCTTTGTCATCACCGGCGACAGCGCTCAAGAACTCGCCGAGGTGCGTGATAAAGTACGTATGCAGATCGCCTTTTATGCCTCGACACGCTCCTACTGGCCGGTGTTAGAGACGCATGGTTGGGGTGACGTGGGGCGTCAGCTCAACCGCATGGCCGCACAGGGCGATTGGAACGGCATGGCCAGAGCCATTACGGACGAGATGCTTGACGTCTACGCGGTGACGGGGGCTCCGGATGAAATTCCGGCCATACTGCACGCTCGGTACGATGGTCTACTAGATCGGATTGCTTTCTACTTTCCCTATCAGCTCGGCGAGCCCGAGGTGCGCTGGCGCAAGTTCGTCCAGGCTTTCCACGACTAGTGCGAGGAGGAAAAGGTGACCATGCAAAAACCGCTGCTTGAAGGCCTTCGGGTGCTCGATCTGGGTCGGTTCATCGCGGCACCGTACGCTGGGCAACTGCTCGCCGATTTAGGCGCAGACGTCGTGCGTGTCGAGCGCCCGCGCCCTGAGCCGGACCGTGAGCGTGGTCCGTATCTCGATGGGCAGTCGATCTATTTCGTCACGCTTAACCGCGGCAAGCGCTCTGTAGCGTTCGACATGTTTTCTGAGGCGGGCCGTCAGCTCCTCGATGAGCTCATCGCCAAGACAGACGTCCTGATTCAGAACTACTCGCCACGCACCGCCCGCGACCTCGGTTTGACCAAAGAGCGCCTGCTGGTGCTGCATCCTCGCCTGATTCTGCTGTCCATTACCGGCTACGGCCCCGACGGCCCTGATGCCGAGCGTGTCGCCTTCGATGGCCTGGCCCAGGCACGCAGTGGGGCAATGGCTTGCAATGGCACTGGCCAGCCGTTTTTGAATCATCTGCCATACGTCGATTTTAGTACGGCCCTGTACGGTAGTTTTGGTGTTATGTCGGCGCTTTACGAGCGCGAGCGTACCGGCCAGGGGCAATGTGTGGAGGTCTCCTTGATGGAGACGGTGAGCGCTTTCGTGGGGAGCTATGGGATGGTGGCTGAAACCATCCTCCATGGCACGCCGCGCCGCCAGCAGGGCAATGCGCTGGTGTTTGGGCTGGGTGACTGTGTGCAGACCAGAGATGGCGGGTTCGTGGTGTTTAACTGCATCGGCAGCATGTTCAGACGCTTATGCGAGATGATTGGGCACACCGAACTGCTGGATGACCCACGTTTTCGCACCGATGCCTCGCGCTACACACACCGCACGGTGCTGATGCCGTATATTACTGCCTGGGCCAGCACTCTGACAACTGACGAAGTCCTGGCTACAGCACAACAATTCCGCCTGCCCTTCGAGAAGGTGAGCACGGTGGATGAACTGGCGCACGACGCCCATGCCCAGGCACGGGGGATGTTCCCACGCATCGCCCAACCCGCTATGGGTGAGATTCCGGTGGCTCGCCAGGGCATGACGTTGAGCGCCCACGAGCGGCTGCCACTACGTCCTGCGCCGGCCCTCGGTGAGCATACGGAGCATGTCCTGATGGACTGGCTGGGGTATACAGCAGAGCAGATGCAAGAGTTGCGGCAGCAAGGGATCTTTGCTGCTGCCGCACGGGCCTAATGGTCGATGCAGCGCTCGGGGAGGCTTGCACGTAAAATTCTCCAATGACTATAGCGGTTTCATCTTGCCCACGCCCGCGTCCTCTGCGACAATGCTCTATCATTCCCGAGGGTAGTCGTAGGCGCAGGGACGCTGCAGGTTGTAGCCGCCATCGTTACTGTACACTGCCCGGACGTGCTGGTATGTAGAAGAGCAACTCCGATAAGGAATAAGGCATGAATATCTTCGTTGGCAATATTGCGTTCACGGCAAGTGAGGATGATCTCCGAGAGCTCTTTGAGCAGCATGGCACCGTCGACAAAGTGCACCTGATTACGGACCGGTATACAGGACGTTCACGCGGTTTCGGGTTCGTGGAAATGCCGAATGCCGATGAGGCCCAAGCCGCCATCGCGGCCCTCAATGGTGCTTCCCTCCACAATCGTCCGCTCACGGTCAACGAAGCCCGCCCACGTGAGCCGCGTCGGGATGGGGGGCGTCGGGAGTATTGAGCGACAGGAACGATCATGCAGCACGACGCTGCACGGGAGGATAGTGTCTGTCTATAGATACAGAGTAGAGCCCTCCCTGCCGGCGTAGAGGCATGTCTATATATGGATGCGGCGAACCGTGGGACACAGGGAAGGGTGTGCAGGTGATCAAACATGTGGCGATGGACATGGATGGCGTGTTGTATCGTGGGGACCAACCGCTTCCTGGAGCGATTGAGACCCTCAATACTCTCCGCCAGCGGGGTGTGAAGGTGGCTTTTATCACGAATAATGCCAGCCGGCATCGGGAGGAGTTGGCCGCCAAGGTGTCGAGCCTGGGATTTCCCTGTGATATGCACGAAATCTGGGGGTCGGCCTACACCACAGCCAGATATATCGCCAGGAACGCGCCTGAGGCGCGCGTGTTTGCGGTGGGCACCTCAGGTATGGTACGCGAGATGCACGAGGCTGGGGTCACTGTTGTCCCGACGCACGAGGGTGCGACCCATGTGGTGGCCGGTCTGGACATGGGGCTGACCTACGATAAATTAAAACAGGCGCACTATGCCATTTGCTGTGGGGCGACCTTCATTGCCACGAATCTGGACGCCACCTATCCCGATACTCTGACCACCACGACTCCAGGCGGCGGGGCGATTGTCGCGGCGCTGCGCACCTCCACCGGTGTGGAGCCCATCGTCATTGGTAAGCCGCAAACGACAGGGCTGGAACTCGTGGCCGACTCCTGGGGCGTTGGTCCTGCTGACATTGTTGGCGTAGGGGATCGCCTGGACACCGATATTGCTGCCGCCAGGGCCTTCGGATGCCTGGCCGTACTGGTCCTGACTGGTATCTCTACGCGGGCGGAAGCAGAAGCCGCTACCGGCCTCGAGCGGCCCGACGTGATTCTGCCCGATCTCACTGGCCTCATCCCTCTTCTGGAACGTGGAAGAGCCGAGGTCGCGTAAGAGTGCATAGCCTATGGCGTACATCTATCGCTATGACAACGGGCGTTTCGAGCAATTTGAAAAGCCCGTAGTGCGCGAGCAACCGTTGACGATATTTGTCAATGGAGTGGAGATGGCGACGTTTCTGTGCACGCCCGAAAAACTCGACTATCTCACGGTGGGATTTTTAGCTTTTGAAGGTTTCATTCACAGCCTGGACGAGATTCGTGAGCTGGACGTTGATGCCGAGACTGGTGTTGTGGATGTGGTACTGACCACGTCAGTGGTCAAACCGACGCGGCGTGTCTTCACCTCCGGGTGTGGCATGGGGTTGACTTTTACCCTCCGTATCTCCCACTATGCCCCGTTGTCAGACGACCTGTGTCTGGCACCAGAGGACATCTTTCCGCTCATGCAGCAGATGTTCGACGGCGCCGTCATGTACAACGCCTCGCGGGGTATTCATGCGGCGGCGCTCAGTGATACGCAGCAGGTGCTGCTACTCGCGGAAGACGTTGGGCGCCATAATGCGTTAGACAAAATTCTCGGCGAAGCGCTCCTCAACGATATCCCCACCGCCGGACGCCTCTTGCTCACCAGCGGCCGCATTTCGTCAGAAATGCTCCGTAAAGGGGCGCACATGGGGACACCGTTTCTCATATCGCGGACGTCCCCGACAACGCTGTCCATTGAGGCCGCCAAACGCCTTGGGATCACGCTCATCGGCTATGTCCGGCGTCAGAGTTTTAATGTCTATACCCACCCCGAACGGTTGCTGTACCGACACCCTGCCCCGGCGCTACAGATGTCGTCCAGACCGTCGCCCTAGAGCAGTTTGCCATTGCATGCGCCAAGCCCTGGATGCCCTCCGGATTTGAGACGCCTACCCCCGTTGGTCTACCTTTTGATCACTGGTAAGAGCAAACTCCTCGAAGCGATGCGGGACACCGAGTCCACTTCCACTCCCCCACGTGGCAACCCTGCCCATCCTTACACGACTCAGCGCTAAAACGTTCAAGGCGGAAAGGTTGTGTGCCGATAAGAGGATAATTCCGTGTTATGCCAAGGCTGTGTCAAAGAACAACGATAGGCGCGAGCGCCATCTCTTGCAGGAGAATGCTATGCCTTTGAAGAAGGCGTGGGTGCTAGCGGCGATCTGCGCCATAGGGCTAAGCGTCACCCTGGCCAGCGCTGAGGTTGGCGTCACCACCGATACCATACGCATCGGTCAGGTCTGTGCACTCACTGGCCCGGCGCAGGGCCTGGGTCGGGAGCTGCAAGCGGGCGCCACAGCCTATTTTGAACATATTAACCGTCAGGGAGGTATCCACGGCCGGAAAATTAGCCTGCTCACGCTGGACGATAGTTATGAGCCAGAGCGGACTATTGAAGCGACGAAGAAGCTGATTGATCAGGAGGAGGTCTTCATGCTGTTTGGCTATGTGGGCACTCCGACCTCCACTGCGGCGGTGCCGCTTACCAAACAGGCCCAGGTGCCCTTCTTCGCACCGTTCACCGGTGCGGAATTCTTGCGCACACCAGTACGGGGCAATATCTACAATGTGCGGGCGAGCTATTTTCAGGAGACGGAAGCCCAGGTGCACCAACTCGTCGATGTGTTGGGGAAGAAAAACATTGCGGTCTTTTACCAAAATGATAGCTACGGCAGAGCCGGTCTCGGTGGTGTGCAAAAAGCGCTGCGGCAGCGGGGCCTCGACGTCGCTGCTACAGGCACCTATCAGCGCAATACGATAGAGGTTCAGGCTGCTCTGGAGGCCATTCAGAAGGTGAACCCCGAAGCGGTCATCATGATTGGGGCATACAAGCCCAGTGCCGCCTTCATCAAAGCGGCAAAAGCGGCGGGCATGCAGGCGCTCTTTCTGAATGTGTCTTTCGTCGGCAGTCTCCCCTTGGCACGGGAACTCGGCGGGGATGGGGACGGGGTGATCGTCACGCAGGTCGTGCCTTTGCCCTGGGATATTGCCACACCTCTGGTGGCCGAGTACCAGCAACATCTGCACCAGTACATGCCTGGAGTCGAACCTGGCTTTGGCTCCCTGGAAGGCTATCTGGATGCCAAGATCGTGGTCCAGGCGATGTACGATGCCGGCCCGGCCTTGACGCGTGCAGCGTTGACGAAGGCACTCGACAGCATGACGAAGGTCGACTTTGGTGGTGTGACAGTCAGCTTTAGCCCCGCCCATCATCAGGGCCTGGATACAGTGTACCTCACTATCCTCAAGGGAGGGCGCTACAAGCAGGTGCAGAGTCTTCTAGAGCGATGATGCCCTCTCCAGAGAAAGGCTTGCTATGCTAGCTGCAGACCATAAGGGCCTCGTGAGACTACGCTATCGAGGTCTTAGTATGAAGTTTGTCCTGCCTATGGCTGTCACGCTACTCCTCATCCAGCTGGCGGCGGCTTTCTGTATTAGCAAAAACCAGGGCGCCAAGATTGAGCAGGATCTCTATACCAGAGGCCAGGGCCTGGTCGAAGCCATCGCTGGGATAAGCGCCACATTTCTTGTCAACTATGATATGACCGCTCTGGAAGATATCGTGACCAGCTTGCGCCGGCAGGACGGGGTGCAATGGGCGGTCTTCTTCGATGCCAAGAGTCGGCCATTAACGACCACAAAGGACATGGTGCAAGACAACTCGACTGCGGTCTTTGTGCGGCAGATCACGATGGACAGCAAGAGCATTGGCTCTTTCAAGCTCGGGTTGTCGACCGCGTCTATAGAGAGTGACCTGACCCAGCTCTACATGCTCCTAGCCGTCTCGATACTTGGGGGCACCGCCGCCATAGTCATTATCCTGACCCGGCTTTTCACCCACAAGATTAGCAAACCCCTGCGGAAGATCACGGGCTTTGCCCAGGTAATTGCCGCAGGGGAACTGCACCAGCACGCCAATAGTGATTATGACGGTCGGCTCCAGGTAGAGGGGCATGACGAAGTGGCCGTTTTGAGCGAGGCGCTCAACCATATGGCCGACGAGATTAGCGCAGCCCATGCGGAGCTCGAGCAACGCGTCTGGGAAAGAACACGCCAACTGGAGGAGTCACGACGCGCCCTGATGGATGCAAAGGAGGTGGCGGAAGCCGCCAATCGGGCCAAGAGTGAGTTTCTGGCCAATATGTCCCATGAGCTGCGGACACCGCTCCACGGCATCTTGAGCTTTGCCGGATTCGGTCTCAAGCGCGCCGCTACAGTGCCACCCGCCAAGGTGCGCGACTACTTCCAGCAGATCGACCAGAGTGGCCGGGTCCTCCTCCTGCTGCTCAATGACCTGCTGGATCTCGCTAAATGGGAGGCGGGCCGGATGCCCTGCGAGTCCCGTCGGGTCGATCTCTGCGGGCTACTCGCCACAGTGGTAGATGAGTTCCGCTCCTTAACTGCCGAAAAGCACCTTACGATCCACTTCGATCCGCCTGACGGTCCTATCGACCTCCTGCTCGATCCGAACAAGATTATGCAGGTGCTCCGGAACCTCCTGAGCAATGCGGTGAAGTTCTCGCCGGACGGTGGGGACATCGAGTTCAGCCTCCAGCGTGACGCGCGGTTCGTCGTGGTGGGCGTCTGTGATCACGGGGTGGGCATTCCGGAGGCGGAACTGGAGACGATCTTTGATCAGTTTGTGCAGTCGAGTCGGACCAAGACGGGGGCGGGAGGCACCGGGCTTGGGCTGGCGATCTGCCGCGAAATCGTCACAGCCCACCAGGGCCGCATCTGGGCGGAGAATCGGCCCGAAGGGGGAGCAGCGCTGTTCTTCACGCTCCCGCTCCAGGCGCCGGACGAGACAGGTATTGTCTCGGTGGACGAGGAGGCGGCAAGCACACGGTCGTCCGACGACCACCCGTCCCAGGACAGCGCACCGGCCGCGATGTGCGTGCGTGTATGAAGTACGACAAGGAGCAGAGGCATGCTACGTAACACCCGTATTCTTATTGTGGATGACCATCCCATGAATATCGCCGTCCTGGAAGAAATCTTGGGGCAGCACTATACGCTGAAGACGGCAACCTGTGGAGAAGAGGCACTGACCATCGCGCTGGACTTCAAGCCTGCCCTCATCCTCCTGGACATTATGATGCCGGGGATTGGGGGCTACGAGGCATGTCGACGGATCCGGGCGCATCCTTCCCTCCGCCATATCAAAATTATCATGGTATCCGCCAGGGCGCTCGTCGCAGAGCGCCTGCAAGGGTATGAGGCCGGGGCTGACGACTATATCACCAAGCCCTTTGATGAAGAGGAACTCGTGGCCAAAGTGCGGGTCCACATGCGCCTCAGGTCCCTTGAGGAAGTGGAGCAATTCACGTCGAATGTCCTCACACTTCTCAGGCATGAAACGCGCACCCCGCTGAACGGCATGCTAGCACCCCTCCAGATGCTGAGAGCAGAGGCAGAGATGGCTGCCGAGGAACGGGGTATGCTCCTGGACATGGTGTACGAGAGCGCCCTGGCCCTGCATCATCTCGTAGAGAAGGTGTGCACGCTGAGTGCCATGCAAGCCGGCCAGTGGGACTTCCAGTACACTATGACGGAGCTATGTGCAGTAGTCCGGGAGGTGATCGGCAACGCCACCACTGACACTATGGAGCGCGCCGTCACGATCACCCCAGAGCTGCCAACAACGGCCATTACCATGGCGGATCCGCTCCAGATGCACCACGTTATCACGACACTACTGGAGAATGCCATGCACTTTAGCCCGCGCGGGGGGCAGGTTGGGGTCCGTGTCGTGCATACCGATGGCGGTATCTGTCTTACAGTGACAGATCAGGGCCCTGGCATCGCGCCGGACGTATTACCCCGGATATTCGAGGCTTTTACCTCTGCGGACATCGCGCACCACACGGCAGGGCATGGGTTGAGTCTGGCCATTGCACGGCAGATCATCCTCGCCCACCAGGGGACGATTGGGGTCGAAAGCACCCCAGGCGTGGGGACAACCTTTACTGTGCGACTGCCGGACATGGCATGTGTGGCCAGTGAAGAACCCCTAGGACGCTGACATCCCATGGGAGGATGCAAGCCACGTGACCTTTATACCTGAGTCTATGTCCTTGAGAAAAATCCAGACCTCCTCCCAAATGCCCGCAAGGCTCTCAGCCGTATAATGGCTCAGTACATACTTCTCACTTCAGGTTTTACATCTGTAGTATAATAGTTTTTGCATCTCACGAGCGTTTGTGCGTGGTCTCGGGACAAGGCTAGCAGCCACAGAGGACAGCGGCATGCGCTATCGAGCGGACATTACCGCAGGCGCACTTAAGGTACCAGAAAGCCGCATCATCGCTGATCTGCTGCTCCGTCGCCTCGATGAGACGGGCTGGAAAGAAGCTCTCTACGGCCAGAATGTGCTCCAGACTCGGAGCCCGAAGACCGCTGCACGCTTAACTTTGCTTCTGCGTGGCCGTCTGTCCTTGATGGATGCTGATTTGTGGCAGCTTGTGCGTGATGGCTCCGGGACAGTGGCAACCCAGGCGTGTCTCGCCGCGGCAGTCAAACATAGCGCGCTTCTAGGTGACTTCCTCGATCTCGTGGTCCGGGAGCAGTACACACGCTATGCCAAGGCGCTCTCGAACACAGTATGGGATGACTATATACTCGACTGTCGGGGACGCGATCCCGAGATGCCTCAGTGGAGCACGGCGACGAGAGACCGGCTGCGGTCGTCGGTCTTCCAGATCCTTGCCCAGGCTGGGTACATCGCCAACACACGGACCCTGAGGTTGCAACCGGTTTACATGGCGTCGCCGGTGCTGGACTACCTTACGACACACCAGGAACACTACGTGCTGCGTTGCATCCAGGTGGCATCATGACTGATGGGCTCACGGAGCGACTGAATCACATTTTACCGACCATTACCTCGGAAGCCTTGCTGCGTGGCAAAGGCCTGGGCAATGAGATTGCCTTCTACATCTTTGACTATCCACCGGAAGAGGAATTACGTATTCGCGAGCACCTCCTGTTCCTCCTGGATCATCTCCCCAAACACAAGCCAGGATTGCGTGTCAGTCATGTCAACCTGTTGGATTTTGTCCTGACGTACCTGCGCCAGCGGCGTCTGCTCGACCAGGCCATCGCCATGCAACAGACGAAGGGTGATGCCTTTATATTGCGGCAGTTGGGGACGATTCTGCATCCGAACAGGCTCGCACCCGTGTTTGCCGAAGTCGCCCAGCCTGCCCGGCATGATCTGGTGCTGGTGTCGGGTGTCGGCAGCGTCTATCCACTGTTACGCGCCCATACGTTGCTGAACAACCTGCATGCGGTGATGGGGCAGACACCGTTGGTGCTGTTCTATCCGGGGCGGTTCGACGGCCAGACTCTCCGGCTGTTTGGCAAACTCACCAACGACCACTACTATCGCGCCTTCAAACTGGTTCCGTGAGGCCACACCATGCGTATCACGACCCTGTTCCAGAAACGTATTCATCGTCCCATTAACGGAGTGGTGAAAGCCGATCAGCTTGACGCCTCCTCGGTCTGGCAGGAACTCGACGAGTTCGTGGTCACGCGCGAGCTAGACCAGCACCTCCGCACCTTCTTTGCTGCCTACGGTGAAGCGCTCGATCACCGCCAGCAGCCACATCGTGCAGGCAACATTGGGGTCTGGGTCTCCGGCTTCTTTGGTTCTGGGAAGTCACACTTTCTCAAGGTGCTGTCCTATGTGCTCCGCAATGACAGTCACACGCACGAGGGCCAGACCAGGCAGGCGGTGGCGTTCTTCGAGCCCAAGATCAAGGACGCGATGTTGTTGGGGGACATCAAGCGTGCCGTGGCGTCGCACACCGACGTGATCCTGTTTAATATCGACAGCAAGGCCGATACCAGGTCAGGACGCGAGGCCATTCTCTCCGTCTTTCTAAAAGTCTTGAACGAGATGCAGGGCTATTGTCCGGATCATCCCCATATCGCCCACATGGAACGCTATCTGGACGAGAAAGGCCGCCTCGCTACCTTCCAGCAAGCGTTTCACGAGGCCAGCGGCCTGGAATGGGTCCAGGAGCGCGATGCCTACCAGTTTCACCGGGATGAGGTCATCACCGCCTGGTCGGCAGCGACTGGCCAGAGCACGGACGCGGCGGAAAAGTGGATCGATGGGGCCGAAGAGAGTTTTGCGTTGTCGGTGGAGCGTTTCTGCACCTGGGTGAAGGCCTACCTCGACAAGCAGGGGCCAGAGCATCGCCTCATCTTCCTGGTGGACGAAGTGGGGCAGTTTATCGGCAGCGATACACACCGGATGCTCAACCTGCAAACCATCACGGAGGACCTCGGCACGATCTGTCAGGGCCGGGCCTGGGTGGTCGTCACCTCGCAGGAAGACATTGACGCCGTCCTGGGTGAGATAAAAACCTCCACGGCGAACGACTTTTCCAAAATTCAGGGCCGCTTCAAAACGCGCCTCTCCCTGTCCAGCGCCAACGTCGATGAAGTCATCCAGGAGCGTCTGTTAGCCAAGCGCCCTGAGGTAGTCGAGGCCCTGCAGCAAGTCTTCCAGACGAAAGGCGACATCCTCAAGAATCAGCTCACCTTCACGGACTGCGGCATGACCTTCCGGCCCTATCGTGATGGAGCGGACTTCGTCAAAAACTATCCCTTCGCGCCCTACCAATTTCAACTGGTCCAGCGCATTTTCGAGGCCATTCGCAAGGCTGGAGCGACTGGGTTGCACCTGTCACGCGGTGAACGTTCTATCCTCGATGCCTTTCAATCGGCTGGCATCGCAGTGGCGGACCAGGAGGTCGAGGTCCTGGTGCCGCTGTACGCCTTTTATCCGTCGATTGAGAGCTTCCTGGACACGGCGGTCAAGCGCACCATCGACCAGGCCAGGGATAATCCCAGCCTGGAACCCTTCGACGTGCGCCTGTTGCAGGTGCTCTTTCTGATTCGGTATGTGGACGAAATGAAGAGCACGGTTGAGAACCTGGTGGTACTCTGTCTGGATCAGATCGACGCGGATCGTCTGGCCCTGCGTCGGCACATCACCGAGAGCCTGCAACGCCTCGAAGGGCAAACGCTCATCAGCCGCAACGGCGACGTGTACTTCTTTCTGACCAACGAAGAACGGGACATCAACCGCGAGATTAAAAATGTCGAACTGAGTAGCGGCGTCGAAGCCAGGCTGCTGGGCGAGCTGATCTTTGACGACGTGCTGAAAGGCCTGCGCAAGCACCGCTACATGGCCAACAGAATGGATTTTTCCTTCAACCGTCGCTGTGATAGCTTTCCCGTGGGCAATCAGATGGACGGGGCCTTGCTGGTCTCCGTGCTCACCCCACTGGCAGATGAGTATGAGGTGGTGCAGGACCAGCAATGTGTCCTGGACAGTACGCAGGACGGTGGGCAGGTCCTGATCCGGCTCGATGACCAGGAGAGCCTGGGCCGTGAACTCCGCGCCTACCTCAAGACAGACACGTATCTCCGGACCAGGGGTGATGCCACCCTGACGCCCTCCGTCCGTCGTATCCACAGTGATCTGGCGGAAGAGAATCGCAAGCGGCGCGAGCGGCTGACCGATCTCCTGGCGGACATGCTGGCGCAGGCGAAGTATTTCGTGGCCGGTCAGTTGCTCCGGATGACAGCGGCAGCGCCTATGGCGGCCCTGACGGAGGCGCTGGAATATCTCATCACCAATACCTTCAGCAAAATGGGCTACCTGCGGACGGTCCACGACACACCCGAGGGGGCCTTGCAGGAAATGCAGGCGGTCCTGCGCAGTAACGACATTGGCCAACAGACGCTGGCGATGCAGATGGAAGAGAGTAATCCCCAGGCCATCGCGGACCTGCGTGGCTATGTTGATCTCTGTACCAGAAGCAGTCGCCAGATCGTCCTGCACGAGATGATCGAAAAACGCTATGCGGTGCGTCCCTACGGCTGGCCAACGGAAGAAGTCCTCCTGGTCGTCGCCCGGCTCCTGGTCGCTGGTGACCTCAGCCTGATGTTGGACGGTGCACTCCTCCCACCAGCCAAAGCCTATACGGAGTTGACCACGCCCAGTAAACGGCGCAGGATCGTCGTCCTCCAACGCAAAACTGCTGATCCTCAAGCACTCCACAATGCCCGAAGCCTGGGGAAAGAGGCCTTCTCCACCATGGGACCAGATGGCGAAGACGCGTTAGTGGAGTTCTTACGCACCAGGCTCGACGGGTGGAACAGTCAGCTCAGCCGCTATAAGACCCTGGCCGATACGGGCCAGTATCCGGGCCAGGCAGACATCAGCGATGGCCTGACACTCATCAAGGCCCTCCTGGCCTGTGAGGAGTCATACGCCTTCATTGAACGGTTTAACGAACGCAAAGACGATGTGCTCGACTTCGCGGACAGCTACCATGATCTGGAACATTTCTACGAACACCAGAAGCCGACCTGGGACAGGCTTCGCACGGCGCATACCACCTACACCTTCAATCGTGCCCAGTTAGAGCACGATGCGCAGGCAGCAGCAGCCCTCAGACGGATGCAGGACATTCTCACGGCCACGAGTCCATACAGCCTGATCCAGGAAGCGACCAGCCTCATCACCACCGTGGAAGGCGTGAACGCGACGCTGTTGGCCCAGCACCGGGCTGCGACCTGCCAGAAGATCGAGGACGTCATAGCTGCGCTTACCAAGGATATTGCGCTGGTGCAAGGGGACGAGGCATTGACGTCCGTTTGCCTGGGGCCACTGGCTAAACTTCGGGTCCAGGTCGAAGGCGAGGCCAGCATTGCCCACATCGTCCAGGCCGAACAGCAGGCGCTGACGTTCTTGGATACGGCGCAGGGGCACATCCAGGAATTTGTCAGGAAGGTGCCGGAGAAACCGTCTGGGCAGGGAATCGATCCTGCATCACAGCAGCTCAAACCGCTGGTCAAGAAAGTGCACCCGATCAAACCAGCGGCGTTGGTCAAGGCAACCTACCTGGAAACGCTGGACGACGTGCATGGCTTCCTCGACAAGCTCCGTACAGAAATGGAAGACGCCATTCACAAAGGAGAACGGATTCAAATCCGATAGAATACAATGCGCACGAGCCAAATCAAACACACGACCCGGCTCTTGCTGTGCTGTGAGGGGAAAATGATGGCAACATTTCACGCGGTCGTACGAGGCATCTTGAAGCCAGATGGCAGCTTGGAACTGGATAGTCCACCCAATCTGCCCGCCGGTCCTGTGGAAGTGGTCCTCCGTTCGCTGGTATCGTCTGAGCCGAGCACCGAAGATTGGTGGCAATACTTGCAGCGAGTCAGAACCGAATTGGAAGCTGCAGGTGGACCGTTTCGCACTGAAGAAGCAATCAACCAGGAGCGGCAAGATTTTCGTGGTGGTGATGATTGCCATGCCGCTGGAAGGCACGGCCTCTACTGAGATATGCTAAAATTGCCACGGAGGTTATTGCGTCTGCAACCCACGAGACTAAGGCCGGTAGCCCCTATATTGTGTGGCGATAACATCGTGAACAGACAAGGATGAACAGTATGGTGGACGCTATCACGACGCAAGATTCCCATCTGGCTTCCTTCCCGGCCACGCTTTTTACGCTCGACGAGAGACATGAAAAACTTGCACAAACCATAAGCTCCCTTGCCAGAAAAGAAGCGCAGGCTCATGGGCTTACCCTGCTCAAGATCGATATACGCCCTGCGTGGTCCCATGAGTCTAACGAGCAGACTGGGATAGTGATCGACGTAGAGGTGAAGGCCACGGCGCCCGAACGGTTCTCCTACTGGGATGCCGTCTGTGAACGCTTACATCAGCTCGAAGCGTCACTTTCTCCAGAGGAACAGCGCTTTCTCAATGACGACATTGCGCTCATCGTCAGCCGGAGCTGAGTGTGCCCTTTGCTGCCACAGATTTTCACACATTCGCCCTCTGGCTTATCCAGAATAGAACCGATGAAGCAAGCCTTCGCACTGCTATAAGCCGGGTCTATTATGCTGGGCATCTTCTTGCAGTCCAGAGACTTATGACAAGAGGATGGGAGCCCAAAGGCACCGGCGAGGATCATCGTGGTGTCATTCGCGAACTCAGGCGTGGCAGAACGAGGCATCTCGCTGACAAGCTGACACTGCTTTTAGAATTGCGGGAACATGCCGATTATCACCTGGAAGCTGCCGACACTGTACGCAGTCCACATTGTCAATTCTGCAAGCAGGTTCGAGACTCATCATCTCCTGCTGAACCCGTAGTGACCTGGCATCATTGGGAAGAGGTCCAGGAAGTCAGTCAAAACCTTTTGCCGCTCCTCGAAAGGCTGTAGCCGAGCATGCGACCGTTTTTACCTATCAGCTTGCGTTGCTCCTTGGCCTGACCCAGCGTTTTGAACGGCTTAGACAGCAGGGGCACTCTCGCCTGCAGAGCACGAGGAACTTGAGGCACTGGTAGAATTAAGCGAAACCATCTCGCTGTTACGCGTACAGGCGTTGCGCGTGCTCGGACGGTACCACGGAAGACACGAAACAACGCGAAAAGGGTGCGGCGATGGAGCTTGTGTACTAAGGATGAAAGCTACCGCATCATCGGGGCGTGTTTTGAAGTGTATAAAGAGATGGGCTGCGGCTTCCTTGAGGCGGTGTATCAGGAATGTCTGAGTATGGAGTTTGCGGGGCAAGGCATTCCTTGTCAGTCGCAATGTGCTCTCGGTCTCTGTTATAAAGGGCAACCTCTCCAACAGAAGTATGTTCCCGACTTCATCTGTTTTGACAAAATCGTCGTGGAAATCAAAGCGGTGACCGAATTGACCGCCTTACACCGGGCACAGCTACAAAACTATCTGAAAGCCACTGGCTACAAACTCGGCTTCCTGGTCAATTTTGGCCATTATCCAAAACTCGAATACGAGCGCATTGTCAAATAGCCCCTCATTGTGTGTTCGTTTTCTTTGTTCACCCTTTTCGTGTTCTTTGGAGTATTCCGTGGTTATGAATCGTACTACCCTGAAAACCTACGCTCCCCAGGCGCGACGTGACTTTATCACGGCAGTGACGGATCGTGCAGCGTACTACGGCCTAACGAAAGACCGCGTCGAGACGATGACCGAACAGGGCGACGTGGTGATCATCGCGGGGCAATCCTTGCCTCGCCATGTCGCAGCGAAGCGGAAACGGCTGGAAGAACGCATCACACGCCAGGGCTTCGAGCAGACCATGGAGGCGATGGCCTATACGTGGTTCAACCGGTTTGCGGCGATCCGCTTCATGGAACTGCACGGCTACCTGGAGCACGGCTATCGGGTACTGAGTCACCCGGCCCCGGAGAAGCCAACGCCGGAAATCCTCGAACATGCCGAACATGTAGACCTGCCGGGCCTGAACCAGATCACAGTCATTGACCTGAAGCTCGATGGTACCAGGGAGGCGGAGCTGTACCGAATGCTGCTGATTGCCCAGTGCAACGCCCTGCATGCGTCCATGCCGTTTCTATTCGAGCGGATTGACGATGAGACGGAACTCCTGCTGCCCGATAACCTGCTACACTCGGATTCACTCATCCGTAAGCTGGTCAACGAGATTGATGAGGCAGACTGGCAGGAAGTCGAAATTATCGGCTGGCTGTACCAGTTCTACATTGCAGAGAAGAAAGACCAGGTTATCGGTAAGGTGGTGAAGAGCGAAGACATTCCTGCCGCCACACAGCTCTTTACGCCAAACTGGATCGTGAAGTATCTGGTGCAGAACAGCCTGGGCAGGCAGTGGCTGGCGACATATCCCGACTCGCAGCTCAAGCAGCAGATGGAGTATTACATTGCGCCTGCTGAGCAGACACCAGAAGTCCA